>Ga0213866_10001178_pt1 | contig 19735 bp, 14 predicted proteins | sample PICome_11_FD_160079 | JGI IMG/M metagenome (GOLD analysis project Ga0213866, IMG submission 160079) | Coastal seawater microbial communities near Pivers Island, North Carolina, United States - PICO284 | ecosystem: Environmental > Aquatic > Marine > Coastal | place: USA: North Carolina...
GAATCGGGTGATGATGGTGATGCGCGGCGCTTTGACTACGCCACGCGCATCGGCTTCGGCCTGAGCGTGCGCGGGCAAGGCGAGTACCTGGCCGTCAAGCATCGGCCGAATGGCGAGCGTTCATCGAGCTTGCGCTTCTGGTCCGAGAGTCCGCTCGCGATTATTCGCGAAGGCTCGGGCTATTGGCGCTATCACCCCCTCGACGCGAAGCTAGCGCATTCACCAGTTCAGACGCAGCCGATTCGTTTTGCGACGGGGTATAGCTATCAGCCGCGCTGGGGCGTGCTTGGCAGGGTGATTGATGGCTGCATCTTTCGCCCGCTGATGGGCTGGGCGACCGCGTGGAGCTTCGACGCGCTGCGCATCAAGCTGGAGCGAGGCACAGACCCGCGCACCTCGCTTGCCCTTGCGCTGGCCTACACGGTCGCTCGCATCGCGCTGGCCTTCACCTTCGCGTGGCATGGCGTCGTCCCCAAGCTGGTTGCGCGCGATGGCGATGAGATCGCGATGCTCCAAGCGAGCGGCGTCGATCCTGCCGACATCTCAAGCGCATTGCTTGTTGTGGGGATCGCCGAGGTCGTCGCTGCGTTGATCGTGCTCGCGCTTTGGCGCAAGCGCTGGCCGCTAATCGTGAGCATCATCGGCATGCTCTTCGCGCTGACGCACGTCGCGTTTGCCTCGCCAGAGTACCTGAGCAAAGCATTCAATCCCGTCAGTTTGAATCTGATCGTCGTAGCCCTCGCACTGATTGCGCTTGTCTTGCACAAGCACATCCCCAGCGCGAGCAAATGCCGACGCACACCACGCGCAACGCAGCCCAAGGAGGGCGCAGCATGAGCAGTCCCATCTCGATCTATCAACGCGCTCTCGGCGACGACTTCTTCAAACTGCATCCCAGGATCCGCCAGCGCTTCGGGCTGAGCAGCATCCACGGACGCGCTGCGATCGGGCGCGGCGTGATGGAGATCGTCGACCACGGGCCCTGGTACACCATCCCCTTCCTCCACCTCGGCAAGCTGCGCCACATGCTCTTTCCTGAGGACGGGCGCGACGTGCCTTTCACTGTCGAGAACTACGCGTGGGTGGATCGCTACGGACGCGAGATGGTGAGCTGGGTTCGCACCTTTACGCTGCCCAAGCGCCAGCGCCGCTTTGATGCGTACATGATTTACTCGGAGCGGCATCAGCGCGTCGTCGACTACCTCGGAACGCATACGCATCTCGCCGTGGACATCGACATGAGCGTGAGCGAGGTCGGCGGATTGCGGCTGCGCTCTGGCTCTCAGCGCTTCTTCGAAGGGCCGATCGGCTTCACCTATCCGATGTTCTTCTCAGGCGTCGCCGACGTTCACGAGTGGTGGGATGAGGCGAGCGACTGCTACCGCATTGAAGTCAACGTGAGCAATCGCTGGTGGGGCAAGCTCTTCCGCTATGTCGGGAGGTTTGATGTTGAGTGGATCGCCGCGCGTGAGATTCCCGCGCACGTGCAGCCGAAGCGCACCACGAAGCGCGAGTAGGGGGTGGCACTCGCTAAGCTGTAAGTGCGCTCGGCGAGACCGACAGAGGAGGCACCTCGTCCGCGCATCCCTCCTGCATCTCGGACTGCGAAAGAGTTTGGCTGATTCAGATTGACGGAGTTGCGCAGCTGCTCTTAACGCCGGAGCGCTTGGATTTAGCGGCAGCGTTCAGCTTGCGGGTTTGAATGACTCCAATGGACGTTTCAGCGCTCTGTCCAAACGATAAGCAGCGTTCAATGTATTGACGGCTATCTCACGCCACTGATCCGGCAGATTTTGAAGACCACCTGCATCTAACTCATGACGAACTGCGCAGATACTGATCCCCGGTCTGTTGTCCCAAAGCAATGATTCGCCAAACTCCGCTTCTATCGTGACTTTGTGTTTCAACAGGTACTCGAAAGTTGCGGCGTTTTTCTTCATTGCCGTGTCTCTAGAACCGCGATTGTCGATGTAAAGCATAACGCCCGTGCGGGAGTTGCGAACCACAATCATCAGCGAACACCCTGCGGGCAACCCCTGGGACAAAGCAATAGAACCGCTTCGCTGTGGTGAAAGGGTAGCGAAACGCTTCTGAAGCGTTACATCGAGCTCTAGCAGAGTCTGCCAAAATTTTGCTTGCTGCTCCTGCTGCGCTGCTCGACGTGCGTCTTCCGATCGGACGACTTCCGTCAATTCGCCGGGCCCGGCAATGAGAGTAAAGAGCGGGGCAGGACAACTGTCGTCAATCTGGTGGGCCGAAAGCTTGACCAGGAAGAAGTCACATTCGGGACGCTTGTTCAACCAATTCACTGCCTCGGTATGTTCTGGCCGCGGTGACTTGCACACCCAAATAGCTACGTCAGCATCGTAGGAGGCCGCATAGGTGATGAGTTGGCCAAGGTGAATGTGGTCGCTGCCTTCTAGCTGATTCTCAATGACTACTCGTCTGCCGGAACTGGTGCTTCCAATGAGATCAACTTTGAATCTTCCGGCAGATTGTTCCGCATGGAAGCTTTCCGTCTCCAACGGCAAGCCCGTAACACTTTCGAGCAAGTCGATGTTCTTCAGAAGCCACGGCGTGAAGTCCCGAGCTTCATGCTCCCAAACGGTACGAAGCTCAACTTCTTTCAATCGGCCCACACTTGTCATCCGGCCTCCTCCGCGTGCTTAGTCAGCCCGCCGCTAAAGAATCCACAACCCGGTCGTCAATTACTTCAGCTTTCGCTCAGCTTCGCCGAGCGCACCGACAAGAGCGGCTTGTATGAGAACTCCGATCCGGTCCTTCTCCCGCTTGCGGGAGAAGGTGGCTGAGACGCGCAGCGTCGAAGTCGGATGAGGGCTCCCTTGCTCTCAAATCCAGCATTAACGTGGTCTCGTAGCGCTTGCGCTCGCTACGCGAGCGCCCCTGTCAACCGACCTCGCTGCGCTCGGCCACTTTCTCCCCCATAGGGGAGAAGGAGCTGCGCCGCGTTCTCGGACAAGTCGAGAGTGTCGGTGCCACTGCGTTATTCCAGCAGCTCAAGCTCCATCGTCTTCCATGCGATCATGCGGGTGCGGGTGTCGCGCACTTTGCTCTTCAGCACGACGCCGGGCGACTTGCGCATCAGGATGATGTCGCCCGATGGGCCGCTCTCGCTGGGCACCGTGTAGGCATCGCCGTCGAAGGTTCCAGCCGCTACGTGAACGGTGATGGCGGTCGGATCACCAAGCTCGCCGGCGCTTTCCAGCACGAGCAAGCGCTGCTCCAGGAACCAACCCCAGCCGGAAACTTCCTGCGTTTCGGTGGCATCTTTCTCTCGGCCTTCGACCCACTCGCGGCGCACGGTCCACACCTGCTCGTCGTTCGCCTTCAGCACTTCGATCTCAACGTGAGCGATCACGCGAGACATGCCGTTGACGTCGATGTTGCCGACAGCGTGACGAACGCGACGGCCCTCGCGCCAAAAGGCACGGGCTGCTTCAACGCGGCTTTTGCCCACCGTCTTTGGATCGTCGACAGTCTTGCCGGGATCGCCATCCCCAGTATCGGAGGGGCTGCCGTGGCAAGCCGAAACAAGAACGCAAAGACTCAGCAACAAAGAGATTCTCACGCAATTCAAGGACATGTTCGGGCGCTCCAACTCAGAGATCACGGGATGAAATTTCCACCAGCATAGCGATCAAACACTTCTTTCCTACACCTCACCACTCCCGCAGCTATGATTTGGCATCGGATTCACCAAAAGGAAGAACCTGCGAAGCAGATCGGCACAGGCAGATTGCGCTGCTGCACGCAACAAGGGCAAGGCTTCACCATGGCTGAGAGTATTTACGAAGCGTCGCTGAAGTACCACAAAATGGGCGGCAGGCCCGGCAAGATCGAAGTCGTTCCGACCAAGCCTTGCACCACCCAGCGCGATCTCTCGCTCGCCTACAGCCCCGGCGTGGCAGAGCCTTGCCGCGTGATCGCCGCCGATCCCGAAGCCGTTTACGAGTACACCAACAAAGGCAATCTCGTTGGCGTGATCACCAACGGCACCGCCGTGCTTGGCCTTGGCGATATCGGTGCATCAGCCGGCAAGCCCGTCATGGAAGGCAAGGCCGTTCTCTTCAAGCGCTTCGCCAACATCGACGTCTTCGATATCGAGATCAACGAGAAGGATCCCGACAAATTTATCGCGGCTGTGGAAGCCATCGCGCCAACCTTCGGCGGCATCAATCTCGAAGACATCAAAGGCCCCGAGTGCTTCTACATCGAGCAAGAGCTTGAGCGTCGCTTGGACATCCCCGTGTTCCACGACGACCAGCACGGCACGGCGATCATTGCAACGGCGGCCCTGCTCAACGCCTGCGAAATCACGAATCGAAACGTGAGCGACATGCGCTGCGTGTTTAGCGGCGCCGGTGCTGCTGGAGTCTCGACGCGCAACCTTTTCGTCAAGCTCGGCGTGAAGCCCGAGAACATCATCATGTGCGATCGCGACGGCGTGATCTGGGATGGCCGCGACGATCTGGATGACCCGGTGAAGAAGGCCGTCGCAGCGCACACCAATGCGCGCACCTTGGCAGAAGCGATCAAGGACGCCGACTGCTTTATGGGGCTTTCCGTCGGCAACGTGCTTTCGCCAGACATGCTGCTGACGATGGCCAAAGATCCGCTGGTCTTCGCGATGGCCAATCCCACGCCGGAGATCGACTACCCCCTGGCCATGTCCACGCGCAGCGATTGCATCGTTGCGACAGGGCGCAGCGACTATCCGAATCAGGTCAACAACGTGCTGGGCTTCCCCTTCATCTTCAGGGGCGCGCTCGACACTTACTCGCGCCATATTAATGAAGAGATGAAGCTTGCTGCGGTCAAGGCGCTTGCAGATCTCGCCAAGGAGCCGGTCCCGGGGAACGTCAGCCGCGCATATGGTGGCGATCATTTCGAGTTTGGTCGCGAGTACTTGATTCCCAAGCCCTTCGATCCGCGCGTGCTCTATTGGGAGTCTGTCGCCGTCGCCGAAGCTGCGATGAGGACGGGCGTTGCGCGCCGCAACATTGATCTTGACGAGTACCGCGAGCGCCTGCAACGCCTTACGGATGTTGGTCGCAGCTTGGTTGCCGTGCCGCTCAGCGCTGCCAAGTCGAAGAACGCGCGAATCGCGATTCCCGATCCGACATCCGAGCAGATGCATAGCGTAGTGCGCCGTGCGATTGGCGAGCAAATCGCTCACCCGCTGATTATCGGTAGCCGCGAGCAGTATCAAAGCTTCGTCGACGAACTTCCCGCCGGCAGTTGCACGCTGATTGATCCCGCGCATTTCGAGGACTCGCCGAAGCTCGTGCAAGCGATTCGCGATCACCGCAGCTATGAAACACTGAGCGACGAGTACTGCGCTCGTGAACTCGAAAGCCCCTACAAGTTCGCGGCTCTGCTCACCGAAGCAGGCTTGGCGGACGGCATGCTGGCGTGCTCTGACTTGCCATACTCCGAGATAGTGCGCCCGGTGCTCAAGTACCTGACTCGCCGCGAGGGTGTTTCGCGGGTGGCTGGCATGCACATGATTCCGCTCAAGGATCGCCCGCTCTTTTTCGCTGACACGACGCTGATTCCTGATCCCAGCGCTGAAGAGCTTGTGGAGATTGCGCTGCGAGCTTCGCGTGCTGTTCATCGCTTGAACATCACGCCTCGCGTCGCTTTCATCAGCTACGCGAACTTCAGTAAGAGCGATGACGCCGATGTCAGCAAGCTGCGTCGAGCCTACGCGCTGCTGCGCCGCAAGAAGCCTGATCTTGAGGCCTATGCCGATGTGCAGATGGACGCTGCGCTGGATCCGGAGCGCTTCCGCGAAGTCTTCGGTGATCGCCTGCCCAAACAGCCCGCGAACATCCTGATCTTCCCCAACCTGCATGCCGCTAACGCGGCCTTCCGCCTAGCGCGCGTGCTCGGCAGCGGCGTCAGTCTCGGCCCCATGCTGCTGGGCCTGAAGCGTCCCTGCAACATTCTGCCGCGTGGCTCCAGCGAAGACGAGATCGTCGACATGCTCGCCATCACGGCAAGCAACGCCCACCGCCGCAAGCTTGAGCTGAGCGGCCGCATGCCGGCGGTTGCAACGCCTGCAGGTGAGTAGCTGAGGGCTTCGATTGCTGAATACTCTCAACGCAGCTCTTTCTCCTTCGGTGGGGGGATGGGCTGCGTTTGTGGTTGCAATTGGGATTCTCGTGTTGCGGCGGAGCGAGGAAAGCTCAACAATGAAAGCAACGGGTGCGATCTCTGCCTTAATCGGCAGAAAGGGGCAGCGGAGTTAAATGGCTTCTTCATCTTCAATTCAAAGATCAGGCAATCCCGATCCCGTGCATTCAGCAACTACCAGCAATCATAAACGACCGCTCTGCCAACTGATCGATGCGATCGGCGATGGGGTTCTCTCAAGCGCTGAAATTTCACAGCGAGCGTTGCGACGGGCTTTCGTTTTGATCGCTTTGATCTCGCTCTTCATCATGCTGCAAGCGCCGCAATTCCCGCAAGAAGCTTACTACTGGCTTTACAGCGAACACCCGGCGCTTTCCTACTTCGATCATCCGCCGATGGTGGCGTGGCTGATCCGTTTGGGGACGACGGCGCTTGGCGATTCGATTCCCGGCGTGAGGCTCTTCACCTGGATTTGCGCGCTGGTTGTAACGGCGTCCGGTTGGGGGCTGCTGCGTGAGTTTGGAACAAGCGCGCGCGTTCAACTCGCATGGATCCTGACGGCGCTGGCCGTGCCAATCTTCGCGGTCGGCCACTTCTATACAACGCCTGATGCGCCGCTGGTAGCGTGCTGGTCTGTCGCGCTTTTTGCGCTTTGGAAAGCGCGCAAGAATGGATCGCTGCTCTGGTGGACATTCGCCGGGGCGGCTGCGGGTGGAGCGCTGCTCAGCAAGTACACAGCATGCTTTCTTGGACTCGGCGGCATCTTGGTGTTGCTCTTCGATCCGATGATGCGCAAGCAGCTCTTCAAGCCTGGCCCTTGGCTTGGGCTAGTGCTTGCCCTCGCGGTCTTCTCGCCGGTGATCTTGTGGAACTACGAGAACGGCTGGGTGTCCTTTCGTTTCCAAACAGAGAATCGCTACGCCGAGCATGGCTTTACGCTGCGCTGGATCGGGCAGTTGCTGATTGGTCAGTTCTTCCTGTTGCATCCCGTTATCGCGCTGATGATCCCGGCGGGCTTGCTCTACGCCTTGCGTTCGTGGCGAAAAGACAAAGACCCCCGCGCGCTCTGGCTGATGGCGTTCAGCGTGCCGATGCTCTTGGTGATGGGAAGCAGCGCCTTCTTCACTCATGTGAAAGGCAACTGGATGGCCCCCGCCTATCCCTTGCTCGTGATGTTCGCGCTGATGTGGGGCGAGGCACGCTTGCTCGCAAAGCCATCGCCGCGAGTCGAGAAGTTCGCGCAAGGATCGCTGATGCTGGTCGTCGCGGGCATGCTTTTCGTGCCGGTGATCGACGTGATCCCGATTCCCTTCGGCAACAATTGGAGCGGCTGGAGCGAGATCAGTCTGCTCGCCGAAGCGTGCGAGGAAGAGCTGGATCACCAGAACGCTGAAGAGGGCGACATCTTCTTCTTCGGCTTGCACTACCGCGAGTCTGCGCCTCTCTGGTTTCATCTTATGCCGACGCTGATGGCGGAAGCGTCCAGCGAATATGGCGAGGGAGAATCCGAAGAGCCTGTGCTTGCGCAGAACGTGCTTGGCCGCGACGCGTTGCAGTTCGACTTCTGGACGCCACCGGAGGAGCTGATCGGAATGGACGCGGTCTACGTGATGCCAGAGCCTGGCAAGAACGAGAAGTGGTTGCCGAAAGTTGAAGCGCACTTTGAACGCATTGTGTTGTGGCGAGGTGTTGAAGTTCGCCGCATGGGCATCGTCGTTCGCAGAGTCAACATTTATACCTGTTACAACTATCTTGGCCCTGATCTTCAAGCACAGCCGCAAGCGCTGATCGCGCGCTAGCGAGCATCGCTCAGTACTCTCGCGTTGAGCGGGTGAACTCTAGTCGAAGGAGAATCGATGCCGCAGGCCTTCTTTCTAATCTCACTCGCGAGCTGCGTTTTCATGACCGGCTTGATCTGGTTCGTGCAGCTCGTGCACTACCCGATGATGCTGAGCATTCGCGAAGATGATTTCGATGCGTATCGGCGCGAGCACATGAAGCGTACGGCGCCGGTCGTGATTTTGCCGATGATCTTGCACCTCGCTTCGTCGCTCGCGCTGCTGATCTGGCCGACGCGCGGGGTGCCTGAGTGGTTGCTGTGGATCGGCGCGGGCTTGGCGGGAATCACGTGGCTCTCGACCGGGCTGCTGCAAGTTCCCTGCTACAAGAAACTGGAGCAAGAGGGCTACAGCGTCGCTCTTCTCAAACGCCTCGTGCGCACGAACTGGGTTCGCACGATCGCGTGGACGGCGCATAGCACTACGCTCATCATCTACTTGGCGCAGATACCCTATAGCAGCACCGCGCGAATCGTTATTGAGTAGGCGTCAAGCTGATCTACTCGGGCAGATCCTCGGCATCTAATCGCTCGCGCATCGTGGTCGCAGCGATGCGGACAGTGGAGCGAGACGCGGCACCCAAGTCTGCGCGGCAGCGGCTCAAGTCTTCCGCTTTACCGAAGAAGAAGGCGCGGTCGCCGCTCTGCAATCTGAAGTTCGCAGCGGGATTGGTGATCGACTGGCCATCTCGTTCGACGGCGAGCAAGGTGACGCCCAAGCGGTCACGCAGATTCAGCTCGATCAATGAGCGACCATCCGCTGGCGAGCCCGAGTTGATCTCGACGTTGTCCACGCTTGCTTCTTGCAGCAAGCTTTCGAGCGCTTGGCGCTGCACTTCGCCCGTGCGAGTCGATGGGTCGCGACCCAGCAAGAGCTTGTAGCCCTCTTCGCGAATCGCTTCCTTCTTGCGATCAATCGCAGCGCGCGTGGCGCCATAGGTTTCCATAACAAGTGCTGCAAGCTCTAGCGAAGTCTCGAACTCTTCGGGAATCACCTGTGTCGCGCCAAGCATGTGCAGGTGATCGACTTCCCGCATGTAGCGCGTGCGCACAAGAATCGCCGCGTTCGCGTTGAGATCACGAGCCGTTACCACAACGCTCTCACAGCTTGCAGGATCAGGCAGCGCTACAACAACCGCGCGAGCAAGCGCGACATCAACGCAGTTCAGCACCTCGGCGCGAGTTGCGTCGCCGTAGAAAATCTGCACGCCCTGAGCGCGCTCTTTGCGCACGGTGTGGGGATTCAGCTCAAGCACAACGTATGGCACTTCGAGATCACGCAGCACGCGCGCAACGTTGCGGCCATTGATGCCGTAGCCAACAATCACCACGTGATCGTGCAGGCCGGCGCCACCGTGCGCGCCTTGCAAATCTTCAAGCCCCTTCTCCATCTGCGCGGGCGCGCCTTTGGCAAGGCGACTGGCGAGCACAATGGCGACAGGCGTCAGCAGCATCGAGATGATCGAAACGCCGAGAAAGAGCTGATAGCCATCGGGATCCAATAGCCCAAGCTCGGGACTCGCGCCGGAACTCGCCAAGATAAAGCTGAACTCACCAATCTGCGCGAGCGCCAATCCAGCAGCCAGCGCGACCTTCCACTGATAGCGAAAGAGCAAGGCACCAGCAGTGACAATCGCTAGCTTCAAGCCGATTACCAAGGCCGCCAGCAGCAGAATGATGTGGAGTTTCTCCAGCCAAACGCCGGGCAAAACAAGCATACCAATGGACACGAAAAAGAGACTCGCCAGCCCATCTCGCAGCGGCGTCACCTCAGCAAGAATCTGTCGCGAGTAGTCCGACTCAGAGATCACCAGGCGCGCGATAAACGCACCGAGTGGAAGCGAGATGTCGTTGATGCCAGCGGCCCAAGCCGTCCCCAGCACCGCTACCATCGTGGCGATCGTGAACACTTCGCGCGAGCGCGTGCGCACCATCTGCTCCAGTCCCCAGGGCAGAATCACGCGCGCGGCAAACACGATCGCAGCCACAATCGCGAGCGACTTGCCAACCGCGATCATTGCGCCAACAAGCGATGCGCCCTCTTCGCCGACCGCAGTGCCCGCGCCGTTCGCGGCTGCCAACTGCGGGATCAACAAGAGCAGGAGCACGACGGCCAGATCTTGGAAGATCAGCACGCCGAGCGCGATCCGCCCGTGCGCTTTGCTCAGCTCGCCTCGCGCTTCGAAAAGCTTGAGCACGACTGCCGTTGAACTCATAGCAATCAAGAAGCCAAAGAATACGCCTTGCGCGAAGCTCACGCCCAGCGCAAGCGAGATCAGCGCAGCGAGGCCAATCGATGCACAAACTTGGATCGAGCCGAGACCCAGCACGATGCCTTTCATCTGCACAATCTCTTTGAGACTGAGCTTCAGACCGATGGTGAAGAGCAAGAAGACCACGCCGACTTCGGCCATCACTTCGATTGCTTCAATGCTGTCGCGACCGGTGTCGGTGAGCGCGAGCACGCCCGGCCCAACGATCACGCCCGCCAGCAGATAGCCAACGATCGTCGGCACCTTGATGCGCGTCATGGCGAAGGCAGCAAGCATCGCCATTCCGAGCAAGAGCACAAGCTGGCCGAGAGTTGTCAGTCCGGGAATATCACCAGCTAGAAGATTCAACATGCGGACCCTTTCGCGACAGGATATTGAACCCGGCATGATAGCTGCTAGCGCGCTGGCTGCATTGAGCTAAGCGAATCGCGGCTGGGCTATTTGACGCGCGCATTCGCGCTTTAGCATTTTAAACACGGAGGAAGATGAGGGCGGAGGGAGTTCACGGAGAGCTGCGCTCTGCTGCTTTATCCCGCAGCGTAACGGCGCCTGCGCTGCATGATCTTGTTGGGAGTGAAGAAGGCTCACAGGCATCTGCGCGTCAAGCAGCCTACCGTCACTAGCCGACTGGCTTCGGCGCAGCCTGCGTGCGCTCGCGCTGAATCATCGCGAAGGTCACGCCGACAATCAGCGTCGCTCCGCCGATCAGCTTGATCGTCGTCATCTGCATCTCGCCGAAGGTCTCGGGATCGTTGATCAACCACTTGGCAGACATCGCGACGAGGGGCTCCGTAAGAATCACCAGATTCAAGAAGAACACGCGCACGTGCTTCACCAAGTACTGAAAAATCGAATGCCCCATGATCGTCGGGATCAGCACCAGCCCGCCCAGCCACATCCAGTTCACCGCCGTGATGCCTTCAAAATCCATGGGGTGAATGGCCATGCTGAGCACATTGACCAGTCCGCCGATAAAGAAGATCGTTGAGGTGTAAACCGGCGCGCTGATCTTCTGCCGCAACTTGCGACCAAAGATAAACGCCATCACGATCGTCACCCCCGCCAACAGCACCAGCAGATCGCCGAAGAGATGCTGAGCATCCAGCAGAGTCCCAGTTGCGAGGTCGCGCTGCACGTCTTCGCTGATCAGCAAGATCAAACCGCTCCCCGCGATGAAAGTGCGCACCCACATCGCGGGCGTCGTGCGCTCTCCTAGCATGATCCATGCCAGCACCGCAGCGATAAGCGGCTGCGCCGCGAGCAGGATCACCGCTGATTCAAAACTCGTGTGCGCGAAGGCTTCGGTGAAGCAAAGAAAGTGCAAGCCGAAGAGCAATCCCGCTGCGAGCAGCTTGATCTTCTCGTTGCGCGAGAGGGCGAGCAGATCGCGGTAGCCGCTCCACGCAAAGGGAGCCATCAAGATCGCGGTGATCAATAGGCGCCCAGCCGCGATGACTGGCGCGGGCAGCCCGCAAAGCGTGATCAGCACGGGAGCCATGGAAACGCTGAGCGTGGCTACGATCATCAGGAAAGTGATCGTGCGCGCGGTGGGATCGGCTGGCAGCAGACTTGGCTTGTTCACGCAACTCCCTCATTGGATAGCCCCAAGTGGGAGAATGCCTCGCATCGATTGTACTTGCGCATGAAATGCGCGGGAAAAGGCAGCGAGCGCAAAGCTCAATAGCGGTTGACATCCAAGAGCGGACGCGGCGCACCTCCCGGCAGAGGCGGGAAGCACGACGCAAGCGGCAGCGGCACCGAGCCTCTGAGCTTGCGCTGACTGGACGCAGCGATGATCGCTCGGTACTTCCGATCCGTGATGGCATCGAGAATCAAGGTGATCAGGATCGCCAGCACCGCGCCGCAAAAGGTGATGAGCCCGGCCAAGTAAAGCCCCCACGCAGTAGCGTGATCGGGCGTCGCGCCATCTTCAATCAAGATCGCCTGACTGAGATCCGCCGTGGTGAAGTGCTCGTCCAACACACCTTTGGCCACCGAGGGGATACCCAAGAGATCGTTCGTAACCATGCCCTGGAGGTGCTGAGACACGCTGCCCGTCTTCGGAAACTTCTCTGGCTTGGGGAACTCATGCGATGCGACGAAGACCTGCGCGGGAAACTCCAGCCGCGCTTTCGCAAGCAGCGCCGTGCGCTCCTTGGGACGAATCTCTTTCTCTTCGAGCTTCTGATTGACATCGAGCAGGGCTTGGTAATAGGGGTGCGAAAGCGAATAGATCGGGTAGTAGACGTCATAGAGCGTGCGATACTTGTTCATCTCGTCCATGTCTTTGAAGACGATTTGCTCGTAGTCGGCAAAGTAGCGTCCAAGCACGAGGTGGGCATCGACAGGCTCGCCCGACGCTTCCAGCGCAGACAGCTCCATCGCTACCGCTTGATCAGAAGCCGCCGAAGCGATCTGAACTTTGCGGTAACCATCAAAGCCGATGATCAGACCAAGCAAGGCTGCGACTGCGAAAATGATGCTACGCACTGGTGACCCCGACTCTCTGATGCCCTGCTTTGACTCTTCGCTTTGCGGTCACGTTCCAGCCGCCAAATGAGCTCTTCGCCGATCGGAAAAACTGCGATTGTAACGCTCAGGTTATAGCCGGGCTGAAGGCGGTGGCGGCGGCGGCAGCCTATCATTGCTCGGTGGCGAGAATGGGCTTCCGCTGCGACTTGGCGCTTGGGGATAAAGGCCCGCAATCGGGACTTGGCCCTGGGAGCCCCATTCCGCTGCCAACGCAGCTTGCGCTTTTGCGCGGCGGCTTCGAATCTTCCAAAGTGCAGCGCTCGCGAGCAATCCGATCAATCCAATCACCAACATCGCCATGGCAACCTCTCCGTCTCTAGGCGGGCCCATTTCAATCAGGAGCGTCTGATCGAAATTGGTTCCTGAGAGCGAAGGCGCGAGGAATGGGCGAAACTCGGCGTCAAGGGTTCCTGTGTCGCTGTGGGCGACGCCGCGAAAGTTCGGCGCCACGCTGCTGATGTCAGGCAACGCATTGAAGTTCGAGAACTCGGTGGACTTGACCAACACCCGCGCGGGATGCTCTCGGTGAGCCTTGACGATCAGCGAATCGAACTCGTCGTCGCCTATCTCACCAGCTTCCCAGAGCGTGTTGAGGCGGATGTATTCCTGCGTGAAGGGGTGATCCATCGAGTAGATCGGATAATTCACGTGGGAGAGCTTCCCTGAATACGCGCCTTGGGCCCCGCCTTCGCGATACTCGTACGCCATCACTTCGTAGTACGCGAGGTGTTGGCCGAATTCGACGTGGCGGTTGAGAGGAACCAGCGTTTTCTCAAGCTCCGCAAGATCCATCTTGACGGGACTCTCCGCCACGCCGCTGTTCCGGACCATCCCAGAGACTCCCCCCAATAAGAAGAGGGCGCTGATGATCAGACCGATGACGGACAGAACTTTGAGCATCTGAATCCTCACTACCTGAAAGCAGTGCTTTCAGGCCTTTCAGGCAGTTGCGGGGTGCGGGAACTCCGCTCGCTCGCAGCCGCGCATTTCGGGTGAAACGGCGGCTGCGAGCAATGGAGCGAAATCACTCTACGCCTGCGGTGGCGGCGGCGGACGACGCAGGACTTGCCCAGGCTGCGCTTGCGGAGCGCGGCTAGGCGATCAGCACACTTTGGTTGGTTCACGCCTTAGCGACGCGGCTTGCGCCTGCGCGGCCGTGGCAGCGCCGCATCCGCAGCGCCTTGATCGTGCGCCGGCTGTTGGGGCCAGGCTTGTTGTTGGGGATATGCGGGTTGCGCGCCGTATCCGGGCTGCTGCTGATACTGCGGCCCCTGCGGATACTGAGCATGCTGCGGGTATTGCGGATAGCCTTGCGGCATCTGGCCGTATCCCGCCTGCTGCTGGTATGCGCCCGGATGCGGCTGATAGCCTTGCTGCGGCTGTTGCGCCTGGGGCCAAGCTGGCTGCTGCATGGGCTGAGCTTGTTGCTGAGGCTGAGGCCATGCGGGAGCTGCCTGCTGCTGCTGAGGCGCCTGCTTGCGCGGGCGCGGGCTGGGGCGCGGGCCGGCACGAGAGCCACCGCGCGGCGCTCCATGCCCTCGCGCAGCGTTGAGTCTTGCGCGCTTGTCTTCCATAACAGCAGCGACGATCAGCCCAACGAAGGGATTGACGAAAAGGCAAAGCAGCAAGATCACTCCAGCGCTCTGGCCCTTCTTCGATGCCATCTTGCACGCAGCGACCGTGATACCGATCGTCACGGCGAGCACTATCACGACGACGACAAGAATGACCGCAATCGCGGCGCCCGCATCGCCATCGGTGGGCGGAGGCGTCTGGTACATCTCTTCTTGTGCGTAGAGCAAGATTGGAGTCATTTTCATCTCCTTCCATCGGCAACAGAGCAGGGCACGAGGTCTTGCTGATGTTGACTTCTTTAGGGCCGCGTGACTGCGCTTGGTGCTATAGTTCGCCGCCAAGCCTACCCACGAAATCGCGCCGCTTCAAGCTTAGAGGTGTAGATTTTACCAGAGATTAACCGCCAAGCTGTGTACCGAGTTGCTGACACACCAAGATGCTGGAGAGTTGGCCTTATCCTGTAGAATCGCTAAGTTAGAGGCGAAAGCGCGCCTTGGTGCTGCCTGAAATTCTTCTCAATTTCTCCACGCTCAGAGTGGAACATTTGCTTGACCCCCACCCTCACCCCGCTTACATTGCTCGGCCCGCTCCGAAGGGCGGACAAACTCAGACCAGGACGAAGCGATGTACGCGATTGTAGTAGACGGCGCCAAACAGCTCCGCGTTTCGAAGGGCGACATGGTGCGCATTGACAAGCTTGGACTCGAGCCTGGCTCGACGGTCAAGCTCGACAAAGTGCTGTTGGTGGGCGATGGCGACAAGGTCACCGTTGGTGCTCCGGTCGTCAAGGGCGCTGAAGTTGAAGGCAAGGTTGTCCGTGAACTCAAGGACAAGAAAACCTGGGCTTTCACTTACCGCCGCCGCAAGGCCGGTAGCAAGTCGAAGAAGGGTCACCGTCAGCGCTACACGCTGATTGAGATCACGAACGTCAAGGGCTAACATTCCTTCGAACTCGATGCGACACCACTGAGCTGAGCTCGGTGATCCAAGAGGATAGAGATCATGGCACATAAAAAGGGACAGGGTTCATCGCGCAACGGTCGCGACTCCAACCCGAAGTACCGCGGCATCAAGAAGTACGGTGGCCAGAAGGTCATCGCTGGCAACATCCTGGTGCGCCAGGTTGGCACGCGCTGGCACGCTGGTGCAGGTGTGGGCATTGGCCGCGACTACACGCTCTTCGCCAAGATCGACGGTGTGGTGAACTTCACCGGCACCAAGAAGAAGAAGATCAACGTAGTCCCCGTGAGCGCCTAAACGCTTCACTTGAGATTCAGCAGGTGGCTCCGCGTCGTATCACGATGCGGAGCTTTTTGCGTTGCTACGCGAGCGCCACGGGAAGCTGTCAACCAGGGCAGTTCACGATTGGGTTTCGTCGAGCGTGGCAGACGTGGGTGGGGCATTACCGAATACACTGAATCGAGAACTGCTCTAGCTTGCGGGTGAAGGTCAGACTAGCGGGAGCTCGTGCGGGTGAGCGTGATACTTCGGCAAAGCGCTCGCAACGCAGCACTCTCACTACATGCTGCTGCACTGTAGGGGGATCCCTCCCCCACGCTGCGCTTCGGGCGGGATGACGGCGTTTCGTTGAGAGCAAATGGAGCAGCGCACTAAAAAGCGAACGCCGCGCGGGGTAACCCCATACGCGGCGCTCAATCGATCGATCTGCGCGCGATTTCCCGACGTGCCCCGCTTCGAGTCGGGGCGACCCTCTGCGCCTCCCACTGCACCGTGCTCGCCCTCCTCGCGGGGGCTGCGCACGCTCTGCGGGCGGGCTTCGCTGATCGGTCAAGCTGGGGCCATGCCAAGCGCCGCGCTAGGCGGCTATGGATCGTCCAGGCTGACTCCACCAGCGACAGGGTGAGCACCACCGCTGGCGGCAGGCCCACTCTATGGGAACCTTTCTCCTCCTCGCCCGGAACGAGCGACTCAAAACGGAGAATCTTCTTGCGAAGTACCGGGAGTTTCCCCAGTTAGGTAGCCAGATCGCGGAGGATTGTGCTCCGCCCCGGCCATCTCGTCAAGCGCGTTCACGAGCGTGTGGAAAGTGCTTCAAGCAATCGGCTAGTCGCTGAGATAGCCAGCTTCCTTCAGGCCATTTTCGAGCGTTCGCAACCCTGCTCGAACCTGGTCGAGCGCGCCGCCGAAGAGTGCTTGCTGATCCTTCATCGCCGTGTCCGCAAGACGCTTACAGGTTTCGCGAAGCTCGCTCGCGCCGATGCTTGCAGCCGCTCCACCCAAACGCTGAGCTCCGTTGAGCAGCGCCGCAGTGTCTTTGCGCGAGATGGCGTCGAGTAGTTGCTTCACGTCTTCTTCGGCGTACTCGATGAAGGACTTGAGGCTCTTGGTGACGACCGAACGCGAGGTGGTTTTCTCGAAAGCCCCAAGAAACTCGCGGTCAAGCACTCTCGATTCCCGCGCTTCATCGTTCTGCTGGATTTCCTCAGAACGCACCCGCGCACGACGCTGCTTGGGCTCTTCGCGATTGCGTGAAGCACTCTCCGGCACTCGAACGGTTGCTTTGCCATCAGTCCAGCGATCCAGAATTGCGCGCAGGGCAAGGGGCGTGACGGGCTTGGGCAAATGATCGTTCATGCCAGCTTCGAGGAAAGCATCGCGATCCGAATCGAAGGCGTGTCCGCTCAGCGCAACAATCGGAACCTCCGCATTCGCACCGACGCCTTCGCGAATCAGCTTGGTTGCTTCGATGCCGTCTAGCTCTGGCATTTCGAAGTCCATGAACACCAGCGCGTACTTGCCGTTGAGCGCCATCTCAACGGCTTCGCGCCCGTTCACCGCTTCATCAACGGTATAGCCGAGTCGGGACACCATCTCGCGCACGATCATGCGGTTGACGGGATGATCCTCGGCCACCAGCACGCGTTGCGATGAGCGCTCGTCTTCTCCCTGAGCCTCACGCGAAAGCACGCGGGTATCGCGAGGTTCAACGCGCTGCTCAGCGCTAACTTGCTTGTCCGCTTCCGCGCTCCGCTTGGCGCAGGCGATCAGCGCATCCTGCAGGTGCTGCTGGCGCACGGGCTTTTCGATCCGGCAGCAAAGTCTGCCGCTGATTCCAGAGCCAATGCCGGTAACGTCGATCTCAGCGAGATCCGGGATCTGCCGCACGACTTCAACGAATGCGGTGCCGCTCATGTCGCCTAGCTCTTCGTCAACAATCAGCGAGAGCGGGCCAGTGCGATGGGCGAAACTGCCCAGCAGAATGCGCAGCGCGTCTTGGCCTGAGGTCGCAACGTGAACCTCCAACCCAAGCTTGCGCGCAGCATCTTCAACCGAAGTGAGCGAGGGCGAACGCTGCATCACCACGACCACGCTGCCTTCAAGTGCGACGTGCGCCTGCGATTCTTCCGGCGCTACTTCGCCAAGCGGAACCTTGAACTCGACGCGCCACATGCGTCCGTTGCCGGTTGAAACTTCACGCTCAGCGCCGCGCCCGCCGAGGAGCTCAATCAGCCTCGCGCTCAGCCAGACTTCGAGTGCGCCGTCGCCGCGCATGGGTTCGCTGGCGTCTTCGCTGAATGCACCGATGCCGTGAAAGACTTTGTCCTGATTGAGCCCGATCTCGACATCACATTGGAAGTAGGAGCCAAGCTCGTCGTCTTTGTTCAGCTCAGCGCGAATGCTTAGGCCCTTGCCGCCGGATGAACGCATCAGCTCGCGAGCAATACAGCTCATGGCGCGGCCAATACGCTTGCCATCCGTTCGGATCGGCTGCTGATCCAAACCCGCATCATCCACCACCACGTTCACACCTAAGCGCTCAGCTTGCGTGCGCAACGAGCGCACCACGTCGTCCATGATTTTGCGCGGCGTCGTGGTACTAATTCTCGGATGCAGCTCGCCTGATTCGAGGCGGAAAAGATCGAGCACGTCGCTCATCAGAAAGAGCAAGCTGTTGGCAGAGCTTCGCAGCAAGCGTAGGTGGCGCTTGCCGTCGTCGGAGACTTCAGATTCTTGCAAGAGACTAACGGCGCCAATGATGCCGCTCAGTGGCGTGCGAATCGCATGCGAGATGGATGCGAGCAGACGGTGCGCATCGGGACCGAGAGCGCCCGTGGATACACCTCGCGCTGCGTCGGTTGGCTTCGCCGCGTCTTGCGACGAATTGGGGGCGTTATCATTCATTCTACTTCGGGCCCTTTCCGCACAAAGCTGCCCTGCGCATTGAGTACAGAGTCAATTGTACGCAATCGTAGGTCGCGGTGCGCGGCCTTTCACGGGATTCAATCGTGCCGCTACAAGCCGCTAGAGAGAGCTAGCCTAGAGAGCGCGAAGCAGATCGAATTTGGTAAGAATATCGAAGCTCTCGCCCTGCTTGACCATCACTGCGTCCTGCGCGTGCTCGCGCATCAGGCCAAGCATTTGCTGCACGGTTGCGCTTGGCTCAACGCTTGCGAGGGCCGCCCCCATCACGTCGCGCACGACGAGTTCGGTCAGCGCTTTGCCTTGCATCAAAAGATCGAGCACCTGGTTCTCGTTCAGCGCGCCAACAACGTGGCCATTCTCGATCACCGGTACCTGGCTGATATCGAGGCTCTTGATCTGCGCGAAGACATCGGCGACTGGCGTATCAGGCGTGGCAGTAATGAGCGCGGGCGAGTTGGCTTGCTTCTCCAAGAGCAGATCGGCAGCGGTGATGCCAACGCTCGACTCCGGCATGAACTGGTTCTCGCGCATCCAATCGTCGTTGTAGATCTTCGAGAGGTAGCGCTCGCCGGTGTCGCAGAGGAAGACCACGATCGTGACGTCTTCATCTGGATCAAACTCTTTGATGTAGCGCATCGCAGCGACGAGATTCGTGCCGGACGAGCCGCCGCAGAAAAGGCCTTCGGTCAGCGCGAGCCTACGCGAGGCGTTGAAACTCTCGCGGTCGGTGACGGTGTAGGCGTGATCGATGTGATCGAGGTCGATCGTCTTGGGCAGGTAGTCGTTGCCGATGCCTTCCACTTTGTAGCTTGCGCTTTCGACGTCGAGATTCTTGTGCCGCGAGTAGTGCGCGTAGACCGAGCCCTCTGGGTCAGCGAGCACGATCTTGACCGCTTCGTTCTGCTCCTTGAGGTATTTGCCCGCGCCCTTGAGCGTGCCGCCGGTTCCGCTGGAGGCGACGAAGACGTTGAGCTTGCCTTCGGTTTGCTCCCAGATTTCAGGGCCTGTTGTGAGGTAGTGGGATTCGGGATTAGCGTCGTTCTCGAACTGCGCGATGTAGAGCGCGTTCGGCGTTTCGCTCGCGATCTTCTTCGCCATCGAGGTGTAGCTGCGCGGATCTTCCTTCGCGACCGTTGGCGTCACGACCACGCGCGCGCCGAAGGCTCGCATCAGGTTGATCTTCTCTTGGCTCATCTTG
>Ga0213866_10001179_pt1 | contig 19733 bp, 18 predicted proteins | sample PICome_11_FD_160079 | JGI IMG/M metagenome (GOLD analysis project Ga0213866, IMG submission 160079) | Coastal seawater microbial communities near Pivers Island, North Carolina, United States - PICO284 | ecosystem: Environmental > Aquatic > Marine > Coastal | place: USA: North Carolina...
TTCTGTATAAGCCTTGATTATCCCCTGTTACACCAATTTTGTAATCGTTACCAGCTACTATATCGTAATCTAGAGATAATGTATTCAATCCCTCGTTTAGAAAAAAGTTTGCACTAAAAATCTGTACATCGTTGACATCTAATATTTCAATCTCTACCACAAATGAAGTTTGGGCATATACATCAACAGAATTGATAGTTACATCTTCTACACAATCAAATACCATATCAAATTCATCATTGGTATGAAAACCTCCAACACCATAAGTTAGATTATCGACGGCACCGCCGTTGGCAACTAAGACATTAGCTGTAGAATCGTAATTTTCTGATAATGGATTAGTACAACCCAATTCTGGCATAATGCAACTTCCATCGTCTTGACAAGCATCTGAATTAAAATTCAAAGCTGTTGGCTCAGTACAACCTCCTACGTAACAACAGTTAAAATCATCAAATAAAGCTTCTGAGTCGTAATTTAAAGCCGTAGTATCAGTACAGCCACAATCCTCACCAAGTTTAAATTTAATCAAATCATTAAAGTAAATCTGATTAATCCTATCATAACCTGAAGTAAAATATAAATCGCAATTAATCATAAAACAACCCGGTGCCCAACGTGCATTACCAGGGTGTGATTCTAATTGTACCCAACTATCTGTTTGTGGTGTATATTCCCATAGTTCACCACTATCCAAAGGGCCATGATCATCACCATCACCACTTAGCACATAGCCCTTACCATTGTAAGAAAATTGCGTTCCCGCTACTCTACCCTCAGAAGGAAATTCATTTAATGTTATCCAACTATCCGTTGTAGCATCGTATTTATAAAAGTCATTATATACATTGATAGCACCATTTATACTATTGCCATGACCAAAGCCTACATAAGGAATACCATCTATACCGAAATAAAAAGGATGGTGTCTAACACCAAAATCAAAATCGGCTTTTTGCGACCAACTGTCAGAAGGGATATCGTACTCCCACCAATCGCCTAAATTTGCAGTATTACTTCCTAGACCTACGTAAACCTTATCATTTACTAGTATTAGTGCTGGGTGACTTCTTCCTGCAGATGGGAAATTAGCCAATTGTGTCCATTGATTATTGGGAATATCATAAGCCCACCAATCAGTAGGATAATCAAAATTGAATTTACCAAATCCGACATATGCAGTCGTATTATTAGATACACCATAAGCGTAACCTCGAGGACCACCAGGAAAATTATCTATTTGCTCCCAACTTTCTGTTTGTGCATCAAATCTGTAGGCATCTTCTAAGTATTCTCCTAAAGCATTTTGCCCTGCCATAACGAAACCGTAACGGTCGTTTGAAAATGTAACGGGATGATGTCGGCTATCAGCATTATACGATAGACTAGACTGCCAATTTTGGGCAAATGTAACCGACGAAAATACCATCATTAAAATAAAAAAAATAGGAGAAAAAAACTTGAAATTCACTTGAATTAGGTTTAGTTAGTAATGAGGTACAAAAATACTGATTTTTGAACTGACAAATTGGTTTCATGCTAAATCGCATTCTCATCAAACTTATTTACTACTAACTGTATGCTATCTATTCAAAAATATTTACATTTGCGCTCACATTTTTACTGGTCGCGTAGCTCAGCTGGATAGAGCATCTGCCTTCTAAGCAGACGGTCACAGGTTCGAATCCTGTCGCGATCACAGATAAGCTCAACATTAAATTGTTGGGCTTATTTTGTATAAAATGCTTTAATAGAAAATTGTAAGAAATTCTCCTCTTAAATAAATATGAATATAAAAGGTATCTACCTACCCTTTTTCAGTGGAAATTTCATGCGATAATCGACCGTTACATTACCTTTAGAAATATCGTTTAGTTTACGTTTCAAAAGGCGTTTCTTGATAGCACTAAGATAATCTGTAAAAAGCACGCCTTCAATATGGTCGTATTCGTGTTGAATAATACGGGCTTTAGTGCCATCATATTCTTCCTCTATGGTATTGAAATCTTGGTCTTGATAACGGATACGAACTTTAGAAAGACGTGATACATCTTCTCTAATACTTGGAATGGACAAACAACCTTCGTTGAAATTCCATTCTTCGCCACTTTCTTCTACTATTTGTGGGTTGATGAATACCTTGCGAAAGCCTTCCATATCAGCGTCTTCATCGGCAAAAGGGCTACCATCAACAATAAACAGACGGATACTCCTACCAATTTGAGGTGCCGCTAGACCTACTCCACTAGCTTCATACATAGTCTCGAACATATCCTCAATCAACTGTTCTAGGTTGGGATAATCGCTAGAAATATCTTCAGCTTTCTGTTTTAAAACCTTTGTTCCGTATGCTACAATAGGTATAATCATCTATAAAAGCTCTTGAATAAGTTGTTCTATACTAATGCCTTCGGCATCAGCTTGATACGTTTTAACTAATCGGTGTCTCAGAATAGGTTCAGCTACGGCTTTGACATCTTCTATATCTGGTGAATACTTACCATTAATAGCCGCATGACATTTAGCACCTACCACCAAGAATTGAGAGGCTCTAGGCCCTGCTCCCCAAGCGATAAACTGATTAACTCTTTCTGTTGCCATGGGGGTGTTAGGACGTGTCTTTGCTACAAGTTTAACAGCGTATTCCATCACATTATCAGCAACAGGTATTTTGCGTATCAATTGCTGATAGCGTATAATTTGCTCGGCATCAAGTACTTTATCCAAAACCACTGTTTTGTCCGAAGTTGTACTTTTAATGACTTCTAGCTCCTCCTCATACGATGGATAGTCTAAGACAACATTAAACATAAAACGGTCTAATTGAGCTTCTGGCAAAGGATAAGTACCTTCTTGTTCAATAGGGTTTTGCGTAGCTAAAACGAAGAACGGTTTGCCCAATTCATAACGACTACCTGCCGCCGTTACGGCTTTTTCTTGCATAGCCTCCAACAAAGCTGCTTGAGTTTTGGGAGGTGTTCTATTTATCTCATCTGCCAAAACGATATTTGCGAATAATGGCCCTTTATTAAAAACAAATTGTCTGTTATCATCTAAAATTTCAGAACCTACAATATCAGATGGCATAAGGTCAGGAGTAAACTGTATTCTATTGAATTTTAAGCCTAAAGACTGAGCTATGGTTTGAACCAATAATGTTTTGGCTAAACCAGGTACCCCTACTAGCAAACAATGACCTTGACTAAAAATAGATATAAGCACATTTTTAACAACTTCATCTTGCCCAACTATTACTTTGGCTATTTCTTTTCTAAATCTCTCGTAGGATTCTTTAAATCCATCCAATTCTTCTACTTCAGACATCTTACTATTACTTTTTCCAATTATCTTTCCACACACAGTCAAAATCTTCTTTGATGTCGGTGTAGGTTTCTTTCAATATATCTTTTTTCCATTCGTCCAAAACCGTCACTTTCATCTCTTGAAGTGCCACACTCTGAATACGATCATAATCCTCTTTTAGACTCGCTTTATGCTCTTCTATTATTCTATCGACATTAATTATGCGGCAACCTTTACGACCATCAAAACTAACAAAAACCGTTGGCTTAGAATATTCGCCTTCTTTAAGACCGTCTATTGTAGATGACACTGAGAATTCCAATTCTTCTAATACAAATGATGATGAACCCGTTTGAGGATTTACAATTCTACCTCCATTATTTTTAGACTCGTCTTCTGAATACTTAATGGCTAATTGCTCAAATGACAAAGTATCTTTTGCCATAAATTGGATAATACTATCTAGTTTAGCCTTGGCATTCTCAACTGACTTAGAACTTATCTTAGGTTTTATGAGTATATGGCGAACGTTAAATTCTTGCCCTCTTCTTTTTACCATTTGTATAAGGTGAAAGCCAAACTTAGTTTCTACCACATCAGATAATTCGCCTTCTTGCAAGCGAAAAGCCACAGATTCGAATTTAGGGACTAACTTACCTTTTTTCATAAAACCTAAATCACCACCATTTTTAGAAGAGCCTGGGTCATCTGAATATAAAGAGGCTAAAAAAGAAAAGTCCTCGCCATTTTGAACACGTTGCTTGAACCCTTTTAATTTTTTGGTTATTCGTTCTCGTTCTGACTCTTCTACAAGAGGATAAACAACCAATTGAGATAAGTATATTTCTTCAGGGAATATTGGCAAACTATCTTTTGGGATTTTATTGTAAAATTTCAAAACGTCTTGTGGAGTAACCTTGAGGTTAGAAGTTATTTTACTTTCCATACGCTGAGCTAAACGCTGTTCTCTAAAAATCGTTTGGAATTCTTCTCTTATCTGAGAAATAGACTTGTCAAAATATTCTTCTAACTTCTTTTCTGAACCTATCTGACTAATAAAATACTCTATACGTTGGTTAATAGCATCGTTTACTTCGTCATCTGTAACCACTAAGCTATCTACTTCTGCATGATGACAAAGTAACTTTTGAAACATTAGTTCTTCCATCACCTCACACCTAAGGTTACTGTTCGTTACATCAGATGCTCTCAGTTGTAAATACTGTTGCTCTACTTCAGATTTTAAAATGGCTTTATCGCCAATAACTGCTACAATCCCTTCAACCATTTCTTGTGCCATTAATGACAAAGTGAAAAATTGAAATGAAATTATTAAAAAACTAATTTTTTTCATACTGAACATAATTTTTAGCAAGTGCATTTTGATATAAATCCATTTCTACATGCTTAAGAAAATCAATCTTTCTTTTATTAATAATGATAGAATGAATTTGGTTACTTACCATTTCCAATGGAGAAACGCTACCTTTTGATATATATTTTTTGACGTGAAGAAAATAATAATAATCGTCATCGGCAAATTCTATACTTTTACCTTTATATAAGTTTCTAGATGTGTAACTGTCTGGTACAACTTTAAAGATATCTTCAACACTAAGCCAACTATCGTCTAGGTAATAATCATCAGCAAATTGATAACAGTAATCTTCTAATGATAACTTACTTTCCTCATCTTCTTTTTTAAAGAGACGCTGAACCTTCCACAGGTAAGGAACTTCTTTTTTTAGCTGGATATAATTAACTCTTACAACAGCATCGTTCAAGATGAAATTTTGTTTGTTCTTTTCGTAATAAGACTCTATTTCATCATCATTAACTATGGTATCTAACTTTTGATTAAGTAGTTCTTTCTGATATGAATAAATCAAAAGTGATTTTTCATAACTCTCTACTTGTGCTTGTACATCTTGCAGAACTAGTGGAAGGTTAATTTTTGCTTTTTGAACAAGGAGTTGTTCCTTTGCCCATTTCTCACAAAGTGCTTGAATTAGCTTTAAGCTATCTTCACTACTTAAGTCTGGAGAAATTAAATCTTGAATATCTGAAAAATACAATTTGTCACCATATACGGTAACAAGTAGCTTGTCAGTATCTTGCTTGAAGAAATTACAGGAAAAAAGCCCTAATACTAGAAATAATAATAAAGCTTTTTTCCTCATAATTTATACTATTTTTAGTCTACTAATTTATAAAGAACATCTGTGTAAACCTGAGCTGGATATTTTTGCTCTAATTCAAGTTTCCAAGCAGCCTCTAGGTAATTTTGATAATTAGTAATTACTTCACCCTTAGCTTCTTCAAATGTTTTTTGTTCACCGTTTTTCAATTCTTTAACGTCAGCAAAAAATACTGAACCATCAAGATTAGTCTCATTGTCAGTAAGACCATTGTACCAATGGTTATCAACAACGGTACTTTTTCCTTTTTCAAAAGAACGAGATGAAATTTTTAGATTATTTGCTCTGTAACGGTTCATCAACTTTAAAATACGAGCATCGCTAAGATAAAATTCTCCTTTACCAAAACCTAAATAACTCATTTCTTCCGAAGTTAACACACTAGAATTATAACGGTTATTTATCAAAGTCCTCACTCTACTAGCTGTTAGTTCGTCGTTTGATGTGTAAACTGTTGTAAGAGCTCTTTCGTCCCATCGGTAATTTTCTTTGGTAAGGTTGTAGTAGTTCAATAGACCTAATGTATCGTCTATAGCTCTTGACCATACTTTTTGGTCCATTAAATCGAACAACATAATACCATCGTGATATTCCTTCATTAGAGCTTTAAACTCTGGGTGTTTTTCTTCAAGTTTAGAGTCTTCGTAATCTAAACAGGTCTTATTTACCCAGTCTTCATACCTTTCTTTTACTACAGGGCAACTGTTTGCAGAGTCAGCGTTAATTTTATTAACTGCCAAATAATCAGCAAAATCGTCTTGTGTGTAGGCAATACCATCTAGTGTAAACATTGTTTTTCCTTCAGTAGTATATGATGCTCTATCCCAAGTTTTGTAATTAATTTTACAAAAGGGGTCAATGTTGTGTGAGTAATCGTCGAAATCTAAAGTTAATTGGTTCAAACGAGAAATATAAAAATCTTGATGTCTAGAACGACTTTTTCCTTCTGAAAAATTGTACTCGTCTTTAACTCTAGCTATCAGTGACTCTACACCTCTATTGCTTCTAGCATCTCTCTTGATTTTATTTTTGATATCAGCCTCAGCATCTTCAAATGATGGGATTCCTCTTCTATCCAACAACTTAATTACGTGCCAACCATACATAGTTTGAATAGGCTTAGAAATATCACCAGGAGATGATAAGTTGAAGGCTGTATTTTCGAACTCTGGCACCATTTGACCTGCTCCAAACCAAGGTAGTTCACCACGGTTTTTAGCTGAGCCTTTGTCGTCTGAAAATTTAGTCATTTCTTCAAATGATGATCCATCTTTCAAAGACTGCATTAACTGCTGAATTTTTTCTTGATTGTCAGTTTTTTCTTGTGAAGTAGCATCGTCTCTTTCTTCAATCATAATATGAGCTACTTTAACCTCTCCTCTATTTGCTCGTTTGTCAACAGATTTAAGGACATGATAACCAAATTGTGTTCTGAAAATATCAGACACCTTACCAACGGGGGTATTATAAGATGCAGATTCGAAAGGGTAAACCATTCTAAAAGCAGAAAAATAACCTAAGTCACCATAATTGGTTTTGGCTGAAGGGTCATTAGAGTATTGCCGAGCTAACTGACCAAAGTCTTCACCTTTAATTGCTCTGTTTCTAAGCTCTTTGATAGTGTTGTATGCTTCCATAGTATCTTGTGGAGTAGCATTTTCTGGAACTGTAATTAAGATATGACTAGCACGAACTTCATACTTCATTCTGTCATATGCCTCAGCTACTAATTCATCTTCAGCGGCTTGGTCTGTTAAATAAGGACGAGCAAGTTGCTTTCTATATCCTGCTAATTCTCTTTTGAATGCTACTGAAGTATCCATTTGATTTTCTTGAGCATACAATACTTTTCTTTTAAAATCAATAAAAAGATTAGTGTAGTCATCAAGGTATTCTCTTGTGACATTTTCTTCATTATTGTTTTTGTTGAAAATAGATTCAAATTCTTGAAGTTGAACCTTTTCTGGCCCTACCTGCATCACCATAGATGGGTCATCAGAAGGAGCTGACGAATTAACAGTAATGTTTCCGTCTGCCATTGCCAGACTAGTAGTCAAAACAAGGGCAAGTAAATTTAAAAATTTGTTCATTTTTTTTAAGATTAGTTATTAAATAAGTTTATCGACTATAATTAGGTGCTTCTTTTGTTATACTTACATCATGAGGGTGACTTTCTGCCATTCCTGCAGACGTTATTCTAATAAATTTGGCTTCAGAAAGTTCAGAAATATTATGTGCACCACAATATCCCATTCCTGCTCTTAGTCCACCAATCATTTGATGAATTACCTCATCCAAATTTCCTTTAAAGGCTACTCTACCAACAATGCCTTCGGGAACTAATTTTTTAGCATTGTCTTCATTAGCCTGAAAGTATCGGTCTTTAGAACCTGCTTGCATAGCTTCTACAGAACCCATACCTCTATAAGTTTTAAATTTTCTTCCTTCGAAAATGATGGTTTCTCCTGGTGCTTCCTCAACACCTGCAAAAATAGAACCCAACATGACAGAACTAGCACCAGCCACAATTGCTTTTACTATGTCTCCCGAATAACGAACACCACCATCGGCAATGATGGGGATACCTCTATCTTTTAAAGCTTTAGATACGCTTATTATGGCAGACAATTGTGGCAAACCGACACCAGCAACTACTCTTGTAGTACAAATAGAACCTGGCCCTATACCTACTTTGACAGCATCTACTCCAGCATCAGCTAAGGCAATAGCAGCTTGTTCTGTGGCTATGTTACCAGCTATAATATCTATTTCGAATTCGGATTTGAGTTTCTTAACGGTGTCAATTACACCTTTACTATGACCATGAGCAGTATCTACAATGATAGCATCTACACCAGCATCAACTAAGGATTGAACACGTTCGCTAACATCGGCTGTTACACCAACGGCTGCTGCAACCCTCAAACGACCGTAGTGGTCTTTGCAAGAATTGGGACGTGTTTTATTTTTCATGATGTCTTTATAGGTAATTAAGCCAACTAATTTACCATTTTCATCGACAACAGGTAACTTTTCGATCTTATTGGCCTGTAGAATATCTTCTGCATTCTCTAAATCGGTGAGTTGTGTAGTAATTAAATTATCTAGACTAGTCATAACTTGAGAAATTGGTCTAGATTGGTTTTTCTCAAAACGTAAGTCTCTATTAGTTACTATTCCTACCAAATCGCTATCAGCAGAAACAACAGGAATACCACCTATTTTGTTTTCTTTCATTATGTCGAGAGCATCACTAACTAAGGAGTCTTGAGGTAGTGTAATGGGATCAAGAATCATACCACTTTCAGAACGCTTTACCTTACGGACCTCTGCCGATTGTTCAGCAATGGACATGTTTTTGTGAAGAACACCTATTCCACCATCTTGAGCGATAGATATTGCCATTTTGGCTTCTGTAACAGTATCCATAGCGGCAGACACAATAGGAATGTTTAATTTTATGTTTCTAGAAAATTGCGTAGTCACATTGACTTGATGAGGTAAAATGTCAGAGTAATCTGGCACAAGTAAGACATCGTCATAAGTTAATCCCTCGCCTATTATTTTCTGATTGTAATCCATACTCAAAAATTAGTGTGGCAAAGGTAGTAAAATCTTAATTATAAAGAAGAAAAAATATATGAGATTATCGCAAGAGCATTATGCTTCCACTCTCGAGTAATTGTTCACCTTGAGCATAGTCAATCTGAATATTGTATATATATACACCATCAGGGGCAAGAGCATTATTTATAGTTCCATCCCAAGCTTCATCGATTGAATTGGCTTCAAAAATAGCTTTGCCATATCGGTTATATATCTTCAAATTAAAGTTTTGAATAGCACTTGCCCCATAAACAAGCACTTGCCACTTATCGTTTTTCATATCCTGATTTCTTGGGGTAAATGCTTTGGGAATAAACAACAATGGTGATTTAGATATACAAACCTTATTAGAAAGCACAGTATCTTTTCTATTAAGAGAATTTAGGATATTTTCTGTTGAGATAAGATACACACATACCTTACCAATATCGGACATAATAGACACATCGTATGAACTATTGGGATAGGCATCTCTAAGATAGCTTTGTTCTCCATTGACTTCTTTCCATAATTCAAGGTGAGAATTGGATAAGAAGTTATCGTATTTAGCACTTTCTACAGAAATAGATTCCTTAGTTACAGATAAAAGGCTTAATTTCAAGTTATATGCATAAGAGGTATCTTTTAATGTTAAATACTGTGGTAAATCATATTCTTTACCACAAACATCTACTGGTTTAGCTTGATAATAATAGACGTTCCTCTCAGGTAACACCAAAGGATCTACGGCTATATATTCATCATAAACAGGATTAGCCTGTCCTAAATAAAACTGAAAGCCATTTTCTAAGTTAGACTTGTAAATATTAACATGACTTAAATCATCTGAATCGGATAAAACACTTACCTCTATACTATTTTCTCCAACTACACTAACTCTATTGATATAACTGTATTGAGGTATATCAATATCGGTAGTTATGATATCTAAAAAATTAGATTTAGACAAATAACCAACAGGGCTTATTGTCTCCAACCACAAAGTGTATTTACTTGAATATTCGATAGAAAAACTAAAGGACGTATCATCAGAACTTATAGCTATGGTTTGCTCTGGAAAAACCGTTCCAGACTGTATATCTTCTCTAATAGCTTTTAATTGATAGCCGTTCATAGCAAACATATTGAGATAACTATTCCATAGCAACATCAAAGATGTATCACAGTTTTGATAAGCGAATTTGAGAAAAACGGTAGAATGTGACTCACTTCGTACACTACTATTTCCCATAGCGTCAATAGCAACCACACTAAAAGTTTCTTTTTTTTGCTGAGGACTTGCGTTTGAGGTTAAATAAGTAGTATTAGCAATTCCCATTACCGTATCAAGAGGTATCCATAATCCAGAAATATCTTCAAAATAAATGACGTAGCCTACTACGTTTGGTGTAGAATTAACCCAATTGATTTCTACTTCTTGTGTGCTGTGATCAACACTTAGGAATGTTATTACTGGAGCATCAGGGTCTTGTGCAAAGGACACCAAAGCACTCAATAATGATAAGGTTAATATTAAATTTTTAAGAATTTGCATTTCAGATTAACTAATGGATAAGTTCTATAACACCATTTTAGAAATTTTATTTTTTATCAGTTGAAATTCTTCTATTATTTCTTGAACAATTTCTCCAGCAGGTTTAATAGTATCCATATTAGCTGATATTTGTCCCACTTCCAATTCACCATCTTCCAAATCACCTAAGAACATACCTTTTTTAGCTCTTCCTCTACCTAACAACTCTAGAAGTTCTTCTTTTGTTGCTCCCTTATCGTAAGCCGAAACGATTTGATTGTAAAACTCATTTTTCAACAACCTCACTGGAGTAATTTCTTTCAACATGAGCTGAGTATCGCCCTCTTTGGCGTGAATTATATAGTCCTTAAAATTTTGATGAGCCGATGATTCTGGAGAAGCAATAAAACGACTACCAATCTGTACGCCATCTGCTCCTAATGTCATAGCCGCCAACATAGATGCACCACTACCGATACCTCCAGCAGCGATTAATGGTATAGAAACGGCATTTCTTATCAAAGGAATTAAACACATTGTGGTTGTTTCCTCTCTACCGTTGTGCCCACCAGCTTCAAAACCCTCAGCTACAATTGCATCAACACCAGCATCAACTGCTTTTTTAGCAAATTTGACGTTACTTACAACGTGTACAACCGTTATGTTGTGTGCTTTCAAATGAGAAGTCCACTTAGCTGGATTTCCTGCTGACGTGAAAACTATCTTTACACCCTCTTCTATGATGATAGAAATATGATCATCAATTTGGGGGTAAAGTAAAGGTAGATTAACTGCAAAAGGCTGATCTGTATGAGCTTGGCATTTTTGGATATGCTCTCTCAACACATCTGGATACATAGAACCTGAACCTATTATGCCTAGACCACCTGCATTACTAACTGCCGAGGCTAACTCCCAACCACTACACCAAATCATACCCGCTTGAATAAGTGGATATTTTATGCCAAATAATTGAGTAATAGTATTGTTCATTTTCTATCTTTGTTCTCGCAAAAAATAATGCAGCGAAATTAGATAAATTTTACCAATGAAAAGAGATAACACCATTTTTAACCTTATTGAAGAAGAAAAAAACCGTCAGACTCACGGAATTGAATTGATAGCCTCAGAAAATTTTGTTAGCGATCAAGTCATGGAAGCTATGGGTTCTGTACTAACCAACAAATACGCTGAAGGCTTTCCCAACAAACGTTATTATGGGGGATGTGAAGTTGTAGATAAAGTGGAGCAATTAGCCATTGATAGAGTAAAAGAACTCTTTGGCGTTGAGTATGCTAATGTACAGCCTCACTCAGGTTCACAGGCTAACGCTGCCGTATATTTAGCAGTACTAAAACCGGGTGATAAAATTTTAGGATTTAACCTTGCTCACGGTGGACATCTTACACACGGTTCGCCTGTAAACTTTTCGGGAAAGATTTACCAAACTAGCTTTTATTCTGTCAAAGAAGAAGACGGACTTATTGACTACGATGCGATGGAACAAACAGCTATGGATGAAAAGCCACAACTCATTATCTGTGGTGCATCGGCATATTCTAGAGATATAGACTACGCTCGATTTAGAGCTGTTGCCGACAAAGTTGGGGCTTTGTTGTTGGCTGATATTTCTCACCCTTCTGGCCTTATTGCTGCTGGACATTTGAATAATCCTGCACCACATTGCCATATCTTAACCACTACGACTCATAAAACACTAAGAGGACCTAGAGGTGGACTCATAATGATGGGCAAAGACTTTGAAAATCCTTGGGGCTTAAAAACACCTAAAGGAAACATTCGTAAAATGTCTAACTTACTCGATTCTGCTGTATTTCCGGGCACACAAGGTGGGCCATTAGAACACGTTATTGGGGCAAAAGCTGTCGCTTTTAGCGAAGCCTTGGAATCTGAATTTAAAACTTACACGGCTCAAGTCATAAAGAATGCCGAAGTAATGGCTCAGTGCTTTATAGATAAAGGCTACAAAGTTATTTCTGGAGGGACAGAAAACCATTGCATGTTGTTGGACTTACGCTCAAAAGGAATCACAGGAAAAGATGCTGAAAATACACTAGTATTAGCCGACATAACGGTAAACAAAAATATGGTTCCTTTTGATGATAAATCTCCTTTTGTGACTTCTGGTATGCGTGTAGGAACACCAGCTATAACCACTCGAGGAATTAAGGAAGATACTATCCCTCAAATTGTAGATTTGATTGATGAAGTATTGATGAATATAGACAATGAAGAAGTTATTGCTAATGTCCGTAAAAAAGTCAACGACTTGATGGGACAATTCCCCTTGTTTGCATATTAAAAACAACAATGAGTAAATTAAGTAAAAACATAGAGATAAATCGCCAATCTTGGGAAGATAGGACTGCTGTTCATTTGAAGTCTAAATTTTATGATTTAGAAGGCTTTAAAAAGAACCCTATGTCCTTGAAATCATTTGAGTTAGAGGGGCTTGGTGAGGTAAAAGGGAAATCCTTATTGCATCTACAATGCCATTTCGGACAAGATACTTTGTCATGGGCAAAAAAAGGTGCAAAAGTAACTGCCGTAGATTTTTCACCTTCAGCTATAGAAGCAGCTAAAACACTTTCTGAAGAATTGGATATAGAGGCTGAATTTATAGAATCTAACGTCTTAACGCTAGACTTAAAACAAGAATTCGATGTGGTGTTTATGTCTTATGGTACATTAGGATGGTTGCCCGACCTCAAACAATGGGGAGCAGTTGTTGCCAAACACCTAAAACAAGGAGGTACATTTTTTATTGCTGAATTCCACCCCGTCTTAGATATACTAGATGAAAAGACTCAATTTGGTTATTTTTTCGATGAAAATACACCCAATATTAAAGAAGTCGGCAGCTATACCGATGGCGGAGAAGATATGACTACCGAATATTGTTGGTGGAATCACTCACTCTCAGAAATATTTGTGGCTTTAGAATCTAACGGTTTGAAGTTACAATCCTTTGCAGAGTTTGATTATTCTCCTTATTACATTAAAGGTACTGTCGAACGCCAAGAAGGTCAATATGTTTTGGAAAATAGAGCTAAGCAATCTTTACCTTATGTATTTACGCTAAAAGCGACTAAGAAATAGATCTTACACACAAACCATCAATAAAAAAGCCCCTGATCTCAGGAGCTTTTTTATAGAGTAGCGAGGGAGAGATTTGAACTCTCGGCCTCCGGGTTATGAATCCGACGCTCTAACCAACTGAGCTACCTCGCCATAGTTGGGTCGGCAAATATACTATTTTTGTCAACTCCTCAAATCACTTTTTTAATTTTTAAGAGCGACCCTCCTCATCTAACAATGAAGTGCTTCTTTTTAGGGTTCTAAGAATTAAACTAAGTACAACAGTAACAGCTAATATATACCAGCCCATTTTTGGAATTAGAATCTCTTTATCCTGAAAGAAATTTCTAACTAATTCAACAAATACAAAACCAATTACTGTAGCTAATACCCCAGAATATTCTCGTCTCATTACACTTATTATTGAAAACGGAATATGGCTTTTTTTAAATTGAGATAATTTAGGTACAAATGCTGGTAAATTACTCGCCCAGTCTAAATAGTCTTGCCCAAATTTACGTTCTAAAAAACTTTCTTCAGCAAACATAATGCGTTCATAATAAAGAAAATACAACAGACTTACTATAATTACAAAATACCAATTGAAAGTAAAAAATACGATACCAATCCACATAAAATAATTGCCTAAATACAAAGGGTGACGTACCACAGAATATATGCCAGTGCTATTAAGCACTTCTGCCACTTGTTCTTTAGTATTTCTACCAGAAGTACCTCTTGGAGTAGTGCCAATAGTATAAGCCCTTATGACAAAGCCTATACTAGAAAGTACTATGGCTGCCAAGGTGAAATTATTTTCTTCGTGCAACAAGATGGAATCTGTGAAATATATAAAAGGTATAGCCAAAATAAAGAGGACAATTGGAAATTGCCCTCTGTACTTAAACAAAAAATTACCTTGTTTTTCTATTTCGTTGATTAATGCCATTAATTTATAGACAATAATTCTACTTCAAAAATAAGCGTTTCATTAGGTCCTATTGAACCTCCTGCACCTCTTTCACCATAGGCTAAATCGGATGGGATATACAATTTATACTTTGAGCCTACATTCATCAATTGTAAAGCCTCTACCCAACCTGGTATAACACCATTGACTGGAAAAGTAGCTGGCTGACCTCTTTCTACAGAACTATCAAAAACAGTACCATCTACAAGAGTTCCGTGATAGTGTACTGTTACCTGATCGGTTTCAACAGGAGTTGCTCCTGTACCATTCGTTAATACTTCAAACTGTAATCCAGAGGCCGTAGTAGTAACGCCTTCTTTTTTACCGTTTTCATCTAAAAATGCTTGACCAGTAGAAATAGCTTCTTGACTTTTCTTTTGAGACAACTCAACAAAATAATCTTGAATCAGCATATTAGCATCTTCTTCATTAATTTTGACCTCATTGCCTTCAAAAACGTCAGAAAAAGCAGAAGCAACAGCCTGAGTTTCTATACTCTCAAAACCACTACTTTTTAAGTTATTTGCCACACTAATTCCCAAGCTATAGCTCACCGAATCCATTTGTGTATTTAATTCTACATTGTTGTAAGAAGTTTGGTTACAAGCAACAAATGTTACTGCAATACCAAGGATAAAAAGTTTGTTTTTCATTGTTTTTAATTTAGTTATTAATATAATTAGGAATTGTTCTTTTAAATGTTGTTATGGCTTCTTCCATAGTAGATGCAGCCCCTCCTGCTGCATTGATATGGCCACCTCCGTTAAAGTGATCTTTAGCTAATTGATTGACAGAAATATCTCCTTTAGAACGAAAAGATATCTTAATTATTCCATCACGTTCGACCATAAAAGCAGCAACATTAACACCTTCTATTGATAAGACATAATTGACGACACCCTCAGTGTCACCTTTCTTAAAATTAAATCGTTGTAATTCTTCTTGAGTTAAAGTTATAATTGCGACTCCTAAATCACTGATTACCTCTATCTTTTCACTCAAGCAATACCCTAATAACTTCAGTCTATTCACTGAATTATTATCGTGAATTTTATCGTAAACCCAATCGTTTCTTGCACCTTTCTCCATTAAAAAACTGACTACTTGATGGGTTTTAGAACTCACTGAATTGAATCTAAAATTACCTGTATCAGTCATGATACCAGCGTATAAACATTCAGCGATATCTTGATCTATTTCATCTGTATCGCCTAGCAATTCAAAAAACTCAAAAATCAATTGAGCCGTAGAACAAGCTGATGTATCTGAAAAATTAAAATCAAAAGTATCAGGTTGCTGATGGTGGTCAATCAATACTTTTAATGCATTTGAACGCTCAACTATAGGTGCATAGGTGTCAATTCTACTTAGAGTATTGAAGTCCAAACAGAATATTAATTCTGCCGATTCAGTAATTTTTTTAGCTTTTTCTTCATAAAAACAATATTCTATAACATCTTTATCACCTTTCATCCATTTTAAAAAGCTAGGATAATCATTAGGTGTAATGACGTGAACCGAATGACCTTTTTTAAGAAGGTAATTATATAGTGCTAAAGAAGAACCCATAGCATCACCATCTGGTCCTTTGTGAGTGGTAATAACAACCTTTCTTGGTTCCGACAAAAAGGCTTTTAACTGATTTAATTCTGTTGCTTTCATAAAGTTTGCTAAAATAAGAATAAAACTGAGTGTAAATAGCAAAGGAATTTTATAAATTCGCGCCATAAATTTAAAACATAAAAATGGCAACTAATAGAACCTTTACAATGATTAAGCCCGAAGCTGTAGAAAATGGACACATCGGAGCTATATTAGAACGAATTAATGCTGCTGGCTTTACTATCGTAGCAATGAAAAAAACAGCTCTTACTTCTGAAAAAGCAGGAGAATTTTATGCAGTTCATAAAGAACGCCCATTCTATGGAGATCTCGTAGACTACATGAGCTCCGGACCTATCGTAGCTGCTATTCTTGAAAAAGAGAATGCTGTTACCGATTTTAGAACACTTATTGGTGCAACTGATCCATCTGAAGCTGCTGAAGGTACTATTCGTAGTGAATTTGCAGAAAGCAAAGCTAAGAATGCTGTTCATGGCTCTGATTCTGACGAAAATGCTGCTATAGAAGGTGATTTCTTCTTTTCAGCCGAAGAAAGATTCTAGAACAAACTTATATCTACAAAAAAGCTCTAATAAATATTAGGGCTTTTTTTATTTTAATACAATATCCTTTATCACTTCTTTTCCAACTGCAGTATTTAAGTCTTTAACGATTTCAGACTTCTTATAAGAAAGCTCTTGTCTTAAAGTGGAAGAATTTAAACGAATATGTAATTTTTTATTTTGAATAAAGACTTCTTCGGTATATTTAGCCAAACTAGGCCCTAAAACCTTGTCCCATTCCGTCATTATTTTGACTTCATCGAGTTTACGCTCCCAACCACTTTGTTTTAAAAAATCTTGGATAACTTCGCCTAAAGATTGCTGATTACTCTTCCTTTTCAATAGATCCGTTTTTTATGTGAAACAATTTGTAATCGGCATTAATCTTATTAAAGATTTGCTTAGAACGTTCAGGATGGGTATCCGTCACGAATATTTGACCAAAATGATGTTGATCGACTAGCTTCATAAGGTGTTCTACTCTATTGTCATCTAACTTATCAAAAACATCGTCTAAAAGTAGCATAGGCTTGTAGCCTAATGCTTCTTGCATAAAATCAAATTGTGCTAATTTGAGTGCAAGCAAATATGTTTTTTGTTGACCTTGAGAGCCAACTCGCTTTATAGGATGACCATTTAGGTGAAATATTAAATCATCTTTATGCACACCTACTGAAGTGAATTTCACTAACCTATCTTTTTCTGAGTTTTGCTGACATAAATCTAGAAAATTCTTTTCGGAAAGTTGAGAGTCGTAATTTATAGTCACTTGCTCACTAGTGTTAGAAATAGCTTTGTAATAATTTAGAAAAATAGGTGCTAACTGATTTAAAAATAATTGCCTTTTCTCGAAAATGATATGAGCTAGTGGTGCTAACTGTTCATCATACAATGATAAGTTAGATAGATTAGCGGTATTTGAATCTGAATATTTTAAAAGTGCATTTCTTTGCAAAATCAACTTATTATAGGCTATTAATGTATTGAGGTATTCCTTATCAAATTGAGAAATAACACTATCCATGTATTTTCTTCTCACATCACTTCCCGACAATAACAGTTCGCTGTCAGTTGGCGAAACCATTACAAGAGGGAATAATCCGATGTGCTCAGCCAATTTATCGTATTTCTTTTTGTTGCGCTTTATCACTTTTTTTACCCCAGTCTTAAAAGCACATTGTACTAATTCCATTTTATCATCTTTTTCAAATAGACCTTCGATGGTCATAAAGGCTTGGTCGTAAAGCACATTCATACTATCTTGTTTGATAAAAAAGCTTTTGGTAAAGGATAAATAATGAATAGCATCTAGTAAATTGGTCTTTCCAGAGCCATTATCTCCCACAAAACAATTAATATTTGGGTTGAAATTTAAACGACTATCGGAATGATTTTTAAAATTTAATACAGATAATTTCTCTAAATACATATGTGTTCCAATTCTACACCACTAAAGTATCTATTTTTTAAGTTATTGGAAGTCAATTACAACAAACTTTTTCAAATGGAAAAAAAGGTTATTTTTGTGGCTCAAATTTTAATATAAATGGCAAAGAAGAAAGATAAAACCGAAGAACAATTCGCAGCAGTCGAGGAAACGTTAACTAGAACTGAACAATGGGTAGAAAATAATCAAAAGACTTTATCTACAATAGTTTTTACAATAGTTGGTGTTATTGCTTTATTCTTAGCCTACGGCAAGTTTTACCTAGAACCTGTAAATGAAGAGGCTCAACAAGAACTTTTTAAAAGTGTTACTTATTTCGAAGCTGACTCTTTTAACTTAGCCCTATACGGTGTAAATGGCGAATATGGCCTTCTAGATATTATTGATGAATATGGTTCAAGCGATGCAGGTAATCTTGCGAATTATTATGCTGGTATTTCTTTTCTAAATATGGGTGATAATGAAAGTGCTATAGATTATTTAAGCGACTTCTCAAGCGATGATGAAGTAGTGTCTTCTATTGCTTTTGGAAGTATGGGAGATGCTTATATGAATATAGGTGAGTATGACGATGCTATCAAATTCTGGACTAAAGCTGCTTTCAATAGCGAAAACAATTTCACTACACCAATTTACCTTAAAAGAGCAGCAATTGCTCTTGAGGAAGATGGTAATATTGATAGAGCATTAGAATACTATTCTACTATTCAAAAAGACTATTCAGAATCAGACGAGGCTAGAGACATTGATAAGTTCATTACTCGAGCTAAATTGAAACAATAATTTAACAGCTCGCTTAGCGAGCTTTTTTTATGGCTACAGTTAATAAAAATTTATCCAATTACGATTTCAGCTTAGTTCCCTCTGCTAGAGGAATGAAGTTTGGAGTTGTTGTTGCCGAATGGAACGAAAACATTACTGAAGGATTGTTCAAAGGGGCTAGGGATGCCTTATTAGACTGCGATTGCGATGAAAGTAATATTATCAGAAAAAACGTGCCAGGTAGCTTTGAACTTCCTTTAGCAGCTCAATTCTTTTTCGAATCAACAGATGTAGATGCCGTCATTTGTTTAGGAAGTGTTATTCAAGGAGAAACTAAACACTTTGATTATGTATGTCAGAGTACAGCTTTAGGCATAAAAGATGTATCGCTTAAGTACAATAAACCTGTAATTTTTGGTGTACTTACTGACAACACTATGCAACAAGCTATTGACCGCTCTGGAGGAAAGCACGGTAACAAAGGTACTGAAGCCGCCATAAGTGCTATTAAGATGGTCAATTTATCATCAAAATTCTAACTATCTTTTTTTTTCGTAATTATGCTTGTAACTTAGTCAGGATTAAATGCCCTTTCGAAATTGCTTTCTTTTTTTTCTATTATTGTTAGCTATTCTCTTTTCGGACAAAATACAGTTTCTATTTTTATTTT
>Ga0213866_10001180_pt1 | contig 19705 bp, 15 predicted proteins | sample PICome_11_FD_160079 | JGI IMG/M metagenome (GOLD analysis project Ga0213866, IMG submission 160079) | Coastal seawater microbial communities near Pivers Island, North Carolina, United States - PICO284 | ecosystem: Environmental > Aquatic > Marine > Coastal | place: USA: North Carolina...
GAAAACCGGGCGTGTGGGCGTTGGCGACGTTGTTCGCGCTGATCGCGGCAGCCGCGACTTGCGCGCCAATGGCTCCGCTGGCGATGTTGGTTGCTAGCAATCCCATGGTTCCCTCTCCCTCTCTCGCGGAGCATGCGACAAGCGCATTCCGCAAGGGAAAGTGTATTCTCTCACGCCCGAATCCACAAGCTGGCGAAGCATGACAGCAGGCGTGAATCGCGTTACACTTGGATGCGCGTTGCAGCATTCGCGCAGCTTGCGAGCGCATCGCACAAGCCGCCCGAAACTGCGGAGTTCACCCACCTCAGCAAAGCCTCCCATGTCTACCGATCATCCATCCGACAAGCTTGGCCGCCACCTGCGGGACTTGCGCATCTCGGTGACGGATCGCTGCAATCTGCGCTGCACCTACTGCATGCCGGCGGAAGTCTTCGACGAGAATTATCAGTATCTGCCGAAGTCCAACATCTTGAGCTTCGAAGAGATCACGCGTCTCTCACACATCTTCGTTGGTCTGGGCGTGGAGAAGCTGCGCATCACTGGTGGCGAGCCTTTGCTGCGCCGCGATCTGCCTGACCTGATTGCGATGCTTGCTGCGATTGACGGCGTGCAAGATATTGCGCTGACCACGAATGGCATCCTGCTGCCCAAGCTCGCGCCTGCTTTAAAGGAAGCGGGACTCTCGCGCTTGACCGTCAGCCTGGATGCGATCAGCGACGATGTTTTCGGCGCGATCAACGGGCGCGGCGTCGGTACAGCACCGGTGCTCGCTGGCATCGAAGCGGCGAAAGATGCGGGCTTTGAGGGGATCAAGATCAACATGGTCGTGCAGAAGGGTGTGAACGATCACGAGGTTCTGCCGATGGCCGAAGCCTTTCGCGAAAGCGGGCACATCGTGCGCTTCATCGAGTTCATGGATGTCGGCAACACCAACGGCTGGGCGCTTGAGCGCGTAGTGCCTGCGGCTGAGATCGTCAAGCGCATCAGCGAGAAGCATCCGCTGGAAGCGGTCGCGCCGAACTATGCGGGCGAGGTTGCATCGCGCTTCCGCTATGCGGGGAGTGAGCAAGAGGTGGGCGTGATTTCGTCGGTCACTGCGCCATTCTGTGCGGGCTGCACGCGCGCGCGGATCAGCGCGAGGGGCGAGCTTTTCACCTGCCTCTTCGGCTCGCAGGGCTACGATCTGCGCGAGCCTTTGCGCGATGGCATGAGCGACGAGCAGCTCGCAGCTTTCGTCTCGAACATCTGGCGCACGCGCGATGACCGCTACTCTGAGATCCGCTCAAGCGCGACCGGTGAGCTGCCACCGAAGGTGGAGATGAGCTACATCGGGGGGTGAGTTGTGGTTTTGAGCGGTAAGGGAGAGAGGGTCGCGAAGTTGGCGAAGTACCGAAGGGCGCGAAGGCCTGGCGGGTGAGATTTTCGCTCTTCACGGGCCGCTGCGAATTCGCAGAAGATCAGAGCGCCATCGTTGATTGAGATTGCGCGGAAGCATCGCGCACTCTTCTCGGGATTCGACCTAGGCGCGACGACGCCATAACTAGACCCTAGCTTGAGTCTTCCCCCGCGCAGCGGGCAGAGGTGGCTGCCCTTGCTTCCAACGTAGCAGTACCGCGGCCTCGCTGCGCTCTGCTCGCTGCGCGAGCACACCCCCTCAGTCTCGGCTGCGCCTCGACAGCTCCCCCGCAAGCGAGGGAGCACTGAGCCGCACTCTCACACTTAGATAGGGCTGCCAAAGACATAGAAAACGGCGGGTGCTGGGATGAGGGTGAATCGAAGTCGCGATCCCCCAGCTCCAAACCAGAACGCGGCGTGTCGATCTGCTCGAAGCGCTTCGCTGATCCAAGAGGCTGCGCGCGATCCGTCAGGCTTCGCGCCCTTCAGAATCTTCGCCAACTTCGCGACCCTCTCTCCGAATCCCGAATCCTGATTCCCGACTCACGACTCACGCTTGCCATGTCACCAAAAAGTCTCACCTCGCGCCTCAACCCTTGTAATCCAAGCGCTCAAGCCTGATAATTAGCCCTTGATAGCCACAGGACGTTGGCGCGACGCATGCGGGCATGAGATCAAGGGGCAAAGCACTTCGGTGCGAGCTTTTGGCTTCATGTGCTATTCGCAGTTTTCCGCCAGTGCCCTGAGGCGAGCAGGTCCCGAATTGCCGGGTTTGCTCCCCCACAAAACGAGGGAATTGGGAGTGCCGCAATGGCCTCGAAATCCGAAGTACTGCTGATGGCTCTCGCCCACAAACGTGGGATGATTGAGGGCAAGATGGTCCAACTCTGCATGGACGAGCAGAAGAAGCTCGCAGCGGAGGGACGCGATTCGCGACTCGAAGATCTCGTCATCGCGCGCGGCTTCATGACGCCCGCACAAATCAAAGAGTTGCGCGACGCCACCGGGCCATCAATGCCAGTGCCCGTCACGCTTGAAGAAGCAGCGCGCATTCCGATCTACGAAATCTACGAGCAAATCGGCACGGGCGGCATGGCCACCGTGTTCTACGGCGTTCACCGCGAGAGCGGCGAGGCGCGCGCAATCAAAGTGCTCTACAAGGAGCACAATTCGAATCAGCAATTCGTCGAGCGCTTCCTGCGCGAAGGCAAGCTGCTCAAGGATTTCGATCATCCCAACATCGCGCAAGGCTATGAGTACGGCAGCGTTGGCCGCAAGCAGGGCGATCCGCTTTACTTCATGGGGATGGAGTACATCCAGGGCGAATCACTGCAGGAGATGCTTGATCGCGACGGGCCTTTCAGCGAGCAGAAGGCGCCCCGCGCGATCACCGAAGCGAGCAAGGGCCTTGCCTACATGCAGGGCACGGGCGTGGTTCACCGCGATATCAAGCCCGAGAATATTATGTGGGCGAACGATGGCCGCATCCTGCTGGTTGACCTTGGCTTTGCGAAGTCGATTAGTGCGGACGGTCAGGCTGAGTACGAAGATGAAACCTGCGGCACGGTGCAGTACATCTCGCCTGAGCAAGCCAAGGGCAAGGCTGACCTCGACATTCGGGCGGACATCTATTCGCTCGGCGCTACGCTCTATCACTTGGTGATCGGCAAGCTTCCATTTAGCGGCAAGGACTCGATGGAAGTGATGGCTGCGCAGGTGATGAGCACGCTCGATACGGCGCAAACCAAGTCGGGCAAGATCTCGATTCACATGCAGTACTTCATCGAGAAGATGATGGCCAAGGAGCGGGACATCCGCTACCAAAGCGCGCAAGAGATCGTTGATGACATCGCGCAGGTGCTGAGCGGCGCTGCCGATTTGGTCTACGACGCGAGTGAGACTGAGGCTTCCGGCGGGCCCTTTGCGAATCTTGCGAATGCTGCGAAGCGTGTTGGCGGTGGCCCTGGACCGACTCGTGGCCGCGCTCCGGTTTCGCGTACGCCTCGCGGCCCGGCTGGAGCTGGCGCTCCCGGCGGTCCTGCGAATCGGCCGAAGCTGCCAGGCAAAACGCCGGTCGGCGCGCCACCTGCTCAGCGTCGTCCTGCTGCTGCACCGGCCAGTGCGCCTGCGACGGCGGGTGGAGTGCGAATGCCAACCAAACGCAACGCGCGTATGCCGGGCGAGCCGGACACGAGTCGCGGCACACAGCCACCGGTTCCGCCGGCGCCAACGCCTCGCAAGCCCGGACGCGTCCCGCCGCCACCACCAAGCGGACGATAGAGCAATTCACGATTTGATTTCGTCGAGCTTTGCTGACGTGGGGTGGGGCAGACAATCATGTCTGCCATCGCATTCTGATGCGATCATTCGAGCAGCTCTCGGTGATCCCGAACACAAAGTGAAAACGAGTGGATGCAGACATGATTGTCTGCGCCACCCTCTACCAGCGGCCTTTCCGAATACACTCAATCGAGAACTACTCTAGTCTAAGGTTTCGCCATTTTTCGCGCTCATGCGAGCGAGAGAAATCGGAATTCAACGCAAAGCCGCGGAGTACGCAAAGGGTCGCAAAGCCTGTCGGATGCTGCAATGTTCGCTGACATCGCGCCGCTCTCGCTGCAACGCAGCCTCCACCTGAGGAAAGGTTGTTGGGAAAAAGAAAAGGCGATGCGTTCCAGCGTCGTCGATTTCATCGGGAATGCTTTATCGGCTCAACGAAGGCGTTCTTGCCCGGCGGAAGACTTCGGGCGCAGCGCCACGCATTGCCCGATCCGGCAGGCTTAGCGAACCTTAGCGTTCTCTGCGGCTTTCCGTTGAAAGAACCTTTTGTGGAGGCTTCGCAATCAATAAGGGCGAAACGCTACTCTAGTTCATCGCAGTAGACGCGTTGTTCTCACGTTGTCGGAGAGCGCCGCGAAGCTCCTCCATCGATGAAATCGGTGGAGCGGCTCGCCACACTCTCTTCAAATTGCGTATGAAAGAAAGAACCGGCACGAATGCCGGTTCCACTGCTTCTATCTAGATGCCGAGTTCGAGGCGCTCGGCGTTGTACTCGTCGAGCTCTTTGACCTTGCGGATCATGTTGCAGGTTTTGCGTGTGTCGTACTCCACGCGGCGCCAGCGGAAGATGCCCTGATCCCAAAGGATGTAGCAGGCCCGCGTATCGCCATCGCGAGGTTGGCCGACAGCGCCAGCATTCAGGATGTACTTGCGCCCTTCCTGCGGACGGAACTCGTAGTTGAGATCCTTCTCCGTGGTGTAGGTGTAGCGGAAACCAGTCGGCGCTTCCTCATCAGGAATCTGCTCGATCACGCAGGGAATGTGCGTGTGGCCGACGACCGCGATCTTGTCGAAGCGATCGAAAATCTCTTTGAACTTGGTCGGGTTGCGGCCGGTGTTCGCGTCTTCGCAGTCGCCGCGCAGAATGTATTCGGTGGTGGGTTCGCGGGGCGATCCATGCACCATGAAGACGCCGTCTTCGCGATGCGTGATTTTGAGATCGCGCAGGAACTGCAGGCGCTTCTTGTTCGAGAGCGAGAAGAGGCCCGGCTCGAGCTTCTTCTTCGTCCAGCGGATCGCGGTGAGCGCGCGGAAGTTGAAGCCCATCGGCTCAAACACCACGGCTTCATCGTGATTGCCCATCAGGTTGACGCGGAACTTCATGCAGAGATCAATCGCCTCGACCGGCTGCGGGCCATAGCCAACAATGTCGCCCAGCGAGCAGACGTTGTCTTCGCCTACGCCGTGCGAGCGCATGTCTTTCATGACGGCTTCAGCGGCCGGCATGTTGGCATGGATGTCGGATACGATCGCTTTCATGGAGCTCCCAGAACCCTGCAACGCGGTCCTTCATTCAGTACTAGAGTTCCCGCATTGTCACCACTCAGAGCGCATACGTCACGCCAATTCCGGCGGCACTCCCACAAGCGCACTTCCATTGCCCGCCCGACGCGCTCGCAACTGAGCGATCCACAGATCCATCTCAGAGTGCTCGTAGAATACCTTTTCCAGCGTCAGCCCGCACGCAGGCATGTTGGCGCTTGCGAGCTTGCGGTCCTTTGAAGCGACTATTTCCGCGACTTGCGCCGCACTTAGCTTGCCGAGGCCAGCGTCGAGCAGAGTGCCGGCGACGCCTCGCACCATGCCGCGCAGGAAGCCGTCGCCGAAGAGCATCAGCGTCACGCCCTCGCCAAAAGTCACGACTTCCGCGGCGTGAATAGTTCGGATGTTGCCGACAGGTTTTTCAGGATTGTCGGGATCAGGGCGGCTCGTCAGCCGATCTTCGTGCTCACAGAGCAGCGTCGCGAAGGCCGCGAAGTCATGCGTACCGACCAGAACGTTCGCAGCTTCCTGCATCGCAACAAGATCAAGTTTGCGTGGCTCGTGATGCGTATGCGCCCGCGCCAGCGGCGAGCGCTTGCGCGAGTTGTGCCAGCGGTAGGCGTAGGCCTTGCCGATGCACATGAAGCGGCAGTGAAAATCAGGCTCTACCTCTTTAATGGAGAGGAGCGAAACATCGTCGGGCAGCCTTACATCGATCGCCCGGCGAAGCGTCTCGTCCCGCAAGCGCGATTCGAAATCGCAGTGCGCTGGCATCGCGCGGGCGTGAACGCCGCGATCCGTGCGGCCAGACGAATGCAGCACCACCGGCGATTTGACCAGATCCGCGATCGCATCCTCGACGACTTCCTGCACGGTGATCTGATCGTGCGCCTGCCGCTGCCAGCCGAAGTAGGCGTGGCCGTCGTACTGAATGTGAAGCAGAAAGCGCGGCATGTGGCGTGTGGCTCCTTAGATTGATTGAGCGTCATCCCTACTGAAGCGCAGCTTCTTCATCGTCCTTCGCGTGGAGCGCGAACCCAATGTAGCCCACGCTTAGCGTGGGACGCCCGTCGTCTACTCCTGCCGAATCGCATCCATCGGCGTTAGCCTTGATGCGCGCCACGCGGGGTAGATCGAGGCGAGCACGCCGAGCACCATCGCCAGCCCGAGCGCGTAGACGCTCATCTTCGGGTCGATCTTCGGCTCCAGCACCACGATATCCAGCACATGATAATTGAAGAGCTGTATCAGATAGCCCAGCAGCACGCCGACGATTCCGCCAAGCAGGGTAATCATCGTGCCTTCGTAGATAATCGCGCGCAGCACCTTGGGGCGGCCCCATCCGATCGCCAGCAGCAGGCCGATCTCGCGCGTGCGCTCGTGTACTGCGAGCAGCATGATGTTCAGAACGCCCAGCGCGCCGGCAAGTCCTGCCACTACGCTCACGCCCCAGTTGAACTTTTGCAGCAGCTTGAACTCGGGATACTGATCGAGCAGCGCATCCGAGCGCGAGAAGTTGTACTGATCGAAGCTGCGCGCCAAGCGCTCACGGGTCTCGTCTTTCGCATCGCTCGACTTGTCGTCAAGCTCGATCAAGATCGCCGTCGCTTGGCCTTCCATCCCGCGCAAACGCTGAGCTTGCTCCAGCGGAAAGTAGATGCCAGCTTCCATAATCGCTTGCGGCGCGGTGATAACGGCACGCAGATAGAGCTCGTTCATGCCGAGCGCTGCCATCGGCTTGACGCCCGAGTTGGCGAGCGAATCCGTCACGAATCGGTCGCGCTCAAGCTTGCTCTTGGTCGCCCAAGTCTCAGGGTTCGCGCCGAAGATCTGCGAAAGCTCGCCGACCAGCAGATCGCGCAGCTTGACGGACTTGCCGACTTCGAGCTTCTTGTCTTCAGTCAGCATCGCATTGATTAGCTCAAGCAGCTTCACACCGACCACCACGCCGTTCGGATCAGCATCATCAATCAGCGGCTCGCCTGGCTTGAAATGCTCGACCACCTCGAAGTGCTTCATCACCGGCGAGTTGGAAGTCACGCCGTAATAGTCGAGGCGCGAGGCTGGCCCTAGCTGCGTATCCGTCTTCAACCACGCATAAATAAAGGGCTGCGCGTTTACGACGTTGGGATCATCGGCGATCTCAGCGACCATGTCCTTGCCATCGATCTCAAGCTCCGCGCGGGAGGAGAAGATTTCTTGGCCGACTTCGATCGCGTAGATGTCGCCGCGCGAACTGCTGAGAATATCCCGCAGTTGGTTCTCGAAATCGGAGGTCATGGTGAAGAGCGCAACCATCAGCGAGATGCCAACGCCAACGCCAAGCACACTGAAAGTCGTGCGAAGCTTGCGTCGCATCAGATTCTTGATAACCATTCAGCAATTCCCTGAGCGCGTTTGGAGCGTCGCATGCCCTGCGATCACTCCCGTGTAAAGCCCGCTTGTTGTGCCCGAGTATAGTGAAGAGCCGAGGACGTGCGATGCATCCCGAGCAAGAATCATCTGCAAAGCCCGGCCCTGGCGGCGCTTCACCTTGGCGCGCGGAAGCGCTTGATGGCAAAGCGCGCGCGGGCGTACTGAGCACCGCGCACGGCGAGGTGCAAACGCCGACCTTCATGGCCGTCGGCACGCACGGCAGCGTCAAGGCACTGCTGCCTTACCAAGTAAAGGAGGCTGGCACGGGCATCGTGCTGGCCAACACCTATCACATGCTGGTGCGACCCGGCCCAGACATCGTCGCGGATCTCGGGGGCTTGCATCAGATGACCGGCTGGAGCGGCCCGATGCTGACGGACTCAGGCGGCTTTCAGGTCTTCAGCCTCGCCTCGCGCGTCAAGACGAAAGAGGATGGCGTGACCTTCGCCAGTCACGTCGACGGCGCCAAAATCTCGCTCACGCCAGAATCATGCATGGAAGTGCAGGGCAAGCTCGGCGCCGACATCATCATGCAGCTTGACGATGTGCCGGAACTCCCCGCCACGCCTGAGCGCGAGATTGAATCCATGACCCGCAGCCTGCGCTGGGCCAAGCGCGCGCGCGCAGCGTTTGAGGCTCGCGCGGGAAAGAGCGCGCAAGGCCATCAGCAGCTTCTCTTTGGCATTCAGCAAGGCGGACTCAACGCCGAGCTACGCCAACAATCCATCGATGGGCTGAAAGAAGTTGGCTTTGATGGCTACGCCGTCGGCGGCCTCAGCGTCGGCGAAACCAAGCCCGAGATGCATAAGGGCATGCACGACTTCGCCCCCATGTTGCCCAGCGATCGCCCGCGCTACGTCATGGGCGTTGGATTTCCAGAGGACATCCTGGAAGCCGTCGCTGCGGGCGTGGACATGATGGACTGCGTGCTGCCGACTCGCGTCGCTCGCCACGGATTGGCGCTGACGAGCCGCGGCAGAGTGAATCTGAAAAATCAGCGCCACGAGCGCGATCTCTCACCCATCGACCCGAAGTGCAAGTGCCACGCCTGCACCAACTTTTCGCGCGGCTACCTCCGCCACATGGTGCGCCAAGAAGAAATCGTCGGCAACACGCTGATCACGCTGCACAACCTCACTTACTACGCCACGCTGATGCGCGAAGCTCGCGAGGCGATCGTCGAAGAGCGCTTTCAGGCCTTCTACGACGAAACACAAGAAGGTTGGCGTAAGGGCGCACTTGAAGAAGGCCGAGCATGAGTGCAAACTGAGAGTCGCTTCCTCTTTAACAGTGGGAGCTGAGCGCGCTTCCATCCGACCACCACAGGCAACGCTATGACCCAAGCTTCTCCAGAGATCAGATACACCGGCGGCTTTGCCAAGTTCGTGCGCGCCTTCGGGCTGCTGCTCGTTGCGGGCGGGGCTGGCCTGCTGGGGTTCTGGCGCTATCAGGAAGTCGAAGACAAGTTCAAGACCGAAGACATTGAGATCCAAGCTCGCGCCGGTGACTTCTCCGCGATTCCGGAAGAAGTCGAGACCGTGGTGATTCTCGAAGAGTCGCAGGAAGATCCAGCGCAAGTCCCGATGAATGCTGAGTTCAGCGAAGTGAATCTCTCCGAGCTGACCGGCGACAAGTACTTCAGCCTCAAAGAAGACCCGATCGAGACGCTGATCGACACTTCTTACGACGGCGGCGTGGTGATTGATCAAGGCGAGGGCGTCACCTTCACCCCGGCTGAGAGTGATCAAGTTGGCGAGAAGCGCGGCGGTGCGCAGATCAACGCAAGCGAGCTGAAGAAACTCGCCCGCGACGTGCCCGAGGAGTTCCGCGCGGACTATCGCGAAGCCGTCGACAACATCTCCGCAGGCGCAGAGGATCACGCGCATGCTCGCACCTTGAAGGGCACGGATCAGCGCAACGAAGCGCTGCAAAACGCGCGCGAGTTCTTCCGCCAAGGGGCCGAGCTGCTGCAGTTCATTCTCGACAGCGCCGAGGACGTCGAACGCAGCGCTTTCGATCCCGTGCGCTCAGCGCTTAAGCAAGCACAGCTTGGCCTGGCGGATTGCCAGAAGATGATGTCGGAGTAGGCAGCATGGGCTTGGTTGACTTCACCGTGGGCGATGATGGCGCGGAGAGCAATTCCCCTGCGTCGGCATCTTCGGCCGCATCAGCATCAGACCCGAAGCGCTTTTTGGGCATCAAGTTTGAGTGTGCGAACGGCGCCTACACCCGCTTTTATCCCAACGCTACGAACGATGCGTACATCGGCCGCTGCCCGAAGTGCTTGAAGCAAGTACGCTTTCGCATCGGATTCGGTGGCACTTCCGCGCGCTTCTTCACCTACAATTGCAACCGCAATGGCTAAGCTTGCACCCCGCAATTCCCCCAGCCAGGTATCTGAAAATGTCCGACTATCCGCTTCTCTCCGCGAAACGCTTTTACAACTCCGCAAGCCTCGCCCTGATGCTGGCGTGCGCGCTCTTTGCAGGCGCGTGCGGTGGGGATGACGAAAAGCCCAGCGATGGCGATCCTGAGAACGTCAACGAGCGCGACAAGATAGCGAAAGACGATCAGGGCAATCCCCTAGACTTCGACGACCAATCCGCGCGCGGCTACCTCATGCAGATCGATCCCTCAGATGTGCCCTACGACATCACCTCCTACGATGAGTTCATGAAGACCCGTTGCGTTGAGCTTGGCAGCGCGCTTGAAGCGATCGCTACCAGCGACGGCTATCAAGCAGAGCGCGCATGGAACAAGATCGAAGAATTCAAAGCCCACGATGATGAAGTGACGCGCAAAGCAGCACCCAATCCGCCATCAGGCTTGATCATTCCGCGCTACATCGCAGCGGAGCTGATGAAGTCGAAGGCTCAGCGCAATCTCGAGTGGCTCGGTCGCCAAGGCGTGATGCTGCAAGCCAACTACGAATTCGAGAGCGAGGATCCGAAGAAGTGGGAAGAAGCCAGCACTCGCCTCGTGCTGATGGGCGAAGAGGGCCAGACCTTTCTGGCGATGCAGATGGTGATCCGACTCCAGCACCCGCAGCTTTATGGCAAGGCGCAGGAGTTGATCGTGCGGGACGCAGCCGCTCAGGCGGCGCCTTTTTTGGTGACGGCGTGCCACATGCAGCTTGGATCGCAGCCCAACGTGTTCGCCTTCCGTGCTCGCGATACGCTGGGAATGATCGGCGTGCTAGCCGTACCGAGTATCTTGCAGGCCTATCGTCGCAGCGATACTGGCGCGTACGTGCCTGTAAGCGATGAGAACTACCGCTCGCGTCGCTGTCTTTCGGATGCACTTGGTCGGATCGGCGATGCCAGCGCAGTTGAAACGCTGGTCCGCGAACTCGATGAGATGGAGATCGAGAACGAAAGCTCGCGTCTGCTTTACACGGAAGTGCTGGTCGACGCGCTCGCCAAGATCGGCGACATTCGGGGACGCGATCCGATCATCCGCGCATGGAAGCGTGAACGCGACGATTCATTCTTCGCGAAAAGCGCTCGCACCGCGCTGCGCAAGCTGACCGGCAAGGTCTACAACACGCCCGAAGGCTAGGCTAGCGTTTCGCCCTCTTCTGGCAGCGACGTTTTCTCGCTCGGTCTTTTCAACGCAAAGTCGCGAAGGCGCAAAGGACCGCAAAGAAAGATGGGAAAGGCACTGCGCAGCGCGCACGTCAGCGCAAGACGCGTCGACGAATCTCTCCGATTGAATTCTGCGACGCTCTATCGCAATGCCTTTTTATTTTCCTAGTTTGGAGACTCTCGAAGGAAGCTTTCGTGAAGAGAGCGGCTGGCGAAACCAGCTCGCGATGCTCGATCCGACAGGCTTTGCGAACTTTGCGCCTCAGCGCCGTTGCGTTGAACTCCGATTCTTCTCGCTCGCATGAGCGCGAATATTGGCGAAACTCTAGGCTAGCGCAATTCTCTTTATCGTTGCGCCGTCATCCCGACTGGAGCAAAGCGGAAGGGAGGGATCCCTTGGCGCTTCGGCTGCATGTAGGAGGAGCGATGCGTTGCGAGTGCCTCTTGAAAGTGTAGCGCTCTTTGGCGCAAGCTCTCGCAAGTCCGATCTTTTCCCCGCAGCTCAGCTTCTCGAAAAAGGGATCCCTCCCCTGCGGCTGCGCCTCCGGTCGGGATGACGGTAGCAGCGTTCCCCGCAGCGTCTTATTCGCTCTTGCGCTCGCTCGTGTGCAAACCGATCGCGTTGCCGGCGGGATCGAGGAGCATCGCATCAAAGCCTAGATCTTTGCCGATGTGCTGCTTGCCGCGCACGATCTTGCCGCCAAGCGATTCGACAAGGGCGAGCTTCTCGTCGATGTCTGGCACCTCAACGAAGAAGCGCATCAGCTCGCTTTCCACCTCGGCGTCGGTGTCAAAGCCGCCGCCATGCCCATCGCCGTTGTTCCAAAACCAGTAGGCCACGTCCGGCACGTTCTCGTGATACTCCCAGCCGAACATGCCTTGATAGAACTTGGCGCTCGCCAGCATGTCCTTCGAAGGGATCGAGATATGGCTGATCGGCGCGGGATCGCCGGCCTGCGCTTTGATCTGCCCCTCGCGCTCGGCAGTGTGCAGATTCACCAAGTTGCCGCAAGGATCGAGCAGCGCTCCACGCCAGCCGTAGCCATCGCCTAAGTGCTCTTTCGCGATCACGGTCTCGCCATCGTATTTTTCGGCCAGCTTCAGCACGTCGTCAATCTCAGCAACTTCGAGATAGAAGGAGAGGCCGTCGGGATTGGGCTCCGCAGGCGTGAAGGCGCCGCCGTAGCCGTCGCCATTCGAAAAGAACCAGTAGGACTCCGCCGGCACGTTGCGCTGCACGCTCCAGTTAAAGACCTTCTCGTAAAAGATCGCGGTGGCTTCCATATCTGGCGCGGGAATGCAGAAGTGGCAAATCTGGCTTGGTGCGGCTGACATTGTCGGGCTCCCTCAAGGTTTGGTGGCTATCGAGGTGGAGTATAGCGCTTCGATCGCGGAGGCCGAGAGAGCGAGCGTGGAGATCGCGGCAGAAATGCGCATTTGGCTAAAGAAATCTGCACAGCGCTGAGAAGGGCTCGAAATGGCTCAGGAACGTCGAATTTTCCCATCTTCGCGGAATTGAGCTTTTCTTCGCTCAGATAGCAAAAGTGACAAGGGCTGGCGGAGGTGTTTGGGCAGTGCTATACTTTGGTTGACGTTTTGTCGTCTGTGGCTGGCTAGCCAGACGCGGAAGGCAGACGGGAATCCCCCTATGACAACGAACAAGGCGAAACGCCTGCGCATCCCGAGACATTCCCCGCGGCCGTAATACGAGCCGAATCAATGGAAATGACACGTGCTGCCGAGAGGGCCTGCATGCTGCCGTTGTACGACCAGCTATCGCATAGGGACCAGGTCCTAGTTGCCTTGATCCTGAAGAACTCTGAGCTTGGTGATGAAGTGGTCAATCGCGTGATTGAGCAATTCAACGTCAAGCCCGAGGACTCCACGGATCTCGCGCACTTCTTCGTCGAGCTTGGTCACTTTACGCGAACCGAAATGTATCAACTGGTGAAGGCGCGCAACTTTGCGCTCTTGCGCCGGGAAGACAAGCGGGTTGGCCGTCGCGCCGTCCGCAAGGGATACATCACACGTTCCGAAGTGAACAAAGAGCTCGACTTCCAAAAGCAGTTGTTCAAAGCACTTGGTGATATCAAGCGCTTGCACGACATCCTGCTTGAGGAAGGGAAGTTGAGCGTCGAACAGGTCAACGAAGTCTGGTCAGAGTATCGAGAGTTCCTTCGCCGCCGAGGCGAAAAACCAGAGGAAGCAAGAACCGACCCGAATCTTCTGAAGCGCCGTGGATGAGCGGCGCGCCGAGCTTAACGCTCGGTAAAACGCCACGCGTACCTCCAATGTCGGCCACGCCAATGTGCCCGCGGGAAGCCTTTGCGCTTGCTGCGGGCGCTTTGGTTTAGCACAACCTTCGCCAACTTCGCGCGCGCGCAGGATCTGCACGCGGGAGAGTTCACGCAAGCGATCATTCGGCGCTATTCTCCCGACATGAAGCTCGAACGCACACTCAAGAATCTCGCTCACGTCGCCAAGCGCGCGGAGTTCGTCGTTGATGCCAACGGCCACGGTAAGCGCATCGACAAGCTCGTTCACAATCGCCTGCCCTGGATGCGCCGCAGCAATCTCAAGCGCTTCGTCAAAGACGATCGCCTGCTGCGTAACGGCCAGCCTTGCCCGGTGGGTCGGAAGTTAAATGAAGGCGACACCGTCACCGTGATCTTCCCCGAGCCCTGGGAAGACCTGGCCGAGATGGACGAGATCAAGTGGGAGACGCTCTTCGAAGATGGGCGCCTGCTGGTGGTGAATAAGCCTCCTCATCTCGTCGTGCATCCGACTGGCGGCTACCGCTACCTCACGCTGCTTTCGGCCATGCACAAGCACTACTTGGGCACGGAGATTCCCGAGTTCGAAGATTATGTGCAGGTGCCGCGCTTGGTGCATCGCATCGACAAGGAAACGAGCGGCGTGCTGGTCTGCGCCTTTGATCGCGAGGCGCATGGATCGCTGGGTGATCTCTTCCAATCGCGCGACGATTCGATTGAGAAAGAGTACACCGCGCTGGTTGAGGGGCGCGTGCGCTGGAACGAGAACAGTTTGGAGTATCCCCTCGGCGATGCGCCGGATGATGAGATTCGCATTCGCAAGGCGGTCGTGCCGGATGGGCTTTACGCTCGCACCGATGTGCGCGTGCTGGAGCGCTTCGATCGCTTCACGCTCGTGCGCTGCAAACTCTTCACCGGGCGCACGCATCAGATTCGCGTTCACATGGCGCACGTTGGCCATCCCCTCGTCGGCGATCACCTCTATGGCGTGCGCGATGAGCTGCGCGAGATCGACATCATCAATCCCGACTACCCCAAGTTTCGCCACGATTCGATCTACCTCGATCGCAGCGTGAGCGACGTTGAAGCGAGCAATCGCATACGCGCCGTCGATGATGCGCGCCGCAAAGAATACTGGCAGATGGTGGAAGGCAAGCCCGTGATGCGCGAAGGCAAGCAGGGACGATTGCTGCTCTCTCGCTGCGCGCTTCACTGCTCGATGATGGCTTTCCCGCATCCCAACACGGGCGAGATCATGCGCTTTGAAGCCCCGCTCACCGCTGACTTCAAGCAGTCGCTCGAGTTCTTGCGCGCCAAGGGCCGCGTGGAGTTGGGCTAGCGTGGTACGCAGCGCACTGCGCGTCATCCCGAGGGAGCGACGCAGTCGCGTGTATAAACCAGGACCTCGGGTAACAGTTTAGACCGGGACCTTGGGTAACACTTCAATGCTTGCGGAGGTATTCGCATGGCGTGGGAAGTGACATCCAGGATGAATCAAGTCTCTCGTTTTGTGCACGAGTGGGAAGCCGGTTTGGAGAGCCGGACTGCGTTGTGCAAGCGCTACGGCATCGTTCCCAAAACGGGCTACGCGCTCATGAAGCGCTACAGTTTGCTCGGTGAAGCGGCGTTGGTTCCGCGACCGCCAATCGCGCGTTCGCACCCCAATCGCACCAGCGATGAAGTGCGCGAGTTGATCATCCCGTTCAAGCACACGCACCCTTCGTGGGGAAACGCGTGAATGCTGCAAGTGTATGACTTGCAGCATAGCGCGCGCGCGGGAGATGCGCTGCTCTGGTTGTGCTGGATCGCGTTGCGCTGAGGCGTAGCTGGAGTAACTGCTGTTGGGGGCAATGCTTTTGGGATCGCGCTTAAGCGTCATTGAAGAGAAGAAGAGATTCTCGCGCAAAGGCGCAGCGTCGCAGAGGGCCTGGCGGTTTTCGCGCTGTGGCTCCAACGCGCTATCACGCGAGTCGCGCGTCTTTCAATCCGCCGGGGCTTAGCGGCCCAGCGCGAGACTCCTCCTCTATAAGTAAAGGAAAGGGAAGGAGCGCGCGGATGCGATTGAAGAGCGACTGAGTCGTCGCTTTGCTGAGATCAACGCGTGTCAGTATGGCGCGTTGATCTGGCGCGGACGCTTGATGGAGACGAGGAGATCGCCGGGAGGCCTGTGTTGCTACCAGCCGCGCGTCTCCCGATAAACCCCAAGATTCAGGCGCACGGCCACGCGATCTGCTCTAAACTCCACTTACTCACACACCAGCGGAGGAGTGAATGGAACTGCGTGACCGCCTCAAGATCGAGGCTTTCGAAGAAGCCAATCTCGCCCCATACGCCTTGCGCGCCAAAGCGAGCAAGGGGCGCAAGTTCCACGAGCCGGAGCACCAGTACCGGCCGAGCTTTCAGCGCGACCGCGATCGCATCATCCACTCCGATGCCTTCCGGCGCCTCGAATACAAAACGCAGGTTTTCGTCAACTGGGTCGGCGACCACTTCCGCACGCGCCTCACTCACTCGATTGAAGTCGCGCAATGTGCTCGCACCATGGCGCGCGCGCTTGGGCTGAATGAAGATGTGAGCGAAGCCGTTGCACTCGCGCACGATCTCGGCCACACGCCCTTTGGTCACGCCGGCGAAGTTGCCATGCGCCAATGCATGGAAGGCTTTGGCGGCTACGAGCACAATCGCCAAAGCTTGCGCGTGGTGGAGAAGCTGGAGCGACGCTACCCCGATTGGAACGGGCTGAATCTGACTTTTGAAGTTCGCCACGGCTTGATGAAGCACGAGACGGATTACGACGAAGCCGATGATTCGGAAGAGGCGAGCAAGCACGGCCCATCGCTCGAAGCGCAGATCGTGAACTTTGCGGATGAGATCAGCTACAACGCGCACGACGCGGAGGACGGCCTCTACTCGCGCTTGCTGAGTGTTGAGGAAGGCAGCGAGTCTGATCTTTTCGAAGAAGCGGTGAAGGCTGCGAAAGATCGAGGCGTGCTCGATGATCGCGCGCGACTGCGCTACTTCATCGTCGGCTATCTGAAGAACGTGCAGGTCACGGACATCTTGGAGGCCTCAATCCAGCGCATCGGCGAGAGTAAGATCAAGACCCTCGAAGATGTTTACGCATGGACCGGCCCGCGCCTGATTGCCTTTTCGCCTGAGATGGCGGTGCGCGTGAAGAAACTCAAGCACACGCTCTATCATCAGCTCTATCGCAACCGCGTCATTCTGCGTTCGCTCGAGAAGGCTACGCGCTTCATGAAGGCGATCTTCGAGCGCTACCTAAGCGAGCCCTACCTGATGCCCGGCGGCTTTCACAATCGCATCCAAAAAGATGGCGAAGACCCGCATCGCGTGGTGTGCGACTACATCGCTGGCATGACCGACCGCTACGCGCTAGACCAGTACCGCAAGTTGTTCGATCCGAATGTGTGGTAATCTGCAAGCTGTCGAATTCAGGCGCGGAGGAGATCCCCATGGCAAAGAACGACGATCTCGCAAACTTCGATTTTGTTGAGCGCAGCGAGGATGAACAAGCAGAGCTTGAGCACGAGCTGATTGATGATGACGCGCAATTCGAGGGCGCTCCATCTGATCCCGCTCGCAGAAGCTTCACCGGTGCTCTACTTGGCTTTGGCGGCGCCGCAGCTTTAGGCTTCACCGTGATCGCGAAGGAGAAGTTCGCGCGCCCCCGCACGGGTGCCGATGACACTTGGGTGCGAGCCGCAGGCCTTGATGACCTGCCCAAACCCGGCGCCGCGCCGAAGCGCGTGATGTTGCGCTATCCCACGCGAGATGAATGGCGGATCAGCGAGCACGAAACTGCGGTCTACCTGATTTACAAAGAGCGTAGCGAAGAAAACAAAGACGACAAAGACGAGGCTGGAAAGCTGAAGCCGAACGTTGAGGCGATGAGCGCCGTGTGTACGCACGCTGGCTGCTTCGTCGACTACGACCGAAAAGCAAAGCACTTCGCCTGCCCTTGCCACAAAGCGACCTTCGATGCGCAAGGCGTTGTGCTGACGGGACCGCCTCCCCGCGATCTCGACGGAATGAAGATCGAACAACGCGAAGATGGCCTCTACGTGCAAATCGGTGGCGAGCCGATCAAGCGTAGCAACCAGCCTGCAAGCGAGTAAAAAACACCGTCGCACCCTGCTCTACCCTCCACAGGCAGCGATGTGAGGAGGAGCCGGTCCTCACTCCGCAGCAGGGCGCGACGATGTACGTAGCCGCTCAAGTGGCGGCTTAGTCTCTCGCATTCACTCCGAGCACCACGCGCGCGTTGCCGCCGCTCGGCACTTCAAAGCGATGCACTTCAATCCACTCTTCACCACGTTGCATTTCAAGCGCATAAAGCCCTGGCACCAGCGCGTTGCGCACGCGTGCTTGACCGCTCGCGTCCAGCGTTAGCAGGCGTTCGCAGCGAGGCGACGAAACTGGCGGCAGCGCAAATTGCGTGTTCACCGGATCCGGCGCGGGCATTGGCATCACGCGAAATCTGCGCGACTCTTCCGGGCCAGCGATCAGATCAAGCCCGCCGAGTGAGAGCGGTGCTTGCAGTTGAACTGGCGAGAGCATCGCTTCGCTCCCACACTCGAAGCGCTTTGAAATGAAGATGAAGCGGTTCCATTCGCTGTCCCACTCCCCGCTCCCCGGAGCATCAGGATCCGTGCGCGCTCGGTTGATCTCGGCTGCCAGCTTTCTCGGCATCACGATCCACTGATAAGCGCCCGGCAAGCTGTACTCCGCGCTGAAGCGTTCACCTGGCGTAACGGACGCAGCGTACTCATCGCGCAAGAAGTCGAAGCTCATCCAGCGTCGCACGGCGTTCCAATCGCCTTGCGCTTCAGCGCCGCGAATCAGGTAGGCGCGAAGCTCGCCGAATTCCTCGTAGCCTTCCGCAAGCTTCGCCGCGTCAAGCGAAAGCTCGCCCAGCGCTTGTCTGATAGGCAGCGCACGGGCTTTGACAGGAAGCCCCTCAATCTGCGTGCGCGGCGAGACCCACTCCGACTGCCCAATCGCCAAGCTCGACGGCGACGCGATGACCTCGATGCGGAACTCCTCGTCGATCGGCAGCTCGAAGACTTCAACGAGCTCTCGAATGTCGATGTCCAACACGCGGGAAATCAGCGCGCTGTCAGAGCTTCGACGGATCGCAGCGTGAACCTTGCAGCCGCGAGGAACGATTATCTCGCTCAGATCAAAGGCTAGCGTGTGCGCGATTTGCATCTGAATCTGATTGCCGCTGCGCCCATCCTCGGTGTTGTAGAGCTTCCCATGAAAGGGCGTGTATCCCTCGGCATAGACCGTTACATCTGCGATCGCGCCGATCTGATAGGGACCGAGCGAGAAGGTGCCATCCACCTCGCAAACCATGGCGGCATAGAGTCCGCTCGGCGTCTCGCGCATGCGAATCAGAGCGCGTTCAATTGGCTGTCCACTCTCGTCAACCACCTGCCCGCTGATTGAAGCGCCTCGCACGCCGATCAGCAGAATCGCTGGTGGATCGCCTTCTTCAGATGGCGTGATGTAGCGACCAGATCCGTGCGCGCGCGATCCCGGCGAGAGCATGAATTTGCTGCCTGGTGGGAAGAGCTCCTTGCTCGACAACCACTCGCCCGCCAGCACCACGCGAGGGCCTTCGGGCTTGCTCGGCGCGACGACGAAGGGGCGATCGGTGTAGTAGCTCGGGTGCGCGAAGAAGACAGAGATGTAGCTCTCGCGCGGGATCGGCCCGATGCGGAAGTAGCCGTCTGCATCGCTAGTCACCGGAGCAATCAACACGCCTTCTTCGTCGCCGAACGCTGTCGCCCAAACTTGCGCGTTCGCGATTGGGATGCTCGTCGCTTGGGGCGCTTCGACTTCGCCTACGCCTTCAACGACGCGCCCAGTGACCCAAACGGGAACCGGCTGCGCAGCTTCTTCCTTTAGAGGAAGAGTCGCGCCCTCTGCGGGCAACGCATCGAGGTCAGGCGCGCTCACGTCACCTTCAGCGCTGGGATTGCCTGCATCGCCGCTCGCTGGTGGGGGCGTGCCTGGCAGCGAAATAGCTTGCTTCGAGTCTGCGATTGGAGCGATCTGCTGCGGGCCTTCTTTCTCATTGAAGAGGGCCTGCAGACCGCTGGCATCGCCTCGCCCGAAGAACCAGATCCCCACAAGAAACGCGAAGAAGATCAGCATCAGCACGGACGCTGAGAGCCAGCTCCAAAAACCAAC
>Ga0213866_10001181_pt1 | contig 19627 bp, 23 predicted proteins | sample PICome_11_FD_160079 | JGI IMG/M metagenome (GOLD analysis project Ga0213866, IMG submission 160079) | Coastal seawater microbial communities near Pivers Island, North Carolina, United States - PICO284 | ecosystem: Environmental > Aquatic > Marine > Coastal | place: USA: North Carolina...
CTTGTGCCGCAAGCGTTGCCGAAGCAATAACGTCCGCTGTATGGCTCCAAACCTCAACATGGCTGTGACCCTCATAAAGCTTTAGGTTCCATGTAAGGATAATGTTCTGGAAAGCACCACTGGCAGCAAGACCTGTTGGTGCTGGAGGGATATCTAGATTGGCTACATCGCTAACAACCGCCACAGAAGTCGCGTTGCCATCAAAGTTAGTTACCCCTCTGGCTAGGGTCACAAGTCCTGTATCGAGCAAATCTCTGAAAGTCACTGCTCGATCTAATTTATCGCCACGCTGCCCCTGAATAATGTCGAGGTTTTGTTTTACGGACTCGCCAAAGCGCCGCTCTTGAGCAGACCAGCTTGCCGGTACGCTTAAATTACCCCGATTATTGCCCACCTAACTCACCCGCCGATTCATAAACACAGACTTCATTGATAGGCACTGATCCGCTCAGCTCTACCTCGAACTCATTTGCTTTGTACCCTGACGGAAGACGGAACACAGAGTTATCGGTAACGGTCTGCGTGTGCTTCAGCACTCCATCTGCGTAGAGCTTGAATGTTGGGTTAGGGGAGTAAGAGTCACAATCGACCTTAGCAACCCCAGGGTTGATAGGTCTTTGGATATAGAACTTCTTGGTCCGCCATGTGTAAGAAAGGTTAGAACCTTGAGCAAACTTGTAGACCGATCCCCCTACTACTAAGTAAAGCTCATCGTTTTCTAAGTCATTGAATCCAGCAGTCGCGTGGAAGTCGAGTTTGGTGTAGGAGTTTTTTCCTCCGCGAGGATCAAAAATAAACCCCTTGCTCTCTGTACCGTCATTATAAAATCCGAGGTAATGACCCTCGTATTGGAACGCGACGATAGTAGACGGATTAAGCGCTTGCCATTGGTCACGGCTAAGGACTTCTTCTGTCGCTAGTCGCAAGCCGCTATCTGTCGCCATCACCAATCCATCTGGAGAGGCGTACATCACAAACTCGCCCATATCGACAACGGAGCGTTTAGCCACACAGGACAGGGTTGAATCAACCTCTGTCATCGACATGGCTTGAGGGTCCAGACCCTGAATGATCGCTGGCTTCTCTTTGGTCAAAACAAGAAGCCCAGTATTCAGAGGCGCAAGAGCAACAACGTCACTCTTCATTGTTAGCCTGTACGATATCGGAAAAGCATGAGGTTGAAACGCCTCTGAAAAAGCAACCGTCTGCCCACTAAAGCCAGCCAAGATTCCATTTGGCAATGAGACTAGTCCCAACAAGGGACCATCAGGGTGATCGCTAGATGCGTCATCTGGTGGAGCGTCAAAAGCGGATGTCGGTATTTCTTCGCCAAGTGCGGACTCAGCAAGTGAATCTACATGGGTGGTATCGGTTATTAATTTGTCCGTCACAACACGGAAGATCCCGTTCGAGTCCGTTCTATAAAGACGCTTCTTCGCTAGGTTGAATGCGCCAGATGGGTTAGAGGGGAACGTGACGGTCACTGATTGGTCGGAATGTACGTCAACAACCTGAGACACGAGAGCTTCATTGGGCGGTCCCTCTTCTCCAAACGCGCTGACGTAGGTAAAAATATAAGACCGAGACACGGGCGTTTCTTCGCCTGACACAGATGTAGAGCCAAGGGCTACAGAAGTAAACGCGCTTGGACGAGGAATACCTAGCCGGTAATAAGTACCGTTACCAACGATTGCCGCCGTGGTCATCCGAGGATAACCAGAAGACCCGCCTATACCCGTAACGTACAAACGCTCATGGGTATCTTCGGCTATGGGCGAGCGAACAATATCTATCTCCTCGTTGCTCCCAATCCAGATTGAAGCGCTGTACCGGAACAAAGTCTTTGTTGCTCCAGAGATGCTAAAAGAGGCGACAGGGGTTATAGACGCAGAGGCATTGCCTTTCCATGGTTCTAACCTTCCACTGTCTAGCCGAGAGTTGGTAGCGACGGTAGCCATGTCATTAGGCAGTAAACGAGAGTAAACCTTTGGGGCTTTCCCGCCGAATGTTTGTAGCTTAAATCCCGTCATTTGCTTTCTCTCTTCGCCATAACGCCTTCAAAAGCTCCGCCGCCAAAATAAAATCCGACGATGGTCAGCATTATCCAATCGATCTTAAAAGCCGTGATCAGCTCTTGAACTTGTTGGATGTCCTTCTCAAGGAAGAACAGCGTCAAAACCATCAGGTAGGAACCAACAAAGGTCACTCCAAATATGAGAGCAAGGTAACGTTGGGCAACTTTGAAAGGCGCGTAGGAAGCCAAGAGATCTGTTTTTGCCTTAGTCTTAGCAACGATCTCTTCTTCTTTGGATGTGTGCATGTCATCGATTAGGTTCAACCCTTTCGATATGACATCGCCGCTACCCAGAATGGTTGAAAGGACGCCCAATCGACTACTCTTCTTCAGCCGGTGCTGCTATCGGCTCTGCCCGTGCCGCCTCAAACGCTGCCTTAGCAGCATCTGTGTGAACGGCATCACAGATAGCTTTCACCTCTGTGCTTGCGTCAGACCAATCATCTGCTGGGCTGACAACATGACGATGGAAAGAGCGGTTAAGTTCCGTCCCGTCTTCGGTGATAATGGTCGCAGTGCGCACTTGCACCATCTTCCAATCACCAGAGTCGATAACTTCGATCTTGTCTTCTTTAGTTGTTTTTTCTAATGCCATTTCGGCTCTCCTGTCCGTGCCTAGAATCCACTAGGCGTAAGTTGGAAATAAAGGTTACTAAGCAGCCTCATATACGACACCCGCATACATAGCGAAACTAGTACTTGTTATGTGAGTGCCCATGAGTTGCTCCCAGTTACTGCTGTCTGACCAGTAGAATTGCAATTTTGTTTGATTAGCAGGCGTATAAGTATTTAGCTGGAATGCACCAGATGGAGGAGTCACGAATCTAACCATTGCCATAGCAGGGATGACTTGCGCTGATGAATTGACAGCGGTAAAGGGAAGCCCCGTTATGTCGTAAGCACCAGATCCAAATGTGTTGCTGCCATCATTGTTAATAAAAAGCTGCAAATAAACCATTCTGCCTACTTTTGTATACCTGCCAACAGCCGCGCCGCTACCAAGAGAATTCCCCGTGCCTGTGACCCCAGGAGTCCAAGTCCCCTCTTCATAGTCATCCAGCTTATTCGCTGCTGCCGTACCGCCAAGGTATGCGCCGCCTGCTAGGTAGAGGTCAGAAAATCTATGGTCTGGGTGCCCCAACTGAATAGCCCCGTCCCTTGTGGCGCTGCCAGTCCCCGTTGGTAAAATGGCGTCGGAACCGTCAGCAAATCTTAAAGTTGTGTCGCCAGTGCCTATATAAATGTCGTTAGAAACAGTACCAATTAACCCTACGTTAAAAATACTGCCGCTTGCTTCTTTGTAGAACGCAGCCAAAGTGCCATCACCGCCACGCCTTCTCAGATTTATCGGTTGACCACCAGACCTTGAGATGTCTGTCCTGCCATCCGAATAGATGGTAACGCCATCGTGAAGATTGGTTGCGGTGTTTACAGCATCAGAAGTCCCCACAAGCACGTTGCCGCCGGATATGCGCATACGCTCAGCGCCGCCGGTCTGGAAGAACATATACTCATCGCCGTTCTTGTAACCGACGATTCCAGTGTTGTCCGCGCTGGTGTCGCCAAACAACAACTGGCAGTAATTATTGTCATCCGCAGCCCTGAGCGCCAAATCGCATTGACCGCTTGATGTTATCGCTGCGATGGTCAATTCGCGGTTCGTTGCAGTCGAATTTACTGCAATTGTGCCGTTGCTGTTGATGCGCGCACGCTCGGTGTTGTTGGTGTAGAACTTCATCGGTTGGTTTTGACGCTGACGGATAGCAACCGCTGGAGTAGGATTTTCAATTGTAATGCTGAAGCCATCAGCGACGTTATGACCAGAAGCCGTGTTGGTTAATCCGATGGATGTGTCTGCGCTTCCTCCGCTGACATGAAGGTTTCTGTTGGGCGATGACTGACCGATGCCCACTCTATTATGTTGACCATCAATTCTCATAATCTCTGTGTTATGAGACAAAAATTTATGGTGACCTGCTGTGGCGTTAGTTGAAGTAACTTGATATGTGATATCTTTGGAAGACTGAAGTTGCAGATTTTCTGAACCAGAAGTGGTATTGAAATAAATCAGTCCTTCATTGTTATCGCCACTGTGTCCAAAATTTAGTGCAAGAACAGAGCTGCTTCCACCAAGTATACTTAGTTCTGTATTGTCATTACTTTCAACTGTTAAAACAGTATTCCCTGTTGGAGTTGCACCGCTAGATGAATTTGTAAATGTTGCTCCTGTTGCAGTAATAACATTATTAAAAGTAGCCGCACCCGCCGCTGACATATCAAGGGTCAGGGCTGTGATTATGGAACCACCGTCATTGCCCCTAAAAACAATGTCCCCGTCTTGAATTGCCTGATTAATGCGGAAGTCGTTACCTGATTTTGCAAATTGCCCAAACTCCGTTCCGCCATCTTTTAATACAATTTCGCCGCTATCTGCATCAAGAATAATGCTGCCAACAACATCAACGGTAAGATTGCCGGTGCTGTTAGCTAGGTGTCCGTGCGAACCATCAAAATAAAGTTGGAGTTCATTAGAGGCACCAGCTCTGACCCTTCCCGCTCCACCCGTAGATATGTTGCCGTTTGCTTGAATATAACTGCCAGCGGTCACGCTGCCGCTAAATGTGGCGGCTCCGGCATTTGAAGCATCCAGCTTCAGCATTTGTAGGTTGGCGCTGCCATCGTCGTTACCCAAGAAAAGTATGTCTTGGTTAGAGGTGCTGTTTCTTAGGTAGGTGTTTGACCCGTCATTGTAAATGGTGAAGTCTTCATCAGTACCAAACCTCGCACCCTTGCCATCTAAGATCCGCAGATCCTGGGTAAGAATTACATCTTCAGAACTGTCTATCGTGATCGCAGTAGCGTCTGCACTGTCGGAAACGGTACGGCTTAGTTCAGCTAATTCACGAGCTTTACTCATCAGTTGTTCTCCACGGCATCCCGTTCAGTGCGTGTTTGGTAATCGTCCCTGCTAGTAACCAGCGTCACAAAGTCTGCTTGGTTGCTGGGAATAGGGTCTGTGAAGCTGTCATCGTTCATCAGCTTCGTAGTCCATTCAGTCTGCATACGCTTCCAACAGTTGTTCTCTTTGCCTGCCACTGCTTGCTCAATCCATTGCTGAATGTCCAACAGGTCGTTATTTAGAATCGACTGTTGAGTGTCATTCAGTGTGATTGATACCGTTAAATCTGCCATTTTAATCTCCTTTAAGATTGGTTATTTCGCCTAAGCAACTAGGTAGCCTGAGAACCCATTAGAACCGCTACCAGGCTCGTAACTTGTTTGATTTGAGCCAGCAGATTGGAGGATTTCAACATAAGCAACGTCGTTAGCATCCATGTCTGCCAGTGTTTGTACTTGCATTGTCCAGTAGCCTGGGTCGGAATCGAATGCTCCAGGGTCAATGATGTGATAGTAATTTCTATTACTGGTTTTTATGTAGAGGACGTAATAATTTGCTGACTCATCAACGTTGTTTAGCCTTAAATGCGCATTGAGTTGATACTTACCAGTTACAGGTGCGGTAAATTGATAAGTGCTTGCGTTGTAATCTGAACCTTGGTCAAAAATTTCAGTTTGGAGCTGAATTGTGGTGGCGGTGTTTATGCTAAAGCTAATTGAACCACCACTAGCGTGTTCAGCACTAAACGCTGGCTGAGAGGGCGCTGTGATTGCGCCGTTGCTGTCGATGCGCATACGTTGAGTTGATGTGCCGCCGCTTGGTCTAGTATAGAAATCCAAGTGACCGAACGTTGCGCCAGCGTAATACGCCTTAATCCCTGCTATTGGGTTATCACCGTTTGAGCCAAAGGACAGCTTTCCCCCACTGCCTGTCGCTGTACTATCTTGTGAGATTAAAACATGACCCCAGTTATCATCATTGACGTTTCCACCGAGAAAGTAAGCAACAGTGCCGTAAGGTGAGCCACTACTCCAATCAGTATCTTCTACATGCAGTTTGCTAAATACTGAAGTCGCACCAATGCCCACGTCGCCGCTGCTGTCGATGCGCATGCGATATTGGCTTGCCGTATCATCAAAGATAATAAAACCGTTAGTATCCGACCCGATAGTGAATGTGCGATGGCTAGACGGGTTGAACGACATATATGCGTCAGCAGTTCCGTCCAAGTTAAATAAGCGCGTTGTGCTGGTGCCGTTGATGGTTACTTTGCCGCTGCTGTCGATTCGCATGGCTTCGCTAAAACTGGAACCCATGCGGACTATCAAATCGCCGCTATCGCTTTGGTTGATGTATCCATCCGTCCCAGACTTTTGAATCTGAAAGGAGTTACTACTGCCCACTGCCACCATGCCTGCGGTAGATGTGCCGACAGTCATGTTGTCAGCAACAGCTAGCGCACCAGATGCACTTAACTCCATGCTTACCGTTGAACCGTTTGACTGATACCAGACGAAGTTATGATTTGAGCCAAGCACATACGCCAAGGCGTTATTGGTTGCGAAATTGAAATTCGTGTTGCTGCCGTTCCAAGCGAAAGCGTTTTCGTTAGAGTCTACGCCAATGCTTAAACCATTGTTCGTAGTGCTTGAGTTTGTAATTATTAAGCCATCTACAGTCCCGCTAGTAGATCCTGCGACAGTCAAGCCGCTGGATGCCACACTGCCGCTGAAGGTGGCGTTGCCAGTAGCCGCTAAAGTACTAAACCGACCAGTACCGGCAGTAGTGGCACCGATGTTTACACCGTTGATCGTTCCACCTGAGATTGTGGAGTTACTAGATACAAAAGTGTTTAGAGTGGCTGTGCCGCTTGCGGAAAGAGTAGTTGCCGCAACGGACGTACCGCTGATCGCGCCACCAGTAATGGCAACGGCAGCACCGCTCTGACCTGTAAAGTTACCGAACACCTCGATGTCGATAATGTCTGCGGTAGTTGCGCCGACAGTCAATGTGACCGTGTTGTTGGCTGAAGAAACGCTGTAGTCCGTGCCTTGCACGAGACGCACACCGTTCATGTAAACAGAAACCAAGGCAGCTTGGTTTATGATCAGTGTGTTAGATGCATTATCCGCCCCACTGAAAACAGTCTGACCAGCGGTAGGGGTGTACTGAAAATTAGTCTTCACCCCTTCCACTGTTGCAGCATCGATCACATCTGTGAGCAGCGCTGCTGTCATCCGAAGTTCGACAATATCCCCCGCTGACCAAGTGCCAGCAGAGGTATTGTCTTGTGCTCTTACGATTGTGAAAGTATTACCAGACAACGCCGTAGCCTTAACAACTTCGCGGGTCGTGCTAGTCGCCCCTTGAATCGTTAAGTAGCAGTAGTCATCAGCGCCTGACAATGAGGGGAACGAGGAAGCAGACGCAACCGTCAAAGACGTTGCTGACGCATTAATACCTGTGCCTACTGTCGTACTGGCGTTGTTTGTAAACTTAACAGTCATCGTAAATTCCTATTGCTTGGCTTTGCCTATGTTTATTGCAACAGCCTCAATAACCGGATAGACCCATTTCGCCATGAAGGCATCGTCTTTCGGTGTAGGGGTTGCCGCGCAAATCACAGACGCCGCTGTGACAACCGCTGTGATGCAGTTAAAGATGGTTAAGATATCCATCTAAGATGCCGTCACTGTCCACGTAATGGTCATAGAGTCAGACGCACCTTTATTCACAACTGCGAACACAGTCCGACACAGCATGGTTCCAGAGCTACTCGCATTTAATACGGCTGCTTCAGTGATCGCCGCTGTACCCGTACCAGCGCCAAAGGTCGCTACATAAGTAATGTCAGCGCCGGACACAGTGGTTGAGGTCAAAGCTACACGGGCAGACTCGCTGCCCAGGGCAGTGTCACCAGCGGCGGCAGCGGTGCTTCCAGTACCGATAGCCATGTGTGACATTGCAGTGGCAGTCGCATCTTTCATGCGGCTGGCTACATAGCCTTTACCTGTTGTGACAACTAAGTTGTCTACTTCTTGAACGACTTCGTCGTTTAGGGCGATGGTCAATCGACCTTTCATCGCCATTTCGCTTTCAAATTGCATAGTCTTGCTTCCTATCTATTCGTTGAATGGAGAGAGGTTGAGTTGCGCTGCGTTCATTGCAGCATTGCTAAACAGCGCGAAACTGAAGTTCTCAGTCATCGACACTGAATCTGATAGTCCCTTGCCAAATTCGATGTCTTCGTCATCAGCAAAAGAGAATGTGTCTGTTGCAGCCTTGCTAAAACCAAACGCTTGGCTGTCAGCGAAGCTGAATACGTTGGTCTTTGCGTTAGCATGATCTTTGACCAGAGCGTTTACCGTTGCGGCATCGTCCATCGAAAACGCATCAGTAAAGGTTCTGTTGTATGTAACGGCTCTAGCTAGAGACTCAGACAAGGAGAATGAGTCAGTGGCAGCTTTATCAAACGATTGAGCTGGGGCGTCTGCTAGAGAGTAGGTGTCGGTCTTACCTAAAGACGTAGAAGCCGCGTGTGCCTCTGTCATTGTCTGAGTATCGGACAAGCCCTTAGCAATAACGTGGCTGTCTACCGCGTCACCAAAACCTTGAGAGTCGCTGAACGCTCTGTTGTATGTGACAGCTCTGCTCAACACCTCTGAAACACTGAAAGAATCAGTAGCGGCTTTGGAGAAAGACACCGCGTGATCCTCGGTAGGAGATACGCTATCTGTGAACTGTCGGTTAAATACAACGGTTCGACCAAAGGTGTCGCCCATCGATACGATGTTTTGCTTCAGCGCACTGGTAGCTTTTTCAATCGCATCAACAGTCGCAGCGTCATCCATGACAAATGTGTCAGTGAATGTTCTAACGTACTGGACCGCCCTAGACAGAGACTCCGTCATGGGCTGGGTGTCGGTTAGTCCTTTCCCGACTCCAAAAGAATCAATGGCGTCAGCGAATGTGAATGAGTCCGATAAGCCCTTGCCTACGCCAAACGCTTGAACATCAGCGAAACCAAACACGTTGGTCTTAGCGTTCGCCATATCTTTCACGACCGCATCAACAGCGGTGAAGTCATCTAGAGCAAAAGCGTCGGTAAACGTGCGATTGAACTGCATGACAACGCTAGGCGTATCGCTAAACGATATAGAGTCTGAAGCGCCCTTGCCAAACAAGGAAGAATGAGAATCGTCAAACGAGAAAGAATCTGCGTCAGCAACTTTTGAAAACGCAGACGTATACAGGTCCGTTATAGTGGTTTCGTGACCACTACGGAAGAACCTGTTCTTTGTGTCGGGATCTAGGGTAGCAGCGGCTGTCAACAACCGATTAGACAGTGCTGCTTTTAGATCTCTCCTCGCTAATATCGACTGAAGATCCCGATGTGTAAGGATCAGCTTAGGCATTAGTCGAAATCATCCCGAATCTTGAATTTAACGAGGTCGTAAACAGTTTGCTTTCCGCCACCAGCAAAGGTTATTTCGATCTCACCCTCATACTGACCAGCCGCAGCAAAGGTCGTGGCGCTGAAGTCCGTGATGCAAATCCCGCCTGTTCCGTTAGAGACTGAGCACGTTCTTGTGTCAGCGAGAGTGGTTTCACCAAGCTGACGAATTCTGAGCTTTACGGTAGCTCCGGTTATATCAATGGGTGCCCAAGTGTCGCTGTTCTCCTCATCGAGAACCTGACCCGCTGCTGCGGTGTTTTTGTCTTTGAGCGTAAGCGTTAGCTCTGGAAGGGTGTCGCCTACCACCAAGCTCAACGTATCGGAATAAGCCATTACATGAACTCCCTATAACGAACCTTCAGGGTTCCACCAGAAAAACCGTACTTCACTTGCCGGACCGTTCTGCCCACCTCTCGCTCGAACAATTGCTTGTTCATGCTTGCAGCACCTGGGTTGGTAAATGGTTGGTTGGGCATCATTTGAAGGCGGTACAGCGCCCCTTGAGCAATCGTCTCTCTATGCTCTTTACCAACAAAGTCAGGAATGCTTGTTGATGAGGAAGATGGCTTGAGGGAGTAAAGAACTCTGAATGTATCCGCAGTTGACGGGATTGGTGCCACAAAGAAGGATGAGTTATCCCTTTGCGAATAGTACTTGGGGGTGCCTCTTTGTGTTTCGTCGCCTAATTTTTCTAGCAACTCATTGAAGCTAACCGGCTGTAGCTTCTTCTGATCAGCGAAGACATCAGTGATGTAGTTCATCTCGGTGCCAGTGGGTACGGTAACTTCGTACTCATTGATTCCAGCGATGACCGCGACTTGCTCTGGCTCTGGAATGTACACGCCAGTGCGCTTACAGAACTCAATGGCTGAGTCCCGTATCGCTCTTTCAATCAGAAAGTCAGGAGCACCCTGAGTCTCTGGTCGCACATACAAACTAAAGTCAGAGTACTTCACTACATACGTCCCGCGTTAACGTCCGGCGATGAGGGCATAGGCGTAACCGCTGCGTCTACTTGGGTCTTAACGCCAAGCGCATTAGTGAAGCCTTGGTAGTGCATCATTGATCTCTGAGCATTGCCAGCGAACTCAGAGTCCTTCTGGTATGCGCGATACAGGATGTAGTCCAACAAGCAGTTGGCATATACATCGTCCACACTGATGGTGGTCGTATCGGTAGAGAAGTTGCTGATAGTGATATCGCTAGGCGCTGCGCTGAAAACGATCTCTAGCTGAAAGGCGGTGGTTGCCTTCGGATACACATAAAAGTGCTTAGGGTCCGCTGGATCAAAGATGAAGTGTTCAATCTTCCGAGTGCCATCGGCAGTTGTTTCGTGCCAATTCGGAAGGGTCTCATCTAGGATCTTGCGATCAACCTGAGTGATTGCGCGACCACCAACATTGCGAACAACGTCAACTAACCGTAGCCCTGTGTTCGGGATTGTTTGCTTACTGCCAGCGGCGCAAGTGAAATTAGCGACGTTCTGCATGTTCGCATCAGGGCGGTGCAGTACGACTTCTTTTTGAGCGTCATTAAAAAACTTGAGCAGCTCATCATTTGGAAAGCGCACATTAGTACTATCCTGAAGGATAATTGATGCGCGACCCAAAATGTCGACAACTTTAGTTTCCGCCATCTTCTGTCTCCCATTCGATTACTTCGAGATCTGGGTTATTGCCAAATATCGGGTCATAGCTGAACTCGTTACCCGTGAAGATGTTCCTAAGAGTCTTAGGAGTTCTAATCTTTGGAGCAGCTACTGGGTTCTCTTTTTCATCTTCGAGACGAGCCAGTTGATCCTGAAGTTCGGACAGCTTTAATCTGCGATCCAGCTTCACATCAAACTTCTCTTTAGCTTCTTCAAAGATCTGATCTTTTTCGGTCTTGTCAGCCATTCTTTGTTCCTAATAAAAGAAAGGGGGAGGAGAACCCTCCCCCAAACTAGAGGACTACTACGTCCACTTACCTACGACTAGTGCGTCAGGAGTAACGACCTTGGAGCCGTAAACTTTTAGACCGCGCACTTGGTCACCAAAGGTAGTCTCCATGCGAACAGTTTCAGCATTTGTAAACTGAGACGCGAAAGAGATTGCCTTGGGATGACCCGCAAGAACGTGGGTGTAACCACTGTCAGTGCCTGATCCTGGGGTATACAGCATGTTGCTTTGGTAAACCGTGAAACGGTCAACCATGCCAACTTTGCCGTTACGCAAAGGAGAGGTGTCATCGCCAGTCAAGTAAGCTTGACGAAGCTCAGACTGCTTCAACAAAGAAACAAACTCAGGAGAAAGAACGATGAATCGACCTTCTTCTGGGATGTTCAAGTTGTCTAATGCAGTAGACATGCTCAGGATGCTGGTCAAGATGTTTGAAGCAGTAATGGTGGTCTGGCTACCAGTGGTGGTAGCGCCAGTCGCAACATTTGCTAAAACGTCTGTCTCAACAGCTACACGCATACCTTCAGAGGCATCGCCACTAGCAGCTTCGAGCAAGCTGATGTCGGCTTGTGCAGCCAATACATCGTCAACCTTAAAGCTGTAGTACTTAGCTTTATCGATCAACAACTCAACTTTAGCTGTGGTCAGCTCTTGAGTTGTGATTGAACCAGCGTAGTCGTTGATGGTTACGGCAGGAACTGTACGAATAACAACCTTTTCGCCTTGACCAGAGATTTCGCCCTCGTAGTCGGTATTTGAAATGGCTGGCAGTACAGACTGCTTGTAGAATTTAGCTTGCAGAAGCTTGCTAAAAATTTCAGGGATAAAGTTGACTTCAGAAGTCGTACCCGTAGAGAAAAATGAAAAACTCATGTTAAAAAATCCTCACACAAGAGATTGTATTAACGGCGAATTCTTCCTTGGTTTTGGGCTTCTAAGATCTCTGCTTGGTGCTTCTCGAATACATCGTTAGGCATGCGCATAATCTCATCAACCGTCCAAGTCTTTCTTTCGCCAGTTGCATTCGCCTTTCGAGCTTTGGGCATCTTCGGTTCAGCAACCGCTTTTGCTCGCTCAAGAGACGACTCTTGCGGCGTTGGAGCTTTGACCCCTAGATCTTCTTTGAACTGTGACAAGACAGCGTTCACATCGTTGGATGTACCAGAGTTAATCCACTCCTGAATCTGAGCGTCTTGACTGTCTAGCCATAACGCCCAATCCGACGTTTGAGTTATATCCTCAACGTCTGGGTGAATCGCTCGTATCCGCTCGAAGTGAGCGTCTTGAGCTTGCCTCTGCACATCTTCTAGTGCTCGTTGTTCCTGCGCAGCCAAAGCATCTCTCTGGTTCTGCATCTCCTCCTGCGTCCGAGTAAGCTCGTCCAACACTGGTGCAAAGTCGGGATAATCCTCCCGTAATTGCTGCAACTTCGCGTTGTCTCGCTTGCTCTCTGCAAGCTGACTCTTCAAATCAGTTAGCGTTTGAACTAAATCCGCGTTCTGCTTCCTTAGCTCTGATGCCTCCTGAGTCGCATGAGTCATCTTCGCCTGAGCGCCCTTCATCGCACGTTCAGCTTTTTCTAAAGCTGTCTCTAGTTCGGAGGCTTCGCCGCCTGTCTCCAAACTAGGAACCTCATCCGCCTCTGTCTCCGCCATGTCCACAGGTTCTGTGGGGGCTTCTTGAATCACTTCCTCCGGCTCTTCCTGAGTGTCCGCTGCCACGGGTTCAGGTTGTCCTTTCGTCATCTGATCCAACAACTCACGGGCTTCCGCTTCCAGTTGCTCTGGGTCATTTCTAGCCATATTTTTCCTCACGAGTCCGCTAGGGATGTTCGTTTCAGTCGATCACGGATAGTCCTCTCGGAGTCCGTGATTTTTCTAGAACAGCTTTCGCTGTATCCTCTAGTTCAAGCATGAATCGAAGTTCGGAAACCCGACCTTGCTCGAACCGAAAATTCTTTTCGTCTGCTTGCTCTAATCGCTGTTGAGCGTCTTCGAGCCTGTTATGCAACAGGTCCGAGACCAAGCTCCATTGGGTCTGGCTCCTGAGCCATAGGACCGCTTGGGCTTGCTCCAGCGAGAGCTTGATTTTGGATTGCTTGTTCAGCCGCCAACCTCTCTTCAGACTTAATTACTTCATCAGGATCAATATCCATCGACTGCGCGATATCACGCAGAAGCTGATTACGATCCACTAAAGCCGCATCCATGGGGTTAGAGACCAAAGACAAGAATTGGAGAAGTCTTTGGGATTGCACTTCCTTTTGAACCAGAGCAGTGCTGCCTCTGGGGATGATCTTGAGATCACCCTTAGCCTTCTCATTGGTTCCGAACTCCATATTGAAGTGGAACAAAGCCTCGATCATAGGCTCCAACAAGAAGTCATCGATGTTCTTGATGGTGCTTTTCAGTGCGACATTTGCCGCGCCCATCAACATCGATATACCTGTCGCAGTTTTATTCAAACTACGAGTTTGCTCCCCGTGAGTATAACTGGGGAGCGACGTTGTTTCATCAGCAAATCTTCTAAATAATTCAACGATTTGGTTCAATCCGTTAGCGTTTGCTATGGGCTGATACCATCGAACTGCTGGCATAGATCCGTCACCACCTTCGCGTAAAAATACACGCCAAGGATGGATGTCAGTCGGGTCTTCGCCAGCCGCTAGAAGATCTGTGTTTACTTCCACCATGGGACCGGAACTCAACGCCAAGTTGTCGATCCAAATACGAGTCGCTGCATTCATCGTGACCTGAGAGTCGCGCATCATTCGAGGTACGCCAGTACCCCAGAACTGATGAGGGCTGCGCTCGTAGGGGAAAACGTGATATGGCATCTTGTACCCCGCGATAGGGTTCAACATAACCTTGAGCACCTTGCCTCCGCACATCCACACACAGGTGCTGAAGTCATCAGACTTATCAGCATCTTCAGGGATCTCTATGCCGTGCTCTTCTAATTCGTAGCCATCAATATCGCCCCAGTACTCTATTACTTCAAAGCGATGGCTCTCTGCGTGTTCGTGAATTCCCGCGATACGGCGACGAGTGCGCTCGTGATCTTCTTCGGTGTGGTTACCGCGACGATTGTTTTTCAACAAGTACCTAACCATCTCCCCATCAAATCCTGGGAGATCTGCTAGATCGCGGAACTGGCGGCGGGTTAAAACGTGGCGGCGGAACAATCCATCGCAATCGGACAAATTCGTGCAGTAGGGATCTGGATAGAGATCAAAAATACTAACACTCTCCACCTCTGGCATGGCTTGCTCTATTTGAGCTAATGCGAATCCGGTTTGTCCCGTTGTGGGGTCGAGTACTTTTGAATAACTCTGCTTACGATCAATACGAACAGTACCAGCTTTGACTGCGCCTGACCCGAAAATACATGCCTCAAGGATAGATTCTTTTAGCTTTTGCTCAGCGTTAGATTCTTGAAGCTGGTCGTGGATGACCGTGGTCATTTCCTCGGAAGCTTCATGAGCGATGTCTTTCTCAGCCTCAAGGAACTCTGACTCTAGCTCCTGCATTCTCGCCATGATCAAATCTTGATTCATCATGGGGTCCATGCCAGAAGCTTGGATAATCTCTTGCGTTGCCATCTCCCGCATCTGCATTGCTTTGAGCGGGTCAATCTGAGGAATAGCGGTTGGCTCTACCGCGAAAAACGCATCACCGTGCTGGAATAACAGGTCGACAATACGGCTGTATGCAGCCATAACTTTGGTTCGTGTTAATCCCACAAACACTTTAGAACGAGCACCGGACTCGTTCAGGCGAGCTAATACATCAGGCTCGTACATCCCCTGAAACTGGCGAAGGTCTTTCAACCACTCGTTCTCAGTTTCTTTGCGAGCATCTTTGTATTCTTGGTAGACAGCAGACAGCCGAGACCCTAGACTCAATAATTCTTGGTCTTGGGTACCATCAAGCTCTTCTTCTTCTACTACGTCGAGTTGGACTTCGCTCATCTAATATCCTGCAACCGAATCAACCGAGTTGAATCGTTTCTGAATAATCGGCGCACGAGGGCGCGGCATACTTGCTAGTCCATGCAGGGCGATGGCGAACGCCATCACGCGATCATCATAACAGCCTTGTTGTGAATTAAAAGCTCCTTTTTCATCAATAACATAGGTGCGTAATTCGTTTATTAGCTCCTGATCTGCGATGCCACTTTCGCCTTGTCGGAGCAGCGCAGCAAGGTTGTCGATGATCAACGGTTTCGTTTTTGAGGTGGTGAGAAAACCACCGCGCTTTGTCAGCTTGTCGCCATACGCTCCATCTACGCTGGACTCTACAAATAGGTTTGGGTAACCCAGCTCCTGCAAGCGTCTCAGCGTAGTCAGACCATGGTTGTTTCTTTCCACAATCACATAAGCATTGTTGAATCGCTCACCCAAAGCACCGATAGCATTACCCCACTCGAAGGGATCGATATGCCCATGCCAGCAAGCCACTTGCCTACCTAAGCTGTCCAAGACCTGAGCAACGCTGTAGTCGCCATAAGACAAACCTTCGGCTACGTCCACGCCAATAACATAGGACTCATCTCGGCTCGGCGGGAACCACTCTTTGTATGGACCGCTGCTGTGAGGAGATAGAGCACCGTTCCGGTAATCGCCTCGGAAGTCTGGCGTGTAGCACTCGACTTCTGCTTGTTGAAGGGCTGCGTCCTCCACAAAGCATCTACCGCTCGTTAAGAAGCTCTCAAGGGGCGTAGAGGGGTACTCTTGCTTAAAGAGGTCAGAGCTACCTAGTTCATCTAACTTCGCCCTACGGAAGCATAGCTGCGCGTCTGAGAGGTTGTAGGTTTTGGCGAGCTTGTACTCTTCAGGCGTTGCCTCGAAGTAAGGGCTAGGCTTGCGCACATATTCCGGCATCCAGAACCAAGGGACGAAACAAACAACCCACTCAGTCTCGCCCCTCAGAGACTTCATGCACTGATCATAAAACCATCCACCAGCTCCGTTAGCTGTGGACTCCAAGATAACCTCAGACTTCTGCCCGCCTACCGTTTGGAGTAGACCGGCAACGATATCCGCTCCTTGGGGATAAAACGCTACTTCTGATCCGTGGACGAATCGGTTTGTTTGTCCGCGTCCTGTTTGGGTTGATCTTGCCGTTCCCACGCGGTAACGGGAGTTAAGACCGTCAAACACGAGCGTCTGTGCGCTCTGCGAACTAATAGGCGGTTGAAATGCTGGATGAGGTACGTTGTCATAAAAGAACTTAACCATGTTGAAAATCGAGTTAGTCGATTCAGCAAGGTGTGATAGAACGAAGGCATTTGCATTGCGGTTTTGGGTAATCCTCCAAAAGTATCTGCCCTCAACGTAGGTGCTAATCCCTACCTGTCGGGCTTTCAAACAAAGCGCCCGAATCCTGCCTGTTTCAGCGAGCTGGTCTTCGAGTTGTTGATGGACAGCTAACTGTCCTGGGTTCAGCCTGAATGGCTGGATCTCACCTTCCTTGGTGATGACCTTCAATATATTTTTTGCGTAAAGCGGGAAGTCCCCCTTTAGCTTTCGGGCAGCGTCTTCAAGCTTCATTGTTCTTACTTACCGCCTTAGCCCAGAACAAGAACATCTCTGCATCTAACGTGTTGCGCATCATGTTGACCCGTGCGCAGACCAACCGGACATTGTCTCTGGTATAGCCGACTCTATTGTCCATTCTGTCTATCGAGGCAGAGAACTCAAAGTTCTCCATGGAGTGAGTCATCGGAAAACCCGTGACAGCGCACTCGCCATTCTGTTTTCTCCAAATCTCCATTGCGTCTTCAAGCGTGAAATCGAAGTCCCAGCCTTTTTTCTTGGCGCGTTGCTTCGCAATGTTTATTCGGTCTCGGAGATAGAGGTTAATGCTACTAGCGGCAGACTTCTTAGCGGACTCCCACTTACAGGCGGCACACTGATCCCTGTCTGGCAGAACATCTAAAGACCCGCAAATGGCGCATTTACGATTTTTATCGTCCATTCTTCGCCTTTGGTCATTTGTTCAAATTTACCAATAGCCGCTTTGGACGAGCTGACAGCGATGGTGTCACCCATCAGATCCATACCTAGTCCGATGCAACCCTGTACATCTTTACTAAAGTTAGCGACATGGATCAGGATGTGAGTTCGATCCGGTACATCCTTGATGTGCCATGTTTCGCCAAATCGCGGAGAGGTCCGCCACCCCATCTCGTACTCCCCTTCAGGGATACAAGACACATTGGGAGCGTTCTCCAGCCACGGACGCTCAATGCTGTAGAACTTGTGATTGTCGATATTGATCACGCCCAACGTGCCGGAGGGGTGATAGCAGAATCTCTCCAGCAGTATTTCACCCACGCTTGGCTTCCTTCTTCTTTCCGAAGATCCGGTCATAGTTGTCAGAAAACTTCTTATTATCTGTAGGACGGCGGAGATCACCTTTCCCATAGAATGTTTCCTTGTGATCGCAACGAGACTTCTTCATTTTGATTTCTTAGGCGCTTTCTTCTTTTGCTTCGGCTTTGTCTTAGCCATCGGCTTCTTGCCATAACCCTTTCCGTAACCCACGAGAGATCCTCCTACTTTCTTGATTTAGCGCCGGAACACTTCCAGCGTTTGCGAGATAGATTGTTTGGTGTGTTGGGATCGTTTTGCTTCTTCTTAGGTAAACGCTTCTTAATCCCGAGTGATCGAGCACAGTAGCTATCACCCTTCTTGCTCCCAGGCTTTACACGAGGTCCACCGTCCTTAGCTTTACCAGCTTGACCGTAGGAGACCTTCTTGCCTGATGCTGTGACCTTGACCTTGGCTTTCCCTCTGGCTGGCTTCGCCATTACTTCGTCCTCTTGTGGGTGTAACTAATCTTCTTGCTGCTGGTCTTGGATCGTTTGAACTTGGCTTTCTCTTTTGGGGACATCTCAGAGGCGGTCTTGGGTGTCTTGGCGGATACCCGCTTGGTGGGTCTACAGGCTGGGTAGCTCTTACGCTTGTCCTTCTTACCGGAACGTCCACACTTCTTGCCTGTCTTAATGTCGCGCCAGTCTTCTTTGAACCAGCGTGTTAGCCCACCATCACTTTTTGCCACTCTTCTTCACCGTCTTGTATTTGCCACCACGCCTCTTGTATTCCTGAACAAGCCAGCCGTTCGCATACGCACTGGGATAAACCTTGAACTTCTTCTTCGCAGCCGCCTTCACACGCGCATACAGCGCCTTATCGGTTGGTTCATTTCTTGCCACGAGAACCCCGCTTGCTTGTTACTTCTTCCCTGAGCGCTTTTGCTTTTGATCTTTTAGACAACTCGTTCAAATGGAAGAGCTGCTTGCTGTTTTTGGTGTGGCGAGCGCCTGAATGAACCTCGCCATTCGGCATTTTGTGGGTTCCGCCCTTGTGAAGGGTTCCGTCTTTTAAGTAATGCGGTACGCCCTTTGCCATACTTGCCACCCAATCTGCTGATTATATTTATAATCTACTGATTATAAAACAAATTTGGTGGTTTAACGCAAGGACAGATCCAGAATTAAAACCCGAACCCAATCCGAGGGACAGCTTGTCCTAAACAAGGGGACAGCTCTTACGAATCGCACATTTATGTGTGTCCCAAACTGGGACTTTTGGCTTGTCTGTGCCCCCAATCAGGACAGTACCCCCCACAGTCTGTCCCTTATCTTCGGATGTATTTACTTTACCAAGGGGTATTGGACCTACGGGTGATCTTCCTGTAGCAGGGAACGCAGTAATGTAGGTCATCCTCCGTAACCCACGCAGTCTTGCGGCAGTTTGCGCACTCAACTGGGAACTTTTTCTCTTCTTTTTTCTTGGTGGGTACTCTCATATTGACCGCCCCCCTAATTTACGGGGTGTAGGTGGGACACATTGTCCTCACGGGGTGCTCTGAAGAACATCTTGATGACGAACTCCAGGTCTTCTCGCATAAAGTAAGCGGTCTCTTCGACGGTGATGCAGTCCAGAAAGGGGGCTACGAACTCCAGAAAGCTGTCCTCGCTCATATCGAGGTACTCAGAAGCCGTTTCTACTCGCATCATATATTTGTTCATCTAGGTACTCTCATAAGCTATGCCCCCTACTTGGGGTGAGTCCTTGTCAAAATAGGGTCTGGGAGATCGGATATGCCTCCATGGAGCCTGACTATTTTGCTTCGCCAAATCGCTCCATCTGGCACCCCTCCCCTAACGATTTTACAGAGGGATCGCGTCCTTTTTGACCCTGATTCGAGGCGGTTGTCCTATCAAGGGAGTCGCCACTCAGTGCAAGTCCTTGA
>Ga0213866_10001182_pt1 | contig 19617 bp, 24 predicted proteins | sample PICome_11_FD_160079 | JGI IMG/M metagenome (GOLD analysis project Ga0213866, IMG submission 160079) | Coastal seawater microbial communities near Pivers Island, North Carolina, United States - PICO284 | ecosystem: Environmental > Aquatic > Marine > Coastal | place: USA: North Carolina...
GGTATAGGTTACCACTTGAATTCCTAGCAGTAAAGGTACAATTTGCTGCTCCTGCCGCCGCATCCATTATTGAGTATTCTGAGATAGATGCATCAGAGCCGTCCCACATCAGCATAATCTTTTCTGATGTCATCTTTGTGCCTTGCTTTGCCTGAACGAGATATTCAGCGGTGGTCAAATCTGTTGCAGAGAATGAGTCAATGGTTGTATTAGTGCTGTTTTGGGTAATAATAACTGAGGCAGATGTTATAGAACCGTAATCAAACTCTACTCCGCTGAATTTTGGAGTTGCTGTGGAATTAATATCTTGTGGAAGGCTAAGAACAACTCCTGCCCCTTCTCCAGATCCAGAGACATTAATCTGATTTGCGCTGGCGGTAATAGTGGCAACATAATCACCTGTAGTATCAGTACCTAGTGCTACAGAATCAACACCCACGGTAGCATTGATAGTAATGTCAGAAGATCCATCAAATGTTGCAGATCCACTTAGGTCTCCGCCCAAAGAAATCTTTCTAGTATTAGCCAAAGACGTTGCTGTTCCAGCATTTCCTGTAACACTTGCAGTAATAATGTAGGCAGAGAAGTTTCCACTAGAATCTCTAGCAACAACCTTATTTGCAGTATTTTCTGGAGTAGCGTCAACGGAGAGAATCGCTGTTTGTCCCTCAGATGCACTTCCGGCCTTAAGAACATAGGCGCTTGCAGTAATATCCTCTACATAATTTCCAGTAGTATCTGTTCCAAGGGATACAGAATCTGCTTCAATTGTTACTGAAATGCTTGCACTACTGAGATTAGAAACTGTTACATTTCCACTAACATCTCCTGTTAGGGTGATATCAAAGTCTTTTTCTACTGTAGTACTGAAGGAAACATTGCCAAGATCTGTCATTGTTCCTGTGCCAGTTACGTCTCCAGTCAGGGTAACGGTTGAATCTGGCTTATTAAGAATGTTTGTCCAGTCTACCTTGGCATCAATTTCTCCAGTAGTGCCGCTGAAAACTTCTCCAGAGTTTGTTGCATCTGGAATAAAGGTAAACTTTCCGGTGGAATCATCAAAACCGAAGAAGCCAACTTTAGCAGTTCCATCATTCCACTTGAATTCAACACCTCTGTCTTTACTGTCATTTATTCCAGCGTCAGCGCCTCCTAGAGTAAAGATTGGATCTTCAATTGTGACAACAGTTGAGTTAACGGTAACTACAGAGCCACTAACAATAAGGTTTTCTCCTACTGTTAGGGAGCCGCCAAGCACAACGTTATTAGGAAGACCAATTTGAATATTTCCAATAGAAGCACTAACTTCAATTTCATTATTTGTTCCAATGACGCTTTGTACGCCACCAGAACTTATAATTTCTTCTGCTGTATATCCACCAAGGAAGTTGGCGTTAAGGTTTGTAATTTGTGCAGATGATGAAAGAGTTAGGGGAGACCCTGAAGTTTCAGTTAGGGTAAGGCTTACAAATTGTGGAGTAGCGTTTGTTGCTACATCTTGACCAATTGCAATGCTTGGTGTGGAGCCAACTCCAGAACCGCCAGTTACGGTAACACCAGTTCCTCCAGAAATTGAATCTACATAATCTCCAGAGGTGTCTGTTCCAAGATCTACAGATCCTGCTACGATAGTAGTTGTAATATTAATTTGACCATTAGAAAGGTCTGTGAGAGTTGCTGAAGCGGCACCAGTTACCTCTCCTGTAAGAGCAACACCGATAATTGGGTCTGGAATATTACTAATTCCTGACCAGTCTACTGATCCAGAAGTGGTTGCATAGTTTGCAAAGTCCGTAGAATTAGCAAAAACTGCGCTTGATGAATATGTTGCACTAGCGGCAAATGAATGATTGTGAGAGTCGTCAGAGATAGTTGTAACGATAGAAATCTGACCATTGCTAAGTTCTGTAAGGGTTGCACTTGCTGTTCCAGAAACATCTCCAGTTAGTTCAACTCCGATAATCGGAGAGGGCTTGTTGGTTGTGTTATTCCAATCAAGAAGATTTGTGGTTGTTAAACCATCAAGAAAATCGGCGTTAAGATTAGCAACATTTGCTGATGAAGTAACTGTTAAAGGTGGTAGTGATGATGTAGTTGATACTAACTGGGTGCCCTGGATACTAGACCCAGCAACAACCCCATTCTTGACAACAAAGTCTTTGTTAACTGTAGCCATGATCCCTCACAATATATTAGATTCTATAAAAATTATAACATTATATATTTATCAATGTTTTAAAAATCTTGACAATTGCACTATTAACATCTCCGTCAGAAACGGTTATGGAAAGAATTAAACTTGAACCAGAAATATCTGCGGAAAGAGCATATGGAATAGTCCCGCCCATTTCCACTTTTCCATACTCAGAGACCCCAGCATTTGAATTATCATGAACAACTGTTGTTTTTACCGCAGTATATTTATCACCCTGGCTTATTTGAATATGATATTCAGCACTTCTATATGTATCTGCATCAAATGATTCTATAGTTGTTTGAAGGTTTGTTTCTATGCTTATAACGGCTGAACTATTTACTACCGCTCCGAAATTTACTCCATCAAATGTGGGGGTATCTGAAGATTTTACACCTTGATCTAAATATGAATCATGAGTATTTATAGTAGATCTAATATTATTATGATCTTCTAAATGACCAGATTGACCATGAGATCTTATTGGAGGAATTGTCATGATGTTATATTTCCAATCATTACCCAAGAATCTGTATCTAATTTAAGTATTGTTGCCGCCGCCCATTGTTCAGAAAGTTTTAATCCTGGACTTCCATTTATAACAACTCCAGATTCTGGAGAGGCGCTAACTTGACCTGTTCCAGATTGTAGAATATCTATTTTTGTTCCTATAGGAAATGGAACGGAAGAATTATTCGGAACAGTTAATATTGTAGGGCTAGTAGATGAAATATTTATTAATCTATTTATATCATTGTAAGAAAGTGTATAGGATGAACTTGAAGATAATATATCTATAATTTTTTCAGCATAAATTGCGGAAGCGGAATCTTTTCTTAAATAGTCTGATAAATTTGTTGCCGATCCAGTCTGTGCCTGAATAACAGCCGTAGTAACAAACTCTGTTGTTGCAATCTGTTCAGTATTAGTTCCAGCAGATGCTGTTGGTGCCGTTGGAATTCCTGTTAAATTAGGAGAATCTATAGCAGCATATGATCCGCTAACAATTCCATCGACGGTGGAAACAACATTTTGATTCTGCCAATACGAAGCACTTTGATTGTATATAAGAATATCTTCATTTGATAGTGAAGTAATATTGACATTGGAATCCGTTCCGCCCAAAACTGATCCATTGGTCATACGAACATAAATACGACCAGAGTTTTGTTGCTGTCTTAAGACAATAGCAATTGCTGTTCTAATTGCAGGAGCATCAGGCTTGGTATCTGTAAAGCCGCCAGGATTATTTGGATCTGGATATAATACCGTTCCCACAGTATAACTTGCAGTATTTATATCTCTGACAATACCGTTTGTGGTAATTAATCCATTTTCAGAGCCTATAGGAATAGTATCCGTAGCAACACCAATCATGAACATTGGGTCAATAGAGCCATCTGTTACTGCTTTTGCAATGGTGATTCGATCTCCTTGTGCCCCCGTCGCCATAACAAAAGCACCATTAGGTATTTCTACTCCAGAGTCATTTTTGGTCGGAGGCATGTAAAATTCCATACCAACAGACTGAATAACACTTCCAGACATACCAAGATCTAAAGTACCTTCTTCATTATTCCAAATTAATTCTCCTGGATTAAGTCCAGACCCTATACTTGCAGAAGTATTAAAATCAATCCTGCTGATGTCGAAAGATCTTTCTGTATCTCTTAAAACCAATGTATTTGCAACATCTTCTGTACTTCCTGATGAAGCAGAGGTTACTACAAAAATAGCATCTGAGACAAATTCTGTGGTTGCTATTTGTGAATTACTTGTTCCAGCAGAAGCGGTGGGTGCTGTTGGAGTTCCTATTAAACTTGGAGAATCTAGGGGGGCATATATATCTGCGGCTGCGGAGGCCGTTAAATACCCTATTGGAGATAAAGTGGCGGAAGCAGATATTGGTAAATATGTATTAGATGCATCATTTTGTGTTAAATAAATACTAGATGCAGAGTCTTGTCTTAAATATATCCCTGCCGCTTCAGTTTCTGTAAGAAGTTGACCAGATGATGAAATGGGGAAATATGTATTATTAGCGTCAGATATTGAAAGGTATGTTGCAGATGCGGCTGCTTTTGTAAGCCTATCTCCTATAGCACTAGCAGTACTCGCGGCAAAATTTGGATCATTTCCAAGGGCATCAGCAAGTTCTTTTAGTGTGTCTAGTACTGGTGGCGCTGCATTAATTAAATCAGATATTTCCGTATCTGTATATGCTTTAGCATTAAACTCAGCCGCGCTCGCTGATCCTACAATATCAAAACTAGAAGATGATGATATTGTTAAATAAGTATTTGATGCATCATTTTGAGTTAAATATGTAGCAGATGCAGTATCCTGTCTAAGATATACTGAGTCGGCAACAGATCCAGATAAAAATGTACTTTTTATACTAGAAATTTCATCAACTATGGCATTATGGTCATCTGTATGACCTAAATCACCAATAACCTTATCATTAGCAGGGAGAGCCATCAAACCACCTTATATGTTTATAAAAATTATAACATCTTTTGAGACTCAAACTACAACCACGGCAAAAGTGGATACCTTTCTGTATATTCATCTAAATATACATTATCTGCGGGGGTGAGTGGTAAAACACTATGAATTAGATTAAAAGACTCATCTAACCATGTCTCTATATTAGACCTAATTAAGTAGTTATGAGTTCCCTCATACAACAAGACCGCCGAAATATCTCCTGATAAACTATTTACTCCAAGAACAGTTCCTTTTCCTAATAACATCCCGTCAATAATGCTGTCGTGACCTGATTCAACTCTATAATATGAAAGTCCATTCAAGAACAACCTGGCGCTTCCACTATTAAACTGTATTGCATATATGTTAAATTCATTAGTTGCTGAAACTTGAGATGCAGAGGTTCCTGAATCAACATAGTATGATCCTTCATATGAAAATATTGAAGCCCCGCTTGCAGAATATCCTACAAAAACACCGTCATTGAATGCTCTTCCCACAACATACATGGTATATGGTTGGCTAGCAGATGCTGGAGTACTTAATGACGTATTTATTCCATCAAATTTTATTGTAGGAGAGTCATTTCCTGTAAGAGGTCGTTGCCACGATGATATTGATCCAGAAATATCTCCAACTGGATATAATCCAAGATTATCCCAATACACAATATCATCTGGATTATATGATCCGTTATAAAATCGTAATATTGCTCCTGTGGCAGAAGATGATGTTGTAAATATTGCCGAAAGAGAATATATTCCAGAAGAATTGTCTGCCGATGCAGATTGAACAGAAAATACTGTAGAAGAAGAGTTTATTTCATATATGACAATGCTTCTTGCAAACTCACTAAGAGCAGATGCCGTTTGTCTTTTATCCAGTCTAATACTTCCTACTACTGTATAGGTTTGATTAGGAAATACTGTGATAGATGCAGTATTTGTACTAACATCAATATAGGAGTCAACGGTGCTGAAATCTGGAGTTACTAAAATTGCCTGAGTTCCAGAAATAACTCCATAGTTGGAAGACTCTATGTTGACACCGTTTGAAAGTATATTAGATAAATCATTTTCTTCAGATCCAGATAGTTGATTTACTTTAAGTAGGTTTAAAGACTGCAATCTATAAATAGGTGATGTGGATGCTGTTTGTGATACTGCATCATTGTTATTTCCTGAAAGATCAAACCATGTATCTACTCTTGTATCATCTAAATATGGGCTTCTTCTCAATCCTGTGGGAAATCTTGAGTCCAGCCATAATTTAAGTCCGTCGATTGTTCTAGGATCTAATGGCTCTGGATTAATAAGATCTGAAAAGTCTGAAAAAGTTTCTTGAAGTTTGATTCCTGAATCATTTTTTAAAAATATTGTTGGAGTCAATCTGGTTTCTGGTATATAAACTTGTGAAGATGATGTTGGATATAAAGTATAGTTAGGACCAGAATCGTCTTTAATAATAACCTCTCCTACAGATGCCGTAGGATAAGTTTCCATTCTAAAATATTTTATTTTTGGTGGATAGTAATAAAGATCATCTGTATATATATCTAAATTAAACTTTAAATATGTTCCAAGTAGGTTTTTATTGTTAATAAATGATAAATTATTTTTTTGTTGCAAAGAAGTTTCTGGATAAACAACACTACCAGTATAAGTAAGGTGAGTTGCTGTAAATGAAACCTGAGAGGCAGAGTCAAAGAATGGGTATCCCAGTTCTATAACATTGGAACCCACCACCAAATTATCATCATCAATAAACTCAGACATATCAATAGAGTGTATGTTCCAAGTAGCATTACCATATGTTGATACTTTGAATCTATCCTGATTTGTCAAATATTGAGCAACGTACCTTGATTTTCTATAAGATTCAATATCATTGAATGATGCTAGTGAAGATATTTCATTATCCTGAACAACCATTATCTTATTAAATGTTCCACGGAATTGATAGAAATCTAATGGTGCTGTTGGAGTTGTATTTTTTAGATCGTAGGATAAGGTTCCCCCTATTCTCAACCTAGTGCTTGGGGCTGGTGGAAAATGTGAAACTAAAGGATCTTGACCAAACCCCTCTGAGTCATAAAATGAAAATGATGCAGTTTGTACTGCACTACCCGTTTGAGAAAAATAAAACTCTGAAGCACCAGAAAATCTAAATCCAACATAAATTTCTGGAGATGCTGTGATATTTTGAATGTCAAAGGTGGATGAGTTGCTATAGTCTTGATCTGAAAACCTGACTTGATATTGACCGGCATTATTATACAAATCAATAATTAAATATGGATCTTCTGGTATCTCTCCATAAACAGCCATTGTTTGATAATTTTCATCGCCAGGAAGTTCTCCATTTAATGTAAATTTAATAAAAGTTGGGTATGATCCGTCAATTATTTTTTCAGAAATTGATTCTACGTCAATGTATGAGGTTTTTGTTACTGATCCAGAAGTAGAAAATTTAACAGAGTTATTGTTTTTTTCTATTATATTATCAAAGGACTGTAGGTTTGGAAGACTAAATCTTAGGCCCTGAATTCCTTGATCATTCGCTCTTAAGTCTTTGTAATCAGTAAACCTCCATTCCCTTGGATAATCCCATGATATTTCTGATAACTTTTTTGTAGAAAGAGTGGAGAAATTATATTTTATTCCGCCACGACTATAAAAAATGTCATTGGATACCCATTTTCCAACACCATAAACATAATGTCTTTTACAAACTGATTCTGGCAAAGTGTATGGATAAAATACTGGACAATCTATTTCCCATGAACCTTGAATAGGTCCATAAAAATCTAATACATCATTGTCCTGATTAGAGTCATAGTCTGGCTGAGAAGAAAAAGATATTAATGGCTTGTAGGTGAGGCCATCTACAGACATAGTTACCGTATCTTTTGAAGAAGATATCATAATGTGATGAGGCTCATCTAAAGAACTAATGTCAGAGACAACCATGGAATAACTTGCACTATTTCCATATTTAAATATAAAATAGTTTTCTTTTATAAAAAGACCCACGTTATCCAGCCCTCTTCTTTTTACAATAGGCTGTTCTTCATAATCTATGTCATTAATTTTTATCCAAAAAGATAATGTAGATGTCTTATCTTTGTATTCATTAGAAAATCTTCCTTGTGCTGGGATCGACATCCCTACGGCGGAGGAGGTAAATTGTAATGCTGTATTTCCCCCAAAAATAATGGGAACGGATTCCAGATTAGTATGATCGGTACTTATTGATGCACTATATGAACCAGGGGATGGAGAAGTAAAGTTTATTGGATATGACAAAGATGATGAAGAAGATATATCATCTAAAGGCCACAAAATATCGGCATAGTCTTTTAGGACTAATTCACTATAAGACACTTAGCCTCCATCATGCAGAATTAATATCAACTACCTCGCAGCCTAGATCCGAACTACAGGCGAGTTCCTGGCTTCCTGTTGTGCCGTCAGACGTTTCATAATAGGAAAGCCAGTTCCAATCAATAGTTGCGGGTGTTTTCTCTAGTAATTCATTATACTCTGATTCTGTTATATCCTGATATGGAGCCTGCTGATAGGTATGTTCTGAATATGGAAGGAAAGATACTCCAGATAGTTCATCGATATGCTCATATACCCAAGCACCTACCTCCATCCATTCGCTTTCTTTAACAGAAACAGTAATAGAGGGCTTGTGTTCCGTCCAGTTTCTTTGATATACCAGCCAAAGTTCAAGGTGCTGTATAGCGGTAAGATCTTTTCTTGTAAGAGAACCGTCCGGTGCCTTGATAGGGAATGTGAATACTGTGGTGTCTGAAGGCTTCATAACATCTGGCTCACTCATTACCCCAAAGTCCTTGAGAAGATTGGTTACAGGGTCTTTGTTATCTGCGCGAATGGTACGGGCATAGAATTCATTGTGCCAAGGGTGCATACCAGATGAGCAATTAACTAGTTGTGATACCGTTCCAGAAGGCTTTACACAAGTAATAGCAACAGACTGATTAATTCCTACATCCTTAGCATATTTCTTATTAATCTCTACAGATTTTTCTCTCATCTGAGTGAGCCATGAGGAAAGTTCTTCCATCCCTTTTGAGCCATTTAGTACCATATGTCCAAACTGCCCTGTTAGTGAAACTCCAAGTAGTCTTTCTTCTTCACAATTCTTTTGCCATTGCTTACGAAGGTACTTAAATCTTGTAAATGTTGACTGTAAAGTTCCAAGAATTGTGGCAACTTCTACTTTATCTAACAAGTCATCTAATGTATCTTCTTCACGAACTACAACTTCTGTTAGATTACAAAATTCAAATGGCCTGAGAATGATTTCAGAGCACGGGTTAGTTCCGAACTCATATCCTATATCTCTACGCCCATTGACCGCCGCAACTCGTCTAGCAGCATCCCTAGAAAAGATACCACGCTCTCCAGATTTAGAATCATATAAAGACTTCCATTCTGCCATGAATACTTCCATGGAGGGTTTTGATTCGTACACCGCTGAGTTATTTGCTAGTGCTCTTTGACCATTATATTCCCACCAAGATCCAGATTTAGCGGCTGCCATATTACGGTCTTCAAGATCAGACAAGGAAATCATCGCTGAACGTCTTACACCCCCGACAACCACAACCTCTGCAACCTTACACATAATGTCATGGGCCTCTAGTGAAGTAAGTTTTCTTCCTGCTGCATTTCTAATAATGTCTGTAGTGAAGTTGAATAATCTTTCAAGTGGATCTGGGCCGGACGCTCTTCCACCAAAAGTCTTTAGTCTTGCACCAGCAGGGCGAACCTTAGAAAAATCCCAAGAGGGAACCTGTCCTTGATACAGAAGAGCAACAAGTTCTCTAAACGCTTTGGCCCAACCAGCCTTAGAATCGTCAACTACAATAACGGTGCTAGATTCTTCAAAATGCTCATTGATTGTGGGAAGTTGATTAACATACTTTGTTTCTACAGAGTATCCAACACCAGTTCCACACATAAGAATGTACATGGTCTCATCAAATGACCTTAGTGAGTCTACTGGAAGATAAGCACAATTGTAAAGTGCTGTGTTATCTCTTTCTAGAGCAGGGCCTGCTGTCATAAGACCGCGCATAGAAGGCATTACTTTTGTATCAATAATGTAGTTGTAAATCTTTTTCTTTAGTACTTCATCTACCTTGTAATTATTGTACTTTTCTACTGCATCACAAATATAGTCAACATATCGTGAAACTGTTTCGTCCCAGTCCTCTCTGCGATTTTCTTCATCAATCCAGCGTGCGTATCTTGTCTTGTGTATTACCTGCTGGTAGGCGGTGGGAAGTGAAACAGTCATATTATCTAACTCCTATATTTTAAAATGTATCTAACGATTCTACTGTATTTGCTCTTTAAAGGATAACAATTTTAGGCGTGATATTATATCGAAATGATCACAATACAACATCTTCATGCTTATAAAAAATTATCTGAAAAAGGAATTGTTCCTGCTCTTGTTTGTCCAGTAGATGTGCTACATACAGACGTTGTTCCATGGATGGATGAAGACGATCCATGCTTATGGTGTATGTATTGTGATGCAAAAATTCATCTAGGAATCAATAAACAGAAATATATTATGGAGTTACTTGGTCAGTAACAAAAATGTTACCAGCCAACAAAGTGGTAACAGTTTCATCTGCTGTTTTAATTTGAATATCATAAATCCAGTTTTTATTTGAATTTAAAAGAGATGATGAATCTGAGGGTAATGTGAGTAGTACTTGACCAGAGGCAGCAGACACTACACTTGAATTAAAGTTTGCAGTTATAGTTGAAGAACCCTTTTCTTTAACCGCTCCAGAGAATGATGCGGTAGCCGGAATAGTGTAAGGGTCATTTCCATAGTTTAGTGTCATTGTGAACTGAAGAGTATCACCTTTATACAATTGAAAAGAATTATATGCAGGCATAGTCATTTCTGAATCACCACTTTATACCCCTCCATATCGATAAGAGAACTTAATGTAATTGTATTTTCGTCTTCTATTATAATATCAGAAAACACTAATTCATTACTATCAGTATATACACTTATATTTGGATAAAGATAGTTTAGATTATGCTCTACCGTATATTCATATGTTCCATTGGAAGGAGAAACACTTCCTAAAGTTTTTAGTGAAGTTAATTCAATAAGACCAGTAAGTCCATTTACAGAGAAAACATTTTGGCTTCCTCCACCGAAATCTACAACAATGTTGTCTATTTGTGATTGAAAGTCTATTGAAATATTAGTAGGAGACGATGCATATTCAATTGATATGTTGTCTATTGACATTATTCTCCCTCCGCTTCTACTTTTTGTAGTCTTTTTTCAATTCTATTGACAGCATCTCGTAAACTAGTTCCAGAATTAGGTTGTAATTCTAAATCTACTCGTGAAAGTTTGTATTCTATTGTTTCCATACGATCTTTCACATCAGACATACAGTTTTCTATCTTGCTCATTCTTTCAGAAAACCCTGGTCTTGCAGGAACTCCTGGCCTTTCTTCCTCTCCAATAAAATCATCAAAGAAGTGAACCGACTTCTTAAAAAATCTAAACGCCTTGGTTCCAAAAATAAGTATGCCCGTGATCGCCGCCAGGATTGCGGCGATTGCAACAATATTCTCTGCTATGAGCATGTCGCGTATGGTCATATTTAGTTATGTCAAATCCTAGTCGTTAGGGTTTGTCCTTTCCAAAAAGTACAACCCATGTTCTTTCATTAGGCCGTCCAGTAGGTCTTACTGAAACATTATTCTTTTGGAACTTCTTTACTGCGGCTCTAGGATATCCTTGCTTTCCAATATCTCGTGGCCTTCTTCTCATGTATCCAAGATCAAATAGTCTGCAAGCAACTCTCCATGAAGCCTTATTCTTAAGACCGTCGAAACCTTTTTCGGCGGCGCGGCGACTAGGGACAGTACCATCCCATGCTTCTACCGGAATACGATACTTAGCAGCCTCTTTACGCCAGAAGTTCTGATCATAATACTGCCTCAGAGTGTCGTTTTTGCGATATCGGTAGGGTCCATAAGACTTCTCATTGAGATAGGGGCCAGAATCAGTCCAGTCTCCGTGGGTGATAATTCTAGATCCATCATCAGGCCATTCGCACAGATCCCAGAAAGCAGCAATAGTTCTGGCAACCTGCTCTATCTGATACTTGTTTATTGTTTTAGATGTACCTGGATCGTCAATCTCAATACCCCAGGCTCGCCAATGAAGAACATTGCCAACACCGACGCCGACAGCGGACCAAGGTCCACCATTTCCGCTGTGATAAGTTCCACGACCTGCGAGGAAGTAATTTTCTCCTGGGTTTTTGCCAACTAGTTGATTAGCAACAGCGTATGGCTTATAGGCATTTATGCACCAGTATAATATGTTTTTAAAATTACCACTTTTTCCTGCATTTGGGTTGGCTGTGTGGTGGATTACAATTGCTTGAAGCCCATTGGTCCAGGTATTCCCCCTGGTCTCCCATCCTTCATAGAAGGTAGCGTCAACACCATGATCCACTAAAGATTGTCTAATCTCTGCGGCGGTGGGGTTCTTAGCCATCTGAATCCTCATCTCTATCTCGTGCATCAAACTCCGACTCATCATCTACTGGATTCCAGTCGTCAGGAATGGGAGCAGAGAGATCAATGTCAGCCATATCTTCTAGCCCGTCGTCAGGCAACATTAGAATCCTTATCTGAATCTACACCATAACGGTGATCCTTTGGATTTAGCCAATTAAAAGCCGCAACCGCAACAGCAGCCACACCCGCACCAACAATACCCTTCCATCCTTCAACTCCTATATCAAAAATATTTACGCCAAGGCCAATAAAGGCTGCGAGGGCTGAAGACAGAAAAACAACAGCCAAAGTTCTACCAATTTCTAGCATTTTCTCTCTAGTAAACATATAATATATCTCCTTATATATAGATATTTAAATATTTATATATTTAATTATCTTATTACTTTATAAAAGACATTATACATCAAAATATCACAACGGGAGCGCGTCGAAAAAGAGAAACCCCCGTTATCTCCATCACATTCTGATAACAAATATATAACGTATATATAAATATAACAGAAGTATAACATTAATAACATTTGGATAACTTTTATATTACAAAACTATTACTTCACTTACTTCTTGACTACAAATATTTTTCTTGCTAGTATTTCCTTGACCTATAAGGAGTTTTCGTTGAAGAAACATGTATTAGATAAAGGATACGTTCGCCTGATTGATAGTTTTGGAAATGATCTAAGTGTAGTAAACGCCGCACGAGTGAGTTTTGATAAATCTGCAAAAGAAATGAACCACCGCAATGAACGCCTCATTGAATATTTAGTCGAACATCGACATGATTCGGTGTTGCGTCATTGTGCGATGACATTTGAAGTGTATGCTCCGTTGTTTGTGGCTCGCCAATGGTGGAAGCACCATGTATCTGCCACAAGTGTCGATGACCAAAATGGATGGAATGAATCATCTCGTCGCTATTTGACGGAGGAACCAGAATTCTATGTTCCCGACAACTGGCGGAGTGCTCCTGAGAACGCCAAGCAAGGCTCTGGAGGGCCAGTAGACGATAATTTAAATAAGTTTCACACCGAACTATATAAGCATTTTATCGACACCTCCTTGTTTGCCTACAACAAGGCATTGGAAGATGGGCTAGCAGTCGAACAGGCACGACTGTATCTACCCGCGTATGGAATGTATGTACGTTGGCGTTGGACAGCCTCGCTGAATTCTTTGCTCAATTTTTCTACTCTACGATTAGGACATGATGCACAATGGGAAATTCATCAGTACGCCCTGGCGGTGTATGATATGGTGCATGAGTCATTTCCCGTCACAACAACAGCATGGGAGAAATATCGCGTATGAACGAATCAGAGCAAGAGAACGTGTCGCAAGATATCAACGAAAATTTGGCGGCGGTCACTTATATCATGTTAGCCCGTATCTACGATATATTGGTATTATTAGCAGATGGATCAGGTAAAGGAGAAGATGTCCTTAGATTGATCAAATTGCATGAACAAGGACAACTTATGTCTCCGCCGCCCACTTTAGCATTTGAGGATGAAGATGACGACTCCTGAATGGTTTACTATTACAATACTCGTTATAGCATTTTTTGCTATCTGGATGTTATTGGATAAAAATGAATAAAATGAAAGAGTTAGTTCGTATATATAAACAATCGGCAGGATGCCGATTGTGTGGATACAACAAGAATTCAAAAGTATTACATTTTGCTCATCGTAATGCTGATGATAAATATCGTGATCGATTTGGTAAAGTTGTCGAACCGTCCGATATGATCAAAGGAAGCGTGCGTTCACGTTATTCAGAAGCCACCATATGGGCTGAAATAGCGAAATGTGATGTGTTATGTGCTAATTGTCATGGAGAACAAACATATGAATGACCATTCGTCCGATAGTGGGACATATTTTGATGGTTATAATCAAGGTTGGAAAGATTGTTGGCAATTTTTGCAAAATTTCTTTATGCCCCCGAATTTCTTTGAGAATAAGTAACAATTTCGTTATCAAAATGTTATATATTGAAATTTGATGTAAATTTTAGTAATTTTTGTTCATGTATGATACGCAAAATATATGACATTATGCGAATGCGATTAGTGCGCCCATCGCAGCATTATGCGGATTTATGTTGCGCTGCAACGATTTTGCCGACCGCGCATTATGCGGATTTATGTTGCGACACAACGACTTTCACGATTCATCATTATGCGGATATTTGACACCGCATTATGCGGATATTCTGTGACATAACCGTTATCAAAATATTTTTCAAAATGTCCGATTTGTATGCATTCTCGATTTCCCAATGTCAGACCCCTTTGATAGTCTCTAGGTATGAGAGCAAAGGAGGTGACAGATATGTGGAAAACCCGCATGGGATATAGCGTGGCTCGTGTCATGGGTCGTACTGTGGCACGGTTCGATACCCTCGAAGCCGCCGAAGCATTCGCAGCCGAACAGCCGTTCGATACTGAGATTCTTCCATTCATTGAGGAAGAGTTGGTCTAACTCTTCCCAATGTCAGACCCCTACGATAATATCTAAGCAACACAAGAAGAAAGGCTAGACAAATGTTCGAAGCAATCATCCTCATCCTGGGGATCTATGTCGGAATCCCCGCTGGGGCCATGCTCTCCTACCTCGCCATTGAGCGGTACTTCGATCGTACGACTGTTCGATAACCAAATAGTCTTCCTAGGCAAATAAGCCCCGCAAGGGGATGAGCCCTAGGCCACAAATGTCAGACCCCTACGATAGGGTGGCAACATAAGAAATCGACAGGAAGGCAAGCCAATGACCTACAATCGCATCGACAATCAGGGTCGCGTGATCTCGCGTAACGGATCATTCATTACCGTTCACACCGCCGACCAATGCGACTACGAGGGGTGCAACGCCTACCGTGCTTCCTGCTCTCGTCATTGCGCTAGGCATACGAGGTGACAGGAATGTCAGACCCTTATGATAAGGTGAAACCATGAACAAAATCCAAAAAGCAATCGACAACTATCGCAAGACACAACAACAAGTATTCGGAAAGTGAGTTAGACATGCGTTATCCTCCCATGAAATATAAGGGAATCCCCAAGTACCAGTCCCCCGCCATGCGTGCAGATCGCGCGCTGTTTCATCGTGTAGGTGAGGAGCGTTACAACGAGATTCGTCAGGATCGTGTGGACTACTACCGTGGTCTCATCCGTCAGGTAATGGAAGCGAGAGAGTCGTGAGAGAAAAAGTCCTTGGGACACTAGGCATTTCAGCGTTCCTCTTCGTTATGGGAATCGTCGGACATATTGAGACGATGTAACCCTGAAACCCGTTGCGCTGCAACGGTTTTCGCGGGTCGGTCGGAAGACCGACCCTAGCACATTTGTCAAGTGTTTACGAACCTTTGTTACGAAACCGTGATATTTGACCCAGATATTATTGCCAGCCCTATTGACCAATGTCAGAGACCTATGATAAGGTAATCACATGTTGAATACATATCAGATCGAAATGGTGTCCATTCTTTGCCCGTGCTGTGGTGAGAGGTTCTGGGATTGGTCAGACAATACCGGCACCCTGTGCGACTACTGCACAGACTATGAGCCGCTAGACTTCGATGAATATGGGGAGGAATGATGAACGAGATCTCTGTAGAGAACTATGGCCTAACCTATAAGTGGAATGGGTCTAGGACCATCAACGTGTACCGCGCAGGACGTAACATTGACTGCATCTCCTTTGGATATGACAAAGAAGAGGTAACTAGGGAAGACTTTTTCGTTGCCCTGCAAAAGATTTGGGAAGGATACGGATATGACTACTCGTACTGACGCGCTCTTGCTAAATCTAAAGAAGGCTAACAACGAGATCTACCTGACCCTTGATCCATTGGACCGCGCCTACTATGCGACCGATGATCCAGACGACTACAAGAAGATCGAACATATCATCGAACAATTGTTACAGGTTCGTAACGATATCCAAGAAATACTTGACAAATCCTGAAAGGCGCGGTCGGTCGGAGACCGACCCGCGAAAGTTGTTGCAGCACAACAACTTTTACGATGTTTAAGAAAGTCGTTGGGGCACAACAGGTTTTTTTCATTTGACTTTGCCCATGGTTTCTGATAGCCTTAGCACATGAATAAGTCACGCAGGTCTAATAGTCATCAGCGAGCCATCATGGACCGCCGCCGTTCTAATGCTGCCCAGCCTCATCGGAATAAGGCTAAGTATTCCCGTAAGGCCAAGCATCGTTATCGTTCTGTTACCGAATAATGCCCCCTACCCCTTCCCAATGTCAGACTAATCTGATAGGATCATCATATGATGAACACATGCGATCACGAAACCTGGGACGGTAACGTCGATGACCCTTCGTTTGCGTATTGCGATCTCCCCGCTAATCATGCGGGACCGCATCATTATTCCCTCTAATGTCCGACCCCTATGATAGGATGACACCATGACAAACACAGTAGAGCAAGAGATTATCGACGCTAACCTTCCCGCCTGGACCCCCGTTCCATCCTATGCCGCACGTTTTCGTGACCTTCTCATGACCGCCACCCTCGCCCAGATGGAGGCTGCTGCCACATGGTATGCAGAGGCGCAGGAGGTTGCGGAAGATGTTGCAGAGATTCTAGGCGTGAGCCTTGAGCATGGCGCTGCCATTGTTTCTGCCTTCTCTCCCCGTGAGCGTTGGTCCACCAATATTGCCAAGGCATATGCCTTCGCTAATGGCAAGCCTGTCAAGGGGCTGTCTAATAACCTTCGCATGGCGGAAGCCGCTGTCTCGCAAGGCTTTTCGGCTCTCAAAGGTCTAAAGACAAATGCCTTCGCACGCGCTATCGCTGGCGATACTGACGCGGTAGTCATTGACGTTTGGATGATGCGAGCGGCACAGATGCCTACCGATTCTCCGAATAAGTCACAGTACCGCGAGATCTCAGAAGCGGTGCGAATCGTGGCAGATGAGTTTGGCATCACGCCTCGTACGGCACAGGCTCTCATCTGGATTATCGTGAGGGGAGGTGCAGCATGAGATACCCTTCTCCCACAGTCACTTTCACCATCGACAACGGTTATGGTGAATCACAGTTCAACGAGACATTCAAAAATGCCGATGAAGCCTTGGCGTATCTTTCTGGATATCTAGGTGCCGCTACTGGTACACTAAAGGACTTCCATGTCGATTTCGCTTGGGACACAGTAACTTTGGAGGTATAGTGTTTGCCCTATTCATGCTTGTCATGCTATTCTTTGGTCTATATCTCGTGTTCTCAGATAGAGAGGTGTGATGGAGATTGCTATTCTCATTATCGGATCACTATTCATCCTTGGTCTCATTATTGGGATCACCACCAAGTAGCCGCCGAAAATGCTTGTGAGACAACAACAATAGAGAACCGCCAAAGTCGTTGCGCTGCAACGCCTTTGCGCGGTCGGTCGGAGACCGACCCGCAAAAGTTGTTGTGCTGCAAGGGTTTTAAGATGGTTACGAAAGTTGTTGCGGCACAAGGCTTTTTGGGTTCGAACAAGCATTCGAAAAATGTCTCTATATTCTGTTATCATTCCGTTATCTAAAATGTCCGATTTACCCCATTTTCAATTTGTGAATGTCAGAGGGGTATGCAAGAATGGGGTCATGAGCAAAGGAGATAGCATGTGCGAAGACTACCCGTGCTGTGGTCATACCGATGGCCTGGGCTGCAACTATGTCCCTGACATGGATTTCTACTACCGCCAAGCGCAACGCGCTATGGATGACGACTACTACATGTACCAAGACTGAAAGGAGATCAGAATGAGGATCTCAACCAAAGATATCCGTGAGGGTGACCTCATCCGTATGTCCGATGGATCGAAAGGGGAGGTTGTTCGTATCAACCGTATTCCTGCCTCCGCGTTCCGCTGGGCTATCTATCTGAAGGATGACATGGAGCGTGTCGGTCCCCATTGGGTGAACGCTGCTGGTAGTGTCGAAACTATCGAATCCATCAAAACCCCTTGCCCGTTCTGCTGAAAGGAATGTCATGAAGACAAACTGCCCCCTGTGCTATGGACCTAAGTCGCGGTTCCACTCAATCTGCTCATCCTGTGATGAGGTTATGCACTCCGGCCTTGAGGAATATTCCGTCATGGCACAGGCTCTCATGTCCAAGAAGTACCCCCTACCCGATTCCGACCCGTGGGCCTGACTGTCAGACCCCTAGTGTAAGGTGATAGCCATGATGATTACTGCTGAGACCCTGTGTGGTCGATTCCAGAAGGTCGATGAGAAGGACGTTCGCATCTACCCGTGGGGCGAGAACATTGTGTGCTGTTCCGCCTGCCGCTCTGTTGCTGATGCACGCTGGTCGTGGATGGAGGTCTACGCATGATCCGTACCCGCCGAAACATTGGCAAGCACGGGATGCGTTGCTACTGGGGGTGCTGCATGTCATACCCCAATGCTAAGATGGAACGAAAGATCATCAAGAAGCGCGAACGGCGCGAGTGGAAGAAGGAGATTGCAAATGTGGCAGGATAAGGCAGCGTGCAAGGATGCAGACCCGTCGTTGTTTCTCACGGGGGTAACGTCCCGCGTAATGCAGGCGAAAGAGATCTGCGAATCATGTCTTGTGATAGATGATTGCCTAATGTTCGCAATCGAAAACGAAGACTTTGAGCCGCATGTCTATGGCGGAATGACAGGAGCCGAAAGGCGTTCTCTCGCAAGGAGATTGGAGATGGCCTAACCCAATCCCGAAAGCCGTTGCGCTGCAACGGTTTTCGCGGGTCGGTCTTCCGACCCGACCCGACCACAAAGTAGTGCTTTTAAGAAGGCTTTTAAGATGTCACAATTTCTTTCACAAATTTCTTGTGACTGTCAGACGGTCATGATAATGTAGTTCCATGTTGAAAGGAGGTGTTATGGGATACAGAGTGGCAGATGTGATCTATGGGTTTTCTATTGAGCCTGGAGATCATATCCGCACCGCCGCTGGAAATGACTTCATCGTTTCTCTTGTAGAAGACGTAGAAGGCGGGTATGATATTCACTACATCGACCCTTTCACAGAGGAAGATGAAATGATGTACTTCCTAGAACAAGATGATACTGTCGAACTATTGGTTATCGATAACTAAGGAGAAATAATGGCTACATATCGCACGCTGGAAACCTGGAACACTCGCTATGGTGTTTCTGAGCGCATCGTCACCCGCGATGCTCAGGGCAAGATTCTTGACAATGTTTCTTGGTCTGCTCTGAAGTCCGCTCCCAAGTACCGCCCCTCGCGGTAGTTGGTAGACCTGGGCATGTCTGATTAAACTGCCCAACAAAAAAATATTGACAAGTGTCAGACCCCAATGATAG
>Ga0213866_10001187_pt1 | contig 19606 bp, 2 predicted proteins | sample PICome_11_FD_160079 | JGI IMG/M metagenome (GOLD analysis project Ga0213866, IMG submission 160079) | Coastal seawater microbial communities near Pivers Island, North Carolina, United States - PICO284 | ecosystem: Environmental > Aquatic > Marine > Coastal | place: USA: North Carolina...
TGGACCACCATCAAATGGAGTTACTAATACTGTTACAGAAGCAGTTACATCGAACAGTTCCTTCGGTGGAAGCACGGGAACTACTAGTACATCATCAGGATCTTCATCTTCTTCCGGCGGCGGATACTAATTTAGAGATATAGCAAAATGACAGAAAAAAGAATTCAATTTAGCAGTATTGTCAAAAGTCAAGTTCCAACTTATGTTGCGAATGATTTTCCGCTTATCTCAGAGTTTTTAGAGCAATATTATCTTTCACAAGAATTTAAAAGTGCTCCTATTGATCTAATTCAAAATATTGATCAATATGTTTCCGTTGACGAGCAAGCAAATACAAATCACACTATAGTTCTTTCTGAAGATATTGATGAGTTTGCAACAACTATCAATATAAATTCAGGATCTTCTCCTCAAGGAACTCAGAAGTTTCCTGATTCATATGGATTGCTTAAAATAGGCAATGAAATTATTACATACACTGGAAAGACTCAATATTCATTCACTGGATGTATAAGAGGATTTGTTGGAGTATCTGCGTATAGAGAAGATGCAAATCCAGAAAATTTAGTATTTGAATCCACTGCTGCGGCGGATCATACATCTGGTGCGACAATAGTAAATTTGACTTGCTTATTCTTAACTGAATTTCTTAAAAAGACAAAAATTCAACTCCTTCCTGGACTGTCTGATAGAACTCTGTTTTCTGGGTTAGATCAAGAGAAGTTTATTAAACAATCAAAAGACTTTTACACTAGTAAAGGTACTGATGAATCATTTAAGATTTTATTTAAGGCATTATATGGCGAGGATATTAAAATTATTAGGCCAAAGGAGTATCTTTTCACTCCATCTAATGCTCAAAACTTAGTAACATCAAATTTTGTTGTAGAAAGTATTGCTGGAGACCCAAAAGAATTAGAATTAAAGACTATCTTCCAAGATTATCCTGCAAAGGCATATACCTCAATTTATGATGTAGAAGAAATTAAAGTTGGATTAGGAAAAACATATTATAGACTTTCATTTGATGGTGGATATAATAGAGATAGTAGAGTTCTTGGTGCAACTTATGGAAACTTTAAAGTTTCTCCAAAAACTCATGTAATCGGTAACGTATCTTCTGGTTCTACATACATCGATGTAGATTCTACAGTTGGGTTTGATACTTCTGGTACTCTATATGTAAAGTATCCAAATGATCCCGCCACACCAACCGGAATAGTCTCATATACATCTAAAACACTCACTCAGTTCTTGGGTTGTAGTAACATTACAGACACTATTATTGATGGTGATAGTGTAGGAATTAGTAGTTTTGTATATAATAAACCTTATCCAAATGATAATAGTATTGAAGTAAGAGTTGGATCAGTTTTAACTGGATTCTCAAAACCACAAGATGCTCATGACTTTAAAGCAGGGGATACATTTAAAGTCAAGTCTATTGGTATAGAAAATAGTGGATTTAAATTTAAGAATTGGTTTTACAGTAATCCAGTTCAGTACACTATTGACAAAATTGAGATTATTAGTACAACTTCTCCTCAAACCTACAAACTAACATTGAAGAGTGAACATTATCTCAAGATAGGTGATCAATTAACTATAAACACGATTAATGGATCAACATCTTCAGATTGTACAATATCTGATATTATTTCATCAACTATAGTATTCATAAAAACTTCTGGTAGTGTTGTTACCACTGAATCGTATTATCTTAAGAAAAAAATTAATAAAGTAAACTCTCTTCAGTTTTCATTCTTAAGAAAATATCAAGCAAACGTTCAGAACATTTATAAGAAAAAGTATTCTAATTCTCTTCTTGTTGCATCTAACTCTCTACCATCATATGCAACTCAACCAATTGTTACTGGTAAGAAGCAGAATATACTTAACGGTACATTTACTGGTTCTACTTTCACTATCACAAATCATGGATATTATACTGGTGATGCCATTTATTATACTCCACAAAAAACAGTAACAACAGTTTCTCTTGATGGAGAAGAAATAACGTCTACAACTATAACCTCTTCATTATTTGGTGGAGATGATGGTGGAGAAGGTTTATATTATGTGAAGAGAGTTGATGATAATAATATCAAATTAGCAAATTCTTTGGCAAATATCTATGCCTCAAAATTCGTAACATTAACTGGATCACCAACAGTAACCGACAATATTCTCGAACCATATGAAATAAATGGTAAAATTTTAGAACCTCAAAAAATTTATAGAGAGATTTCTACTCCTGTTGAAACATACAATCCAGAAGAAACATCTGTTGGACCTACAGGGGTGCTTGTTAATGGTGTAGAAATTTTAAACTACAAATCAGACGATCTAATTTACTATGGCGATATTGAGAATATTGAGGTAACTGCGGAGGGGGATGGTTTTGATGTTATCAATCCCCCACAGTTATCAATAGTAGACGCTGTAGGAACTGGTGCTACTGGATTCTTGGCAGTTAGTGGAAATTTGAGGCAAATTAATATCGTAGACAGGGGATTTGATTATATTGAGAATCCAACAGTGTCAATCACTGGAGGTAATGGTAGAAATGCAAAAGCAGTTGCTTCTTTAAAGTTAATTGATCATAAAGTAGAATTTTTCTCTGACCCAGCATCAGCGAGAGTTGGATTGGGGTCAACTTTATCAACAATTGGTTTCTCAACATATCATAAGTTTAGAAATGGTGACGGAGTAATTTATAAAACAGATTCGCAACAAGGTGTAGGTGGTTTATCTACGGATGCAATTTATTACACCTCGATTGTAAATCCAACAACAGTTAAACTTCATGAAAAACTTGAGGATGCTGTCGTTGGAATCAACACAGTAACATTATCATTTTATGGTATAGGTAAGCATAGATTAGAAACTATTAATAAAAAATCTGTTATTGATGCAGTCAATATTATAGATAATGGTTCTGGTTACGAATATAAGAAAAGATCAGTTGGTGTTAGTGGTATAAACACTGCCCTGGATACATTTACTATCAAGGATCATGACTATGAGTCTGGAGAGATTCTAAGGTACTCTGTCGGGGCAGGAGACACCGTAGGAGGACTTGTAGATGGCACGGACTACTATGTTACTAGATTGGATAGTGATAACTTTAAGTTATCTCAAGTTGGCACATCTACTCAAGGCAAACAATTCTTCTACACGACAAAACAATATGTTGATCTGACTTCTAAAGGATCTGGTACTCAATATTTTAATTATCAACCAATCTCAGTAACAATTAAAGGTGCTGTTGGTATTTCTTCAGTTGGTACTGAAACATTTAAAGCAGTTGTGCAGCCTATCTTTAGAGGTAGTCTAACATCAATTCATTTGGAAAATTCTGGTTCTGGGTATGGTGATAGTGAAATTATCAACTTAAATAGAAAACCATCTGTTTCGATTATTTCTGGTAGAAATGCACAAGTGACACCAATAGTCACGGCAGATGGTAGAATTATTGAGGTTATTGTTTCTAACGTTGGATCTAGATATACATCGACTCCAGATTTAGTTATCAATGGAACTGGTGTTGGTTGTGTATTAACTCCTATCATTGAGAATGGACGATTATCTGAAGTTAAGGTAATAGAACCTGGAAATGGATATAATCCAGATGATACGAGTATTGACGTAATTACAACTGAAACCAGAGCAGAGTTTAATCCAGTTCTTAAGACTTGGAGATTTAACTTATTTGAGAAATTATATCAAAATAATGAACTTAAAGATGATGATGTAGTTATTTCTCCATCTTCCAGTGAAAAATTTGGATTACAATGTTATCACATGTATGCTCCTAGAAAACTTAGAGAAATTTTATTCTCTTTGGGAGAGGGTGGAGAAACTTTATTTGGAACACCAGATTTAAAGATTATAAACTCAAAGGAAACTGAAGACACTGATCATTCTCCAATTATTGGTTGGGCGTATGATGGAAATCCAATCTACGGTCCATATGGATACTCCGAATCTGATGGTGGTGTTGTTACTTTAATGAAGTCTAGTTATAGACTTAATTCTTTAAGAGTGAATGGCCCACCAACGTCAATTTACCCATTAGGATTTTTTGTAGAAGATTATTCATACTATGAAAATAATGATGATAGTTACTTGGATAGAAACAACGGAAGATTCTGTGTAACACCAGACTTCCCTAAAGGAACTTATGCATATTTTACAACGGTAACTCCTGGTAATACTGCATCTTCTGGAGCATTTAGAAATTATAAAGTACCACAATTCCCATATTTAATTGGAGACAAGTATAATTCTACTCCATTTGATTTCAACTTTAAAAAGTCATCCAATCAAGATGATTACGATCTAAATGATAAGGATTGGTGCAGAAATACTTACTCATATAACTTAAATGATCCTGATATCGATTTTCCATACATTTATGTTCCAAATAAATTAAAGCAAACTGGAGAGATAGTTTCTACTAATAGAGGTGGAATTAAAAGTATTGATGTTAAAAATGGAGGAAATTCTTACAAGATAGGAGATGTAGTAAACTTCTCAAATGTCGGTACGACTGGTTTTGGTGCGGCTGGAAAAGTCTCTCTTCTTAAAGGTAGAGGAGTTTCTTCTATTGTATCGAATGAAGTTTCGGTATCTAATGTATCGTTCTTACCCTCGAATGAGAAAGGATATTACAGAGTAGAATCATCTTCCCCACATTCCCTACAGAACCTTGACATAGTTACCATATCTGGTATGTCAACTACGTCATCGAAAATTGATGGTTCATATACAATTGGTGTTACTAGCGAATCATTTAGAGTAGCAGGAACTGGCACCACGGGAGTTTCTATTGGCGCAACAACTGTTACTGGTATTGTCACTTTCTTTGCAGTAAGGGGTGGAGATTTAGATAATACAAACATTGTACCGAATGATATTCTCGGAATAGGAACAGAACAAGTCAAAGTTTTAAATGTTGATAGACTAAACTCAAGATTTAGAGTTCTTAGAGCAGTAAATGGTTTTAGTGGTATTCACACTATTGGAACTCTTTTAACCGAAGTTCCTAGAAGATTTAAAATTAACGCTGGATTTAAAACAACGTATCAGTTTAGAAGAAACAAAGAAATTTACTTTAATCCAGTAGAAGCGATTGGACTTGGAACTGAGTCTGGAGTTGGTATTGGAACCACTATATCTTTCTTATATCCAGGTGCAGGATCTACTCAAATTTTTATTCCTACAAAATCAATCTACATTAAAGGGCATAATTTAAAAACAGGTGATAGTCTTACATATTCTCCAAATGGAGGAACTGCAATTGAGTATAATGAAGATGGACGTATTGGTACAGCAAAGACTCTCACCAATGGACAAACACTGTTTGTTGCAAAGATTTCGGAAGATTTAATCGGAATTGCAACTGTAAGAGTTGGATTAGGAACTGATGGATTTATTGGAGTTGGTAATACTTCTAAGACTATCTTCTTTACTAGTGTTGGTGTTGGCAATACTCACAGTTTTGCTACAAACTATTCCAACATAACTGGGGATGTTGTAAAGAGAACTGTCACAGTAACAACTAGTGAAGATCATGGATTACGACAAAATCATAGTGTTTACATTGATGTAAATCCATCTGTTGCTAGTACATATAAAGTAAAATATAATTCATTAAATAGAAGAATTTTAGTTGGAATTAATACTATTACATCTTCTGGAATAAACACTGCAACTAATACATTTACAATCGTAGATCATGGTTATCGAAGTGGAGATAAAGTTATCTACAAAGATAACATCTACTATACTGTAAGAGTAGATAATGATAATTTTAAGTTATCAAACACTTATCATGATGCAACTAAGTTAAAACCAACAATCGTAAGTATTGCTTCTAGTACTGCCGGTGAGTTTGGATTGGTTAATCCACCAATTTCTGCCTACAGAAGTTCTAATGTTGTATTTGATTTATCAGACACTTCACTTTCATACGTAAAACAGACTACATCATACCCTGCATTTAGACTCAATTTTTATGTTGATGAAAACTGCACATCTATGTGGAAGTCTGATGGTTTTTCTAATGTTTTCAGTGTAAGTAGAAGTGGAACACCTGGCGTATCTACGAATGCAACAGTTACTGTTTCTATTGGTCAAACAACACCACAGACACTTTATTATAAGTTAGATCCAGTTACTGACAATGATCTTTCCGAAGATCAATTACAAATCGTTAGTGATGATGAGGTTGTGGGAGGAAATCAACTTCAATCCAAGAATAGCGTATATAATGGGCAGAGAAGAGTAGCGATTGCCGGAACTAATACGTTTACTTTTGACCTTCCAGAAGTTCCAGAAAAAACTTCATATGTTTCTACAGCATCTTCGATAGCATATACAACTGACTGCATTCATACCGATGGGCCAATTGTAAGAGTTGATGTAACAGATACTGGTAAAAATTATAATATTCTTCCAGAAGTTTCTTCAATAACTAGTATCAATGGAGTAGATGCAGATCTTATTGCTAAGAGCAATACCATTGGACAAATTGAAAAGATAAAAATCAATGATATTGGATATGATTTTCCAACTGATAACACTCTTAAACCGAGTGCAACTCTTCCTCAAATAATAAAAGTTGATGGATTTGCAAAAATTGATTCTATCGGTATAACCTCTGGAGGAAGAGGATATACTTCTGCACCTACACTACTTGCATTTGACGGAGAAACTGGAAACAGAATCACTGATTTAGACCTTCGCTATAACCTTGGTGATACTGAAGTAACTATTTTAAGAAATACTAGTGGTATCAATAATGTAGTTCCAACACTACTTCCGATTAGAAATAGTAATGGAGTTGGTATCAGTACAGTTGGGTTTAATACCATTACTAAAGATGTAACTTTGACAATGGCAGTTGGTTTCTCCACTGCTTTCCCATTTAGTGTAGATGATAGGGTTTTAGTTGAGAATATTAGTGTCGGTATTGGATCTACTGCAAAAGGATTTAATTCTGAGAATTATGATTATAAGTTATTCACACTGACCAGCGTTACACCAAATATTGGTGGAATTGGAAGCATTACCTATAATATTGCAAATGATTTAAGTAATGGCGAAATTCCTGGAGTCTTCGATCCAATTAACTCCTCTGGAATTGTTACACCAGAGAAATTCTTCCCAAGTTTTGATACCGTTATCGAAGTATCAAACTACCTACCAGGAGAGATAGTAACCACGAATGGTAAAGAGGGAACAGTACAGAGTTGGGATAGAGGAACCAAGACTTTAAGAGTTCTGTCAACTGATGACTTTGCTGTCAATGATAGAATTCGTGGATTAACATCCGAATTGATTGGAGTTGCATCTACAGTAGTTTCTTATGAATGTTACTTTGATCTTGGACCATCTACAGATGTGTTTGAGGGAAATCAGTCGTACTCTGGAGTATTAAACACTAATCTACAGAGATTACAAGATAATAGCTATTATCAGAACTTCTCATATTCATTAAAATCAAGAATTCCATATGATACGTGGAATGATGTCGTTTCTAGCACTAACCATACGTTAGGATATAGGAAGTTTAGCGATCTTCAAATTGAAACTACAAATGAACAAACTCTTAATGTTGGACTTTCTACTGAGTTAACAGATCTTTCTATTGTAAGTGATCTTGACGGGTTTGTAGATACAAATTGTGTTTTTGATTTTGATATTGCTAGAGAAAATAATTTAAACTTTAATCTTGATAATGGAATATTATCAGATGAAATTATTTTTGAGAATAAAATACTTTCCGACTTTACAGAATCTGTAGGAAACAGAGTTCTTTCTATTGATGACTTGGGATCTCAGTTTAATAGTAATCCTAGAGCAACTGCTTTTACGGTTGTTACTTCATTCCCATTATCAGATTTCCGTTTTAGAAAGTACATTACATACTTGAGAGACGCTAGATTTACTCAAGAAAGACAATTAATGATTGTTGACCTGATTCATGATAGTTCTTTTGGATATCTGAATCAATATGCAAGGCTTGAGACTGTATATGATCAAGGATCTTTTGATTTTGCTATTTCTGGAAGTGATGGACAACTGCAATTCTTCCCCGTAAAATCATCTGTTAATGATTATGATATCACTGCAATCTCTTATAACTTAAATGATAATTACTTAAGCACTGGAAGCACTTCTATTGGTGGTGTCTTAATTGACTCTGAAAGCGTAATTGTAAGTTCTGGAACCACTGCTAATATTGTCAGCATTGGAGATACTTATCACTCTGCAAAGGTTCTTGTTACTATCGCTCCAGATGTAAGTAATCCATCTTATGGAAATACTGCAACCTTTAATTCTAACGAATTTGAGGCACAAGAATTAAACATCATTCATGATGGAACTGATGTTTCTATTCTAGAATATGGTAAGTTAACTACAAATCCAGGTGCATATAGTGCTACTGGATTTGGGACATATACTGCACGTTTAGATGGTGGCCAAATTAAAGTTGATTTTAATCCTGCTAGTGGGATAGGAACAACTGGAGTCATTAACACTGTTGTAGTTGGATTGTCTTCCGCGTCTACAGGGACTTCATATATTGATATGAAACATGCTAGACTTGAGTCTAGAGTAACGTCAATTGCTTCTTCTGGATCTCCTACACAAAATATTGTTGGAGAATATCCAAGTCATATATCTGCAACTATTGACAGATATGATGCGGCACATTTCTTAGTTCAGATTCATGATACAACCAATAATAGATACGAATTCCTAGAATATGCTGTTGTTGATGATCATGTAGAGACTGTATCTTCTTACGATACTTATGATGTTGAGTATGGTAATATTCAGACTCATTCTGGATTGGGAACTTTTGGTAGTAGAGTAGTAGTTGTTGGTGCTGCAGCTACAACTCAACTCTTGTTTACTCCAATAGCAGGTATTGATGCAACCGTTCATGTTTACATGAATGCTTTACGACTGGCAGATGACACAAGAGATACAATCTCTCTGGTTAATGGATCAATAGAAACTGGATTTGCAGAGTATACTGGTACTGACAGAGATATTAAGAGATCATTCCAACTTACTCACAAAAATGATCCTATTTTTGAAAGATCATTCCTTGGCAATGATAGTTCTATTGTCAGTGTTAGCGCAAATACAGTTAAAATTCCAAATCACTTCTTCGTATCGGGAGAAGAATTAAAATATTATCATTCGGGAATTGGATCAACTTTAGCTATTGGAATTGCACAAACGACTTTCCCATCTACAGGATTAACAACTGAAAAACTTCCTAGAGATGGAATATTTGCAGTGAAAGTAAATGATAATGAAATTCAGTTGGCAACCAGTGCAGAAAATGCTCTGAAGTCTATCCCTGAAGTTATTGATATAACAAGTGTTGGTATTGGTTCATCTCACCGATTTGTTTCGACAAATCAAAATCAAAAAGTTCTTATTGCCTTAGACAACTTAATACAATCACCAATTGTTTCTACAGCAGTTACCACAACTCTTGCTGATGAAGTTATTTCTACTGATGATTTAATTAAGTTTACAGGAATAACATCTTTCTTCGGAGGAGATCTGATTAAAGTTGATAATGAAATAATGCTTATCGAGGGTGTTGGAATTGGATCTACAAATTCTATTAGAGTTCGTAGACAGTGGATGGGAACACCATTATCTGGAATCGCTACTGGAACGTTGGTCACTAAAGTTGTTGGAAACTATAATATTGTAGATAACACATTAAACTTTGTTGAGGCACCTTATGGTAATACACCTTTGGGTACTATAACAAATCCACCTGATGAAAGAGATTATCAGGGAATATCTACAAGTTCCACTTTCCAAGGAAGAAGTTTTATCAGAAATGCTTCTCCAAATACATCAAACGAAACTTATTACAAAAATTACATCTTTGATGATATTTCTAGTGGATTTAATGGAGTGGACAATGTATTCACTCTTAAGAGTAATAATAACAATATTACTGGAATTGCAAATGAGGGTGCAATTATTCTCATCAATGACATCTTTCAAGTTTCTGGTGGAAGGGACAACTATGAACTCAGCGAAACTACTGGTATTACCTCAATTACATTTGTAGGCACGGGTAGAACAACTCCATCTGCTTTTGTTGAGTCAATGTCAAGAGATGTTGGCGTTTCTAGTTTCCCAAGAGGGGGAATGATTATTTCTGTCGGATCTACTGAAGGATTTGGTTATCAACCTCTGATATCTGCTGGTGGAACTGCTACAGTTTCTGGATTTGGAACAATTTCTGCAATTGCTATTGGAAATTCTGGTTCGGGTTATAGAGCAGGAATTCAGACGACCGTTAGCGTTAGTGTTGGTACTTCAAGTGTTACTGGATCAAATCTGGTTGCAATTGGAACTGCATCAATTTCTAATGGAAATATTACAGGCGTTACCATTACAAATCCTGGTTCTGGATACACATCAACCAACCCACCGTTTGTGGTATTTGACGCTCCACTTTCTTATTCTAATATTCCTCTTGAGTATAGTTCTTCTTCATCTGGATTGGGAACTGCCGCAACTATCAATATTGTTGTTGGACAAGGTTCTAGTATCATTGACTTTGAGTTGTCTAATACGGGATATGGTTATGGAAATGGAGATGTATTGACTATTCCCGCTGGAGGATCTACAGGAATTCCTACTACTTCGTCCTTTGGATCAAATGAATTCCAGATTCAGATTGAGAAAGTAATTCATGACGAATTTACTGGTTGGTCTCTTGGTGTCCTTGAGACATTAGATAATGTCAACTCTTACATTGACGGAACACGATTGGACTTCCCATTGTTGAGAAGTGGATCTATCGTATCAATTATGAAATCTAAAGGTGCCAAAATCGAACTTGATCAACTTCTTCTAATTTTTGTAAATAGTATTTTACAGAAACCTGGAGTTGCATACAAATTTAATGGTGGTTCCTCTATAACATTTACAGAAGCACCAAAAGTTGGTGACGATATTAAGATTGTATTCTATAAGGGAAGTGGAGATGATCTTGATGTTATTGATAGAGAGATTCTTGAGACCATCAAGTATGGAGACGAAGTAACCTTAAATTATGATCAGGATAAAGGTCAGCAGTCTTACCTACAAGAAAACGCAAGGACTATAAGCACTGTTACTTCTATTGATGCTGTAAACACTCTTCCATACTATGGTCCAGGAAATACTAGAGATACAACTCTAGAAAGACCTATAACATGGTGTAGACAAACTCAGGATAAGATTATTAATGGTCAAGAAGTTGGTAAGGATAGAGAAATCTATGAACCCGTGATTAATCCAATTGCAAATATTATTAGTTCTGTTGGTATTGGATCTACTATAATCTATGTTGATAGACTAAGACCAATGTTTAATCTTCATAATGAAGCACAAGACACTAACTTCAGAAATACTGTACAGAAAGAAGTTACTTTTGTTCCATCTACCATCACCGTTGCCGCGGCCGCGACTGCAGTAGTTTCTTCTGCAGGAACTATTAATTCTATTGTTCTTTCTAATGGTGGCAGTGGTTATTCCACAGTACCCGAAGTTAGTATTGGTATAGGATCTACAGATACATCTACAAGAGCAACTGGAATTGCAACTATCAGTGGTGGTGTTGTCACTGGAATTGCAATTAGCAATCCAGGAACTGAATATACCTCATCTAATCCACCATACGTTTTAATTGGACCACCGGTACAAGAAACAGAAACTTGCGATGTTTATTCTTATACTGGAGATTCTGGAATCGTTGTTGGACTTGGGACAACTGTTGTAGGTCTTGGAACAACTCAGATGATTTTCGATCTTCATATTCCATATGATTCTGTATTAAGAGACTCTACAATTGTTGGAACTGCGATTACTCTGTCATCTGTTGGAGTTAATGATTACTTTATAGTAAGAAATTCTAACGTCGGTATTGCTACAACTAGCATTACCTCTCTATATTCTGATAACTCTACTGTAATTGGAGTAGGAACAGAATTCTGCGATAACGTTTATGCGGTAGACTCTACTGAATTAATCTCCAAGAGCGTTGCTGGTGTTAGCACGATGGTTAAAAGAATATTCGCAAATGTAACTAACGTTCCTACAGGAATTGTTGGAATATTGACTTCACCAAAATTTGGCGAATATTCTTGGGGTAAAGTTATATTATCCGCAAGAACTAAGAATATTTCATATCCAGCAAATACAATGTCTGGAATTGGAACCAATGGAGTCACTGGAATTTCCACATCAACAAAACTAGTTAGAACTAGATATGTGAGGTTCAAAAAATTCTCATCGTAATGTGTAATAAATAAGTAAAAAAAGTCTGTCAAAAATGGCTGCCATTATAACTGATCAGGTAAGAATATTAAACGCAAAGAATTTCGTTGCGGGAATTGCTAATGCTAGCAATTCCTATTATTCTTTTATAGGATTACCCAATTCCAATGATTATTCATCAACTTGGAATGATTCTCCTCCTGCCCCCAAAGACAATTTCGATCAGGAGAATGATTATTGGGACACTATGATCGCCCTGAAGAAAATTAATACCGATGATGTAAGACAAGTCATTCCAAAAAGGAACTGGTCTTCTGGAACAACTTTTGATATGTATCGTCATGATTATAGTCGTTCAAATACTGCTCCAGTTTCTGGTTCTACTAACTTATATAACTCTAATTTTTACGTATTAAACAGTGATTATAGAGTTTATATCTGCCTACAGAACGGAACAAATCCAGAGAATCCTCAAGGTAGACCCTCTCTTGATGAACCAACATTTGTTGACTTGGAACCAAGATCAGCAGGAACCAGCGGCGATGGATATATTTGGAAATACCTCTATACTATCAAACCAGCAGACATTGTAAAATTTGAGTCTACTGATTTTATTCCCGTTCCGACAGATTGGAGTACAAGTAACGATACTGCAGCAGTAAGAGACAATGCGGTAGATGGTTCTATCAAGATTGTTACCATCAAGAATCGTGGAGTTGGTTTGGGTACTGCAAACCAAACTTATACTAGAGTTCCTATTGAGGGAGATGGAAATGGTGCCGAATGTACCGTAACTATTGATGGCGACAGAAAAGTTGGTTCAGTAGTTATTTCCAATCAGGGTTCTGGATATACATTTGGAAATGTTGATCTGGCTGGTGGTGGAGTTCCTACCGGAACTACAAGGCCCACGTTGGACGTTATTATAACTCCCCAAGGTGGACATGGTGCAGATATATATCGTGAATTGGGTGCATACAGTGTTTTGATGTATTCTAGAATTGAAAATGATAATGAAAATCCAGATTTTATCACTGGAAATCAATTTTCTAGGATAGGAATCATACAAAACCCAGAATCGCCAACATCAAATATCGTTTTAACTGCAGATAAAGCAAGTGCTGTAACTGCATTAAAGTTAGTAGGTACTGGATACAGTGAAGCAACTTTTACTGCGGATTCCATTGTTACTCAGTTGGTTGGAACAGGACAAACCGCTGCTGGTAGAGTTGTCAGTTATGAGAAAACAACAGGTGTTTTAAAACTATGGCAAGATAGAAGAATTGCTGGATTTAGCACTGTAGGAACTGCTCAAACAAATCCTACTTATGGGTATACTCTTAGATCATTTACAGGTTCACCAACTGCAGGTGGTAACAGGAATATAACTCCTACAACTGGCCTTACTTTAACCATTGACAACACGTTTAACGATAACAAAACCACGATAAATAATCGTACATATTATCTTGGGATGGACTTTGTTACTGGTGTTGCTTCTCCTGAAGTAAAACAACACTCTGGAAACATTATATACGTAGATAATAGACCATCTATCACAAGATCGTCGAATCAAAAAGAAGACATAAAAGTTATCTTGCAGTTCTAAAGAATTATGCCACAGCAGACGAATTTAAACGTAGCACCATATTTTGACGACTTTGATCCGACGAATGACTACCATAAGGTGCTTTTTAAGCCTGGATATCCTGTACAGGCTAGAGAATTATCGACTCTGCAGTCTATTCTGCAGAATCAAATAGAAAGATTTGGACAGCATTTCTTTAAAGAAGGTGCAAAGGTTATCCCAGGTAACACGGGATATTCTCAGTTGTACTATGCTGTTCAGTTGGCAAATACGTATCAGGGCGTCCCTGTTGAGGCATATATTGAGCAATTAATTGGTTCGACTATTACTGGTCAAACCTCAGGTGTTACTGCGGTAGTAGATAACGTTCTTTTCTCTGCAGATTCTGAGAGAGATAACTTAACTTTGTATGTGGCATACAAAGGTTCTTCTACAAGGGATAATGCGACACAAACGTTCTCTGATGGAGAACAACTTATTTCCAATCAAACAATTTCATCTGGACTTCTTGGAAACTCTGTTATCAATCCAGGAACTCCATTTGCACGTACAATTCCATCAGGTTCTGCAGCTACTGGATCTGTATTCCAGATAGAACAAGGCGTATATTTTGTTCGTGGTAATTTTGTAAATGTAAATAGAGAATCTTTAGTCTTAGATCAATACTCAAATACTCCAAGTTACAGAGTAGGTTTATTTGTATCAGAAGAGATTGTAAATTCCAATACAGATGAATCTTTAAATGATAATTCTCAAGGATTTAATAACTACGGTGCTCCAGGTGCTGATAGATTAAAAATTTCACTCAGTCTCCTTAAAAAGTCTTTGACAGACTTTAATGATGACAACTTTATTGAGTTAGCAACGATTATTGATGGTGTTCTGCAGACCTCAGCAGTAAAGAGAGGAAGTGCCAGAGGTGGTGGTGGAGTATTCTTTGATGACCTCACAGATATTCTTGCAAGAAGAACTTTCGATGAAAGTGGTCACTATGTAGTAAAACCCTTTAATGTATCGATTATTAATTCCCTAAACAACAATAGAGGAAATCAAGGTTTACTTGATGCGGGTAAATTTACTCCTAGTGGAGGAACTGTCTCTGACGATCTTGCTCTTTGTAGAATCTCGCCAGGTAAGGCATATGTAAAAGGATATGAAATTGAGACAATTGCTCCAACATTTATTGATGTTAACAAGCCAAGAGCAACTAGAACAATTGAAGACCAGTTCTTCCAATATAATACTGGTCCCACTTTAAAACTCAATAGCGTTTATAGATCTCCTACGGTAGGTGTAGGTAATACTTTTGTATTGAGTTTGCGTGACCAAAGAGTAGGTGTAAACTCTGAGACCGCCCCAGGAAAAGAAATTGGATTAGCAAGAGTATTTGATTTCAGATTAGAGTCTGGTTCATACAATACCGTTTATCCAAAACTTAATGAGTGGGGAACATCTTTATACGATATCGTACCATTTACAGAACTTACAGTAAATCAAGCAATTACTGTAGCAGTTCCTGCATATGTTGAGGGTAATAGTAGCGGTGCTACTGGATTCTTAAGACACTCAGTATCTGCAGGAACTGCAGTAACAGTATACGACAGAAAAGGTGAATTTATTGATAATGAAGTTTTAAGCTTCAAAAGTTCAATTAATGAGGGTCAGGAAGTCTATAGATCTATTTCTAGCATCAGATCTTATGGAATTTCTGATGTAAAATCAGTTTATTCCAACACGGGTATCGTTTTTGGTACAGGTGGATCAGCAATCACTGGCATCAACACTTTTAGCGCAAACGTTGTTCAGTCTACTCGTTCTACTGTAGAAAATATTGTAAGTATAACTGCAGCAAATGCAGGTATAGCAACCGTAACTTCTACTAGCCCTAGAATTCCAGGTAAGTTAAAAATAAATGATTTACTTGAGTTTTCAAATGTAAGTGTTTCCTCAACTTTCCCAATCATTGCCAGAGTAACAGGAGTTACTACAACAAACGTAACTATTCAGGCAGTTACTTCAGTTGATGGTGAAGTAGAAGGAACTCTTCCAACTTCTGCATTTACTCTAGCACAAGGTGAGTTAAAAATTCTTACCACTGCTTTAGACGTTCAGTCTGATGGAACTCTTTATACTCCTTTCCCTAAAGAAAATATCGCATCAGTAGATCTTACTGATGCATTCTTAAATATTAGAAAAACTTTTGAGATAGACATTACAAATAATCAAATTGCTGGTGCAAGTTTAGTTGCAATTACATTACCCGTAGGAGAATCTTACCTTCCATTCACGGCAGAAAGATATACCTTAACTAGATCTGATGGACTTATTGAAGTTCTAACATCTGATAAGTTCTCTTTTAGTGCTGACGGAAGAGAAATTCAAATTAGAAATCTTGGAGCAGATGATACCAATGCAAAACTAACCGTTACAGTACAAAAGAGAAAAGTAAAATCTAAAAAGAAAGTTAAAAATAGAGTAAGAAGTCTTGTAGTTGATAAATCAGTTAGCCCAGCATCTGGAATTGGATCTACAACTTTAAATGACGGATTGTCTTATGGCAATTTTCCATTTGGAACAAGAGTTCAGGATAAAGTTATTTCTTTAAATTCTCCAGATATTATTGAAATTCATGGAATTTATGAATCCTCCCAAGTAAATCCAACTTCTTTTGGATCTCCATCTATGGAGATGGTTCAGTTAAATGGACCAACTGCGACTGTTAATGATTTTATTATTGGAGAATTGATCGTAGGACAAACTAGTGGAGCATCTGCTGTTGTCGCGGAAGTTGTTAACAATGCATCTATACGTTATATTAGTAAAAATAACTTTAAATTTGTAGAAGGAGAAACAGTAGTTGCTCAAGAAACAGAGGTTGGCGGTGTTATTAGTGATCTAGATACAACTTCTTTTGATGTATCTACTAACTTTACATATTCTTCTGGACAAGGAAAGACCTTCTACAATCATGGGTTCTTGACAAGAAAACCAGATTCTGAACCTCCTTCCAAGAAGATAAAAATTTACTTTAAGAGTGCTTCATTTGATACCACAGATACTGGAGATATCGTAACCGTAGAATCCTATAATGATTTTGACTATTCTACAGAAGTCAAAGCGATTAATGGATATCTCAATACTGATATTATTGATTTAAGACCAAGAGTAAGTGATTACACTACTGCTACTGGAAGTAGATCTCCTCTTGAGTTCTTAGGTAGAACTTTTGATAGAGCAGGTTCTTCTGTTCCTAACATTTTAGCATCTAATGAAAATATTTTCCTTGATTTTTCATACTATCAAGGAAGAATTGATAGATTATTCTTGAATAAAGATGGAAAGTTCCAAATGAAGTTTGGAACTCCATCTGATGATCCAGTAAAGCCAAATCCAGTTGATAATGCAATTGAGATTGCAGAGATTAGATATCCCCCTTATCTGCATAATGTACAACAGGTATCGATTAATTTCCTGAAGTACAAGAGATTCCAGATGAAGGATATCAAAAAACTGGAAGATAGAATTAGAAATCTTGAGTATTATACTTCGCTATCAATGTTGGAATCAAACACAGCAAATATGTTTGTTCCAGATGCTAATGGACTTAATAGATTTAAGTCAGGATTTTTTGTAGATAACTTTACATCATTTAAATCTCAAGATTATTTCTTATCAAGAAAGTATAGTATTGATCAGGTTCATAAGTTGATGAGACCTTCTCACTATGCAACTTCGGTTGATATGATGACCGGTCCAGTGGTTGATGTAGATCCTACTGAAGACAAGAGAACTTCTAATATTGAAGGAATTAATATAAGAAAGCAAAATGATATTGTAAGTCTTGAGTATTCTGAAGTTGAATATGTAAAACAAACATTTGCAACTAGAACTGAGAGTGTAACTCCGTTCTTAATTAGTTTCTGGCAAGGTACTATTTCACTTGTTCCTTCATCAGATAACTGGGTAACTCAAAACAGACGGGAAGCAAAAACTATTGAGGTTCCTGGAAATTATGCTGACATTATGTCCGAGGCAGAGGAAAAATATAATGTAGATCCTCAAACTGGTTTTTCTGCTACAATATGGAATTCTTGGGAAACTGATTGGTCTGGAACTACTAGTGTAGTTAGAGATACTAGAAGAAGAACAGATACTTCTACTAGAACATTTGGTAGAGGTGGTTGGATTAACGGCGGATCTGGAGGACCTGCTGCTTGGGTTAGACAAACAACGTCTCAAACAGTTGAGGATGTTGTCAATAATACTGTTGAGGAAGGAACCAAGAGTAGATCTGGAACAACAACAATGGTTGTTGAGGAGTTTGAAGAAATTGATGCAGGTGATAAGGTTCTGAACACTGAAGTAGTTAATACTGTTAGATCTAGAAACGTAGAATTCTATGCAAATAATCTAAAACCTGCAACAAGAATTTATGCATTCTTTGATGGTAAAGATGTAACTAAGTATTGTGTTCCTAAACTCATCGAAATTGAGATGAAGTCTGGGGTATTTGAGGTAGGGGAAACAGTATCTGGTAGAGTTATATCTACTGGATTATCAGACGAGGGTAAAAACACCAACCCATCTATCAATTTTAGAGTAGCACAATGTAATCATAGAAGAGGTGATTATGATGCTCCGACCGAAACTTATCCAAATAATCCATACATAACTGGCAATACTGTAATTCCAGAAACATATTCGTCAGTTTCTACAACTCTGAATGTTGATACATATTCTCTTGCTGATCAACCACAAGGAAATTTCTTTGGATATATTCAGACTGGAATGACTCTTACAGGAGAAACCAGTGGTGCTGAAGCAACAGTATCTAATGTTAGACTTATTACTGATATTTCATCTGCTCTTGGCGGAAGTTTCTTTATTCCAGATCCAGACAATGGAGATAATCCAAAGTTTGAAACTGGAACTAATACATTTACTTTAACAAATGACCCAGATAATGATCAAAATGCTGCTACGACCATTGGTGAAGAAGCATATCCAACATCTGGAACATTAGAGACCGTACAAGGTCAAATTTTATCTGTTAGAAACGCAAGAATTGAAAACAGACAAGAATTTGAGTCGGAGCTCGTTAACAGAACTCTTGATACTGAAGTCGTTTCTAGTAGAAATATTGGAACTGCATCCGTAAGTGAAAATGTTGTTGGTTGGTATGATCCACTTGCACAATCTTTCTTGGTTAAGGAAGCACCTGGCGTATTTGTAACCAAGTGCGACATATTCTTCCGCACTAAGGATGACGGTAATACTCCTGTTAAGTTCCAACTCAGAACTATGAAGGATGGTTTCCCAACTCCAAACATTCTTCCATTCTCTGAAGTTAATCTTGATCCAAATGAAGTTAATACTTCTGATGACGGAACAGTTGCTACTACAATTGAGTTTGATGCTCCAGTGTTCCTTGAGGGAGAAAACACTGAATATGCTATCTGCTTGATTTCTAACTCAACTAAGTATAGTGTTTATATTTCTAGAGTTGGTGAAAATGACATTGTAAGTGACACTTACATTTCTAACCAACCCACTCTGGGTTCTCTGTTTAAATCTCAGAACGCATCTACATGGGAGGCAAGCCAGTGGGAAGATCTCAAGTTCACTCTATACAGAGCAGAGTTTGAGACTACAGGAACTGTAGAACTTTATAGTCCAGAACTATCAGAGGGTAATAAGCAAATT
>Ga0213866_10001188_pt1 | contig 19604 bp, 26 predicted proteins | sample PICome_11_FD_160079 | JGI IMG/M metagenome (GOLD analysis project Ga0213866, IMG submission 160079) | Coastal seawater microbial communities near Pivers Island, North Carolina, United States - PICO284 | ecosystem: Environmental > Aquatic > Marine > Coastal | place: USA: North Carolina...
CATACGTCGGTGACGAGGATACTAGAACTGTCTACACCCACGTCGCGAGTGGGTGGCCTACTACCATGGGTGTACCGATCAAAGTGAAAGAATATTTCGGACCCGAATATAATAGTAAATTAGTATCATTAGATTATCTAGAGGAATTGCGAAAATGAGTGTTCTCCCCCCTGAAGCTAAGAAAGCCATGACGGCAGTCGTAGCTGCCATGGGTGGAGACGACTATAACTATTATTCTGATTTTACTACTACTGTTTCTTCTAGTAGTAGAGCAAAGATTATAGCAACTTTCAGAGTAGTGGTTCCTCAAGTTCAAAGACAGAGAGCCACAGCTAATCTCCAGAGAAACATTGGTGATAAGTATGTCGTCAGTGCTGAGAACAATCAGATTGATGTTCTGATTACTGGAACTAATAAGAAAATCAGAATCAATGTAAAACCACCCGTTGGTGGTGGTTATTCGGCGTCTAAGAAGACAGCTATTGCTGAATCTGCTCAAGCAGTATATTGTCAGTACGTTGTTGACAATACAGGAGTTACTCTTGATAGTGTCATTGACTCAGCAAAACTGAAGATAGCATACGACAAGTGTGTTACCACAGGTGCCTCTTTTGAGGAGATTGAGTCTATAGACCCTGATTGGAAGAGGTCATCAATCATGGGAGCACTTAGACTTAAACGACCATATATTTCAGGATATAAGTACCTTAGAGGTGGTGATCTTGTTGATACAGTTAAAGATGCTTTTGATAAAGTGAAGAAAGCTCAGAAAATGACTTCACTCGATCTAAACAAATGGTCACCAGCTGATATCTACATTGCAAAGAATGGATTTACTGTACAACAGTTGAAACAAGAATTAGATGGCGTCAAAACATGGGAATCTCTAAACGCTAGAATGCTTAAATTGATGACATCCAAGACATTTATTGGAGTGTCTCTCAAGAAAATGAAATCTTCGGCAACCCTTATTCCTGTAAATGTATCTTCAGTCGATAGGCACAATACTGATAAAATCAGTTATGAAAAAATGAGTTCACCCATATATTCAACTAGTGGTTACATCTACGGTAAAAAAGGTGCTTCAACTGTTGAAGTTAATCTTAGGACTTTCACTAGTGATGGTGGTTTCGCTGGTGAGATTACTGGGGGTGGTAGTGCAAGACATGGAAAGGTTGGTCATGGTCCAATTAATAAGATTTTGAAATCTCATGGACTTCCAGAACTTCCAGACAATCCAACTTCTAGGAGCATTGCTAATCAAGGGACAGACAAAATGGCTCAGTGGGTGGCAAAAACATCAGTAAGTCTTGGGTTAATCAAACCAAATCAAGAAGCTGAGGCTGAGATGCAATGGAAAAGTCCAAAACCAACTGCGAAATCTGATAATCCTGTAAACTATAGACAATCAAAGTATCTTTCAGTAAAACTGCTTGAGATTATCAGTGGTATCAATGATAATGATACAAGAAATCTGGTAATTGAAGATATGATTAGATACGCTACCTCCACTATTAGGGGTGTATCGGGACCATATATGAAACTGTACTGACACTTGACAAACTGGACCACCCGTCTTGACTGGGTGGTCTTTTCATGCTAATATTACACTATAGAGATTGATTCACATGGCCAAGACTACCGAACGTCGTAAGTATCCGACTGTCCTCCGTTACCCTGGTGGTAAGTCACGGATCATTTACTATCTGTTCCGTAAGAACATGCTTCCTGAGAACATCAAGGAATACCGTGAGGGTTTCCTTGGTGGTGGGTCTTGTGCTCTTGCGTTCTCTGTCATGTATCCAGACGTTCCTGTCTGGGTCAATGATTTGTACTACAATTTGTTTGCTTTCTGGACACAACTTCAGAAGAATCCTGACCCCCTCATCAATCGACTCCTTGAACTCAAGGATGAAGCTTGTCGTGCTGATGGTGTAGAGGAACTAGAGAAGAAACACCGAGCTCTCTACGCTGACATGAGGGATCTCATCAACACTTCTGATGATGACTTTGACCTTGCTACTGCTTTCTATGTCCTGAATCGTTCTAGTTTCGGTGGTTTTACTGAACAGAACAAGAACGCTTTCATCCGTGATTCCTACAAGAACACTATCTTTTCACAGAGTAAGATCAAGAAACTTGCTAACATCAGTGAGATCATTCAACCCTGGAGGATCACCAATCAGGACTATCGTGACCTGATGGAAACTCCTGGTGAGGACGTATTTGTGTTCCTTGACCCCCCATATCTCATTAAAGACATGTTGTATGGTAAGGACAAGGAGATGCATACCAGTTTCTGTCATGAAGCTTTCGTCAAAGCATGTAAGGACACTCCCCACAACTGGATGATTACCTACAACGAACACCCCTGGTTGCGTGAACAGTTCGCTGACTTCCACATGGAGAACTTTGAGTTTCGTTACAGTCTCGCTCACCGTAAGGAGAACAAGAACAAGAAGGAAGAACTCCTTGTCATGAACTATCAACTTCCCCGTGATCTCCCTAAGAATAATGTGATCGAAGATTTGTTGTACGCCTGATCACACTAAATACTTTCATGGGAAAATATAACTGATGAAGAGTTTTTTCAACTTTCTCAAGGAAGCGAGAACGTCATCTGTCTCCGATCAAGCTAAATCAAGAGGTTTGACTGGAGACGGACACGGAAATTGGTATGATAAAGAAGGGAATAGAGTGGCTGTAACCAGTCGCGGAACTCTTAAAATGCTCACTAAAAAAGAGCCACCACAAGAAGAACCATCAGAAAGAGCCCAAACAACTCAACAGCCTGAAAGTGATGGACAAGAACAGCAAGGAGAGTTTGGAACGTTTGGCGATGGAAAGCCAAGGAGGATGCCAGCGCCTACGAGAGCAGATGGCTCACCTAAAGAGGATCTTGGACCTCTCACCGTTACCTTTGGAAGGTTCAATCCCCCCACGGTAGGTCATCAAAAACTACTTGACGCCGCTAAAAAGGCAGCAGGTAAGGGTTCTTTGAGGATTTATCCTTCAAGATCACAAGATCCGAAGAAAAATCCTTATGATCCTGACGAAAAAATTGATGTCATGAAGCAAATGTATCCCGATCACGCGGGAAATATTGTTAATGACCCTAATTCTAAGACTATTTTTGACGTTTTGAAGCAGGCTCATGAAGATGGATTTTCAAGTGTTAAAATTGTGGTTGGTGGTGACAGGGTTAAAGAGTTCACCAAATTATCAACCGACTACAATGGGAAACTCTATGATTTTTCTGACGTGGAGACTGTATCGGCTGGTGAAAGAGACCCAGATGCAGAGGGTGTAGAGGGAATGTCCGCTTCTAAGATGAGAAAAGCGGCCATGGAAGACGATTTTGAGACATATCGTACTGGTATTCCTGATATAATTGATGATAAAACAGCTAAAATGATGATGACCAACCTCAAAAAGAGGATGCAAGTCACCAAAGAGAGTTGGAATTTGTGGGAAATTGCACCCAAATTTGACTGGAAGAACCTTAGAGAGAACTATATTAAAGGTAAAATCTTCAATGTTGATCAACTAGTAGAGAACCTCAACACTGGTCTGGTTGGTAAAGTTATCCGTAGAGGAACCAATTACTTGATCTGTGTGACAGAAGAAAATGTGATGTTCAAGTCTTGGATTAGGGACATCCGTGAGTATACTGAGGTCAAAATGTCCAGAAAGACGAGAGTTCCTGGTAAACCAAACACTTTGACTGGTACTGATGGGTATTTTAAGAACATTGCAGACCTCACACCAGGGTTCAATAAAGGTGATAAGACCAACTTACAACCTGGAGCAAAGGCTTACAGGGGCCCAAGTGGAAGGGATTTCATAAATAAGTACAGGAAAAAGTAGTAAATTGGTCTCATGGACATTGAACTCAAGGAGTTGAGTAATATCTACCTTCAAACTCTTAAAGAGCAAGAGGACGGAGCAGCAGGTGAAGGGCAGAACCCACAACAATCTGCGGACGTTGGATCTCATGCAAAAGCTATCAGATATCAGGCTCGTAGGGACAATGTTCCTCTTCCGAAGGCTTTCAATGACTATATTGCAAAGAACCAATTGAGTGGCACTGAGAGAACTGCTCTGAGACAGAAACTTGGATTCATGGAATCCGTTGAAGAAAAGAAGTGTAATCACACCAAAGAAGGTAAAGAGTGTCCTGAACATGGGATGAAAGGTTGTCCTGTGGACGAACAAGAAGAGAAGACGGAAATCACGGAAATTCACGGTCAAGCTCATAAACCTCACGAAATTCCCTCTGGTAACTTAAAGAAACTGGTAAAGAAAGCAGTTAAAAGAATTGACACTGATGTTGATGGTGACACAGATCATAATGATAAGAAAAAAGGAGAGTTAGGTGAGTTTATTCCTGGTGTAGGAAATAAAAGATTGTTTTCAACAACTGGAACTAAAACTGCAAAAGAATCATATTCATCTTGGAGAGAGGAACTCCGTGAATTAGTTGATGTAACCTCTTCAAAACCCAAGACTGATGAGAAGTCCAGTGAAAAAATCTCTGAGAAGAAGGTAAAGAATAAGATTGTTATTAATCCTCCACAGGGAATGACTGAAGCTATCGAAGAACTTGGTGGTCAGATTCTAGAAATGGTTGAGATTGAAGAGGGTGATTTCCCTAAGGATGCTCCTTCTATCAAAGACGCTAAACCCGCTAAGAAAACTGATGTTAAGTATGATCCTCATATGAAAGTCATGGCTCCTACTATTAAAAAGGAGGAGACTGGTGATCCCAAACAAGATGCTGAAGCAAAGAAACAGTTAGCTGCTAAAGAACAAATGATGAGAAAGCAACACATGCTTTCAAGACAGAGACTTCAGATGCAGAAACAAGGTAAGTTACCTGCTGGCCACATGGATGAAGAGACTGAAGATTCTCTGAGAGATCGTCGCATGGAGCGCGGTGGTGTTGACGGTAATACACGTTATGATCGTCCTCCCGCAAGGAAGGCAACTAACGCTGAACTGGGTATCAAACCAGGTAAAACTGCACTTCAAAAAGAACTGGAGAAGAAGCACGGAAAAGGTAAATCCGCCATGGATATTGTAAGATCAGAAATCCGTGCTAAACATGGCAAAGGTGCAATCATCGATACTAAGAGGAAATGAAATGCCAGCAAAATCAAAGGCACAACAAAGATTCTTCGGGATGGTTAGAGCGACTCAAAAGGGGGAAATGGATTCCCCGTCGCCTGAGGTTTCCAAAGCTGCTTCCTCCATGTCCAAGTCCGACGTGAAGAAGTTTGCTAAAACCAAACATAAAGGACTACCAAGTAAGGTAGAAGAAGAATCGACGAAATGTAAAGAGGGTAGTTACTATTGTTACACTGATAAAAAGTGTAAACCAATTCCAAGGGGTTTCATGGTTGATCCTGAGGGTATGCTTCGTAAGGAGAACGGACACTCAAGAAAAAAGACTTTTAAAGAGTTTATGGGTGATATATAGATTAGTCCGCGAACTAATCATGCTTTCATTTTTACTTCCACTTGCTTCAAAAATTATTTCAGACGCAGTATCCAAGATTCCCGAAAATGAGGAACTGGGTGAAAAACTCATTGACATTTGTCTTGTAATTCTTGGTAAAGCAGTCAAACTGACCAAGACTGAAATGGATGATCAACTCTTAGAAGTAGTCTCAAAAGCTATCAAAGCTAGAGAAGAGGAGTGACACCTTTTTATAAATATTATTAGCTAATCAATCTTATAAGGTAGAGGACATGGCACTTTGGGGCAATAATGATGCTGTAGGATCTGGTGGAACAGTATCTCTTAATTACGATACTGGTGTTGTAACTGGTTCTGGTACTACTTTCGGCGAAACTGGTGCAGCACAAGAAGGTGATGTTATCAGATTTGGTGACAGAGCTGGAACTTATATGGGTGATGCAGTAATCATTTCAATTGCATCAACAATTTCACTTACTATTGGATCAACAGCTGGACTCAGTGGAGCTTCAATTGCTGGAACCAGTTTCTATGTGAGTCAACTTCCTAAGTATACTATTCTTGATAGTTCATACAGTGAAGTAAATGCAGCTTCTGCATCATATTCAGTGGTTCAGAGAACTTCGACGAGTCAAATTAGTTATGGTGGAACTACTCATATTCCTGTTGTTTCCACTGATAATATTCTTGTCGGTGATACGATTCAGGGTCCAACTTGGTCCGCAATTAATGTTTCGGCAGTTGGAGTTGGAACATATGGTTCATTTGTGACACTTGGTACTGGAATTGGTGCAGCTTCAACTGCTAGTGCAGGTGCTGCTATTACAGTTTCAAGGGAACAAGGAGGATATGACAAGTATGCATATGGCGTTTCTCAAGCAGGTTCTGAAGCAACATCTGGAACTCAGTTTGAAACTGGTGTAGGTTGGGTTGGTGTTACAACCTATAGAGATAGTTCAGGAAACCTGAGGGTTAAGAAAGAAATTCTGGTTGCTATGTCTGGTATCACTACGGGCAACACACCTGCTTACGGTAACCCACCTGTTTGATAAATGTTATTTACTGAATTGAATGAGGAGAATTTTCTCCTCTTCGCTATTAAAAATTATGAAAATCCACAAGCAGTAACTAAAGAAGACTTTGAAAAGGATTTAAATCATTTCAGGTATATCAAAAGGTTACTGAAAAGATATAAGAATAGCGGTGAACTCAAGACTCATCTTTTGATCAATCATTTTATTATCCTCTACAATATCTTTGGGGATGCCGCAACCCCTATGTTCTTTTATAAGATTGAAGATAATCTCTGGTCATCTGTCAAGACTTTCATAGTCTTCTTAAACAGATTACCAGAGTATCCTCATACTTATATTCATGAGATACCATTAGACCAAAGGTGTTGGGAAGAATTGGAGAAGATCGCAGATGGATGACAAGAAGTTTAACAAGATTCTGAACATTCTCAAGAGAGAACTCCAAGAAGAAGGAGTGCCAGTGAATAATGTTGGTCAAGGTAATATTGCTGGGACTTCTGAAGCTGGTGATGATCCACCAGTGAGAAGAAAGAAGAAGAGATACATCTATCAGAAGGGGCTAAGAAAAACTTGGAGTCCTACAAATGGAAGATCAAGTTAAACTAGCAGTATTAGATCAGAAATTAGAAGATCTCAAACCAGTCATCCTCAAGATTGATGCTGCGATTGAGAAACTTAGTGAGGTAAATACTACAGTTAGCAGAATGCTCGCTGTTCATGAGGAACGAATCACAAAACAGGAAGAAATTGACTCAGTACTGTTTGCTAAAATTGACAAACTCCGTGATAAAATGGACAGGGATCATGACATCGTATTGCAAAGAATACGTCAATTAGAGAAGAGAGTGTGGATGACGGTTGGAGCTTTGACCATCTCCACCCTTATTGTAAATAACTCTGGATTGTTCTCCAGACTCTTGACGACACCAGTAGAAACAGGTAGAATCGAGTCAAGCGTTATAGAGGGTTAATGGATTTTATTGATGTCAAATACATCAATTTGATATCTTCTAGACTTCTTAAGTTCAAAAAGGTCAAACCATATCTTTATAACTTCCGTTGCCCTATCTGTGGTGACTCCCAGAAACAGAAGAATAAGGCTCGTGGATACCTTTATAGGGTCAAGAACAATACAAATTACAAGTGTCACAATTGTGGTATCAGTGTGTCCTTTAATAACTTTCTGAAGGACGTTGACCCTGAGACACACAAGGAATATATCTTTGAGAAGTTCAAGGAGGGTCACACTGGTAAGAACTATGTGGCTGACACTCCAGAAGATGTATTTAAGAACCTAGATACTTCTAAACCTACGTTTAAGAAGAAGGTGAAGATTGATCTGCCAAGTGCATTTGATGTATCAAGGTCTAAGGAATATCTTGAGTCTAGGGCTATCTTTGATGGAGACTTTTACTACTGTGAAGACTTTAATCAATTCACTGGAAGTAAGAGTAAATACGAAGACCCGAGGATTGTTATTCCTCTGGTAAGAAACAATGTGTTGATAGGATTGCAGGGAAGAGCCCTAGATCGTAACCCTATTAAATACTTAACCATCATGTTCGATGAAGATGCACCAAAAGTCTATGGGCTTGATACAATTAATAAGGAGTTTCCCGTCTATATCGTCGAAGGACCCTTTGACAGCACTTTCCTCCCTAATAGTGTGGCTATGTGTGGTAGTGACGGTGAAATTCGTGATCTGGAGGGAAGCGATATCATTTATGTTTACGATAACGAACCCCGCAATAAAGAAATTGTCAGCCGCATTGGACGAGTCATTGAACGGGGAGGAAAGGTCGTCATCTGGCCATCAAACGTGAGGGAGAAAGACCTTAACGACATGGTTCTCGCTGGACACAAAGTCCCAGAACTGGTAAAATCGAATGTATATTCTGGACTAGAAGCTAAACTTAAATTCACCACCTGGAAAAAGATATGAGTAACGGTACAAAGGTTAAGAAGAGAGATGGTCGTATTGAATCTCTAGACCTTGATAAGATGCATCTGATGGTTGCAGAGGCTACCAGGGGTCTTGCGGGGGTCTCTGCGAGTCAAGTAGAGATGCAATCGGGTATCCAGTTCTATGATGGTATTTCAACCGATGAGATTCAAGAGATTCTTATCAAGAGTGCCAGTGACTTGATTGATTTGGATCATCCCAACTATCAGTTTGTTGCTGCTCGACTTCTTCTGTTTTCTATCAGGAAACAGATGTTTGGTCGTAGGAGTGAACATCCCTCTCTTCTCGATCATATCACTGAGACTTGCTATGCTGGTGTATATGACAAGGAAATCTTCACCAAGTATTCACAAGAAGAGATTGAGAAGGTTGGTCAATGGGTTGATCATGATCGAGATTTCTTGTTCACCTATGCTGGATTGCGTCAAGTTGTAGATAAATATTTGGTGCAGGACAGGAGTTCGGGAAAGGTATACGAGACTCCTCAGTTCATGTATATGATGATTGCTTTGACGATCTTCCAAGAATATCCAAAGGAGACAAGGCTCTCATATGTCAAGAGATACTACGACGCGATCTCCAAACACAGACTCAACATTCCCACACCTATCATGGCGGGAGTGCGAACTCCACTTCGACAATTTGCTAGCTGTGTTCTTATTGATGCTGATGACACCCTCGATAGCATCTTTAGTTCTGATATGGCTATCGGCAGATATGTTGCACAAAGGGCGGGTATCGGTATCAACGCAGGTAGAATCCGCGGCATCAACAGTAAGATCAGAGGCGGGGAAGTTCAGCACACTGGCGTTGTTCCGTTTCTCAAAAAATTTGAATCGACTGTCAGATGCTGCACTCAAAATGGCATCAGAGGTGGATCAGCTACGGTTCACTTTCCAATCTGGCACCAAGAAATCGAAGACATCATCGTACTCAAGAACAACAAAGGGACCGAAGACAACAGGGTAAGGAAACTTGACTACTCCATCCAACTTTCAAAACTTTTCTACGAGCGTTTCATCCAGGATGGAGAAATTAGCTTGTTCTCACCGCACGACGTACCAGGTCTATATGACGCTTTTGGTACTGATAGGTTCGATGATTTATATGTGGGGTTTGAACGAGATGAGTCTGTTCCAAGAAAGACTATCGGAGCTCAGAAACTCATTCTGGACCTCCTGAAGGAGAGAGCTGAAACTGGTCGTATCTATATTATGAACATCGACCACTGTAATTCCCACTCTTCGTTCAAGGATAAGGTGAATATGAGTAACCTCTGTCAAGAGATTACACTTCCAACTCATCCACTGAGTCATATTGATGATCTGTCTGGTGAGATTGCTCTCTGCATTCTGTCAGCAGTCAACGTCGGTAAGATTAAGTCTGATGAAGAATTGGAAGACCTCTGTGACCTCTCTGTGAGGTCCCTGGATGAGTTGATTGACTATCAGGACTATCCTATTAAAGCAGCAGAGATTGCGACTAAGGCTCGTCGTTCTTTGGGTATTGGGTTCATCGGTTTGGCTCACTATCTGGCTAAACTGGGTTACAAGTATGGTGACCAAGAGGCATGGGATGCTGTTCATGGACTCGCTGAGTCTTTCCAGTATTACCTCCTGAAGTCCTCAAACAACCTAGCTAAGGAGAAAGGACACTGTGAATACTTTGGTCGTACTAAGTATTCTGACGGTATTCTTCCCATTGATACATACAAGGAAGATGTAGACGAGATTACCTCTCAGGAGTTGGAACATGATTGGGAATCTCTTAGGACATCTATCAATGAATTCGGTCTTAGGCACTCAACACTGTCCGCACAGATGCCATCAGAAAGCAGTTCCGTTGTGTCAAACGCAACCAACGGAATTGAACCACCCCGTGATTTCCTGTCCGTTAAGAAATCAAAGAAGGGGCCTCTTAAACAGATTGTTCCATCCTATCAAAGTCTGAAGAATAACTACACACTTTTGTGGGAGATGCCTAACAATAAGGGGTATATAAATGTAGTGTCTGTGATGCAGAAATTCTTCGATCAAGCCATATCTGGCAACTGGTCGTACAATCCCGAACATTATCCAGACAATGAGGTTCCTGTTTCAGAAATGGCAAATGACCTCTTGACTACATATAAGTATGGATGGAAGACTTCTTACTATCAAAATACAAACGACCTCAAATCTGATGAGGTTGAGGATGAAGATCAGAAGTCAAAGTTAGATTCGTTGTTAGCAGAATTAGAACAAACCGAGGAGGGAGAGTGTGAATCCTGTGCAGTTTAAAGTTTCTCCAGTCGATAATAATATGACTAAAGTGGAAGGGATGACCGTTTTTAATACAGAACAGGTCAATACCAAGAAACAACCAATGTTCTTTGGTAAACCCCTAGGAGTTCAAAGATATGATTCTTATAAGTATCCTATCTTTGACAAACTTACAACCCAACAACTAGGATATTTTTGGAGACCAGAGGAAGTATCACTACAGAAAGATCGTGGGGATTATCAGTCACTTCGTCCAGAACAAAAACATATCTATACCTCTAACCTCAAGTATCAGATTATGCTTGACTCCATTCAAGGGCGTGGTCCTGGGATGGCTTTTATTCCTTATTGCAGCTTACCTGAATTAGAGGCATGTATGGAAGTCTGGGGATTCATGGAAATGATTCACTCCAGATCCTACACATATATCATCAAGAACGTATACTCAGATCCATCTGAAGTATTCGATAAGATTGTAACTGATGAACGTATCCTGGAACGTGCTTCCAGTGTTACAGAATCGTATGATGATTTCATTAACTGTGCCCAAACATGGGGCAGCAGTAATATGTGGCAAGATGATTGGAAAGATTCACCTACCGCACAATGGGATCGCAAAGATGTCAAAAGAAAACTGTACAGAGCAGTCGCCAACGTTAACATTCTTGAGGGTATTAGGTTCTACGTTAGTTTTGCTTGTTCTTTCGCCTTTGGTGAACTTAAACTCATGGAAGGATCAGCCAAGATCATCTCCTTGATTGCAAGAGATGAGAATCAACACTTGGCTATCACTCAGAACATCCTGAATAAGTGGAGACAGGGTGATGATCCTGAGATGGCTCAGATCATGAAGGAAGAGGAAGAGTGGACCTACGCAATGTTTGACAGAGCTGTCAACGAAGAGAAGAGATGGGCTGACTATCTGTTCAAGGATGGTTCGATGATTGGTCTGAATGACAAACTGTTACAACAGTATGTCGAGTGGATTGCAAACCGTAGACTGAAAGGCATCGGATTGAAACCAGTCTATGATATTCCAGCAAAAAACAATCCACTTCCTTGGACCCAACACTGGATCTCATCTAAGGGTCTACAAGTTGCACCACAAGAGACAGAGGTAGAAAGTTATGTCGTCGGCGGAATCAAACAAGATGTCAAGAAAGACACCTTCTCAGGATTCAAACTTTAATCTCATTTGGATGTTGATGGATCAGATTGAACCACTCACATCAGTCACAGCCAAAAAGATTGATGACTGGTGGTTTAATCAGGAGGTTCTAAATACTACAAAATGAATTGATTATGTGGAAGACGAAGATTACCCAAATCCTTGGAAATATATGGGCTCCGTGTTTAATCGGAGCGATGTTCGGGACTACTACGGTTTTGTTTATAACATTACCAATCTCCAGAACGAACGACAGTACATTGGGCGAAAGTATTTTTGGCAAAAACGAAAGCCTAGATCTAACGATAAAACTGTCAAGCGGAGAAGAGTTACATCTGAAAGCAACTGGCGCGACTACTATGGATCTTGTCCAGAGCTTAAACAGGATGTTGAAAAATACGGGAAAGAATCCTTTAGAAGAACTATACTGAGTCTCCATAAGACTCCTGGTAAAGTGAACTATGAGGAGACCCGTCAGCTCTTCCTTCACAATGTCTTGACAGAGAGCTTGACAGACGGGACACCCCTGTTCTACAATTCAAATGTCCTTGGAAGGTACTACAGGAAAGATTATTTTGACTACGATGATTAAGAAATTATTATCCCTCGCTCTCGTATTACCAATCTCATCAGCATGTGCTGCTGAGATCACAAGGACAGAATATGAGATTGAGGAGAAAAACATTACCCCCATTGAGGTGGTAAAGTCGTCTTGGAAGTGTCCTGACTGTAGTCCAGAAGAACAATATGTCCTTAAAGAACTCCAAGAACATACCAAGATTACAGATCGTAATTCTCTTGCAACGATCATGGGTAACATTAAACAGGAAAGCAAGTTCATTCCCAACATATGCGAGGGAGGGGCTCGAGTTTCTTACAGGGATTGCCTTAGCGGTGGTTATGGTCTTATTCAGTGGACCTCAGTAAACCGATATAATAATCTTGGTAAGTTCTGTGAAAACTATGGATGTGACCCCAGCAGTCTGGAGGGCCAAACTCGTTACATGATCAATGAGTCTGTATTCCAACGTTACCTTCCTGAGTTTGAGGGCGGTGGTAAAACCGTCTCTCAATACATGGTTCCCGCCTACTATTGGTTAGGGTGGGGCATCAAGGGTAATCGGGAGATTTACTCTTATAACTATACAAAGCGCTTAGTCTACGCATGATTGACAAAATCAAAGAAACATTAGGACAATTCTTTCACTCACCTGAGGCTTCTGGTACTTGGGATGACAAACTTCCATTCTGGGACGATGAAGACATTGAATGTGCAGTCGATGAGACACCTATTGATTGTGCAGATCTTCAGGAAAACTATACGGGTATTCCCGCTCCTGCTTACCTAGAAGATGATCCTTGGTTCGGTCCTGCTCCTTTCCGTAGTAAGAAACAACTGGATTACATAGAACAAGAGATTGAGATTAAGAAACAAGAAGAAGAGAACCGTCAGTATTGGACAAATGAATCTAAAGACATCCATCAAGAGATGTATGAGTTGGCGACCAAGAGTGGTAAGACCACCACTCAACTTAATCCTGTGGGTGGTTCAGAGACCTTTCAAGAGGGCCCAGGCGGTTGGATGTCAGGATCTGGATTCAATCAGTACAGGGGTTGACAGGGGTCACTCAATCGGTTATATTAAAAGGGTGGTCGAGAGGTCACTGCTGTAACCCCCTTGGTAGTTCAGGGTTAGAGGCGATAGGAACTACCACATGGGTCAGTAGCTCAGTGGAACAGAGCATCGCTCTTCTAAAGCGTTGGTCGCAGGTTCGAGTCCTGCCTGACCCGTAAACGGACTGGAATACATCCGTGCTCACGTCTCCGAGAGAAAAAAGAATCGGAAAACCAACCCGCGTGGGAGATAGGTGGGACCCCTATTGATGCCCCCGTCACTGACTGATCACCAGTGACGGTGTTGCCACTCTAACTCAGTTGGTAGAGTAGGGCTTTTGTAAAGCTCAAGTCGTCGGTTCGAGTCCGTCGAGTGGCTTTCCCACTTAGGTGGGAACAATCCCCTTCCGTGTGAAGATGTTGAAGGTTTCGTGCCTGTGATGGAAAAATCCTGAGGCTGTGTAAATCCTTCACCACTTGCGGGTGTAGTTCAGTTGGTAGAACGTCAGCCTTCCAAGCTGAATGTCAGGGGTTCAAGTCCCCTTACCCGCTTGGGTCAAAAGACCCTATATACTATTCATCTATTCAGTTTCAAGGTTCAATGAAAATCTTTTTAGACACTGCTGATACCGATACTATCCGCAGGTACTACAATACTGGATTGATTGATGGTGTTACCACCAATCCCACTCTGATCATGAAGAGTGGTAAATGTCCTACTGATGTGTATCAGGAAATCAAAGATATTGGTATCCAGGATATCAGTATGGAAGTGGTTGGTGACTACAATGAGATGGTGAAAGAAGGTCAGAGGTTACATAATCGTTTTGGTAATGTAGCTACTATCAAAGTACCTTGTACTGAAGATGGACTCATGGCCTGTGCTTATTTGGCTAAAGAGGGTATCAAAGTGAATGTCACTCTGATCTTCTCAGCAGCTCAGGCAATCTTGGCAGCTAAGTCTGGAGCTACCTATGTTTCACCATTTGTAGGACGACTTGATGACCAATCTGTTGCTGGTCTTGAAGTAGTCAGGTCTATCTCTGAGATTTATCGTGTTCATCGCATTAAAACTCAGGTACTGTCAGCTTCAATTCGTAGTGTTCAGAGGGTTGTTAGATCCTACTATAACGGAGCCCAAGTGGTCACGATGCCACCTGATATCTTCCAGAAAATGTATAGCCATGTTTTGACTGACAAAGGTCTTGAGATCTTTGACAAAGATTGGGCAGAAGTTACTCACAAAGTCGTATCTCCTCATCCAGACGAGGAGTAATATTCCTGTTTAGCTCAGTTGGTAGAGCACGGAGCTGTTAACTCTGTTGTCGCTGGTTCGAGCCCAGCAACAGGAGTATGGGAGTTTGGCGCAGCGGTAGCGCATCTGCTTTACACGCAGCTGGTCACTGGTTCGATCCCAGTAACTCCCATTCCCTAAGGAGGTCTATGAACAATGTTAGTAGTTCGATGCAAAAGATGCAACAAAGAGTTGACAGGAGGAAATCATCCACAGTCTTGTGGATGTCCCAACATGATGGTTGTAACTCAGGATAAGGTTACAGCCGTTGACTTGAATCAAGTTATCATGGTAAAATCAACAAAGGAAACCAAGAAAAAAGGAGTCCTTAGTTCTTCTGACTTATCCTTTCAAGAAGAACGACGCAAACGTAAAGTCCGCAAGTTAGACTTTGACGTTCGTTAGGAGAGGTGGTCGAGTGGTTTATGGCACTGGTCTTGAAAACCAGCGATGTGAAAGCATCCGTGGGTTCAAATCCCACCCTCTCCGCCACGGGGTGTAGCTCAGTTTGGTAGAGCACTCGCTTTGGGAGCGAGTGGCCGAAGGTTCAAATCCTTTCACCCCGATTGTCTAAATATGACAACAATGGAATTTTATTCAGTGGAATACTGGCAAGAGAATTGGGACACTCTTCTGGACAGAGTAGAAAATGGTGAGACAATAGGTATAGAGAATGAGAATGGGGAACAGGCAGTAATGGTTCCAGCGGATGATGAACTCATACGCATATACAAAGACCTTAACAACGAAGCTTCTTGAGGGACTGTCGCCTAATGGTTAAGGCCCACTGCTTATAACGGTGTGACCTGGGTTCAATTCCCAGCAGTCCTACTACAATGAGGAATCCCAATCGTGTTTAACGAGATAATATCTAAAAAAGAACAATCTGAACTGTTGAGATGGATATTTGAAAATGAAAATATTTTTGAAGAAAATATAGTTTCCTCAAATAGAAAGTTTCTTCGTATAAATTCAATTAAAAAAGTTCCAGAATTGTTTTTTGATATTAAAAAAAGAATTCTAGAAAAGGAAAATATAAAAAATTATGAACTAGATCCTTTTTTTGGAGATATGGTAACTTGGAATAGTGAGGGTGGATCTATTCAACTTCACGATGATCCTACCATCCCAGGAAGAGAACATTATAGATTTAATCTTTTTCTTAGTAAACCAATATCTGGTGGTGACCCAATTTATAATAATAAAAAATTAAATTTTAATGAAAGAGAGTATGTCAAGTATCATGTAAACAGATATAAACATATGTCTAAACCAGTTATTGGACAAAAACCGAGAATTGCAATATCATATGGTATATCGGTAGATCAGAGCACTAGTAATCTGATCTACTATTAGATTATATTTGGGGGGATTAGCAATCTGGTGAATGCACCGAACTCATAATTCGGCTGAGGTGGGTTCGATCCCCACATCCCCCATTGGTCAGTTTCACGACTGACCCCTTGACCTATCTGGTCTCTCACTCTATAATTACAGAGTAATCAATACAGAAGATGACTATTACTTCCAAGTTCAAGAAAGACATTACTACTCTTCGATCCGCAGTCGATGGTGAGTTTTTTCTCGATGTAAAGAATCCGAAACTTTACAAGAAAGTCCGCAAGTTTTATGAGAACGACGGTGTGGAGTTCTCAGGTGATCCTCTCGATGACTATGATATCTTGATTGATTGTATTGCTGAGGACCTTGAATCTGTGGAGGTTGCGTGAAGGTTTTACTGGAACGTTTCCCGTATCGTTATGTTGAAAATGGAACCCTAGAAAATGGTATGCCAGACTATCGTATTCAGAAAGCAAATGAATACACTAAACGATATTCTGACATGTATCTTCTTGATAATCAAATGCAGTTACTGACTGCAATTGATGATTTTGAATACACGAAATGGTTAGACCCTGATCGTGTTCCTTGTTATATTAAAGACTCGGTATGTCGTTAAACTAGCCCTGGTCGGGATGGGTTTCATGACCCCTCGGGTTTCTTGTTTTTCCATAAGAACAAGTGGTGCGGATGGAGGTAATACTCCCGCCAGGTTTCTTGTTTCCTGTCAAAGAATAAGTGGCGTGCATGTAAGACCTTTTAAAGGACGGGTGACCCCCGTCCTTTTTTTCATAAATAGGGTCGTAGAATTATTACTGAACAAATGGCTTATAAAGGAACTGCGGCCAAATCTGCCAGTGGTGCATCGATGTCTAAGTATGATGTTGAGGTTGAAGGAAGACTTCAGGCACTTGAATCAGCCATCGCTGAACTGAAGAAGGAAGTTGCTTCTCATAAACATCCTGCTCCCGCCGCTAAGTCTGGTGGAGACGGTGGAAGAGTTGATGCTTTGATTGAGAAGTTGAATAGGTGTGAAGCTATCACCCAGTATTTCCCTAAAGGTGCTGACGGTAAGAGAAGAATTGACATCTGACTCTTTAAGTCATAGAATAATATCAGACAAAACACAACAATGAGTGAATATAAGAAGACCGCACTAGTCCTTGGTGCGGGTGGCTTTATTGGTAGTCACATGGTCAAACGACTCCGCGAAGAGGGATACTGGGTTCGTGGAGTTGACCTTAAACATACTGAGTTCTCAAAGTCTGAAGCTCATGAATTTATTCAGGGTGATCTTCGCGACGTGAAGTTTGTCTCTCGGTGTATCCGATTTACTGGATACCTGGGAAACTTTTATGAACAAATTGCTGAAAAGTTTGTTCAACCTTTTGACGAAATCTATCAGTTTGCCGCTGATATGGGTGGTGCAGGTTTTGTTTTCACTGGTGAGAATGATGCAGACATCATGCATAACTCAGTTACTATCAACTTGAATGTTCTTGATGAACAACGTAAGTTGAATGAACACCATAAGGTAAATCAAACTAAAATCTTCTATTCTGGATCAGCGTGTATGTATCCAGAACACAATCAACTTGATCCCGATAATCCTGACTGCCGTGAAGAATCCGCATACCCAGCCGCCCCCGACTCTGAATATGGGTGGGAGAAACTTTTCAGTGAACGTCTCTACTTTGCTTACAATCGTAATTATGGCATCCCTGTTCGGGTGGCTCGTTACCACAACATCTTCGGACCTGAAGGAACCTGGGAAGGTGGAAGAGAGAAAGCACCAGCTGCAATCTGCCGTAAGGTCGCTTACCTCCCGCAGTCGGGTGGAGCAATCGAGGTGTGGGGAGATGGCCTACAGACTCGTTCCTTCCTGTTCATTGACGAATGCATTGAAGCGACTCGAAGGTTGATGGATTCGGAATTCATTGGACCTGTAAACATTGGTTCCGAAGAGATGGTTACTATCAATCAATTGGTGGAAACTGCTGCTAAGGTTTCTGGTAAGGAAGTAAGAAAGATGTACAAACTGGATGCTCCTCTAGGTGTTCGTGGACGCAACTCTAATAACGATGTTGTCCGCAGAGAACTTGGATGGGACTATTCTCAAACTCTTGAGGAAGGTATTTGTAAAACTTACGAATGGATCTCTGAACAAATTACTAACAAGCAAAAATGAAAATTGACATCGTTCGTGACGAAGTAAAGTCATTAGATATTGATCATCTTAAATCCCTGTCACTCAATCCTAATGATTGGCAGGTTTCTGGTATAAGCGAATATCGACTTTATGCTTACTTATCTACTTTGTTTAATAAAACGACAATTTTAGATATTGGAACTAGAACTGGTGGTTCTGCTCTGGCACTGTCTTATAATCCCAAGAACAATGTTAGGAGTTATGATATTGTGGAACAAGGTGCAAGTTCTATAAGGAAAGAAAATGTATCTTGGCTTATTGCAAATTTCATGGAAGACGATAACATTAACTGGGATAATGTTTCTATTATTGTAATTGATGTTGGTCCACATGACGGAAAGCAAGAACGTATTATGATGGATTGGTTGCGTGAAAAAGGTTGGAAAGGAATTCTTATTCACGACGACATTGGACCAGAGTGGCCTCTTATCCAAGAAATGTGGAATGAAATTGATGATGAAAAAATTGATGTGACTGACTTTGCTCACCTCAGCGGAACTGGAATAGTAAACTTTGGAAACTCGCACACAATTAAAGTATTAAGATGAAAATAACAATTCTAGGATCTGCAGGTCAGATTGGTGCATACCTTTCTGAATACCTCAGTAATAAGGGTCATGAAATCACGGATATTGATATCGTGAATGGTCCTGAGTTTGACCTCAGAGTAACACCTAACACTATTGTAGAGAAAGCAATTGAGAGTGCTGACTTTGTATTCTTCCTTGCTTTTGATGTTGGTGGTTCACGTTACCTGAAGAAGTATCAGCATACGTTTGAGTTTATCAATAACAACACTCGTATGATGGCAAACACTTTTCGTTTGCTGGACAAATACAGTAAGAGATTTGTATTTGCATCATCCCAGATGAGTAACATGTCTTACTCTCCTTACGGTGTGATGAAACGTGTAGGAGAACTGCACACCACTGCACTCAAGGGACTGACTGTTAAGTTCTGGAATGTCTATGGTATTGAGCATGACATGGAAAAAGCACATGTCATCACTGACTTCATCCGTAAGGGATTTGAAGAGAAGCAGTTTGAGATGATGACCGATGGTACAGAGGAGCGTCAGTTCCTCTATGCTGAGGATTGCTGTGAGGCATTGGAGACTGTCATGGAGTCTTACACTGACTTCAAACCAGAAGATCCCCTTCACATCACGTCATTCAGAACAGAGACAATCAAAGAGGTTGCCGCTATGATTAAGGGATGTTTTTACATGGATGAGATGTATG
>Ga0213866_10001190_pt1 | contig 19585 bp, 16 predicted proteins | sample PICome_11_FD_160079 | JGI IMG/M metagenome (GOLD analysis project Ga0213866, IMG submission 160079) | Coastal seawater microbial communities near Pivers Island, North Carolina, United States - PICO284 | ecosystem: Environmental > Aquatic > Marine > Coastal | place: USA: North Carolina...
CGTTCACATCTCCCTAAGAAATGACTGATAGTGCTCGCCGAAGAAATGGCGGCGAGGCAAGAAGTGAGCGTCACGAGGACAATTTGGGAAAAAGCAAGACGTGGCCGTCTGGAGTGGTACCTACCGCTGGCGGCTTTTTGTGTTGCCCTCATCCTCGCAGGCAGCATGTTGGCGCTTGATGTACAAGCCTCAACAGAAGTTGAAGGGCTCCTGGCCATTGGTGCCGCCGGCATTGTGGCCCTGATGGCCCACTTTCTGGCTCGCCATCTCACGCGATTTTTGAGCCAGCTGAATGGCGATATTCGAGCCATTAGGGGCCTGTCCCCGTCTGATCTGGACGAATTTGACCCCCCTTTTGTAGAACTCCGGCGCCTTCGTCTCGAAGTCCTCAGAACCCGTCGTGCCATCAATCGGACAATGGGTCAGCTGCACCGCGCCGCAGAAATCGACAGACGGACCGGACTGTTGAATGAACTCAGCTTGCAAAAGAAAATTGAGAGCGCGCTTACCAGTGCCCGGTTTGACAATCCCGCGGCGCTGATCTTGCTCAAATTTGGCGGTTATGACGAAAAGATAGGCCGCGAACGTGAAAACCTTATGGTTCAGCACGTCTCCAAGGTATTGAAGAACACGGTGCAGAAATGCGAGTCCGACCGAGGGCTATCCCCCGGCCAATGGCCACTATCCTCGCCCGGCTCCAATCGGTATGCGATCCTCGCACAGGATTTCGGACACCGTGATGATCTGGCGTCCCTCGTCAGGGAGCTTCAGGCCGCGTTTCGAAATCCTGTCCGTCTTGATGACCAATCGGTTCAGCTCACCCTCGAAGGGAGTATCGTCCTGATCCCCGAGGACGGCGACTCCGTCTCTCACGTTCAGCATCGGGCTGAGGACACCCTTCGCGACCTGAAGCTCCAGAACAAAACAGGATTTGGCTTTTACTCGCCAAAGCTTGAGCGTCAACGCGACGCGGTCCGCAAGCTGGAGGCAGAGCTTCGAACCGCGATCGACGAAGATCGGTTTATCCCTCTGTTTCAACCTAAAATCGATCTTATGACAGGACGAATTACTGGTGTGGAAGCCCTCGCGCGATGGCAGCTTCCAACAGGCCGCCTAGTCTCCCCTTCGGTTTTTATAGAATTGGCCGAGGCGACCGGGCAGATCGGGGCCATCGGGGAGCAAATCCTTCGGAAGGCCTGCGCTGAAGCAGCGACATGGGTCCGGTCAGCAGGGCCCCTCTCACTGGCCGTCAACGTCTCTCCTCAACAATTCGAAGACCAGTCCCTGACCCAAACCATCCTGGACGCCATTGCTAAATCCGGCCTCCCTCCAAGATGTCTACAAATTGAAATCACGGAAAGTCTGGCCATCGCTCATCCAGATCGGGTCAGAACAGTCCTTGCTCCTCTACGTAAACTGGGCATGCAGCTGGCTATTGATGATTTCGGGACCGGCCATTCGAATCTCGCCACGCTGACACAACTGGATTTCGACGTCTTCAAGATCGACCGGCAATTCGTCACCGGCATCCCCACGGACCCGCAGGCCAATGCCATTGTCGACATGATCCTGAGCATGGCGCGGACGCTGAATATGCAAATCGTCGGGGAAGGTATCGAGACTCAGGATCAAGCTAATTTCCTGGCCCAGAAGGGCTGTCACATCGGACAAGGTTTTCTCTATCGCCCCCCGATCACAGCGGCAGAGTTGAGAGAGCTTCTGGCAGATCAGCCTTTCATGCTGCAGCGAAAACGCGCTTAGTCAGGTATTGCCACTTGCCTTAAGCCCGGTCCATCGCCAAATCATGCAGCGATGACCATGCACAATGTTCCCGACTGGCACGGTACCACGATCCTCGCGGTACGCACTCCAACTCAAATCGCCCTGCTCAGCGACGGGCAGGTCTCAATGGGTCAGACGGTCATGAAGGGGAATGCCCGGAAAGTGCGACGCATTGGAAACGGAGAAATCCTTGCCGGATTCGCCGGTGCAACGGCAGATGCCTTCACCCTATTTGAGCGCCTAGAGCAAAAACTAGAGCGATTTCCCGGCCAACTACAAAGAGCGGCAGTGGAACTCGCCAAGGAATGGCGAACAGAAAAATACCTGCAGAAACTCGAAGCCTTGCTAATCGTGGCAGATCGGCAAACCACGCTTGTCATCACCGGGGCTGGCGATGTGCTTGAACCCGAGCACAGTGTGGTGGCTGTCGGATCCGGGGGAAATTATGCCCTCGCAGCGGCACGGGCGTTGGTGGGATATGAGACGGACGCAGAAACACTGGGCCGAAAAGCCATGGGCATCGCCGCCGATATTTGCGTCTTCACCAATGATAATTTCACCGTTGAGATCTTGGATGTTTAATTTCGGAGATCTGCGAGCAGCGGTGACAGCAGACATTCTAACCCCCCATCAAGCCACGAAGCTGGAAACCTTCCTGAAGTCGCGTCACCCCGCAGAAACGGATGCAAACGGAGAAAACCTGCGGCTCCTGTCAAACTTCAATGACCTCTTCGTCACCTTTGGCATCATCATTCTGTTTACAGGGCTCAGTGTTTTGTCGGTCCGTATTTTTAAGGTGCATTCGTTCGCAACCGATTTTGCCGGAATGACACTCATCACGGCCCCTGTCGCACTCTGTTCGCTGATTATGATGGAATATTTCTGCAGGCGCAGGCGCATGCTCCTCCCCAGCCGTGTTCTCTCACTGATCTTCGTCACCTCTGTCACCGTGGGCTTTGCGGGTGTTTGGGCTGCGATCCTGGACCCCAGCCAACGGTTCGGCGACGCCTTTTTTAGCCGTGGCTGGTTCGCTCCCCTGAACTTTGCCACCGCGCTCGGAGCGAGCGCAGTCATTTTTCTGCGCTACAGACTGCCCTTTGCCCTGTTCCTGATTGCCCTGTGTGGCGCAGGTGTTGCGTACTCGGCCCTGGCAGCTTTGGAGGCGGTCCCAACAATACTTGCTGGCGGCATGAGCCTCACCAGCGGCCTGGCAACACTGGTCTGGGCGATCTGGTTTGACACTAGAGATCCGACGCATTGCTCAGACACCTCCGACAATGCTTTCTGGTTACATCTGGCCGCAGCACCCCAGCTGATCCTCGGCCTCAGCATCCTGATCACAGGACGAGGCGTCATGACCAACACCGGATTGACGGTCGGCCTGATCGAAAGCGCTGTTCTTCTGGGGACCCTGATCGTTCTGGCCGCGCTGGCGCTGGCATTGAACCGAAGGGCCCTGATTGTTGCCAGCCTCCTGACCTTTATCTGGGCACTGGTCTCCATTCTGAACAGCGCCGGCCTCGAAGAGATGACCGTCTTCTTTGTGGTGACACTGGTCATCGGGGGAGGCGTGGTTTTACTCGGCGCCGCCTGGAACACTGCCCGGAACCAGGTCTTGAAACTGCTCCCACGCCAGGGCCTGTGGCACAAAGTGTTTCCCCCTGAACCCGTTTTGGAGACCTGATGACTGCATTAACGCCAACCGAAATCGTCACCGAATTGGACCGCCACATTGTCGGCCAGAGCGACGCCAAGAGGGCGGTCGCCATAGCGCTGCGAAACAGGTGGCGGCGCAAACAGGCTCCGGAAGGACTTCGCGGCGAGATCACCCCCAAAAATATTCTCATGATCGGACCAACAGGGGTCGGGAAAACCGAGGTCTCAAGACGACTGGCTCGCCTCGCCAATGCGCCTTTCCTGAAAGTCGAGGCCACTAAATTTACCGAAGTTGGCTATGTCGGTCGTGACGTCGAACAGATCATCCGAGACCTTGTCGAAGCCGCCATTGGCATGATTCGAGATGCCAAACGTCAAACTGTTAAGGAAACGGCACGTGATACTGCCGAAGAACGCCTGCTCGATGCCCTGGTCGGTGAACAGGCCCAATCTTCAACCCGGGAGGTTTTCCGGGCCAAGCTCAGAAGTGGAGAACTTGACGACAAAGAGGTGGACATCGACCTGCCGGAAACCGGCGGCATGCCCATGATGGACATGGGCGCCACCGGATCCGTCAGCATGATCAACCTGTCTGAAATCTTGGGAAAAACTATGGGGGGACGAACCAAGCGGGTACGAACGACCGTGGCGGATGCCTATAAACCGCTGATCGACGAGGCCGCTGATGCTCTGATTGACGATGACGCCATAGCGCGCGAGGCCGTGCGAGCGGTTGAAGAAGACGGCATCGTTTTCCTTGACGAAATCGACAAGGTCGCCGGCGGCTCGGGACGATCAGGCGCCGATGTCAGCCGAGAAGGCGTCCAGCGTGACCTGCTCCCCCTTATTGAAGGCACCACGGTTTCAACCAAACGGGGTCCCGTGAAAACCGACCATATCCTGTTCATTGCATCAGGCGCTTTCCACGTGGCCAAGCCTTCCGACCTGCTTCCGGAATTACAGGGCCGACTTCCGATCAGAGTGGAACTTCGGCCCCTGACCCGCGACGACATGCGGCGGATACTGGTGGAACCCGAAGCCAGTCTCATTCGCCAACATGAGGCACTCCTGGCGGCCGAAAATGTGACCCTGCGATTTGAAGAAGACGCCATTGATACAATTGCCGACCTTGCCGTTAAGGTGAATGAAACCGTCGAGAATATCGGGGCCAGGCGGCTCCAGACGGTTCTGGAGCGCCTCCTTGATGACATAAGCTTTAGCGCTGACCAGAAGCATGGCGACACCGTAACCATTACGGCTGAATATGTTCAGGCCCAACTGGCCGATCTTGCTGGAAATGCCGACCTGTCAAAATTTATTCTGTGACGCCTGCTGCCCCGGACGGGCTGACCAGCCCGGCTGAAAAGCCCATGACATGAAATAACTCATTCTGGTCCATGACACCACGAACCAGCTCGGACCCCGGTCCTGAAGCAAATATCGCGACGTCTTCGCCACCATGTGTTTCAGAGGGCATGAAAATCGCGGCTTGCTGTTGATAGTCATTGGACAGAGTGTCTACAGCACTGAGATCTGACCGCTGACAATCGGCCGCCCGGCAACCTGTCTCCCCATTCGCATAGCCCAGCGTGGTGTAGGGCTTTCCGTCTGCGGCACGCGCCATGGCACCCGTCTCATAAACAACTTTTCCCAAAATGGGGTTATTTCGGCGGGGATATCCCGCCATGGTCATGGTGTGACTGTGATCCGCGGTGACGATAATCAAAGTGTCTTCCGGACTGGTCAACGCCAGCGCAGTCGCCACCGCCTCGTCAAAAGCCACCGTGTCCCCAACTGCGCGCGCTGCATTCACGCCATGATGGGCGTGGTCAATGCGCCCACCTTCGACCATGAGCATATAACCCTGATCTTGTTGGGACAAACGTGTTATGGCGGCCCGCGTCAGATCGGCGATGGAAGGCTCGTTCCCTGCGCCCGCAAGCCGGTCAAGATCGTAAACCATATGCGATGGCTCAAACAGACCAAGAACCTGAACAGGCTGGCCAAAATCGATGGCCTCGAAACCATCACGGTCAAAGATCACGCTATGGCCCGCGGATTTCGAGGTCCAGGCGCCCATAAGATCCCGGCCATCCTGTCGGTTCCCCGTGCGCTCCTCATATTCCGGATCCGCCATTTCCGCCGGCATAAACCCGGCACGACCGCCGCCAAGGACGATTTCGAAACCATCGCCTGCGGCCCAGTCGATGAGCTGTCGCGCAATATCGGTACAACCTTCCCCGGACCCTGCCAGGGCGCTGTCATCCTCCCAGTCCCGATGGACCGACTCCGCATAAACAGCGGCGGGCGTGGCGTGGGTGATTCTGGCTGTCGAGACCACTCCGGTCGCCAGACCCTGCATTTCCGCAAGCTCGAACAACGTATCGCTGCCCTGACCAACGCCGCTGGCACAGTTTCCGACCGAAACCCCAGACCTCAGGCCAACAACACGGGACTTCGTCTTGAACCCTGACACCATGGCTGTGGCCGTGGAAGCGCTATCGGCAACCTGATAGTCATGGCTGTAGGTTCGGGAAAGCGCCGCATGGGGCAGGGTCTCCATGGCCATGCGGTGACTTTCCCCATCGCCTCCCAGACGTTGCCCCGCATAGATTCGGGCGGCCGTGAGGGTCGAGACCCCCATCCCGTCCCCAACGAACAGGATCACATTCTTGGCACGCGCCTCCCGGTCCGGCCCAGCACGGTCGAGAACCGCCTCTTCCGCCCTTTGATAATAGGGGTCGCCCGCCTGCTGCGGGACCACAGACTGACGATCCTGAAAGGCCAGCTCCTCGGGACCCAGAGGAACCGGAGAACAGGCGACCAGTCCAGCCAGAAGAAAAACAGACATAACGGAGTGGCGCATTGATTTAATCCTTCTTAGTGGCCCTTCGGCTCAGAAACATGATCTGCGACGGCCTTGGGCTGTCCGTCCCGTCGGCGAGACGGCGCTTGAGCCAGCAATATCCCACTTATAATCAGGACACAGCCCCCGGTCTGCACGACCGTCAGAACCTCATGAAACAGATGCCAGGACAAAAACGATGCAACAACGGGCTGAGCAACAACTAGAATTCCGGCGATTCCCGCCGGGGTATGCCCGAGGCCCGTTATAATGAGGCCCTGTCCAATGACCTGCACGACAATCGCCAGCATCAGAGGCAGCAGTAAACCGGCCATTTTATCCGGAAGCCAGCTTTCTCCTGAGACGGTAACCAGGATCGCAGCGACAAAAGCCTCGACCACCGTCAGCCAGAAGATGGTTTCAAGGCCGCTCAGGTTCCGGCGAGCGACTTTTGAGGCGACCATGTAGCAGGATACAAAGACAGCGGCGCAAATGGCCAGGAGATCACCAAACCAGGCACTCGGGTACATGGCGCCATCGCCCCTGAGTGCGCCCAAAGATAAAGCGGCGGCACCAATGACCGCAAGGGTTGCGGCGAGACCCCAGACGGGGGTCGGCCGATCTTTCAGGATAATCCATGCAACAAGGCCAACCCCAATATTTCCGAGATTTACGATGAAGGTCGAACTTGCCACGCTGGTGTGAGTCAGGGCCCAGTGCCAGAAACCCACATTGCAGGCGAAGAAAGTGCCCGCCATCACCACAAATCGGTTAGGCATACGCGGCCACCGCCTGTGTTTCAGGAAAACCATGAGCAGCAAAATCGGAATGGCCAGCGTGAATCGCCAGAATGCAATGGATTGTGGCCCCAGCGATTCGAGGCCATACCGCATCAGGATTGGCGCAAAGCCAATAAAGACCCCACCGGATAAAACAATTATCGGGCCCAGCCATCTAAACGCCAGACCACCGCCCTGCCCCGCACCGTTTGTGTTCATATCAGGCCCAGCCGATCCCAGATTGACGATGGATCGACTCCATCTTGTCGCAACTGCCGAAGAGGAACACTGCGACGTGTTTTGGACAAGCGCTGGCCCGCAGTGTCTGCCACCAGATCATGATGATGGTAACAGGGCTGCGACCAGCCCAGCAAAGCCTGCAGAAGCGTCTGAATATGCGGTGCATCAATGAGGTCCCGGCCACGAACAACATGCGTGACCCCCTGCACGGCATCGTCATGGGTCGCCGCCAGATGGTAGGCACTTGGGCTATCCTTTCTCGCGATCACAATATCTCCGCAAAGGTCTGGCCGGGCGCGCCGCGTGACCTCCTGCCCCGCCTCAACTACCTTAAAGCTGAGCTCATTCCAGACAGAGCCGAGGGTCTGCTGAGCCGCCATCAGGCTCAGGCGCCAAGCAAATGGCATTCCCTTTTCGAGGTTCTCTTGTTCAACCCGCTCCGGCAGAGACCAACCCGTAAAAGCCAACGCATCACCTTGCTCCTCGAGAACCTCCGCACGGGTTCGGAAGCAGCGGTAGGCCAGACCCCGTTCAGCAAGCCTCGACACCGTGGCGGCATAATCCGGGAAATGGTTCGACTGCCGTCGAGCAGGCTCCGTCCATTCAAAACCCAGCCAGGCCAGATCCTCCAAAATAGCCTCTGTAAAGTGCGGCCGGCACCGGGTCGTATCAATATCCTCTATCCGGAGCAGAACCTGCGCGCCGATACGTGTGGCCAGCGTCCACACATGCCATGCGGATGCGGCATGGCCCAGATGCAGGTAACCTGTGGGCGACGGCGCAAACCGTGTTACCAGACCGGTCACATCGCGGCTCCACCTATGACGGGGTCAACTGTCTGAACTGACGCTCGGCATCGGACAGACCACCCCGGTTCCCCCAATCCCGCAATAGCCATTTGGATTCTTGGCAAGGTATTGCTGATGATACTCTTCGGCAGGATAAAAGACATCAAGCGGACGGATCTCGGTGGTGATCTGGCCTTTACCTGCAGCGTTTAACGCCCTTTGATAAGCCCTCATGCTCTCCCTGACCGGCCCGGCCTGATGAGCGCCTGTCATATAAATCGCAGAGCGATATTGTGTCCCGATATCATTGCCCTGCCGCATTCCCTGAGTCGGATCGTGCGACTCCCAAAACAGCTTCAGCAAGTCTTCGAGGCGGATACGGGCCGGATCAAAAACGACGCGAACAACTTCTGTATGGCCGGTGCGGCCACTGCAGGTTTCTTCATAAGTCGGATGGGGCGTGTACCCGCCGGCATAACCCACCTGCGTCAGATAAACGCCGTCCCCTTGCCAGAAAATCCTCTCTGCCCCCCAGAAACACCCTAAAGCGAAAACGATTTCCTCCATCCCGGCCGGCACCTCGGCCGCGTAGGAAACACCAGACACAAAGTGGGTCCGGGCCGTCGGGAGCGGTTGAGACCGGCCCGGCAGCGCGGCAGCCTGATCCGGGATTGTGGCTGGCTTTTGACGAAAGAACATGGCGGGACCCCTTTTCTGTCCTGAGGATATGGGGCTTCTGCAGTCTTGCGCAATGTCCCGGCTTGCAGTCCTGACAGGCAGCGCTATAGAGCTGCAGTGATGGTGAGGTGGCCGAGTGGTCGAAGGCGCACGCCTGGAACGCGTGTAGGCTGGCAACAGTCTCCAGGGTTCGAATCCCTGTCTCACCGCCACTGAGACCGTCCAGAGGTCATTGATCGTCTCTTGAGGACCAGACCCGGGGCCGGATTCTCTGCGGCCCGGGGCGGCCGCAAACGTGGTCCGGGATACCCGCCGTCCGGCTCCGAGACGGCCCGCAGGGGCAGGCTGAAACCGCGCGGCCTAGACCTCCATATCTTCCAGGCGCCGGCCCCGGGTTTCGCGTACCATGCGCAGGACGAACCAGACGGAGATCGCGGCAGAAATCGCATAAAGTCCGTACGCGCTGGTCAGACCCGTGGTCACCAGCAGGATCGGGAACGTCATGGTGATCGCGAAATTAGCGATCCACTGTGCGAACCCGCTCACAGCGAGCCCCGAGCCGCGCAGCTGGTTGGGGAACATCTCCCCCAGCAACACCCACATCACGGGGCCCCAGCTCAGATTGAAGAGCGCCACATAGGCAATTGCAGACATCAGGGCGAGGGTCCCCAGCATCGGGGACAGCGTCAGCCCGGTCGGCGTCACCGTGGCCTGAGAAAAGGCCAGCGCCATGATGGCAAGGGTGAGCGCCATGCCAACCGACCCGATGATCAGGAGCGGCTTGCGCCCAATCCTGTCGATCAGGGCGATGGCGAGCAGACAGGCCAGAATGCTGACAGAGCCCATGATCACATTGGTCAGAAGACCATCTTCCTCCGTGAATCCGACAAATTCCCACAGGACAGATCCATAATAAAAGATGACGTTGATCCCGACGAGCTGCTGGAAGACGGCAAGACCGATCCCCACCCAGACAATGCCATGAACCCGGCCTGCCTCACTCAGCAGATCGGACAGGCGGGGACTGCGGGTGGAGGTCAGGGATGCGGCGATGTCGCGGACGGACTCGGCCCCCGCGGCGTCCCCATACAGGCGCCGAAGCACACGGCCCGCACGATCAGACTTCCCGGCCGCAACCAGAAAGCGCGGGCTTTCAGGGACACAGAACAGAGCGCCAAAAAAGATCGTGGCCGGGATGATTTCAGCCCAGAACATCCAGCGCCAGGCCGCAAAACCGCCCCAGAACAGGTCGGTCGACTCTCCCGCAGCACCCGCAATGACATAATTGCTCATGAACGCGGCGGTCAGTCCGGAAATAATGGCGACCTGCTGGATGGAGGACAGGCGGCCGCGCAGATGGGAGGGGGCGATCTCACTGATATAGGCTGGCGCCATAACACTGGCCGCGCCAACGGCCAGACCCCCGAGGATCCGATAGGCAATGAACTCCCCGGTCGCGCCGGCGATGCCGGACCCCCACGCACTGATCAGGAAGAAAAGCGCAGACACCACCAGCACGGTCCGGCGCCCGAAAATATCGGCCAGCCGCCCGGCCAGAAACGCCCCGATGGCGCAGCCAAGCAACATGGACGCTACGCTGAACCCCGTGCCGATGGAATCCGATCCAAAGGCGGATTGCAGCCCCTTAACCGTGCCATTGATCACGCCGCTGTCATAACCGAACAGAAAGCCGCCCAGAGCGGCCACAAAGGTGATGAGAACAGCAAAGCCAAGGCTGCCCCCAGTCTGATCTGGTGTCTCTGTCATTTGGCCCCCCCGGCCCCTCTCTCTTCGACGGTCAGAACAGTTGTTCTGAGCTCTGTGGAGCTGTTACCCACCATGATCTCGAATTCGCCCGGCTCGACAACCCGTTCCATCTCCCGGTTATAAAACCGCAGCGCCGCGCTCGTAATCGGGAACTCAACCTCCGCAGTCTCCCCCGGTGCGAGGGAGACCCGCTGAAACCCTTTGAGTTCCTTGACGGGACGGGTCACAGAGCTGACCCGGTCACGAACATACATCTGGACGACCTCGTCACCGGCCACAGGTCCGGTATTCGTCACCGTCACCCGCACCGTGGTCTGCCCGTCCGGGAGAATGGCCGGGTCCGTCAGTCGCGGCTCGGAGATGTCAAACGTGGTGTAGCTCATACCGTATCCAAACGGATAGAGCGGGTCGGCACTGGCAAAGGCATAGCCCCGCTTCGCGGTGGGCTTATGATAGTAGAAAGCCGGTATCTGTCCCACACTGCGGGGCACGGTGACGGGCATCTTGCCGCTCGGCGACACGCGGCCAACCAGCAAGTCCGCCACCGCCGTGCCGGTTTCCTGCCCGAGAAGCCAGCCATACAGAATGGCGGAGAAATGATCCTCAACGTCCACAAGTGACAATGGCCGCCCCGTAATAATCACGCCGACCATCGGGATCTCCAGTTCGGACAGCGCCTCAACCAGGTCCGTCTGCTGCCCGATCAGGGTGATGTCATCGCGGTCCCCCATATGCGTCTCTGACCAGGCCTCACGCGATGTCGACTCATCGCCGCCGATCGCCAGGATGATCAGGTCTGCCCCCTGCGCCGCCGACACGGCCTCCCCGATCAGGCGCCGGTTGGCATCCTCATCTGCCAGCTCGACATCATCATCCCACCAGGACCGGTTGGAGGTGAGCTCAACGCCTCTGGCATGCACGATCTCAATATCGGATCCGAATTCAGCCCGCAGGCCATCCAGAATGCTGATGGTCTGGCGCGGCTCATCTGAATATCCCCCCAGAACCGTGACATCTGAATTCGGACCGATCACGGCCACGCGTCTCAGGGCGGAGCTGTTAAGGGGCAGGGTGGAGTCGAGATTCTTGACCAGAACTGGCGCCTTCCTGGCCGCCTCGAGGGCAACCTCGCGGGCCTGAGCATTCCCGGTAAGCCGGTCGGCTTCCTCAGGATCGGCGAAGGGGTCCTGCATCACGCCGCTGCGCCGCTTCAGGCGCAGAACACGTTCAACCGCCTGGTCAACCAGAGCCATATCCAGCGCCCCGGAATCCAGTCGCTCTTTCATGGCGTAAAAGGCCACCCCATCAGGCAGTTCGACATCGACGCCCGAGGCCAGCGCGAGGGCACCGGCCTCCGGCAGGGAGCCAACGACTCTGTGCCGACGTTCCAGCTCGCTGATCGCAAAATAATCCGCCACCACGACGCCATCAAAGCCCCACTCACCCCGCAAAACATCATTCAGCAGCCAGGGATTCGCATGCGAGGGCACACCGTCGATCTCATTATAGCTGGCCATGACACTGGCCGCCCCGGCCTCTTTCACCGCGGCCTCAAAGGGTGGGAAGAAAACCTCCCGCAGGACCCGCTCGGGAAGCTGAGCCGGGCCAATATTCATGCCGGCTTCCGGCTGGCCGTGGCCCGTCATGTGTTTCAGCGTCGTAACCACCTTATCATCGGCGATGATGTCCCCGTCTCCCTGAAATCCACGGACCGCGGCAAGGGCCATCTGGGTGACAAGATAGGGATCTTCGCCAAAAGTCTCCTCAATCCGGCCCCAGCGCGGATCAAGGGCCACATCAACAACAGGCGAGAGCACATGGTGCACGCCCCGGACCCGGATTTCCCGCGCGGTGATCGCGTAGATGCGTTCTGCCAGATCGGCGTCGAACGTGCTGGCCAGAGCAATCGACTGGGGAAAGGAGGTGGCATATCGCCCCTGAAACCCGTGCAGGCCTTCTTCGTGGAACAGGGTGGGTATGCCGAGCCGCGTGTCTTCAATCATCCACGTCTGGATGGCATTGGTCAGGCGAACAGTGTCCCCGGGGGTCCGTGCCGAGAGCCTGCGGACCACGGTGGAGTCGTTCAGATCCTTCCGTTCGGTAGGCCCCTCCAGGCCAATGGTGTCCTGCGGGCGCGCGATGCAGCCAACGCCGTGCGGGAAATGGGCCGCCATCTTTTCGGCAGAAAAATCACCATTCTCATCGAGGATCTTGGTCTTTTCCATCCAGATACAGGAAATTTGCGCAAGCTTCTCATCCAGCGTCATCTGCGCAATCAGCGCGGAGATCTCGTCGCCCGCAGACAGGTCGGGTTCAGATGGAGCGACCTGACCACAGGCGCCAAGACAGGTTCCGATGAGCGCGGCGGCCGCGGTTCGAAGGGGTTTTGCAGACATGGCTGTTTCCTCAGACAAGGCTTCGGTTCACGAGATTTTCCAGATATTCCTGCCGACCCGATGCATGGTCAGGATTGAGGCCCTGCTCCACCACCTGATCGGCAATGCTGTCAAGCGATGCCGTTTCGGCCATCATCGCCTGACCCAGCGGGTCCTGCCATCCCGCGTAGCGGGCCTCTTTATGGGATTTGAGCGCCCCTTTCTCAATCAGCTCCGCGGCACTGAGCAGGGCACGGGCCAGAGCATCCACGCCGCCAATGTGCCCAAAAAAGAGATCCGACAGGTCAGAGCTCTGACGGCGCACTTTCGCATCGAAATTGAAGCCGCCCGTGTCCAGCCCGCCCGCAGGCAGCAATTCAATCAGGGCCAGCGTCATGTCCCGGATATCCAGATTGAACTGGTCGGTGTCCCAGCCATTCTGGCTGTTTCCGCAATTGATATCGATGGAGCCCATCACCCCGAGGGACACAGCCATAGCGATCTCATGAGCAAAACTGTGCCCCGAGAGTGTAGAGTGATTGGGCTCGATATTGACGTGGACCTCCCCCAGAAGCCCGAAGCGGCTGAGGAACCCATAAATCGTGGCCGTATCGAAATCATACATGTGATAGACCGGCTCATGCGGTTTTGGCTCGATCATGATCTTGCCCTTGAAGCCGATCTTGTGCTTGTGCTCGACCACCAGAGACAGGAAGCGCCCATACTGCTCCAGCTCCCGGTCAAGACGGGTGTTGAGAAGGGTGTCATAGCCCTCACGACCACCCCAGAGGACATAGTTCTGACCGCCAAGCGCATGCGTCGCGTTGAGGCAATCCCGGATCTGGTGCACGGCGCAGGCGACGATGTCCGGATCCGGATTGGTCAGCGCACCCGCGGCATAGCGCCGATGGTTTGTGAGATTCGCCGTGCCCCACAGGAGCCGTTTCCCGGTTCTGTCCTGATGCGCCGCCAACGCCTCCGTGGCGCGCCTGAGATTGTCCGACAGAGCTGCGGGCGTGGGTGATGGCTCCACAACGTCGACGTCATGAAAGCAGTAAAACGGCAGGTCCAGCTTGGTCAGAAACTCGAAAGCCGCTGCCATTTTCCGGTCCGCCGCATCCCTCTGGGATGTCCCCTGATGCCATGGCCGCTCGAAGGCCGGCGCGCCGAACATGTCGACGCCATCCCAACAATAGGTGTGCCAGTAACAGACCGCCATGCGCAGGTGATCTTCCATCCGCTTGCCCAGAACCACCCGGTCCTTGTCATAATACTGGTAAGCGAGGGGATTGTCCGATTGCGGGCCCTCAAAACAGATGGGTCCGATCTCGGGGAAGAATGGCGCGTGGGCACCGCCTTGAGCGTCGACAGTCATGTGGAAGTCCCTTCAAAGGTAAATCTGAGCTCGTCATAGAGGGCGCGGAAGCGCAGGCGTCGTTCGCCGAGAAGCTCTGTGAGGTCGGCCTCAGGCTCAACGACCGCGCGGCAGTCCGGCGCCGTGAAGGCCTCGGCAAGATCTGCATCGCCGGTGCCAAATCGCGCCAGACGCGCGGCCCCGAGCGCCGGTCCCACGGCCCCATCCTCTCTGTAAAGGAGGGGCCTGCGCAATGTGGCGGACAGAAGCCGCCCCCAATGGGCCGACATCGCGCCCCCACCAATCACCGAAAGTGCATCGACCGCCACACCTGTCTCGAGCAGGGCCTCGAACCCGTCCATCAGGCCAAAGGCCACCCCCTCGAGGACGGCATTGGCGAGATCTCCGGGACCCGTTTCATGGGTCAGACCGACGAAGACCCCGCGGGCATCCGCATTGTTGTGGGGTGTCCGTTCACCAGAGAGATAGGGCAGAAAAATCAGCTCCGCCCGTGGATTGTAGGCCTGTTCCGCAAGCTGCAAAAGGTCGCCCACGCTGGACGTCCGGGTGACCCGACAGGCCCATGTCAGGCAACTCGCCGCGCTCAGCATCACCGACATCAGATGCCAGCGGCCCGGCAGGGCATGGCAGAAGGCATGGACCGCGGAGGCGGGGTTGGACCGATAGGTCGACAGGGTGGTGAAGATGACCCCCGATGTGCCCAGTGACAGGATGGTGTCCCCATCGCCCGTGGCGCCGGCGCCCAGCGCCCCCGCGGCATTATCACTGCCGCCGGCCACCACCGGGACGGGGTCGAGCCCCCAGGCCTCGGCCACCGCCGGGCGAAGCGACCCGGTCACGGCGGGGCCCTCAAACAATGTCGGCATGTGCGATGCCCCAAGGCCGCAGGCCTGCAGAAGGGGCTCAGCCCATTGGCGCTGAGCCACATCCATCCACAGCGTTCCGGCAGCATCCGACATGTCGGAGGCATAAGTCCCCGTCATGCAGAGCCGCACATAGTCTTTTGGCAGGAGCACTTTGTGGGTTTTCGCGAAAATGTCGGGCTCATGCCGGCGCACCCATTCGAGCTTCGGCGCCGTGAAGCCCGGCATGACAAGATTGCCGCCCCGGCTCAGAAAGGCCGGCTCCGCCGCCTGAAGGGCCGCGCACTCCACCCCGCTTCGCCCATCATTCCACAACATGGCGGGCCGCAGGACCTGGTCGTCCGCACCCAGGAGCGTGGCGCCATGCATCTGGCCGGTGAGCCCGACGGCTCGGCTTCGCCGCCGCGTCTCGACGGGCAGGGCGCGCACGCTGGCCGAGACCGCCGCCCACCAGTCTGCGGGGTCTTGCTCCGACCAGTTTGGCCGGGGCCTTGAAACCGCCAGTGGCGCGGTCCCGGTCGCGACGACATCGCCCGATCCGTCAATGACAACGGATTTGACCGCGGAGGTTCCGATATCAATGCCCAGAAACAAGACAGGCTCCCTTCGCCAGGCACTCTGCGGCGCCGCTGCTGTTAACGTTAACACCCTTGCATTCGCGAGGCAAGAACTTAGTCTGGGGCCCGGAATGAGAGGCCGATGACAAATCCGGACAAGCCCCGTCGGGCCACCATTGTGGATGTTGCGAAACGGGCTGGCGTCTCAACCATGACAGTCACCCGGGTCATCCACAAGCGTGACAAGGTCAGCCCGTCGACAAGGGAAACCGTCGAGCACGCCATCACCGAGCTCGGCTATGCGCCGAATCTGGCCGCCAGAGCTCTGGTCGGCTCCCGGGTCCGCCGGGTTTGCCTGCTCTACGGAAACCCGTCTTCGGCCTATCTGGGCGAGCTGATCCTTGGCGCGCTCAAGGCGACAAGCGAAGCAGAGGCGAACCTCATCGTCGAACGGGTCACGCCCGATCTGTCGATGGAGGATCTGGCCGCGAAGCTGGACCGGGACTGGGACGGCCTGATTGTGCCGCCGCCAATGAGCGACATGGCCGGGATCCGTGAGCTGATCGCACAGCGGAGTTTTCCGGCTGTCTTTCTTTCCAGTGCGGCCGAGACCGGCCAGGTCAACGAGATCCGGATTGACGACTACAAAGCCGCCTATGACATTGTCGACCTACTCATTCGCAAGGGCCACCGGCGCATTGGATTCATCAAGGGCGATCCCTCCCAGACGGTGAGCGAGCGGCGCCTCGCCGGGTATGAGGATGCGCTCAGAGATGCCGGGCTGGCCGTGGACGAGGCCTGCATCGCCTTCGGCTCATTTACCTATCGGTCGGGAGAACAGGCCGCCCTGGCGCTGTGCGCTCTGGCTCGGCCACCCTCGGCGATCTTTGCCAGCAATGATGACATGGCGGCCGGCGCCCTGGCCGCGGCCGTCAAAACAGGCCGCGAGGTTCCCGCCGATCTGGCCATTGCCGGGTTCGACGACTCCCCGATCGCCACAACGGTGGCGCCCTCCCTGACAACCGTGCGCCAGCCCGTCGCGGAAATGGCTGAACGCGCCGTGCAGCTGGTTCTTAAGCTCAAGGGAAGCCAGCGTCCGGTGCAGACCATCATCGCGCCCCACGCGGTCATCGAGCGGGAAACCACATGATCGGGACCCGGCGCCGTGCCGCGTTGCGTCGCAGGCGCCACCGGGAGAGACGGACCGGGCCATCGCACAATTCGCCCTGCGGACCCGACATATATTTTCGCCGGAAGGCCGCCCACAGGCTTCCTTTGGCGCACCGAACACCCTACCTATAGTCAGGACAGCAGCCGGAGGATGGCATGACCAAGCCCGTTGCCGATAGCGCCCTCGACCAGATTTGGCGCCAGGCCCGCAGCCACAATTTCTGGGCGGATCGCCCCGTCCCCGAAACCCTGATCCGGGCCACCTATGATCTGGCCAAGATGGGACCGACCAGCGCAAACTGCTCGCCGGCCCGGTTCGTCTTCCTGCACTCGGCGGAGGCCAAGGAGCGCTTGTGCCCTCACCTGATGGAGGGCAACCGGGAGAAGACTCTGGCCGCCCCCTGGGTGGTGATCATCGCCCACGATCTGGAGTTCCATGAGAAACTGCCAGACCTTTTCCCCCATAATCCCGAGGCCAAGGACTGGTTTTCAGAACCGGCGCACAGGGAAACCACGGCCTTTCGCAACGGCACCCTGTCCGGAGCCTATCTGATGCTCGCGGCCCGGGCCCTTGGGCTGGATTGCGGGCCGATGTCGGGTTTTGACAATGCCGGCGTCGATCAGGAATTCTTCAGCCGTGATCCCGAAACGCAGCGCTGGCGCTCGAACTGGCTGTGCAATCTGGGGTATGGCGACGAGTCGGGACTCTTCGAGCGCAGCCCGCGTCTGGCCTTTGACGCCGCCTGCCGGATCCTGTGAGCTGAGACCATGCTCATCCTTGGAATCAACACGGCCGGACAGGGATGCGATGTCGTCCTCATGGAGAACAATCTGGCACTGGGCCAGAAACAGGACCCCGACGCCCGTGGCCAGGATGTGACACTCCCCGCGCTCGTCCGGTCCGTCTGGGCCGATGCCGGTATCGAACCCGGACAGATCGACCGGATTGCCGTGGTCACAGGGCCAGGGAGCTTCACCGGCATTCGACTGGGCGTTGCTTTCGCCCGGGGTCTCGCCCTCGCCCTGGATAAACCCTGCCTTGGCATCACCAGTCTTGAAGCCAGCCTGCCTCCCGGCCAGCAGGGATCGGCCATGGTTCTGCTCCCCGCGCAGAAACGCCCGCCCGACATCACTTACTGGGTGCAAAGGTTCCGTTCAGGGACGGCCACAACCGACCCGGAAGAGTGCCATATCCAAACCCTGCATGAGGAGCTTCTCGCAAGGCCTCACCGGCTTTTCGGTGAGGCCACCGCCCTGCAGGAGAAAGCCGCCGACCTGCCCGTGTATCCCGCACGGCCCACGGCCGCCCGCGCGGCGGCGCTGGCTGCAGAGCGTGATCCGGCGCTGCACCGGCCGCGGCCAAACTATGCCCGGGCCCCGGACGCCGTTCTTCCGACGTGATGCCGATTCACCGCCTGACCCCCGACCAGAGCGAGGACATGGCCGCCCTTCACGCCCTCGGCTTTCCCGGGGACGGCGCCTGGCCCAAAGCCTATTTTTCCGACCTCCTGTCTGGCGGGACCGGTATCGCCTATGGGACCTTTGACCTTCAACAGCTGGTCTGCATGGCGGTGTTTCAGCATATGCCCCCCGAAGCCGAGCTGCTCACGCTGTGCTCACATCCCCGCCATCTCCGTCAGGGCCATGCCCGCAGGCTCCTTGACCATGCGCTGGAGGACCTGCGCCAAATGACATCGGACGTGGTGCATCTGGAGGTGGCGGCTGAAAATGATGCGGCCATCCGGCTGTATAAGATGCTCGGATTTGAGCAGACCGGGTGCAGAAAGGCCTATTATCGGCGCACGGAGGGTCCCGACGGCGACGCACTTCAATTCACCCGCAACATCGCTAGACAGCCATGACCAAACAGGGCATTTAGACGCCATGGAACGGTTGGAACGCCTTTGCGCCGAAAAAGGCCTGCGCATGACGGATCAGCGCAGGACCATTGCCCGGGTCCTGTCGATGGCGGATGATCATCCCGACGCGGAAGAGCTGCACAAGCGTGCAAACGCGGTGGATACCTCAATCTCGCTGGCAACCGTCTACCGGACGGTCAAGCTGTTCGAAGAGGCCGGCATCATTGAAAGCCATGACTTTGGAGATGGCCGGGCGCGTTATGAAGAGGTTCCCGACGAGCACCACGACCACCTGATCGACGTGAAAACGGGCCAGGTCATCGAGTTCCAGAATGAAGAGATCGAACGCCTTCAGGAAGAGATTGCCCGGAAGCTTGGCTACCGGCTGGTTGACCACCGCCTGGAACTCTATGCCGTCCCCCTCGACGCCAAAGACGACCCCCCCTCTTGACCCCTTTTATCATCGCCATAACGGGCGGCTCCGGGTCGGGGAAATCGACCATTGCCGCAGCGTTGAAAGACAGGTGCGCGGCCGCCGGAGTGACCATTTTCAATGAGGATGGCTATTACTGGCCGATCTCTCATTATGGCGATGTGGCAGACGCTGCGGCACGCCAGACCGTGATAGATCAGGTCAATTATGATGATCCGGCCAGCAAGGATACGGCCCTGATGGCCCGGCAGCTCTCGGCGCTGAAATCGGGTCACCCCATCGAACAGCCCATTTACAATTACGACCTCCACGACCGCGTTCCCGACCGGACACTCCGCATTGAACCGACCAATATTCTTGTTGTTGAGGGAATCCACGTGCTCTCAATCCCGGAGCTTCGGCCCCTGGTCGACCTGTC
>Ga0213866_10001191_pt1 | contig 19582 bp, 14 predicted proteins | sample PICome_11_FD_160079 | JGI IMG/M metagenome (GOLD analysis project Ga0213866, IMG submission 160079) | Coastal seawater microbial communities near Pivers Island, North Carolina, United States - PICO284 | ecosystem: Environmental > Aquatic > Marine > Coastal | place: USA: North Carolina...
AGGCTGAGCACATGGCAAGGGACGCGACCTTCGGCGGGTTGGCCGACCGGTTCTTCACTGCCGCCGCGCTGCGCTCCGGCGCCAACCCGCGCGCCAAGGCAAAGGTCTGGCACTCGCGCGTGGCCGAGCAGGTGTTCATAGAGATGCTCGAACAGGCGGGGGTTGTCGTGCACTACGAACAGGCGGTCGACTCGGTCGACAAGCGAGGCACAACGATCACTTCGCTGACAACTACCGACGCATCGGTGTACGCCGGTCGCGTCTTTATCGACGCGAGCTACGAGGGCGACCTGCTCGCCAGAGCGGGTGTGAGCTATGTCACGGGGCGCGAATCAAAAGCGGCGTACGACGAATCGCTGGCGGGCGCGGTGTACCCCGACAAGCCGATCGCTGTCTCGCCGGTAAATGCCGGGGGACAACTGCTCTTCGGCGTGATGCCCGGCCCGCCGCCTGAGCCCGGCAGCGCCAGCGCGCACCCTACGCCCTACAACATCCGCCTGAACCTGACGATGCGCGAAGACAACTTCGTCGAGATCACCAGGCCCGACAACTACGACGCATCGCAACACGAACTGCTCGCCCGCTGCATCGAGGCCGGCCTGTTCACGAGCGTCGGCCAGATCCTCGGGCGGTACGGCATGCCCGGCGGCAAGGTCGAGTGCAACAATCGGCAGTTCTCGATCGTGTCGATGAGCATCCCCGGCGCGCAGACCCCCTGGTCCGAGGCGAGCTACGAGCAGCGCGAACAGATCCATCAGGACTACCGTGACTACACGCACGGCCAACTCTGGTTCCTGAAGACCGATCCGCGCGTGCCACAAGCCATGCGCGACGACATGGCCCGCTACGGGTTTTGCAAAGACGAGTGGGCGGACAATGGCCACTTCCCCTGGCAGCTCTACGTCCGCGAGGCGAGAAGGATGCGCGGCAGCTACGTCATGACCCAGCGCGACATCACCACGTCGCGCGAGAAAGACGATGCCATCCACCTCGGCTCACACTTCATCGATAGCCACCAGCCCACGCGATACGCCACCAAAGACGGGGGCTTCATCAATGAGGGCCGGCTCTGGCAGCGCGGCGAAATCTATTCGTTCCCCTACCGCGCAATCACGCCCAAGCAAGACGAGTGCACGAACCTGCTGATACCCGTGTGCGTCTCGGCAACGCACATCGCGTTCTGTTCGATCCGTGTCGAAGCAAGCTGGATGATGCTCGGCGAGGCGGCGGGGATCGCGGCGGCCATGGCTCAGCGAGCCGACGTCGCGGTGCAAGCGATCGACATCGCGACGCTCCAAGAGCGGGTCCGCACGACGGGCATCCCGCTTTCAATGCCAACCCCAGAAAGCGTGACGAAATAAAAACCCCCATCTTGCGATGGGGGCTATTGAATATAGTGCTGTCAAAACTTCGGCTTACTTCGCGATGCGGTACTGTCCGTCGGGATCGTGGAGGAAGTAGTAGTCGTAGGGGCCGGGCTTGGGCAGCTCGATGTAGGTCTTGCCGTTGCCGTCGGTCTTGGTCTCGAAGGTGACCGGGCTGTTGAACAGCTCGTTCTGGGTGAAAGCGCGGGGGACAACGCTTTGGACCTTTGCCTGCTCGGGGTTGTCACCCTGATACAGGTACATCGGCATCATCTGCTGCTCGATCGGCGCGGTGACCAGTGCGGTCTCGCGGATCTCTTCGACGACGTTGTTGACCCACTTCAGCTTGACCGCTTGGTCCGCGAACTCGGCCCAGTCGCCATCGCTGTTGTTCTTGTACATCAGCTCGGTCAATTCGTCATAAGACACGCCCATCTTCTTGGCGACGGGGTCGGCCAATCGCTTGGCCCACTCGAAACCTTCTTCGAGCTGTTCTTTCTGCTGGGTCAGGTTGCCCCGCATACCGGACGACATCTGGTGGTGGAGGATGATGGCGTTAGGGTAGGCGTAGGACTCATCGGCCAGCGTCGTGATGACCGCGGCCATCGACGCGGCGTAGGACTTCACGACGACGTGCACCGGGGCCTTGGAGTTCTGCATGGCGGTGACGATGCGGAAGCCTTCCATCACCAGTCCGCCGGGGTTGGTGTCGATGACGATGAAGATGGGGGCTTTCTCGTCGAGGTTGTTGAAGTAGTGGATCCGTTCGGTGACGAAGTCGGCGCTGCCGCGGGTGATGCCGCCGTTCAGCGGGATGCGGCGGTCGCTGATGGTCAGCGTCTTGCCGTCCAATGGCTTAGCGGGGTATTGCATCGGGTCCTTGTCGAACGACGCGACGCTGCGCTGGGTCTGGAGCAGCGCTATCTCGGCCTGCAGCGCAGCGGACTGGGCGGCGAGCTTGGCGTTCGCGGCAGTGAGGTTAGCGGTCTCTTTTTGTTGCTTGAGGCCCTCGATCTGTAACTGCGTCTGCATCGCCTGCATCTGCTGCTGCATCGCCTGCATCTCGCGGTTCATCTTGGCCAGCCGCAGCTCGGCGAGGAAATCCGCCTGCTGCTTCTCGAGCTTGGCCTTGGCGTGTGAGTCCTGCTGCTTGGCCTGGAGCAGGGCGAGCTCGGCCTCGATCTTCTGCTTCTCTTCCATCAGCGGGGCGAGCTCGGCCTTGAGCCGGGCCGAACGCAGCGAGGCCTCACGCTGGAGCTTGGCGAGCTCTTCCTTGGCCTTCTCAGCCTCGATCTCTTCGGGGGTCTTCTCTTCTTCCGCTTCCTGGTCAGCGGCATCATTTTCGATCTGCTGCTTGAGTTTGGGGTCGTCATTTTCGGCGAAGACCGCGGCTTTGTCGGTTTGCGGCTTCTCCGCTACGGCTTGGTCCTGGGCACAGGCGGTCATTGGCAACCCCAGCACGGCGATCAAGGCGGCGGCGGGGAACAATCGGGTGAGTCTGGGTCGGGAAGGGGTCATAGCTAGGGTCCTGTTGAGGGGCAAAACGGGCCGGCATGGGCCGGGCGAACCTTACATACGGCCTGAACGAGCAATGGGTTCATGACCTGGCGAATCGTAGGCAGGGGTGTGATCGCGCGTCGCTCGGTGAGCGTAGGCCGTCTTGAATCAGCAATAGCCATCGAGGGGCTGGACGAGCCGTGCCTCGCCCTCGAGAACTTCTTTTTCAAACGTGATGCCGCCGCGCTTGGACAGCCAGATGCCGATGACGATGGCACAGACAAAGACGACACCCAGCGCAATCGCGCCGGTGAGGCTGCCGGTCGAGGCCTGGCTGCGGCCGGCGAGCGGGTGGCGGGCACGGCGGATTTTGCTCGCGGCGGAGGTGCCGTTGACCACGGCGATCATGCCGCAGACCGCTCCGATCGAGAGGAGCCCGAGCGTGATAATGCCCAGGGTCACCAACAGGCTCTGGTTGCTGCCGTTGACCATCGCGATGATCATCAAGGCCACGCCGGCGGCGGTGATGACGCAAGACGTGATGCCCATTGCCATCGAGGCCTGGGCGCCTTTGGCCATGCGTCGTCGGCCCTGTCGCTCGTCATCGTCGTCGTCGTCGTAGTCGCGTCGCGAAGTGGAGCGCGAGCCGCGTACAGGGGCCATGGCGGTATCGGTTTCGAACGAAGCGCTGGCCAGGCCGCTGAGCGCATCATCGATCTGGTCATTGCGGACGGGATTCATGCGGGTGGTCGAGCCGGTGGGCTCGGGAAGTTCGACCTCATCCTCAGAGGGGACGAGAACGAATAGTTTTTTGCAGGCCTTGCATCGCGCCTGCTTGCCGAGCATCTTGTCGGGCAGTTCGTACTGGGCCCCGCAGTGGGTGCAGCTTGAGATCAAGGCAGGCTCCGTGTCACGATCCGTGGGAAACGTCCGTCAATAAGCCCCACAATGATAAGGTCTAACGCCGCCGCGTCTAGCCCTCTCCCCCGCCTTCGTCTCGACGGGCAAGCCAGGCAAGCTGCTCGATGTTCCCGCCCTTGGCTCCGCGGATCGGGCTGTCGCACCAACCCAGCACCTCCAGCCCCAGCGCCGCGTTGGCGTCGATCGCGTCCAGCACGGTCTGCGTGATCGCCCGGGCCTCATCGAGCGTCAGCGGTGGGGGTTTGGGCTGGCCCTTGCCCTTTCGCTGGGGGGTATCCCGTGGCTTCTCGTAATGCGGCTTGACCAGCGTGATAATCCGCCCGCCCGGCGCGAGCCACTTGAGCGCCGCGGCCAGGGCCTTGTCCTGCCGTGTCCAGCCCAGATCGATGACGACGAGGTCCACGCCCCCGGCGGAGGTCGCTTCAGCGGCCGGCTCAACATGCAGCGCATTAGACCGCTCCATCACGACAACCCGGTCATCGGTCCGCAAGGCGTAATCCAGCACGCCGTAGCCCGTATCCACCGCGTAGACCTTGGCCGCCCCGCGGTGCAGCAGGCAGGACGTGAACCCCCCGGTCGAGCAGCCCAGGTCCGCTGCGGTCATCCCCGCCGGCTTGATCCCCGCCGCCTGCAGCGCGCAATCGAGCTTGAGCCCGCCGCGTGAGGCGAAGGGGTGGTCGTCTTCGGTGTAGCTGCCGGGGGCTGGGAGGGGGGTGTCATCTTCCACCAACACATCATAAAGCGGCGCGAGGCCCGTGGATTGAATCCGTGGGCCTCAAACTCTGCAACACTTAGCCCCACCGCTTATCCTGTTACATCCATTTCATCCGACTCGGAACAAGGCCTGCCCACCATGAACGACCAAGCCAAGATCGAACAGGACCGCGCCGCACTCGCCTCCGTTGAAGGCAAGGGCTTCTTCTCCAAGCTCGGTGTCTTCTCCAGGCTCTCCGGCCCCGGCTGGCTCCAATCGGCGATCACCCTCGGCGGCGGCTCGCTCGCAGGCTCGCTCTACATCGGTGTCATCGGCGGCTACGACATGCTCTGGCTCCAGCCGCTCATGATGATCCTGGGCATCGTCATGCTCTCCGCCATCGCCTACGTTACCCTCTCCACCGGCGAGAAACCCTTCCACGCCATCAACAAGCACGTCAACCCCGTGCTCGGCTGGGGCTGGCTCTTCGCCGCCATGATCGCCAACCTCGTCTGGGCCATGCCGCAGTTCAGCCTCGGCGCCGCCGCGATGGAACAGAATCTGGGGATCAAGTTTTCCGACGCCGCCTATACCAGCAAATTCCTAGGCGTCACGATGGCCAACTGGTACTACACCGCCATCCTCTTCGTCATCGCCAGCATCGTCATCTGGTTCTACGACGCGGGCGGCTGGGGCATCAAGCTCTTCGAGATCCTCCTGAAGATCATGGTCGGACTCATCGTCCTCGCGTTCTTCGGCGTCGTTATCGCACTGGCGATGAAAGGCCAGCTCGACGGCGGCGCGGTCCTCGGCGGGTTCATCCCCGATTTCTCACTGCTTTCACAACCGGCAGAGCAACTGCGACCGTACATCGATGCCTCGTCCGACCCCGAGTACTGGACGAATCAGGTCGTCAGCATCCAGAAGAACACGATGATCGCCGCGGCCGCGACCGCCGTAGGCATCAACATGACCTTCCTCCTGCCCTACTCCATGCTCCGCAAGGGCTGGGACAAGACCTTCCGCGGGCTGGCGACCTTCGACCTGTCCACCGGCCTGTTCGTGCCCTTCCTGCTGGCGACCAGCTGTGTCGTCATCGCCGCCGCTTCACAGTTCCACGCTCAGGCGCCTTCGATCGAGGAAAAAACCGCTTATGTCGAGATGGAGGGCGGCGCACAAGCCAACCTTGAGAAAATGGTTGCGGCAGCCGAACTGGTCGGCTTCGATCAGGCCAAAACCGAGCAGGAGGCCATTGACAAGTTAGCCAGCGAAGAAAACCGTATTGCGGTCGCGACCCCGCTGGGCGATTTCCTTGACGAGAACTCCAACCTCGCCGACAAACAGCTCTCGGTCATGGTCATCAAGCGCGACGCGGGTGCACTGGCCGGATCGCTTGAGAACGTCTTCGGCAACAAGACGTTCTCCCAGTACGTCTTCGGCCTCGGCGTCCTGGGAATGGCCGTCTCCACCATCATCATCCTCATGCTCATCAACGGCTTCACCTTCACTGAGGCCATCGGCGTCAAGACCTCCGGCATCGGCCACCGCATCGGCTCCTACCTGCCCGCCCTCACCGGCGCGTTCGGCTTCCTCTTCCTCTGGTCCGCGATCCCCGAGGCCAAGTTCTGGCTGGCCGTGCCCACCAGCCGCATCGGGATGATCCTCCTGCCCGTCGCGTACCTCACGTTCTTCCTGATGATGAACAACAGGAAACTGATGGGCGAGAACATGCTGCAGGGCGGCAAGAAGCTGATCGTCAACATCGTCATGGTTGCCGCGATCCTCGTCTCCGGCTACGGCTGCGCGATCTCGCTCTGGGAAACCAACATGAACTTCCCCGGCACCGAAACCTCCGTCAGGCCCTACCTCATGGGCACCGTCGGAGCCTTCATCGGTCTGGCGATCATCGTGCAGATCATCCGCTGCGTATCGGGCAAGAAGTCGGCCTGACTCAGTAGGTCACAACCACGTCCGGCAGCGTGTGCTCGACCCAGTCGCGCCAACGGCGGAACGTCTGCTCCCCGCTGATCGCCTGAAGGATCTCGCGGTTGCGCTGGGAGTCCGTTGCCGATCGCGGGCGGATCGCACGGCAGCCGCCAAGCGTAAGCCGCTGCGTCTTCACATCCTTAAGCGGCCTCAGGTCGTAGACCCCGGAGTTGCTCAGGTCCAGGCTCTCCAGCCCGTCCACGTCGATGATGGCTGAGATGTCACTGAGGTTGTCGCAGAAGTTCAGCCGGAGGTGCCGAACCTTGGTGCCCTGGATCCCCTCGAGCGAGGTTAGTTTGCTGTTGACCCCAAGGTCCAGCAGGTGGAGATTGTCTGCCTTGAGGTCCAGGCCTTGGATGTCCTGGAAACCACACTTGGACAGGTGGGCGCGGATCAGCCCGCCCATGTGATTAATGAGCGTGATGTCGGTGACGTGGGTGTTGCCGGTCAGCCAGAGATCCTCGACCTGCATCGTGGCAAGCGGGCTGTAATCGCGGAGGTCAGGCAGGGGCGGCTGGAGCTTGAGGTATTGCACGCTCATCCCGCTGAGTGCGGAGATGTCGTGAACCCGATGGTTAACGTTGTCCGTGGTCGGTGTGGCATCGAACAGCTTGATGTAGGTCCGTCGCTGGGGGTCGGTAAATCGCCCGGCCCGGAAGTCGATCGTGTCCATCCCGTTGAAGAACATCATGGCGAGGCGGAGCAGCTCGGTCTGGTCCTTAGAGAAGTGGTCCAGCCCGTCACGCAGCGTGATGTATTGGTTGAGCCGTTCGTCGGCATCCTCGATCTGCTTGATCTGCTCCCACGCTTCACGCCAGTCCACAACGATCGGCTGCTCAACCGGTGGCAGCACATCATCAGGCTCTTCGACGAGGGGCGCACTGGTGCCGAAGACCCCGGCTTTCCAAAGTACAACCAGGATCACCAGGTCCATCAACACAAACGCGAGGACCAGCAGCAGGATCTTTTTTCTTTGTTTCGCCGTTGATTCAGACATGCCCGGACTCCAGCAAGGTAAGCCGTCAGCATAACCGATCGATGAGGCGAGCTTAGCCCTCGCCGATCACCAGCGAAGGGTCGGGCAGCACGCGGTCGATCTCGTCGACGCGGTAGCCCATACCCGGGCCCTGGATCGTGGACAGGTCGACCCGGCCGTTTCGTCGCCGGTAGAGGCCCGGGTGCACCTTCGCCTCGGGCGCGGAGGCCTCGGGGTAAAACTGCATGCCGTTCGTTTCGACGCCGCGGATCGTGCCCACGTGCGCCGCGAGCCGGCAGTGCGGCACCTGCGCGAGCATCGGGTTGGTGAGGTCCTGCACCATCAGCGGCATGCCGTGCGCCTTCGCCCAGCAGGCGGACAACAACGCCCCGGTCAGCGTCTTGCACGTCTTCAGCGCCACGCCCGACCAGCCTAGCGACTTACCTAAGCGGACAAACGTCCAATCGTGCGCGCTCTCATCGAGGAACAGAGGCTTGCGCTCGCTGACCGAGTGCACATCGATGCGGTGCGCTTCAAGGTCATAGGGGAAGGGCTGCTCGACGTACATCATCCGCTCGTAGATCGCCGGCTCGTCTGCTTTCAAACGATCGAGAATCTCGTTGACGTAGGCCGGCTCGGTGACCGTGCAATTGAAGTCCGCGGTCAGCGCGTCGACACCCATAGGCAGCGCGAGCCCGCCGACACGTATCAGCCGGTCGTAGTCCCAGGCCGCATCGTTGCCGCGCAGCTTGATCTTCAGCGAGGTCAGGCCATCAGTCTTGATCCACTGCTCAAGCGTGACGGGGTAGCCGTCGTCAGGTTCATCGCCGGTGCGGTCCGCGTCGCTCAAAGCATCGAGCCCACCGACCAGGTGCCAGGCGGGCAGCGCTGTCGGCACGTCATCCACCAGAGTGTCGCTGATGTGCGTGCCATCGAAGCGGACATCACTGCCCTCGGCCGGCTCAAGCATGTCGGGCAGCGCATGGCGGATGTGCTCGGCATCCAATGTCGCGAAGGTGTCCGTGCCGTGAAGCTTGCCGTAGGCGTCGTGTGTCGCGAGGTCGAGCACACTCATCGCGACCAGCGCCGCGAGGTGCGGCACGTCTTCGGCCAGGCCGGACGACTGGTTGAACGCATCGAGTACAGGGTGCAGCCGATCTCGGCTAAAGCGATAGCCCAAGTCGATCGGGTGCCCGCTGCAGTCGTGGTTGAGCCAGGCCTGCGCAAGCGCCGCCATCAGATCACGCAGCGCCGTTTCGCGCGGCGCATAGGCCAATGTGCTGGGCCAGACCCACTGCACGCTCAACGGCGTCTCGCCCCAGCCCTCGGCCGTGCGCCCCTTCGCATCCCTCACTGTGACACACGCCCGCGCGCATGTCACCGCCGTCAGCGTCTCGCTGCCAAACTTCAACGGCACACGCGTCGTCACCGGCAGGTCGTACAACCGTACGCCGACCACACGGGCATCCCACGGGGTTGTGCTTAAATCAGTCACCGCCCGAGTATAAAGCGATCAGCCCTTCGCGGCCCGGGACTCACGCTTGCGCATCGCTTCACGCAAAATCCGCTTGCGCATCCGCAGGTGCTTGGGCGTGCACTCGACCAGCTCGTCCTCCTCGATGTACTCGAGCATCGCCTCGAGTGACAGCTCACGCGCGGGCTTGACGCGGGTCGCGTCGTCGCTGCCCGAAGCGCGGACGTTGCTGTGCTTCTTGTTGACGACCACGTTGACGGTGATGTCGTTGTCTTTGCAGTGCTCGCCAACGATCTGGCCCTCGTAGACCTGGTCGCCGGGCTTGGAAAAGAAGATGCCGCGGTCGTACAAGCGGTCCAGCGAGTAAGGCATCACCTGCCCCGGGTCCGACGCGATCATCACGCCCGCCGGCCGGCTGGGCACGTCACCACGCATCGGCTCGTAACGCAGCAAGTTGTGGTGCATCACCGCCCTGCCCTGCGTCGCTGTCAGCATCCGCGTGCGCAGCCCGATCAGTCCGCGCGCGGGGATCGTGAATTCCATGTGGATGTAATCGCCCGCGCCCGCCTTGGGGTCCATGCTCACGATCTCGGCCTTGCGGTTCATCACCAAAGCCATCACGTCGTTCTGGCACTCGCTGGGGCAATCGACCACAAGTTGTTCGATCGGCTCGCAGAGCTTGCCCGCGTGTTCTTCGCCTTCTTCAGGCCGCTTGAGGATCACCTCGGGCTTGCCGACCTGTACCTCAAAACCTTCTCGACGCATCGTTTCAATGAGCACGCCCAGGTGCATCAGGCCCCGGCCCGAGACCTTGAACGCCTCGCCGGACTCCGAACGCTCAACACGCAGTGCGACATTGGACTGCAGCTCGCGATTGAGCCGGTCGTAAACCTGGCGGGACGTCACGAAGTCCCCGTCCTGCCCGCAAAAAGGCGAGTCATTCACGCGGAACGTCATGGTCAGCGTCGGCTCGTCGATCTTGACCGCCGGCAGCGCCTCGGGCCGATCCGGGCACGCGATCGTGTCGCCGATATCGATCGGGTCCAGCCCGGTGACCGCACAGATGTCGCCGGCAGCAACCTCATTAGTCTCCTTGCGCGCCAGGCCGTCGAAGTGCTCGAGCTTGACGACGCGTTGTTGCGAGCCTTCACCGGCTCGATTAATCACCGTCACTTTCTGACCAGCGGTGATCCGCCCGGCCGTGACACGCCCCACCGCGATGCGCCCGACGTATTCGCTGTACACGATCGTGGTCACCATCAATTGCAGCGGCGCGGCCAACGCCTCCATCCGTGACGAGAACCCGGCAGCCGTCCCGCGGGTCGAGCCCTCGGCATACGGCGCAGGCACATGAGTCAGGATCGCGTCGTAAAGATCAAACATGTTGTCCGGCTGGTCGGCCGTATCGATCTTCTCCTGGTCCGCGGTCGCCCAGCCGTTCTTCGCGCTGGCGTAGATCACCGGGAAGTCCAGCGCATCATCCGGCGCATCCAGCGACGCAAGCAGGTCGAACACCTCGTTGACCACGTCGTCGGGCCGGGCATTGGGCTTGTCGATCTTGTTGACAACAACCACCGGCTTGAGCCCGATCGACAGCGCCTTCTCCAGCACGAACCGCGTCTGCGGCATCGGGCCCTCGAACGAGTCGACCACCAGCAGGCAGCCATCCGCCAGGTTCAGCACACGCTCGACCTCGCCGCCGAAGTCCGCGTGACCCGGGGTGTCGATCAGGTTGATGCGGTAGTCCGCCCCGTCGCTGTGGCGGTAGGTGATCGCGCAGTTCTTGGCCGTGATCGTGATGCCACGCTCGCGCTCGAGGTCGCCGGTGTCCATGACCAGGTTGTGCTGGCCGCCGGCGAGCTTGTTCAGGTCCTCCTCGCGGAACATCCCGGACTGGTAGAGCAGCTGGTCGGTGAGGGTGGTCTTGCCGTGGTCGACGTGGGCAATGACCGCAACATTTCGCAGGGGCGAGTCGGGCATGGTTGGGCTCGGGCGATGCGTCAGGCCGGACGCGGGGGTGGGATCGGCCAAGCGGGGGATTGTACCCAGATATGAAGCGTCGCGGCTTGCCGCGCCATACGCTCGACCCAACGATCCACGCAGCAAGCCGCGACGCTTCATCGATTCATCTGCGTTAAACTACCCGACTCGACCTGCCAAAAACCACCCAAAACGCAACACGAGCAACCCCATGACCACCCCCCTCCAAGGCAACGCCATCATCGGCCAGTCCGGCGGACCCACCGCCGTCATCAACCAGTCCGCCGTCGGCGTCGTCGAAGGCCTCAAGGCCGCCAACTTCGCCGGCAAGATCTACGGCGCCCACCACGCGGTCGACGGCATGATGTCCGGTGACTTCATCGACCTCACCGACTGGCCCCAGGACCGCCTGGACCGCCTGGCCGGCACGCCCTCCTCCGGCCTCGGCTCCTCGCGACGCAAGCCCAAGGAAGACGACGTCAAGGCCATGGTCGAGCAGTTCAAAAAGTTCGACATCCGCTACTTCTTCTACATCGGCGGCAACGACTCGTCGGACACCTGCCGCATCGTCAGCGAGACCGCGACGGGCATGGGCTACGAGATGCACGCCTTCCACGTCCCCAAGACCGTCGATAACGACCTGGTCCTCAACGACCACACGCCCGGCTGGGGCTCCGCCGCCAAGTTCGTCGCGCAGGCCTTCATGGGGGATGACCTCGATAACCAGGCCCTGCCCGGCGTGAAGATCAACGTCGTCATGGGCCGACACGCCGGCTTCCTCACCGCCGCCGCCGTCCTCGGTCGCCGGCCCGGTACCAACGACGGCCCGCACCTGGTCTACGTCCCCGAAGCCGACTTCGATGCCGACCAGTTCTGCAAGGACGTCGAGGCCAAGGTCAACGAGATCGGCCGATGCGTCGTCGCGGTCAGCGAAGGCATCCACGACAAGGACGGCACGCCCATGGCCCAGAAGCTCGCCGAGATGCAGGGCAAAGAGGTCGAAAAAGACGCCCACGGCAACATCCAGCTCTCCGGCTCGGGCGCCCTGGCCGACTTCCTCGCCGCCGCGGTCAAAGCACACCTGGGCGAAGGTGCCCGCGTGCGTGCCGACACGTTCGGCTACCTACAGCGTTCTTTTGCTGGTGTGGTCAGCGAAAACGACGCGACCGAGGCCCGCGCCGCCGGCGCCAAGGCCGCAGAACTCGCCTGCTCGGGCATCCCCAACGGCTCGATCGCCATCCAACGCAAGGCCACCGAAGCCTACGAGGTCGAGTACAACCGCATCGAGCTCACCGACGTCGCCGCGAAGACCCAGCACCTGCCCACCGAGTGGATCGTCAACGGCAACGACATCAGCGACGACTTCGTGAAGTACGCCGCCCCGATCGTCGGCGACCTGCCCGTCACCGAACGCGTCGACGGCTTCTAAACCCTGCAACACAAACAACAGCACAAAAACCCGGCGCTATGCCGGGTTTTTTTGTGCGCACGCAAGACCAAAATCTTAACGCAATCTTAACAATCATCGTCGATCCAGGGCCCCGAAACCCCGCGCGCACAATCGGCGCGCCGCAGCGTGCTTTCTCCCTCTCCCGCTGGGAGAGGGCCGGGGTAAGGTGCGACCGCGGCGAGCGATCGCCGAAGCCGTCGAGCAACGCCTCGACGGATGCCTTGGTCGACTTGTCCGCCGAGCCGTTGCTCGACGGCTTCGCAAACCCCTTCACTCAATCCCCTCCGAGATCCGAGATCAGAGATCAAAAATACGAGATTCTTAAACCACGCGCGCACAGACACGCACCACCCACCCCTTCCGCAACGCCGGCCAGCGCATCGGCCAACCCCCACCGACCCCGCCGCGCGTTTTCATGCATCGCGTGTGTCTGGATGGGTGCCACCCCGCGTGCCATAGGCCGCTGTGTGCGAATCGCGACTGCTTTGTTTTCGAGCGTTTTCCCCACGCCCCCGCCATGGCTTACGAACAGCAGCGCGAACGCAGCCGCCGGGCCACGCCCGGGGGACAAGCCCGCAAAACGACTTCCGACCTTATCTGACCCCGCTGCGCTGCACCCGCCCTACGTACTCAGTAATAATTCGACGCCCGGCCGTCCGGCGACGCGGCGTGCTTCTGCATCTCGCGGAGGAACCGCCACTGCACCGAGCCATCAACGAAGACGACGTTACCGCCCTCGACGCCGAGTGCTTCGGGTGTGAGCCCGCCGGTGGCATAGACCTGACCGTTCGTACCGTGCGAACCGACGGTCGGGTTCGACACGCCTGCGCCGGGCTCGTAGATGAAGTCGGCCAGGATCTTCATGCCCGGCTTGTCGTCATCGACTCTCAGCGGTGAATCCCAAACTGGGTTGTCCGGGGCGTTGACCCAGCCGGTGTGGTCGAAGCCAGCGAGCTTGACGTAGCCGATGCGGTAGCCCAGCCCGTTGGGCGGGGTGTCGCCGGGCTGGACGTAGCCGAGGATGCCCGGGTCCTGATTCGGGCACATCATGATGCGGTCGTCGCCGCCCGACGTATCGAGCAGGTACTCATAGATCGGTGTCGCGAGGAAGCGGGTGTGGTAGGTGCCATCGTCCCGCCTCGCGTCGGGGTACATCCCTTGGTAGTCCACGGTGTAGTTGACGATGCCCAGGTGAAGCTGGTGCAGGTTGCTGGAGCACTGCGCCCGTCGGGAAGCTTCTTTTACCCGTGACAACTGCGGCAGCAGAATCGCGATCAGCAGCGCGATAATGGAGATCACGACCAAGAGTTCGATGAGCGTAAAGGCGCGACGCATGGGAGTCTCACATCGATCGAGGGAAACAGCCGGAGACCTACGGGCTCCGGACGCGCATGCAGTTGGCAGTCACCACACACAATTTGCTCTCTTGTCCGGCGTCCGTAGGCCGCCGGCTATTTTCAACTGCGTTAATTTGATTCTGTGAGTCTGAAAGGCGCCGCGCCCCTGTCGGAACGCGGCACCACTTGAAGGAGAAATCAAACTTAATTACCACGCCGACGACGCGTGATCAGCAAGCCACCCAGGCTCATCAAAGCCAACGAGCCGGGCTCGGGGATGATTGTCAGGGCGAAGTCGTCGATCGTGCCCGAGGCGCTACTCGTCGAGAAGCCGACGTACTGGATACGATCGAGATCGCCGGTCGCCGGCCATGTCCCCGAGTTTGTAATCGTGCTGGGGCCGGACACCAGGGCACCTTCGAGATAAAACGCGACGGTCCAGTTGGCCGAGTTAGCATCGGTCGCGTCAAGCACAATATCGACATCGTTAAAACCACTGACCGCCGCGTGGCCGTTGGGACCGTTAAGACCCTGGCCATCAAACGTCGTGACACCGGCGTTTACCAACACGGAGCCGTAGGGCTCGGCCGGGATCGAGTTGAAGTGGTTGTCGGGGTTACCATTGGCGAAACCGAGCGTGATCCAAGCTCCCGAGGCATAATCGATCGACCCGCTGAGCTGGTAGATGTTGCCGCTGGTCGGGCTAAAGGGAAGCCAGACGCCGTGGCTGCCTTCACCATCGACGCTGCCGTCGGCGTCGAACGATCCGGTGGAGCCGCTCCAGGTGTTGGACCCGCCGTTGTTGTCGATATCAACGCCGGTGCCCAAGAGGTTCACGCCGTCCGAGCCGCCGAAGCTGTGCTGGTAGATCGTGCTGGCGTGTGCCGATGCAGCGGTCAATATGAGGCCGGCCACGCCGGCGAGAAGTGTTTTTGTTGTTCTGGTCATGGGGATTCTCCTGTTTGAGTGAGTAATAAAACAAGTAACGCGATGTTGCCAGAGACGCTCTCCGAACAAACTGAGTTGATTCATCTAGACCTCCTAGAAAGTTTCTGCCACATACGGCCGGCGACGCACCGGCCTTCCACTGCTCTGCGCCGTTAGTTTGTGGGTTTTTCTTCATCATCGAGGACAAGCACACGCAGCTGATCCACGCTCCCCCCGGTATCAAATGCAACCGATAGTGTTCGCCGGTCTTCACTGATGACAAAGGCGTCGACCGTCTTGTCTTCAAAAGATTTCTCGAGGCCAGCGTTTTCGGCAACGATGCTGGTCACCTGCATGCCCGGGTAGGTCACGCCCTTGAGACCCAGCGCTCGGTGCGATCGGGACAGGTCGATGCCATTGGCGATCACGCCAAGGATCGGCCGATCGAATCGGATGGACCCGCGGAAGTTAATGCCCTTGTCCGGGTCATCACCGACGATATCGCCATGCAGCAAGTAGGTATCGACAACGGTGCCTGCAGGCACCTTTGAATCGGCCCTGAACCGGTGGCCATCCAACAACTCGGCCTTAGAGACCGGGATGTCCTTGCTTAGACGCAGGCCATTGTGCTCGGGTATCAGAAGGATATGATCGTCGGCCTCGGTCTGATTAAAGTCCAGGGCCGTAGGCACTGAGGCGGTGTAGCGGATCGGACCGGTGACCTTTGGGGCGCTCGTCACCGCGGTCCAATCCCGCACAAACATAAGGTCCGGATCGGCTTGTGCGATGATGGGTGGCCCGCCTGCGCGTGCGCTCGCCGACTGGCCAATGCCAAGCTGGGCGCCCTGCTGCGGATCAAGTGCATCTGGCGGAGATACCGCCACGTCGCCTTCAAAAACATGCACGCCGGTTGTGTCTGCATCGACCTGGACGCCAAATCGCGTGCCCAAGTCGATCACATCCATGTGCGTGGTGCGGACGAGGAAACCCTTGGAGGTTTCGGTTTCGCAGATGCCCATGAGTTTGCCGGTGTGAAGGCGCAGGGCGTTGTTGTTGTGGGTGAACTCGATGGTGGCGGGTGCTTCGATGATCGCGATCGCGCCGCGGGCAGTGGTGATCTCGGCGAAGCCGGCGGTGAGGGTGAGGCGCTGGTTGGGGTGGAGTTCGTCACCGATCCCCAGGCCCGCTGAAGCGGGCCCGCCGGCCCACTCCGCGTTGTGGGTGGCGGTGAGGGTGGCGACGGGGGAGTTTAGCGCCGGGCCGACAGGCCCGGGCTTGATGGAATCATTGGGGTGATCCGTTGCGAACGGCGCGTCAGTGGCGTCTTCATTGCCACCGAAAGGATTGAACAAAACAAACGCGAGCAGCACGGCCGCGGCGACGCCAGCGTATGCATAAATCCGCTTCGCAGGTCTACTGCTCAGCGCCAGACGCAGCGCGTACCCGCCGACGGCGGCGAGGTCGTGGGCCGAGCGCGAGCCGGCGTCGTTGGCGTCTTCCTGCTCGATCGCATCGTCTGCCGGGCACGCCGGGGCGGGGATGACGCTGGCGGCCGCCTCCATCCGGGAAAGGTCGGCCAGGAGCTGATCGAAATCCGCGAGCAGCGGCTCGTGCGACTGTACGGTGCCCTGCTCCGCTCGGCCTTGAAACTCATCACGGACCATCGACATGATCTCGGTTGCGCGGACGAACTGGCGTCGCGTCGCTGCGTCCCGGCGCAGGTGCGCGTCGAGCGTTTGCACCTGCTCTTCGGTCAGACGCCCAAGCAGGTAGGCCTCGAGGAACTCGGGCTTAAAGATGTCACGCGGTTGATCGGCCATCACGCGTCCCCCTTCGCCGAGAGCTGTTTCGTGATGCAGTCGCGCAGGCTTGTATGAGCGCGGGTGATCATCTGGTAGACCGAGCGCGTGGGTCGGCCGGTCTGCTCGGCGATCTCGGCGGGCTTCATGCCCTGGCCGTAGCGCATCGCGAGGGTCTGCCGGGACTTGTCGCCAAGCAGTTCGATGCAGTGACGCAGGGCGTGCTTGCGTGCGGCGTGCTCTTCGTTGATAACGTCGTCGGTAACCTCGGCCAACATCGCGAGGACCTCGGTGCTGAGCTGGGCGGCCTGGCTAAATCGCTTGCGACGCAGTGCCATGCCCTGCCGACGGATCGTCTCGCGCAGCCAGCCCTGGAGGTGCGCTTCGTCGTTGATCTGGTCCGCCTTCTGCATCGCGAGCAGGGAGACCTCTTGCAGCACATCGTCTGCGGCATCCGGATCCCCAACGACAACCCAGGCGTACCCGTGCAGCCGGGGCCTGTCTCGCATGACGGTCTTCAGGATGAGGTCGGGCTTGATGGGCATAGAGACGCTCTATGGTCTTATGTATAGAGCATCGGGATCACGACATGGATTTGGAGGTGTACGGAGAAAATTGCTGCAAATACACAGAAGGGGTTGCGGTGATGGGGTTAGGCTGGTGTGGTCATGACACCGCGACCAAGTAAAAAACCCACGGATTGAATCCGTGGGCTTCGTGGGTTGTTTATTTAGAAGTGTTTGGCTTACGCCGATCAGCCGTTTCGGGCACCGAGGAAGAACAGGCCGGGGCCCGCGAGGAACAGCACGATCCCGCCGCCGAGCATGAGCATCGTCAGGCCGCTGCCCATTGGGGTGCGGTTGTGCTCGAGTATGAGGACGTTGTCCGGGCTCAGGCCGGGGTAAGCGCCCTGCAGGTTCTTGAGCTCGTCGCCGCTGAGGTCTTCGATGTCGTTGATGACCATGCCCTTGACCGAGGTGCCGTCGATGAACGATCCAACGGCGCTGTCGCCGTCCAGGTCCTTGGAGTAGATCACCAGCTTGATCTCGGTGGGGTAGGCCAGGTTCATCGCCGCGGAGTAGTCGGGGTTGCTTGGGTTGCGCTCTTCGGCCTCGGCAATCAGTTCATCGAGCTCGACCACCCAGGGGTCGTCCATGGCGATCGCGGGGATCCAGACCTTGTCGTACTTGCTCGGGTTGTCGGCCGGGCCTTCGTACGCGAAGGAGTCGAGGATGTACAGATCGGTGATGTTGACGTGCGCGTTGTCGCCGTACCCGTTGGCGAAGAGCTCGGTCGAGGTGATCGACTGGGCCTCGGTGGAGGCGGACGAGCTCAGCTTGAATTCGCGGTAGCCGAAGAAGGTCAGCAGTGCGCCGCCGACCATGAGTGCGATTGCGAAACGGATCATGATGTTGCTCCGGAGTTGACTTGCTTTGAGTCGGGCCGAGATCGAATCGGCAGGAAAATGAAGATGGCCACCCCTCTCATCCGGTTGGCCGTGAAGCTTCCTTTGTACCCCCAGCCCCCCGCCCAAGCAAGCAGATGAGGGCGTAAATCCCGGGTATCAGCAGGTCCTGCGTCCGCTGGCGGTAGGCCTGGTACGCCGGGTCGTGGCCCAGCACCCGCTCCTCAGCCCGCGCCCGGACCACCACCAGCACCACCGCAGCCGCCAGCACCGCGTAGCCGCCCCACTGCCCCGAGGACAGCGCGCAGCCCAGCAGCATCAGCAGTTCCCCGCTGTACGCCGGGTGCCGCACCCATCGGTAAGGCCCCGCCGTCACCACCCCGCGCCAGGCCGGCAGCACCGCGAAACACTTGCCTAATCTCAAAAACGACCATCCCGCGAGCAGAACCCCGGCCAGGAACACGACCTGCACCGCAACAGGCCAAGCCACCGGCGCGTGCGCCAGCTTCAGGCCCAGCCCCGCGACGACCAGCGCCGGCAGCGCCTGGAGCACATCCCGGACGCCCCCGACCGCCTTGGCCGGCTGACGGATCAGGAACAGGCACCCGACGAGCAGATTCAGAAGCGCGATCCCCCAGCGCACCGGCGAAGCCAGCGCCCCCTCGTCCGTCGCGGTCATCCCCAGCACGGCCCACGAGCACACCGATAGCCCGATCGCCCAGTTGAAGGAGCGTTCAGACACACGCATCGAGAGCCATCGCCAAGCTGGCACGCTCAGTAGATCCAGAACGACCAGTCAAAGAGCCATGAGCACAAGTTAACCAGCCCCAGGATCAGGATAAACCCTAGCAATCCGGCAACGCCGCCACCACCTTCAGACATAATCAAACCCCGTTAGTTAGAGAATCGGAAAAGAATCGTGTTCAGAACGCGAGTCTACCTAAAGCCGGCGGGTCTGCCAAGGCCTGTTTCGCATCCAAACCCGCATTCATCGGCCCCCGATTGGACCCCGAGCCCCAGCCGTGGGATACTCTCGGCCCTAGCCACGGGGCGTAGCTCAGCTTGGTAGAGCGCCTGCTTTGGGAGCAGGAAGTCGTCAGTTCAAATCTGGCCGCCCCGATTCGTCAGAGCCGTTTTCACTACAGGAGTGCCTGCTTCGTTGCACGACTTAAGCATCGATACGGATCGTTTCGGAACAACATTAACGTGGTCTTGCCCCCGTCCTTGGTCCACCTCAGGTGCAACCCGACTCAGTCTAGCAAGCCTATTACAACGAACTCAGCTTCCCATTTTGCGGTGCAAACGCTTCTTAACTCCTCTTGGGCTTCTACAAGCGTCTGGTTTAGCGCGGCCCGAGCCTTACGCAACTCAGTTAGATGCTTTTTGATGGCGTCACTGTCATCATCCTCGATTGCTTGCTGAAGTTCTTCTAATGCCGAACTTGCCGCCTTGCCATTCTTCGATAACTCGATATCGTCTGTACTGCCGCGCTGTCCAAAGCCACTTCGTATTTCTCGGCGAGACATATCTCGCTCTCGCTGAGCATTTCTCACCTTGTCAATTAGTGGGGAGATCGCTTCGAAGTCTTCTTTGCTTATCTCCAAACGTACTCTCAACTCTTCAGTACGCTGCTTTTCATACTCGGCACGCCGCTCTTCCATGCGTTGACGCATTGCTTCTCGTTCCGCGTCACTCATCTCGGCAAAATTTGGCCTCTCCCCACGCTGCCGGCTGTCACGATCGGCATCACGAGAGTCTCTGCTGCTTTGGGC
>Ga0213866_10001192_pt1 | contig 19579 bp, 21 predicted proteins | sample PICome_11_FD_160079 | JGI IMG/M metagenome (GOLD analysis project Ga0213866, IMG submission 160079) | Coastal seawater microbial communities near Pivers Island, North Carolina, United States - PICO284 | ecosystem: Environmental > Aquatic > Marine > Coastal | place: USA: North Carolina...
AAGCGCGAGCTCTGCCCGAAAAATCCAGCCAGTGCCCAGAATCGCGACAAGCGTCAGAGTAACTCCGCCAATCCACTTCATATTTTCAGTCCTGTTGTTGTATCAGTTAGCCTATTCGCCAGTGCCAAAACTCTACACTTAAGCAATTAGAATCAAGGGGTCAAATCAAGGGGTCAGAGTCGTTTGATCTTTTACCTAAGTTGAGCCTTGTAGCTTCTTATGAATATAAATAATTTATTTCAATTTGGCTTAATTTTTTTTCTATCGGGAAGTTCTTGGAGGCCGAAGGGGTCGGTGTCGTTGATTTGCATAATGGCGACTAGCACCAAAGTAGCTACACTGCCCTATTCATGCCAATCCTGCCGATGTAGCAGTTACCGTAATCAGCCTCATCCTAAAACTCGCGATCTTATAAAACGCACCACTCGCTCAGTGATTCCTCTCTTAACGGACGAAGGGTTTTTATCAGCAAGCTGTATGCGAGCATTGCTTTTCATCATATTGATATATAGGGCGGGAAGATAACGCTTTATCCGCCAAATTGTTCTGTCACTAAAGCGAGTGCCAGCAAGTATATAGTGCTTACCCTTTCGGGATTCGTTGTAGACGGTTGTCGCAATACTGTCTGCGGTAATACCTGTGGCGGCATTAAGTCTGGCAGCTATTTTTGCTGCGTCGGGGTTGTCACTGCGTATACTCTTAGCAATGTTGCTTTGAAAGAACGTAGGACATACTACAGACACTTTTACCCCATAGGGATCAAGTTCACTCAGCAGCCCCTCCGATAGAGCTACTATGCCTGCTTTTGAGACGTTATAGGCAGACATCGAACCCATATGTAATAGCCCGGCCATAGAAGCTATATTAATAAGCAGCCCTTTGCTTTCTTTCAACAGGGGCACGCAGGCATGGCAGCCCTTTACAGCACCCATTAAGTTGATATCCACAGCCCACTGAAAGTCTTTCAGCGAAAACGTATCAATATCCCCGCTGGCCCCCACGCCGGCATTATTGACTAATGCATCCAGCCCTTGCCAGCGCTCGTTAATGATGCTGACCAGTTCCTGCCACTGGCTATCACTGACGATATCCAGATGTTGAAAAAAACAATCGTTGCCATACGCTTGCTTCAGATTAGAGGCAATCTTGATTCCCTCCTCATCCTGAATATCAGCAATACAAACGGACCAGCCTTCACTGGCATATTTCTTCGCTAGGGCAAGACCTAAACCACTCGCGGCTCCTGTAATAAGAATGCGTTTCATTTCACAGACACTCCGATATTCGTCAATGTAGGTAAAGGGCTTGGTGAGGAGCCTGAATATACAATATTACGCCGGTTTTCGGCAGTAACAGATTGGCTGTTCTGTTCATAAGATGGACGATATGAAATGACAGCACTAACAGCAATGTTAATAAAGCAATTATTAGATTTATTAATTTGATTGATAATTATAGGGTGATGGAAGCGGCGCTATAGAGACATATTCGGTCAAAGTGCCTTGGCAGCATTGCCGCTTCGTCGGGTGGTTTCGTTACGACCAACCATGCTTTTAGCGGGTTAATTGCTAATCGGCAGTCAATTCGACCGCGGGCATCAGGTGCTATGTGATCTTCGAGGAATTAAATTCGACCATTTTCTGTTGGCGATACTTGATTGGAGACAGACCATTCCAGCGCATAAATGCTCGGCGAAAGCTCACCGTCTCGGCATAGTTCAGCAGGTGAGCTATGTCGGCGATGGTCAACTCGGTTTTGGCCAAATACTCTCTGGCAAGCAAATCCCTGATTTCGTCGAAGATAGATCTGAAATTGGTTGATTCAGTCGCTAGCCGGCGCCTCAGGGTGCGTTCGCTTATGTGCAGACACTGGGCTACCTGTTCGATATCGAGGAAGTCGCCTGCAGATTCGATTAGCAACTGCCGCACCTCGGCGGTGGTTTTTTCGACAGCGTTTAAGCCGCGCAAAAATTGCTCACATTGTTGTTGAAAGACTATATGCTCAGTGCGATTTGCCGTTCGAACAGGTGTGTCTAAAACCTGCGCTGGTAGGAATAGCTGACTGTGCTCACAGTCAAATTTTACAGGCGTGTCAAATGCCTGGTGATAGCAAGCCGAGTGTGTAGGTTGGGAGTAATGCAGCTGTATCTCGGCACCCTGTGCGCGCTCTACCGTGCTTCCATAAAGCGATCTTCCTAAACTAACAACATTAGAGAAAACCAGCTCGGTTAACAGTTGCTGCTGTTTAGCCGTGCCAAAGGATATTCTCGTGCGCAACAATAGGCCGCCTTCATGTTCCTTTACTACCCAGTTGGGTCGGATCAAAGCCTGTCCATAGCGAAGCAGTAGTCGGACAGATTCGCGCACATTCGCACAGCTCATCAGGGCAAAACCAAAACTGCCGAAACTGGCAATGCCAATATGTTGCCCCAAACGGATCATCAGGCCTGGATCGCCGGAAAGATCGATCGCGGCTTCAAGCAAAACCATGCTGTCAACGCCTGGACCAACGGCTTGGATGTTAGGTGAAGCGGCGATACCTCGCCGGGTGAGCTCAGCAAGCAATTGCTCAGGACTGACCCCAGCGTCCTTGAGCAGGTGTAGCAGCTCATTTAAAAACGCATGATGCGCTTGATTTGCCTTCATCGAGTTCCATACGCCGCCGGCAGTACCAAGGCGCTCCAAAAAGATATAAAAACAAATAGTGATAGAAGTAGGTTGGCCGAATATGTTTCCAAGTAACAGCTGGCTAAAACGATAATAGATCTACCGTTTAATTAAATCAACGTTAAAAATATCAACCGATATCATTCAATAAGCTCAAGGTCATTCTCTCAACTGTGTTTTGTAATAGTTAAATAATTATTAAATTTATAGATCGCCAGCTTCCGCTGCCAAGTTGGATTCCAGATGCCAGATCAGTGCCGCAGTATAATAGAGAAATACCATTTGGAAGAGTTTTGGTATTCAGACCTTTGCACAACTTCCACTAGCAAAAAGGTGTTTGATATTTGCCACACGTTTATTAATAACACCCATACTGGAGAAAGGGTCGTTTAGCATTCGCCTTTATATAGGGTTACAGCAAAACTGAAGGCGCTCTGCCTCGGGGTGATTCGCTGAAGTTATTTTAAACCGAAGCTTTAAACCTAAAATTATGATTGAGGAAATTACTAAGTATGCATGAAAGTCAACGCTTAAAAATTGGAAAGATAATTGTATCTATTGTTTGGTTATTTATTGTGATCTCGGTGATAGAGCCTTCCCAAGTACCATTTCCCCAAGTATTTCGGGGGATCGGTATTTTTCTAGTGGTTTCGCATATTATTGAGATTGTAGTGTTTAAAAAGAGAATGCGCGGACCAAGGGATTACTTGTTAACTATGTTGTTTGGTGCGTTACAGTTGAGGACGATTAGGATTGCAGCATGAAAACACAGTAGATGATCTATGGCGCTAATGGCTACAGCGCCCAACTGGCTATTGAAAAAGCCGTTGAACAGGGCAAAAAGCCAATTTTGGCCGGTCGTAATCAAGTGGCGATTGAAGCGTTAGGTTAAGTTTGATTTGCCGGTGCGCATTTTTGATCACACAGGTTGAAAATGCCATCGATCAGGCAGTTAACGATAGCGATATGACACAGGGCGATGCCGACTCATTAGGTTTGCTGCTGACGCAAAGTTCCACCAGCCTAGCTGCGAGTGATTTAGTCAACACAGCTACTGCTTTGCACTCAGCCTGTGAGATGTTCGACTAAATCAAAGAAGTCGTAGTCATTGATTTAATTTTAAGATTGAAGGTGGTAGCTACGGGTGGACTTGAACCACCGACCCCAGCATTATGAATGCTGTGCTCTAACCAGCTGAGCTACGTAGCCACATAGGTATCTAAGGACCCTCAAAAGCACCAGAACAGCACTGTTGAGTGGGCGCGCATTTTCGCCATCGCGGCCCTATTTGTCAAGGGCTTAGATAGCCCTGGCTAAGGCGGTATAGGGGTCTGGCGGGATCAGCGTTAAACCCCAGCTGCCATAAAACCAACTTCTATAAATCCAACTCCCTGGGTTTTGGGTCGCAGTTAGTTAGACATTAAAGCGGAAGTGGATAATATCGCCATCCTGAACAATATAGTCCTTGCCTTCTAAGCGCCATTTGCCGGCCTCTTTGGCACCCTGTTCGCCATTGCCTTGAATATAGTCCTGATAGGCGACGGTTTCGGCGCGGATAAAGCCCTTTTCGAAATCTGTGTGTATTTTGCCGGCGGCATTGGGTGCGGTGGCGCCTAGGGGGATGGTCCAGGCGCGGACTTCGTTGGGCCCGGCGGTAAAGTAGGTGTGGAGTCCCAGCAGTGAGTAGCCGGCGCGGATCACGCGATTGAGTCCCGGCTCTTCCATTCCCATGGCTTCGAGGAATTCATCTCGCTCGTCGTCTTCCAATTCGCTTATTTCTGCCTCTAGCTTATTGCAGATCGGTACCACCAATGCACCCTCCTGATCGGCTATGGCTTGCACGGCATCCAGATAGGGATTGTTTTCAAAACCCTCTTCGTCCACATTGGCTATATACATAGTGGGCTTTAGGGTCAGTGGATTGAGTGGTTTGAGCAGCTTTAGTTCGTCCTCGGTGAGTGCCAGAGCGCGCAGTGGCTGGGCCTCATTGAGGTGGGGCAGGATTTTTTCTAGTACCACCTGCAGTGCGATGGCATCTTTGTCTTTGCCCTTGGCGGCTTTACTGGCCCGCAGCATGGCTTTCTCGGCGCTCTCGAGATCGGCCAGGGCCAGTTCGGTATTGATCACCGCAATATCGTCAGTGGGGTTGATGGTGCCCTCGACATGGATAACATTTTCGTCATCAAAGCATCTGACCACATGGGCGATGGCATCGGTCTCGCGAATATTGGCGAGAAATTGGTTGCCCAGTCCTTCGCCCTTGGAGGCGCCGGCTACCAATCCGGCGATATCGACAAATTCCATGCTGGTGGGTATTAGCCGTTGGGGTTGGACTATGGCGGCGATATTGTCTAGTCGGGGATCGGGTATGGGCACGACACCGGTGTTGGGCTCAATGGTGCAGAATGGGAAATTCTCCGCATCGATCCCCGCTTTGGTCAGGGCATTAAACAGTGTTGATTTGCCGACATTTGGCAGTCCCACGATGCCGCAATTAAAACCCATAATCTGTTCCTTTTAGTGTTGGTGCTAGTAGGGGTAGTGGTCCCAGTCTCTAACTGCTAGAGCAGAAGCACTATAAAATGGCATAAAGAAAAGGGAGGAATTTTTGTGATTCACAAGGCGCTCATTGCAGCGCATAGTGGTGGCTATGGGCAAAATGAGCAACACAGTGAAGTGCGAAAATAACCGCTTTGATTGTGTCATTTTATAGTGCTTCTGCTCTATGCAGTCCGTTCATGGCCTTTTCCCAGTGGCCATCGACCGCCGGTGGCAGATAATCTAGGGCCTTTTGAATACTTGAATTAATCAGTTCATGATCGTCGGGGGAGGGCTTTTTGAGTACATAGTCGGTGACTAGTGCCGCTGCCCCGGGATGACCAATGCCCAGGCGCAGACGGGCAAATTCAGCGCTGTTGCCGAGACTTTTAATAATATCTCGCAGCCCATTGTGGCCGCCATGGCCACCGGCCAGTTTAAACCGCGCTGTGCCGGGATCCAGATCCAACTCGTCGTGAACTACTAAAATGCCCTGTGGCGCAATTTGATAGAACTTGGCCATTGCCGCTACCGCCTGACCACTTTTGTTCATAAATGTGCTGGGTATCAGCAGGCGCACATCTCTGCCCCCAATCGTGACTCTGGTGGTCTCACCAAAGAACTTGCTCTCAGGTTTTAGAGGACTGTTCAAGGCTGATGCCAGGGTGCGCACCAATTCGGCGCCGGCATTATGACGGGTCAGATGATACTTGGGACCGGGATTTCCCAGTCCCACGATCAGATCTACAGGGGTTTCCAAGGGTGGATGCCTGTGGGGCAAGCCGCAAGATTACTCTTCGCTGGCCTCACCCTCAGTAGCAGCACCATCAGTTTCCGAACCGGCTTCATCAGCAGCCTCTACAGGTGCTTCTTCCTCTACTGCTCTGGGCTTGTTCACGGTGGCCACGGGTAGGTCGTGATCTTCACCCTGGCTGAGCGCTACACTCTCCACGCCCTTGGGAAGCTTGATATCGGAGATATGTACGGTCTGCCCCAATTCAATCTCTGCCATATCCACTTCCAAGTACTCGGGAAGATCTTTGGGTAGACATTGGATATCCAGTTCGGTCATGCTGTGAGCGATCAGACCGCCACCCAGCTTGACACCCACACAGGTATCTTCGTTGATAAAGTGCAGCGGTATCTTGGTGGTGAGTTTGGTGGTCTTGCTCACGCGCAAAAAGTCCATATGCAACACAATGGCTTTGGCGGGATGGCGCTGAATATCTTTGATGATCACATCTTCAGCCTTGCCATCAACATCCAGCGCGATGACCTGTGAGTAGAATCCCTCATTCTCGAGCGCTTTGATGACATCTTTATGCGCCAGGGATATCTGGGCTGGTGCTTTTTTGCCACCATAAATAATGGCGGGTATTTCTTCGGCCAGACGACGCAGGCGGCGGCTCGCACCTTTCCCTGTATCCTCGCGACCTTTCGCATTTAAAGTAAAATCAGTAGACATGGTAGTCTCCTATTTTTAGCCACTCCAGACCGCGACCAGACCTGAAATGGGGGTTAATTGCCCCGGAGGGCGGTTTATCCAGCGCTTGTTGCTAGGGTCTGTGACCTATAGAAACATCGCACTGATGGATTCTTTATTGCTGAGTCGGCGCACCGACTCACCGAGAAGCTTGCCCAGGGTCAGAGTGCGAATCTTGCCGCACTTTTGCGCTTCTTCACACAGCGGGATACTGTTGGTAACTACCAGATTATCCAGCTTGGAATTGCTGATATTGGCTATGGCATTGCCCGACAGCACTGCGTGGGTGGCATAGGCAACTACTTTGTGGGCGCCATATTCTTTAAGTGCCTCAGCGGCTTTGCAGAGTGTTCCCGCAGTATCGACAATATCATCCACCAAAACACAGGTGCGTCCCTCGACTTCACCGATAAGGTTCATCACCTCACTCTCGTTTGCCGAGGGGCGGCGCTTGTCGATAATTGCCAGATCACAGCCCAAATGTTTAGCTACAGCGCGGGCCCTAACCACACCGCCGATATCTGGAGATACCACTTGCAGTTTTTTGTAATTCTGGCGCTCAATATCATCAAGCAGAACCGGGGCACCGTAAATATTGTCCACTGTGCAGTTGAAAAACCCTTGAATCTGCTCAGCGTGAAGATCGACGGTAAGTACCCGATCTACGCCGGCATTGGAGAGCATATCGGCTACCACTTTGGCGCTAATTGGCACGCGCACCGATCGCACTCGCCGATCTTGGCGAGCGTAGCCAAAATAGGGTACTACCGCGGTAATGCGCTCAGCAGAGGCGCGCCGCAGGGCATCGATCATCAGCACCAATTCCATAATGTTTCTGTGAGTGGGTGCACAGGTAGGCTGAATTATAAATACATCATGCCCGCGCACATTGTCGTGTATCTCGATATTGATTTCGCCATCAGAGAACAGTGAAACCAGTGAATCGCTGAGGGGAATTCCGAGAGACTTTGCGACTTCGCTGGCGAGTTCCGGATTGGCATTTCCGGCAAAGAGCATTAGTTTAGCCACATCTTTTTCCTGGTATTCCAAATTAGAGATGGCTGGGGCGGGAGGATTCGAACCTCCGAATGTCGGGATCAAAACCCGATGCCTTAACCACTTGGCCACGCCCCAGTATTAATTGTTTCCAATTGTTTATGTAGCGGTGAGCGATTAACTCCCGGTGCTACAAATGAATTCCATTTCTCTGGTACCTCAGTCTGGGCTTGCACCGCCTGTGATTCACTGTCAAAGCGACAGAATACACTGGCCCCAGTCCCTGTCATCAGAGGATTTTCAAACCTTTGCAACCAACCTATTACCTGTTTTACCGGTGGATAGAGTTGTTCCACGATTGGCTGACAGTCGTTTCTGTATTGCGCCTCTGAAAGGGCGCGTATTTTGATGGGTGCAGAGTGCCTTGTCAATTCAGGATGGGAAAAAATTTGCGCTGTAGAGACCTCGATATTGGGGGTGACTACCAGATACCAAGATTCTGACAGGTCTACGGGTGTCAGTTGTTCGCCAATGCCCTCGGCAAAGGCGGTTCGGCCGCGGATAAAAACCGGCACATCGGCCCCCAGTTGCCGACCCAACGCTTCGAGCTGGCTAGTCGATAATTCTGTTCGCCACAGTCGATTAAGTCCCAGTAGCGCAGTGGCCGCATTACTGCTTCCGCCGCCCAGTCCGGCGCCCATGGGTAGTGTTTTCTGCAGCTGAATCTGGCAGCCACTTTGGATGTGGGTGGTCTGTTGCAACAAGCGGGCGGCGCGCATGATCAGATTGTCTTCCGAGGGTACGCCATCTAGTTGTGAGTCCAGGGTTAGAGTGGAGTCCTGGGTGGCGGTAAATGTTAGCTGATCGCCGTAGTCCAGCAGTTGAAACAGGGTTTGTAAATTGTGGTAGCCATCGTCGCGGCGCCCGGTGATATGCAGAAACAGGTTTATTTTGGCTGGCGAGGGCAGGGTAATGGAGTGCATATTTAGCCTAAAGTCGCCATTTGGAGATCACCAGCTTAAATGACAGGTCACCGGATTGACCGGAGATCTTGCGTGGCAGCAGGTAGTCTCCCACGGGTTCAAACCGGGCGAAGGTCAGTTGCCAGCCGTCCTGTTCAAAACCTTGAGGTGTGCCATCCAGTCGGGTGGTCAGGTTGCGGGCAGCTGACAGCTGGGGTGCGGGCAGGGCTCTCAGCCACCAATTGATAGCATCTACTGGCAATGGGAGATCAAAAAGCTGCCTACCCAGATCTTTAGGTGAACCTCGGTAGGTCTTTGATCCCTGCTGCACCTCAATGCTGTGATTGTCGCCGTTGGCAATCACACTGCCGGCACCCAGCGGTCCGCTTAATCGAAGCTGGTACTGCTGCTGATTTTGCTGCCAGTGCAGTTGGGCACTTACTGCTTGTTGCGCTGAGCGCACGCCCAGTTTGCCGGTCAGCTGCCAGGTGCTGAGGGCTGCGGTCTTGAGTGGATCGAAAACCAACCCACTGATAGTTGATTCACTGTGATGCTGGATATTGCTGCAGGCGCTCAGCCACAGTAGGGGGATCAAAATTTTTAGGGGTGCCGGCATTTTCATGGGGGTATTCTCTTTGATATTGATCGGCAACACAATTGCGTTGTTGTGGTCACTGAGCAGTGCTTCCATTCTATTCGTGCAAAGATCTCAAATGATGCAATTGTCCGATATTGGTATCTATGCTCCTATTGCTGACCTCGGTAGTGTAAAATCCGTTTCTCGAAGGGGCCAGTGACCCTGTAATTTTGTTGGGCAATAGTTGATATGCTTCGAAAATCAGTAAACCTGAGCAGTGTGGATAGAAACTGATGGCTATGGATATCCTGGTATTGGGTATTAATCACAAGGTTGCCTCGGTAGATCTGAGGAGCCGAGTTGCCTTCGCCCCAGAGACTGTGGTTAAAACGCTGCAGTCTGGCTTGACTGAACTGGGTGCGACGGAAATGGCATTGTTGTCTACCTGTAACAGGACGGAAATCTATGCCGTGGGTGAACTCTCCGACGAACAGTTGCTGTGTTGGTTGGCGGAAAACAGACAGCAACCACTGGAGACCCTGCGCGATTGTTATTACTGTCACCGCAACAATGATGCCATTCGCCATATGGTCAGTGTTGCCAGTGGTTTGGATTCGTTGGTAGTGGGCGAGCCGCAAATTTTTGGTCAAATTAAATCCGCTTACTCAGTGGCGCAAAAGGCGGCCACTGTGGGCACAGTTTTAAATATGGCCTTCCAGTGGGCCTTTGCTGCGGCCAAAAGAGTGCGCTCTGAGACTGCCATCGGTCAGAATCCGATCTCGGTGGCCTACGCTTCGGTGAGTTTGGCGGAGCAGATTTTTTCCGATCTCAGTTCTGCCCATGCGCTGTTGATCGGTGCCGGTGAGACTATCGAATTGGTTGCCAAACATTTGCGCGAGAGACAGATTGGACAGATTACCGTGGCCAACCGCACCCTGGAGCGGGCCCAGGAGTTGGCTGAGGACTTTTCTGCCCAGGCGATTTTGTTATCGGATATCCCAGACCACCTGCATGATGCGGATATAGTGATTTCGTCCACTGCCAGTCAATTGCCTATTTTGGGCAAAGGTGCGGTGGAGACCGCACTGAAGAAGCGCCTGCACAAACCTATGTTTATGGTGGATGTTGCTGTTCCCAGAGATATTGAACCTCAGGTAGAGGAGCTAGATGACATCTATCTATATACGGTTGATGACCTCGAAGAAGTTATTCGCGATAATATCAAAGCGCGTCAGAGTGCCGCCGATTTAGCCCGGGTAATTGTCGACCAAGAGACGGAGAGTTGGGCGGCTAAACAGCGCGAGCTGGCGGTAGTCGATACCATCAAGGCATTTCGTGACAGCGCTGAGAGTATTCGCGATGCTGAAATTGAAAGAGCGCTGGATGCCCTGAGTCGCGGTCAGGATGCCACGGAGGTTATCAATGCACTGGCCCGCAATCTGACCAATAAATTACTGCATAAACCGACCACCAAGCTCAAGCAGGTTAGTGAGGAAGGTCGCGAGGATGCTATCAATGTCACCCATGAGCTGTTTGGTTTAAATCAGGAAAAGTGATAACCATACCCAGTCGATCCCATTAACAGACGCGACAGATCTATGAAACCATCGATATTAGCTAAACTGGATACGCTCAATGAGCGCTACGAGGAAGTGGCCGCCTTGCTCAGTGACGGCGATACTATTGCCGATCAGAATAAATTCCGCAGTCTATCCAAAGAATATGCGGAGTTGGAGCCAGTGGTAAAGTCGTTTGTCGATTATCAGACGGTTATCGATGATCTCAGTGAGGCCAAATTGCTGTTGCAGGATGCAGACGCGGATATACGCACTATGGCCGAGGAAGAAATTACCGATCGAGAGGCTCAGCTTGAGGTACTCGAGCTACAGTTGCAGAAACTACTGTTGCCCAAAGACCGCAATGATGACAAGAACGTATTTCTTGAGATTCGAGCCGGAACCGGTGGCGATGAGGCGGCAATTTTTTCTGGTGATCTATTTCGCATGTACAGCAAGTTTGCCGAAAGTCAGCGCTGGAAAGTGGAAGTGATCAGTGAGAGTGAGGGCGATCACGGTGGCTTTAAGGAAATTATCACGCGAATTGTCGGCACCGGGGTGTACTCTAAGCTCAAATTTGAATCCGGCGCCCATCGGGTGCAACGGGTTCCGGAGACAGAATCTCAGGGCAGAATTCACACCTCGGCCTGCACGGTGGCGGTTATGCCTGAGGCCGACGAGCAGGATGCCATAGAAATCAACAAGGCCGATCTACGGGTCGATACTTTCCGCGCCTCGGGCGCTGGCGGCCAGCATGTCAATAAGACCGACTCTGCAATCCGCATCACCCATCTGCCCTCTGGTATTGTTGTCGAGTGCCAAGATGAGCGCTCACAGCACAAGAATCGCGCCAAGGCGATGGCCGTGCTCCAAGCGCGTCTCAATAGCGCACAACAGGATGCGGCAGCTGAGGAGCAATCCCAGCAGCGCAAAAATCTGGTGGGCAGTGGCGACCGCTCGGAGCGTATTCGCACCTATAACTTTCCCCAGGGGCGAGTTACCGACCATCGCATCAACCTCACACTGTACAAGTTGAGTGAGGTGATGGAGGGCACGTTGGAGGAGATTGTCCAACCACTGATCAATGAATTTCAGGCCGAGCAATTGGCCAGCCTCTCCGAGTAACTGTCGATTTTAACAGTGACTACCGTCTCCCAACTTCTGCAGCAGGCCTCGCAGTTACAAAATATCAGTGACACGGCGCAACTGGATTGTGAAATACTGCTGTGTCACCTGTTGTCAGTAGACCCCAGTTGGTTGCGCACCTGGCCCGATGCGGAGGTCAGCTCTCAGCAGGTAGCGCAGTTTGAGGTGTTGTTGGCTTCTCGAATTCAGGGCATGCCGATCGCCCATCTGATCGGCTCTCGAGGTTTTTGGACCCTCGATCTCAAAGTGACACCAGATACCCTGATTCCCCGTCCGGAAACTGAGCATCTAGTTGAGAAAGCACTGGCGCTACCCCTGCCAGCTGACAGTCGTGTCTTGGATCTGGGTACCGGCACTGGCGCCATTGCCTTGGCATTGGCTGCGGAGAGGTCAGACTGGCAGTTGACGGCAGTGGACTGCCAACCCGAGGCACTGGCAGTTGCCAGACATAATTGTCAGCGACATCAATTAGCCAATGTGCAGTTGATAGAGAGCAACTGGTTTTCAAATATCCCCATCAAAGCCCCAAAGTTCGATTTGATTGTCAGCAACCCTCCCTATATTTACAGTGAAGATCCCCATCTACAACAGGGGGATCTGCGCTTTGAGCCGATCACTGCGCTGGTATCTGGTGCGGAGGGTCTCGAGGATTTACGTACTATTGTCGATCAGAGTAGAGATTACCTGAAACCTAAGGGCTGGTTGTTGGTGGAGCACGGCTATCAGCAGGGGCTCGCAGTTCGCGAGCTGTTTGCCGCCGCCGGTTTTACCGAGGTGAGTACCCAGCGAGACTACAACCGACAGGAGCGTATTAGCTTCGGCCAGTGGCTGTAATAGCGCTGCTGCTGACATGATGCCAGCGGTAGAGCAAGCTCAACGAGGCGATGAACGCCGCCAGCACCAAGCCCAACCAAAAGCCATAAATCCCCAGTGGAGGTCCGAGAAGATCGGTCAGGGCGAGACTGTAAGCCAGTGGGAACGCAATCACCCAAAATGCGGTGACTTGGATAGCCAGGGGGATTTTCGCATCCTTAAATCCTCTGAGGGCACAGCTACAGCTAATTAGCAGCGAGTCAAATAGCCCTAATGCGGCAGAAAACAAAAACAGCTGGGTGGCAATCAGGCTGATCTCGGGATCGGGGCTAAACAACCCTGCCAAGTAGCCGCCCAGAGATAATTTAATGGTGCTGAACAGCAGGGCGATTAACAATACCAACCTAAAGCCGGTGATGCAGATGCGTCTGGCTGTCAGCGGATCTCCGGCTCCCTGAGCATGCGCCACCCTGATGGTCAGCGCCTGTCCTATCCCCAGTGGTAACATATAAACTAGGGCATCCAAATTGATAGCAATGGCATGGGCGCCTAGCACCGCTGGCCCCAGATGGGCAATTAACAGAGGAATAATTACAAAGAAACCCATCTCCGCCGCCAGACTCATAGAGATCGGGATACCTAAATTCAATATTTTGCCAATGTCACTGGGGCTGGGGGGTGAGAATTTGCGGTAGAGTTTCAAGTCCCTCAGGTTGGCAGCATATCGCGAGTACAGCGCCATAGACACCAGTAAAAACACCATGACCACAAGGGTTGCCCAGCCGGCACCCACACCACCCATGGCTGGCATACCCAGCTTGCCAAAGATAAAGATGTAATCGAAAACGCCATTCAGCAGAAAGGCCAGGCAATTAAATATCATTGCCGGCTTGGTATCCCCTATGCCTTCGATACTGCTGCGAAAGGCAAAGAAGACTGGAAACATCAGACCGGTTAGCAGGAATGGCTGTAGATAACCCTCAGCAATGGTATACACCGAGTGTGAGATATCCAGATTGCTGAGAAGACTAATGCTCGCTGCGATGGCCAGACACATAAGAATGCCTGTGGGCAAGGCCAGCCACAGTCCCTGTTGAAATTGGAAGCGCACACGATGTTTATTGCCAGCCCCCCAGTAGTTGCCGATCAGAGGACTGTTGCCGACCATTACGCCAATGACCAGCAGGCTGATAAAGGCCCAGATGGAACCGCCGAGTTGCAGGGCTGCCAGGGTATCCGAGTCGATCTGTCCGGCCATATAGATATCGGTTACAGTCATGCCAACCACTGCCAGCTGACTCAACATCAGGGGCCCAGCCAGTCGCAGCAGTTCAATAGCATTCTTCACAGATAAACCCTTGGGGTATGGTGACTTCAGTATTTCTCAGTCGAACCTAGAAAAACTATGTAAGTAGAAGCAGTATCGAAAATCCGCTGTACTGCCAGACTGTATTCTATACTGCTTCCAGTTTAAAAGTCCGACTGTGGCGCTATTGAATTGATTTAGCAGATTATTTTCAGCGCGACGCGCATATTTCTGCTAGAATCCGCGCATCCGGTTTTACTGCATTGCCAATGCCATATGCTGTGCGCAAATAAAACTGACACAATACCAACCCACTTAATACCAACCAAAGACCCTAATTCATTGACTGATAACGCCGATAAGCCAGAAAAAATTGCCAGTGACACTGTAGTTGCCAACGATACTGCGGAGCCGTCAAAGCCTCAGAAGAGTAACAGACGCGGCAGAAATCGGCGGGCCAAGGGCCGCGATTGGGATTTGTCAGAGTTTGTTGTCGAGGCTCAATCCGGGAAGACCAGATTTCATGATTTTGATCTGCCGTTGCCGCTGATGCGCGGTATCCATGACGCCGGATTTCAGTACTGTACCCCCATTCAGGCGGCATCGCTACCCCATACCCTGTGCGGCTATGATCTAGTGGGTAAAGCCCAGACCGGAACCGGTAAAACTGCCGCTTTTCTGGTTAGTATTATCAGTGATTTACTGCGCCACCCTATTGAGGATGAGCGCTATCTGGGTGAGGCGCGGGCAATGATTATGGCGCCGACCCGCGAGTTGGCGATACAGATTGCCGATGATGCTGAGAGGTTGCTAAAGCACACCGACTTGCACGTCCACTGTCTGGTGGGTGGTATGGACTATGGCAGGCAGCTCAAAAAGCTGGAGAAATCTCACTGCGATATTCTTGTCGGCACCCCGGGTCGCCTTTTGGATTTTGCCAACAATCGCGATATCCATTTGGATCAGGTTGAGATATTGGTGATCGATGAAGCGGACCGCATGTTGGATATGGGCTTTATTCCCCAGGTGAGGCGCTTGGTGCGACTGACGCCGCGCCGCGAAGATCGACAGACCCTGCTGTACTCGGCTACATTTACGCCGGAGATTGTGCGCCTCTCCCAGAGCTGGACCCATGAGCCGGTGAATGTGGAAATCGATGCTGAGCAGGTGGCTACCGATAGCGTCGAGCAAAAAATCTACATTACAACCGCCAGTGAAAAATTCACCCTGTTGCACAATATACTGCGCGCTGATGAGGTGGATTCGGTGATGGTATTCGCCAATCGCCGCGATATCTGTCGCAACCTCCATGAAAAACTCAAGAAAAAGGGTTTCAGTGCAGGATTGCTTTCTGGCGATGTGCCCCAGAACCGACGCATGAAGACCTTGGATGCTTTTAAATCAGGGCGTTTAAAAGTGATGGTGGCAACCGATGTCGCCGGTCGCGGTATCCATGTGGACGGCGTTAGCCATGTGGTGAACTTCACCTTGCCAGAGGAGCCGGAGGACTACGTTCATCGCATTGGCCGAACTGGGCGAGCGGGTAAGACCGGAACCTCGATCAGCTTTGCCTGTGAGGATGATGCTTTCCTGCTCGAGCCAATCGAGAAATTGCTCGAGAAGAAGTTGGATTGTGTGATGCCGGAGGCCAATCTGCTCGAGCCGATGGCTTAATTGGGGCAATAATGCCTCAGCTGTGGCGCAGTATGCGCTGCTTCTGTCGGTCCCAGTCCCGCTCCTTCAGGTCCATGCGCTTGTCGTAGGCCGCCTTACCCTTGGCCAAGGCTATTTCACACTTAACCAGATGCCCCTTCCAGTAGAGAGCAGTGCACACGCAGGTGCGGCCCTTCTGTTTGATTGCGTCATCCAGTTTCTTTAATTCTCGGTAGTTGAGAAGCAGTTTTCGCGAGCGAGTGGGTTCGATAACATAGTGAGTAGAGACAGTATTCAAAGGCGCTATATTGGTGCCCAACAGCCAGGCTTCACGGTCCTTTACCATCACATAGGTATCGGTGAGGTTGATCCGACCGGCCCTTAAGCTTTTGACTTCCCAGCCTTTCAGGGCAATCCCCGCCTCAAATTTTTCTTCAATAAAGTAGTCGTGTCGCGCCTTTTTATTCAGCGCGATGGTATTGGATGATGGCTTGGATTTTTTCTTTGTCATAGGGGTGGATTATACGACGGGAGTGGTCTTTGTCTAAACGATTGATTGATTTTTCGCCAATACTGCGCAGTTATTATCTTTACTAATAAGCTGAGACCTCAAGCACTAGGTTCAGCTGCAATATGGGGTTACAATTTGGTAACCGTTTTAGGAGTTAATTATGGCAGTACAGCAGAAGGGTATGCACGGCACCTGGCCAAGTCGCTGGACCTTTATTATGGCAGCTACTGGCTCTGCGGTGGGGTTGGGAAATATCTGGAAGTTTCCCTATGTAGCCGGCAGCAATGGCGGCGGTGCCTTCGTGCTGGTTTATCTGGCCTGTATCCTGCTGATTGGTGTCCCAGTGATGATGGCGGAAGTTTTGATCGGTCGCCATGGGCGCAAAAGTCCAGTGAATAGCATGCGCGATGCGGTGCTGGAGAGCAATGCTGACCACCGCTGGACTCATATTGGCTGGCTCAGTGTGTTGGCTGGCATGTTGATACTATCTTTTTATGCGGTTATTGCCGGTTGGGCGCTGAGTTATATTGCTGAGGTTGGCTCAGGCCAACTGCGGGGTATTAGTGGCGATGCCGCAGCGGAGGTCTTTGCCCGCCTGTTGGAAGATCCCGCGCGGCTAATCTTTTGGCAGACACTGTTCTTGGCACTCTGTGTCACCGTGGTCGTGGGTGGTGTCAAAAGGGGACTGGGGATGGCGGTGGAGACTTTGATGCCGCTGTTGTTTGCCATGTTGCTCCTGCTATTGGGCTTTAGTTATTTCAAGGGCAATTTTGCTGCTGCGGCAGACTTTTTATTTAGCTTCGATTTTGATCAGCTTACTTGGCGCAGTGTACTTGAGGCCATGGGTCAGGCTTTCTTTACGCTGAGTATTGGCATGGGCGCAATTATGGCCTACGGCGCCTATATGCCGCAGCGAGCGCATATTGGCAAAACTATCCTGGTAGTAGCCCTGTTTGACAGCTTGGTGGCCATCATCTCGGGATTAATTATTTTTTCAATCGTGTTTTCAACTCAGGGAATTGAGCCCAGTGCTGGCCCGGGATTGATGTTTATCAGCCTGCCGGTTGCCTTTGGCACCATGTCCGGCGGCTTGTTAATTGGCTGTCTATTCTTTGTGTTGGTGTCCATTGCGGCTTGGAGTTCTGCAATATCGCTGCTGGAGCCCTGTGTTGCCTGGCTAATTGAGGCGAAAAATATTGGCCGCCTGCGGGCCAACCTGTTGCTGGCGGGCTGTGCTTGGATATTGGGACTGGGAACCGTATTCTCATTCAATATTTGGTCGGACTACCAATTGTTGGGGATGACCTTTTTTGACTTATTGGATTTTCTAACCGCCAACATTATGTTGCCATTGGTAGGGTTGCTGATTGCCCTGTTTGTGGCCTTTGTGATCAATAGAGAGATTCTCGCTTCAGAGATGACCGGTGTAAGTGCCAAAGTGCAAAACTTATGGCAGTTGGCTATTCGCTCGATTGCGCCAATTGCTATTGGCACGGTTTTTATTATGGGCATCTATGATAAATTCTTCTCCTAGGAATTCTGATGGCGTGCATTAAGCGTTCGGCGCTAGTCAATCACTCGGCAGCAGCTATGTATCATCTCGTCAATGATGTTGCCAGCTATCCGCAATTTATGGATGGCTGTCGAGGAGTTGAAATTATTGAGCAAACAGATCATCGAATGGTGGCTGAGTTGCAATTAAAAAAGGCGGGAGTGGAGGTCAAATTTACCACAGTGAATAGATTGACCCCCGATGCCAGTATTGAGATGCGTTTACAGGATGGTCCATTTAAGCACTTTAAGGGGCTGTGGCAGTTTTCAGCACTTACGGATAGCGCCAGTAAAGTAGCCCTGGATCTTGAATTTGAATTTAGTCATCGCGGCATGGGCGCTCTAGGTGCAGGGCTATTTTCCGGGATCGCCAATAACCTTGTTGACGCCCTGTGTAAGCGTGCAGATACTATCCTCGAGGAGGGCCAATAATGGAAACTGGAGAATCACAAATTACGGTTGAGGTGGCCTATGCACTGCCGGAAAAACAGGCGCTTAAGCAGCTGACCGTTGCTTTGGGGACCACTGCGCTTGAGGCAGTGAACCAGTCTGGAATTCTAGAGCTTTTTGCCGAGATAGACATAGCCAATGCCCAAATGGGTATTTTCTCTCAGGTATTGGGCACTAAGGGGCTGGCCTCGCCGGCCGATTATCAGCTCAAACATCGCGACCGGATAGAGATTTATCGCCCTCTTATCGCCGACCCCAAAGAGGTGCGCAGACGGCGTGCCGAGCAGGCGAAGAAGGCAAAACTTCAGGACTGAGTAATCACTCAGTTGATGTCGGTAGGTAGTCACCCTCAGTGCGCAAAAGCTCGCCCTGATCGTTGAAAACCACGGTCAGCTGCTTCTCGCTGACTTGTCCGCTGGAGCTGACCCGACTGTAAAAATAATCCCACCGCGACTGATCAAAAGAGTCTCTGACCAGAGGGGTTCCCAGTACAAATTGAACCTGGAGTTTGGTCATCCCCGGTTTCAGCTTATCAATCATCTCTTGATTAACTAGATTGCCCTGTTGAATATCGATTTTGTGGACACTGGGTAACGCAACCCAGCTGCAACCTGTGCCAAAGACAATGAGTACAAATAGGCTTAGACAAGTTAATCGCATGAGTGGGCTTCCAGTTAGTTGTCGGATTGGGGATAATAAACAATGATCGCATAATAGAGAAGTGAAAATTATGGCTCCAGAAGATAGCGAGTTAAAGAAAGCGGGACTCAAGGTTACCCTGCCCAGGCTTAAGATTTTAGAGATTTTAGAGAGGGACTCGCGGCATATGACCGCTGAGGATATCTATCAGTCTCTACGAGATGCCAAAGAGGATGTGGGTATAGCCACAGTCTACCGGGTGTTAACCCAGTTTGAAGCGGCAGGTTTGGTGGAGAGGCACAATTTTGACTCGGGCCCTGCGGTCTACGAGTTGGATCGCGGCGACCACCACGACCATATGGTATGCACCGAGAGCGGCAGTGTGATTGAATTTCACAATTCCGAAATAGAGGCACTTCAGGAGCGGATAGCAGCTGAAAACGGCTACCAGTTGGTTGGCCACAGCTTGGTGCTTTACGTCAAACCCAAGTCTTGAAATCGCTTGATTTCGGTCATTGTTCGCGCTGACGGTGTTGCAAATCGTCGCAATAGAACCACTATGACTCCTCGTTGCGCCTTGTCAGCACCAAAAATCACGCAAAATTATTGCCACTCAGCTATGGAGAACGCCTCTATAGTAGCTTCTCGATATCTGCAGCTATATCTGCTGGCTTGGTGATCGGTGCAAAACGCTTGGTCACCTGCCCCTCTCTATTGACTAAAAACTTGGTG
>Ga0213866_10001193_pt1 | contig 19574 bp, 16 predicted proteins | sample PICome_11_FD_160079 | JGI IMG/M metagenome (GOLD analysis project Ga0213866, IMG submission 160079) | Coastal seawater microbial communities near Pivers Island, North Carolina, United States - PICO284 | ecosystem: Environmental > Aquatic > Marine > Coastal | place: USA: North Carolina...
CCCGTTTGCCTTTATTCAGACGACGACCTTCCGACTCGCGCTGGTTTATACAGTCCTTTTCGCTCTTTTTTCTGCCGGCCTTTTGACCTTTTTGTTCCAGGCGACCGTAGGGGCCATGCGGACGGAGGCGACAACCCGGCTGGAGTCGGAGTTCAGGACCCTCGCCAATGCCTGGAATGCCGGAGGACCAGAGCGCCTTGAACAAAGTCTTCTCGAACGCGCCCTCGTGCGTGTCCGTGACTTCACCTACCAGTTCGAGACGGCGGACGGAATCACGATCGTCGGGGACATGCCCCGTATGCCAATTGATACATCGAGCGATCTGCGTGAAGTCCGCAGCGTGACCTTTCAAGTGGAGGGTTCGCTGGGGGACGGAAGTGCGGACCTGACCACCATTGAGGGCCGTATTCTACGACTGGGTGACGGCAGTCTTCTCCTCGTCGGCATCAAAATGGACGAACGTCTGCGCCTGGTGCGAAGGATCACGCGAGCGGTCGCAACCGCTGCGCCTTTTGGGATCCTCCTCGCCCTTCTGGGCGGTTACTTCAGTGCAAGATATGCCGCACGACGCGCGGAGGGTCTCACCCGGATTGCGGAAGCGGTGATGGGGGGTGATTTGACACAGCGCGCGGATATCGGCTCGTCCGGCGATGAGTTCGATCGGCTGTCGGAACGGCTGAACGCCATGCTCGCCCGCCTCGAGCAGCTCATGGATACCACCCGACACGCCGGCGAGGCGATTGCACATGATCTGCGGTCTCCACTGTCGCGTTTGCGGAACCGACTGGAGGCGGCGCTTCGGACCGAAATGGATGAAGAGGCCTCCCGGGAAACTCTGGTTCAGACGGTCGAAGAGGTGGACCGTGTGCTGTCTACCTTCAATGCCATTCTCAGCCTTTCCCGGGTCAACGCCGCATCCTTCACAGCGTTGGAAGTGCTTGACCTCACCGAGCTGGCAGAGGAGATGGCGGAACTTTTTGCGCCGGCCTGTGAGGATGCGTCCCTGGAGTTCACCTCGATGGTCGACCCTAATCTCGCGGTGAAGGGTGATCGCACTCTGTTGGCTCAGGCTATTTCAAATCTCCTCGATAATGCTGTGAAATACACGCCAGTCGGGGGGACGATCATCTTCAAGGCGAAGCTGGCGCTGGATGGTGTCGAAATCAGCATTCGGGATTCCGGACCTGGCGTCCCGCTCGCGGAGCGTGAGCGCGTGAAGGAACGGTTCGTCAGGCTTGATCAGGCCCGAACACAAAGCGGTTCAGGACTGGGCCTTGCTCTGGTGGATGCTGTCGCGACGCTGCACGAAGGTTATCTGGACCTGGCATCAGCCGAGTATGAAGGTCCTAATCCGGGGCTTCTGGTCAGGCTGACCCTCCCTGTGGCAGGCTAGGCGGATGACGTCGGTTCGGTTTCCAATTCTGCCTCTGGCAACGACCCCGCACGCCGCGCTCGCCGCGGGTGCTGCTCATGCGCCTTACCTGGCCCGGCTCGATCGCCAGTTTGGCGGCGAACTGGCCACGAGCGAGGCGAACGACGTTTTTTTGGCGGCAGTGCGCAACATAGAGACGCTGTGCGAGACGGCAGACCGCGCGGAAGTGATTGTGGCCCTGAGAGAGGAACGAAAGCGCGCGCATGCCGCCATCGCTGCGCTTGATCTCAGCGGGCGAGACAGCCCGGGACAAACCACTCAGCGCATGACCAGACTGGCAGATGTCTGTGTTGCCAAGGCTCTGGACTGGGCGCTGGCCGCCCGGGGACTGTCCCGGACGGGACTGTTTTTGGTGGCGCTTGGCAAGATGGGCGCCGGGGAGTTGAATTATTCAAGTGATATTGATCTGGCAGCTTTTTTTGATCCCGATTTGTTTGATAGCGGGAACCGTGACCCGGCTGATGCCGCATCCCGTGTGGTGCAGGCGGCGATGCGGCTTCTTGATGAGCAGACCGAGAATGGTTTCGTCTTTCGAACCGATCTCCGGCTTCGGCCGGATCCGTCTTCAACACCGGTTGCCGTCTCTGTACGCCGCGCCTTGATCTATTATGAAACCGTCGGCCAGAACTGGGAACGTATGGTGTGGATCAAGGCCCGGCCAGTTGCCGGAGATCTGGAGGCTGCTGAGGCCTTTATCGACAGAATCACCCCCTTTGTCTGGAGACCGCATCTGGATTACTGGGCTATCGCGGATGTTCACGCGATCAAGAACATGATCAACACAAAGGCCAATGCGGCATCCTTGACCGCCTCGGCCAATGTGAAGCTCGGCCCCGGGGGCATCCGGGAGATCGAATTTTTTGCTCAGACCCAGCAAATCATCCTTGGCGGAAGAATAGCTTCGCTAAGAGCGCCCGGCACCCTTCAGGCGCTGAAAAAATTGTCGGAACAGGGTGTCGTGGACCAAGATACCTATCGGGATCTGGCTGAAGCCTACCCATTCCTGCGGGGTGTTGAGCACCGCATTCAGATGCTGAGTGACCAGCAGGACCATTCTCTTCCTGCCGGGGGCAGAGATCGCGAGGCTGTCGCGGCCCTTTGCGGATATCCAGACTTGCACGCGTTCGAACACTGTCTGAACGAGGTCCGGCAGCGGGTTCATACGCATTACAGCCAGTTGTTCGCGACTGAAACGCGGAAACGCAAATCCGCCATTGAAGGAAATCTCGTCTTCACGGGCGTGGACCCTGACCCAGGAACAATAGAGACACTGGCCGCGCTAGGGTTCGAGGCCCCTGAAGCGGTGATTGAAGCTGTTGGTCGCTGGCACCGGGGGCGAATACCCGCAACGCGAACCGAGCGTGGTCGGGAATTGTTGACGGCGTTGTTACCAGATGCCCTGTCGGCCATGTCGGTCACAGGTGAGGCCGATATTGCGTTCCGACGGTTCAGCCAGTTCCTCGAAGGTCTTTCTTCGGGTGTCCAGACCCTGTCCATGCTGACTGCGGAGCACCGCCTCCTGAGCGACCTTATTGCCACGCTGGCCCTGGCCCCGCAGCTGGGTCGGACTCTGGCCAAGCGTCCCAGTCTTCTGGAGTCTCTTGTCTCCGAAGATGTTCGTAAGGCGGCACCGGAGATTGACCCCCAGGCCGACTTTGAAACGGCGATCGACCTGTTTCGACGCTGGCATGCCGAGGCCTTCTTTCTAATCGGGCACAGGCTTCTCCATGGCGATCTGCGGGCGTCGGACGCGGCACGAGCCTTCAGCGACCTTGCTGATACAAGCCTTCAGGCCATGGCGGCTGTGGCCGAGGCGGAAACGGTCCGTCGGTTTGGTTCGCCGCCCGGACGATGGTGTGTGGCCGCGATGGGTAAATTCGGTGGGCGCGAAATGACGGCGGCCTCAGACCTCGACATGCAGTTGATCTTTGACCGGGACGGACATGATGAAGCACAGGCCTGGTTCACTCGGATCACTCAGCGTCTGATCACGGCACTGTCCGCAGATACTGCGGAAGGGCATATGTATGAAGTTGATATGCGATTGCGGCCTTCGGGCCGGGCCGGGCCGGTGGCGACGTCTGTTGAGGCATTCGAGTCGTATCATCGTGAAGCCGCATGGACATGGGAACTGATGGCCCTGACCCGTTTGAGGCCGATGGCAGGAGATCGCGAGCTGTGCGCCCGCGTCACGCAGATTGCTCACGCGGCCATGTTGTCCGCTCAGAAGCGGCCAGAGCTGGACTCGGATATCCTCGATATGCGCCGTCGGCTTTGGCGTGAAAAACCTCCCGCAGGACCCTGGGATCTGAAATTGCGGGACGGCGGCATTGTTGATTTGGAATTTGTTGTCCAGAGAGCGCTGCTCAAAGCAGGGCGTGCGGACGTCTTTCAGACATCCCTGTCCCGTGCGATCCCGAGCCTAGACAGACTTGGCGTGCTGAATACCGGTGATGCCGATGTGCTTTTGAAGGGGCATAAATTTCTTCAGGCGCTACAGCAGGTCCAGAGACTGGCTGTCGGAGATGGAAAAGTCGAGGGGCCGGTCTCAAAGGGGCTCAGGAACCGGATGATGCGGGCGGTTTCGGCACAGACTTTCGAAGACGTCGAGGCCCAGCTCGAAGAGCATTGTGGGCGGATTGCTGATCTTCGGCGCAGAGAAATCGGTTCTCTGGCGACGGAATCTTAAAGCCCATACGTTTTAGGATCAGATCTTAGCCAAAAGGGAGGGGGTCAGATGCGGAAACGGTTTGAGGTTGCAATCATCGGACTGTGTGTCACCGGGCTCATGGGATATGCTTCGGCGCAGGTTACGGGAGACCCTGAACCTCGTCCGATATGGACCACCATGGATTCCGACGCTGACGGGCACATCAGTCGGGATGAGATGCGGGAAAACAGCCTGCAGAGGTTCGAGTCTGCTGATATGGATGGCGATGGGGCAGTGACGCTGGAGGAATTCCAAATGGCCCGCGAAGCCGCGCGTCAGGCTCGCCTGGCGGCGCGGCAAGAGCGCTTGTTCGGTCAGCTGGATACAGATCAGGATGGACAGATCAGCGCCGCAGAATTTGAAGCACAGAATGTGCAACGCCGGATGCGTATGTTTGATCGGCTCGATTCCAACGACGATGACATGATTTCTGCCGCTGAGCGAGCGGCGGTAAGAGCCGGGCGACGACCCGTGCGTGGTCCAAGGCCGGGGAGACCATCTCATGACAGGTAATGGCGGTTCTTGCCGGCGACTGGCCAGCTGCCAGCAAGCCGATGTCTTCTAGCCCCAGACTGTGTCGTTCATTTCTGAAGCCGATGAAATCCGCCGGGCGGCAGGGGGTGACCGGGGCGCCCAGTCGGCACTGGTCCGGCGTCACATGCCCGTCATTTATCGCGTGGCTTTTCGTCTGCTTCGGGATCCGGCGGAGGCGGAGGATGTGACACAGGAGACTTGCTTGAGGGCGTGGAAGATCCTGCCGGCTTGGGAACCCAGGGCGAAATTTTCAACCTGGGCCTGCGGGGTTGCCCTCAATTTGTGCCGCGACCGGCTCCGGCGGAAAAAATGGGTGCTGCTTGATGTGGTGCCGGAACAGACCGATCCTTCGCCGCAGCCACATCAACATATGGAGTCTGCGGACGCGGTAAGACGGCTCATGGACCACGTGGCCGCCTTGCCTCCGCGTCAGAGAGAGGCCCTGACCCTGTGTGCTTTTGAGCAAATGGGAAATAAGGAAGCTGCGGCCATCATGTCGGTCAGTGTTCATGCTCTGGAAGGCTTGCTGGGGCGGGCGCGCCGAACGCTACGGCGCGCCTTGGAGAAGGAGACAAGGCCATGAGGGACAAGCCTTTTGGGGAAGACCGGCTTCTGGACTTGATTGCGGCCTATGGCGCGTCTCCAACAGCTTGGCCGGAGGCCGAACGGGTCTCTGCGGAATCCTGCCTGCAGCTTGCCACACAGGAGGTTCAGGACCGGCTTTCTGAGGCCAGACTGCTGGACCGATTGATCGGGTCCCTCGAGCCTCCGGAGCCAGATCCCGCTTTGTTCGAGCGCATTTGTGCCGCGGTCCCTCGAGCCCTTTCCGACGACGCTGAGGGACCGTCGGTTCCCATGGGTCTCAGAGTGCGTTTGAATATTGGAGCAGTTGTGGCGGCATTGGGCATCGGCCTGATATCTGGTTACGCGGCCGCGTCGGAGAAAGCGACGGAATTTGTCGTACCTGACAGACTTGGCGAACAGGGCAGCTGGTATCTGGAACAGGATCTGCCCGTCTGGATGATCGGCGATGAGGAGAGACTGTAATGTCGGCTGGGCAGAAACGATGGCCACTTTTTCTGGGCGTCTCCATCCTGATCAATATGCTGCTTCTCGGATTCGTGTTGGGGGGGCAGCTGGCCGAGCGATCCTCTCCCCCGCGGGAGGTAACGGTCTCTCCGACCGTCATGACCATGGTCCGGCATGTGGTCCAAATGGCCCCCGCGACGGACCGGCCTGCACTGCGTGAAGCTTTCCGCGATACATTTCGCCGGGCGGGCCCCGAGCGCCGGGGGATCCGCCAGGCCCGTCGACGTCTGTCTCAGGCGCTTCTGTCTGAGCCCTATGATGCGGCGGCCGTTGATGAAGCGCTGGCCAATTTGCGCGAACACGAGCTACGACTTGAGCGGAGATTCCACGGCCTCGTCGCCCGGGAAGTGGGACGCTTTGATATGGATCGGCGCAGAGCGTTGAGCCGTTTGACCCCCGCCGTCCTTCCGTCCGGTGCTGGCGGACCTGACAGGACCAACTCGCCGACCGGGCAAACGGTCACGCAGCCCCCGAATTAGGGGTCGTGTCTTTTGATTTATGGGCCAGTCGCGGGGCGTGGGTTTCCCAATTCTGCCCGTCGAAGGCCTCAATATTGACGGTGAGATCCGCCGCCTCGTCCAGACATTGCCACGTGACAGCAAAGCCATCGGGGTTAGAGCGTGGGACATAAAAACTTTTGACGCCACAATGACAGCAGAACAGGTGTCGTGCTGTGTGGGTATGAAAGCTGTAGCTGGACAGTGCGTCTTCGCCGGACAGGAGACGAAAGCGGGAGGCGGGGACAATGATATGATCATTGCCGCTCATCGCGCAGATCGAGCAGTTACAGACTTCGACATCCACCGTTTCAGGAAGATCCACTTCAAACCGAACAGCACCGCAGTGGCATCCGCCGGTTCTCGATGACAGCGTCGTTCGCACTGGCCGTCTCAGCCAACCCAGACGGGTGGTCGCCGGTGGGCCCAGGGTTGCGCCCGTTCAAGTTGGGCGGCGAGCCCGAACAGGCGCTCTTCATCACCACAGCGTCCACCGAACATCATGCCGATGGGGAGCTGGTCATCGGTCCAGTGCAGCGGAACAGACATGGCGGCGGCACCCATTTGATTGAAGATGCCGCACCATGGGGCAAAGCTTCCGACAGCCTCGCCATAGGCATCAAAATCCTCCGGATCGAGCGACAGGATCCCCAATTTGTCAGGTTTCCGGGACAATGTTGGCGCCAGAATAAGATCATAGTTCTGTTCGGCGAGGAATGTTTCATAAGTGATGGCCGCGTTGATCGCCGCTTGATTGGCTTTCATCAGTTCTGCCATGGGGACGGTCTTGCCAAATTCGTACATACGCCAGGTGACCGGTTCCATATCCTCTGGCCTCAGGTCCCGTCCGATCGCCTTGCCGCGATCTTCCATAATCATTGCCATTGCGGCAGATATGGTCATGAGCAGCCCCTTGCTCAGTGCGGCCCCGTCAACATTTGGCGAAGCGTCTTCAACACGATGTCCAAGCGACTCCAGCAGGTTGATCGTCCTGTCTATTCCGGCTTGCGCGTCCGCATCGGGACGTGTCCCATTTGGCGCAACAGACCAGAATGCGATTTTCAGCTGACCGGGGTCCTTATCGAGAGCGGCGAGGAAACTGTCGGCTGGTGGCGGTGCCACATAACGGGAGCCCGGCTCCCGTCCGTGTGTCGCGTCAAGCAGGGCTGCGCTGTCACGCACTGACCGGGAGACCGCGTGAGTGACAGACTGGCCATTCCAGCCCTCTGTCGTTGCGGGTCCCATAGGGGTCCTGCCCCGCGAGGGTTTAATCCCAAACAAACCAGTACAGGCTGCCGGGATACGAATGGATCCGCCTCCGTCAGAGGCCTGGGCGATGGGCACCACCCCCGCGGCGACAGCGGCGGATGCGCCGCCGGAGGAGCCGCCGGAGGTCCGCGAGACATCCCAGGGATTGGCGGTCTGACCAAAGAGCTGGCTCTCAGTGGTTGTTGTGAGTCCAAATTCCGGAGACGTTGTCGTTCCAAACAAGGTCATACCAGCGCGTTTGAAGCGTTCAGTGATCACGCTATCAAGACGTGAAATATTGTCTTTCCAGGCTTTTGAGCCGTTTGTCAGCGGTGCCCCCTTAATCTGTACCGCCAGATCCTTGGTTGGGTAGGGCACGCCCTTGAACGGCCCATCAGACAGGCCTTGTGAAATTTGATCGGCCGCGATGTCTGGAAACAAGTGCGCAAAACAATTGAGTTCCGCCTGCGCCAGTTTCGCCCGTTTGAGCGCGGCCTCTAGCAGTTCAGAGGGGGTTACTTCCCGCTTGTGAACCAGTTCCGCCAGGCCCAGCGCATCATAGTCACCATAATTTTCCATGTCCCTCTCCCGGTCTTCTTTCGGCTTAAGATGACGCGGGTCTGTCGGAGAGTCTACTCAAGGTCAGGTTTTCGCCGGTCTGTTCCATCTGCAGTTAAACGGGCTTCTCCGTGTGCCGAAGAAACCGGCGAGATCGCGCTTAGGGCGTGGGGACGGCTTCTGCGCTCGGATCTTGGAGCGTCTCGAGCATGGTGACCGCGCAATCGGCGATCACGCTGCCGGGCGGAAAAATGGCCGCAGCCCCGGCCGCTCTCAGCGCGTCAAAGTCCTGAGGTGGCACAACCCCTCCGACAACGATCTGGGTTGAAGCGGCTCCTTCGTTGCCGAGCGCTCGTCTCAACTCTGGAACCAGCGTCAGATGACCGGCTGCCAAAGAAGAGGCTGCAACAATGTCCACCTTCGCTTTTCGGGCGTCCAGTGCCGCTTCCTCCGGTGTCTGGAACAGAGGACCGATTTCGACTTCCCAGCCCAGATCCATAAGGGCCGAGGCTACCACTTTCTGGCCGCGATCGTGGCCGTCCTGGCCCATCTTCGCGATATAAATTCGAGGTTTTCGACCTGTTTTTGCGACAAAGGTGTCAGCGAGCCGTTGGGCCTCGCGGGCTCGTCCTGTTTGCTCGACGCCCTTCCCATAAACTCCGGTAATCGAACGAATTATTGCTTTATGTCGACCTTGGCTCCGTTCTATGGCTTCCGAGATTTCGCCCACAGTGGCCTTTTGTCTGGCGGCGTCAACGGCCAGCGCCAGAAGATTTCCGTTCCCTGTTGCGGCCGCGTCGGCGATTCGATCAAGCTGCATGGCCACCTGATCTGATTTTCGCTCGGCCTTCAGACGGGCGAGCTTATCAAGCTGCATCCGGCGGACAGTGGCATTGTCGACTTTTAAAACCGGGACATCCTCTTCGGTGTCGAGCAGAAACTTATTCACACCAACGACGGTCTGTTGGCCGCTGTCAATACGGGCCTGTGTCCGAGCCGCCGCTTCTTCAATCCGAAGCTTGGGAAGGCCTTCCTCGATGGCTTTCGCCATTCCGCCTTTGGCCTCGACCTCGTCAATATGCCTGAGCGCCCGGGCCGCCAGATCATGTGTCAGGCGCTCAACATAGTAAGAGCCGCCCCATGGATCGATTGTCTGGGTCCCGCCCGCCTCCTGTTGCAGGAACAATTGTGTGTTTCGGGAAATTCGTGCCGAAAAGTCGGTCGGAAGAGCAAGGGCCTCGTCAAAGCTGTTGGTATGGAGGCTCTGGGTCTGCCCGCCGATCGCCGCAATAGCCTCAAGAGAGGTCCGTATCACATTGTTGTAGACGTCCTGAGCGGTCAGTGACCAGCCGGATGTTTGGCTGTGGGTCCGAAGCGAGATAGACTTTGGGTTCTTTGGTGAAAATTCTCGCTGGACCAATTTGGCCCAAAGCAAGCGTGCAGCTCTCATTTTCGCAACTTCCATGAACGTATTCATGCCAATGGCCCAGAAGAAGGAGAGGCGAGGCGCGAACGCATCAACATTGAGGCCTGCGGCAACCCCTGCGCGGATGTACTCGATCCCATCGGCGAGGGTGTAAGCCAGTTCGAGGTCGGCCGTCGCGCCTGCTTCCTGCATATGGTAACCGGAAATTGAAATCGAATTGAATTTCGGCATATTTTCAGAGGTGTAGGCGAAGATATCGGAAATGATCCGCATGGAGGGTTTTGGTGGGTATATGTACGTATTGCGAACCATGAACTCCTTCAGGATGTCATTCTGAATTGTTCCAGCCAGTTTCTCCGGAGGTACGCCCTGCTCCTCGGCTGCGACAATATAAAGAGCCATGATCGGCAGGACGGCTCCATTCATGGTCATTGAAACGGACATTTGATCTAAGGGAATGCCCGAAAAGAGAGTGCGCATGTCATAAATGGAGTCGATGGCGACGCCGGCCATCCCAACGTCGCCGGAGACCCTCACATGGTCGCTGTCATATCCGCGATGTGTTGCCAGATCGAAAGCAACCGAGAGCCCTTTTTGGCCTGCGGCCAAATTCCTACGGTAGAAGGCATTGGAGTCCTCAGCCGTTGAGAATCCTGCATATTGCCGAATGGTCCAAGGTCTTTGGGTATACATCGTTGGATAAGGGCCTCGCCCAAACGGCGCGATCCCCGGATAATCATCAAGGTGATCGAGATGTTTGACATCTTCGGCGACATAAGTGGGGGATAGGCTTATCCCTTCCGGTGTGTCCAGCGTTCGGGCGCTGGTGTCTACTTTTGACCCTGAGAGCGTGCCGAGGTCGATTTTCGTGAAGTCCGGAAACGTTGACATCTTAGCAGTTCCTTCCAGGAAGTGAGGCGGAAACGGGCTTTGGGATTGGGAACTGAAGCCTTGGATCGTTCATCAGAGACACTCTGCGTCGGTTAAAGCCAGTTCAAGTTCCTGAAGAAGATCGCATCCTTGGAAAATCTGACGATCTACGGAGTCGGATGTAAACCGACCCGCAATCCAGATACGTCTGGCACCGGCGCTTTTCAGCATTGTTGCCAAAGCCTCGGCTTCGTCCTCATAACGGGGGTCTGCACCGCAAATCACCGCGATCCGGCAGGGCGCTTCGCGGAATCCGGACACCAGTGATGCACGGTCACCCGCTTGGGCCTCGATCGCAATGATGCCGCCGGCTGCAAAAGCGTTTCGTGCAAAATCCAGTCTCGCAGTATGTTCGGAAAGGGGGCCGAGAGTTGCAATGAATATGGAGGGCTTATGCCCCTGTTTCCTGGTCGCCCTGTCGGCCCTCTGGCGCAATGCCTCATAAGGTTCGGAGAGGCGCTGTGCCTTAAGGGGCACTGCCTGTGGCATTATGTTCTGTGAAATGCGGAAAGAGGGTAGAAGTGTTGTCAGGGCCTCGACGGATATGTCCAACCCCGGCTTGAGAGGTGGCAGGTCGGCTGCTGGAGCGTTGAAGGTCTCGAGAGATGGAAATTCACTCACGCCGGTCAGCGGGGTCTTCCGAGTGGCGACCTTCTTCTCCAGCTCTCCCCGAGCGAGAACAATACGACTTTGGAAAGCACCGGAAACGAGGCTTTCAATAATTCCGCCTTCTGCTTCAATCTTCTGAAAGGCGGCCCATGCGGCATGAGCGAGGTCTTCCGACAGGCGCTCCGTAAACCAAGCCCCGCCGCTCGGGTCGGCAACACGCCCCAGACCGCTTTCTTCCATGGCGATTATCTGGGTGTTTCGCGCCACCCGGCGGCCGAGTTCCTCGGGAGGCGCAAAGGTTGAATTAAAAGCCTCTATCCCGATCATGTCCGCGCCACCGACCGCCCCGGCGAAACATGCCGCGGTACCCCGAAGCATGTTCACCCAGGGGTCATCTCCGGTCAGCATGCGCCGGCTCGAGACAGCCTGAAGCCGCATGGGCTCGGCGTCGAGGCCAAGCCCATCCCGCAGGCGCGCCCAGAGCCGGCGGGCGGCGCGCAGCTTGGCGATCCCCATGCCGTAATTTGCGTCGAGGCTGACGGTGAACAGAAGCTGGCTGGCCAGGCGCTCCAGGGGCAGGCCATGCTGGCTGAGATATCTCATTGTTTCAAGGGCATGAGCCATGAGCGCGCCCAGTTCCTGAGCTTCCGTCCCTCCGGCCTCATGGACGGGGCGGGCATCCACCCGCAGAGCCGTAGAGAGAGGAAAGCGCAGGGCCAGAATTTCGGTCAGCGCGGCGGTATGAGCCATGGTATCTGTGACCCCGCCAGGGATCTTGCCCGTGCGCATGAGGGCGCCGACCGGGTCGATATTAAAGCTGAAGCGCTGTGCTTTTGGATTCTCCTGTTGCTCGCCCCACAGGGCCAGCAGGGCAGCGCCCCTCAGGCCGGGCCCTGCGCCGCGATGGTCCAGCGCCACCGGGGCGATATCCGCGCGGACGCTGGCCAGAGCGAGGTCCAAGTCCTTCGCACAGGTGATCTGCACGCCCTGCTGACCGGATTCGTCCATCCGCAATTCGACCGCGCTGACACCCCGTTCAAGGTCACGCAGGATCTCGGCGTTCGTGGTCACCGGGTCGGGATGAGAAAAACTCTGCCGGATGTCCCATGGCAGATGAGGGTCGGGCAGGGGCCCCCGCAAAAAAGGGGCCTGCCCCGGCGCGCCCCGGGGGTCTTCCCGGCTGGCAAAATCCGTTTCGCGGTAAAGGGGCTGAATGCCAATGCCATCGGCGGTCTTTCGGGTAATCCGGTCGAGACCGCCGCCCTTGAGGGCTTTTTCGACGTCCCGGAGCCAGTCCGTCTCCTCCGCCGCAGGAAACGCCGCTGAAAAGCTCTGTATGGTTTCGGTCATGTCTGTCGCCATCTGATTGGATAAGGCCGTGGCTGGAATGACCCAGAGTTGTGGCCTCGGTCAAGTCCGTGCGTCGCTTTCCGCAGCGCAATGGCGGGCGGGTCAGGCCAGGTTTTGAGAAGAGATGACGCAGGGTTATTTCTTGAAGTCCGGCATCAGGCCGATATGTGTCGAAGCAGAAGCCGGTTTAAGGAGCCCTCCATGGCGTTGCCCCCCATTTTGCAGAATTTGCGCGTACCCGTGATCGGGTCCCCTCTGTTCATCATTTCGAATCCGGACCTGGTGATCGCCCAGTGCAAGGCGGGCGTGATCGGGTCCTTCCCGGCCCTGAACGCCCGGCCGGGCCCGGTTCTGCACGAATGGCTGGACAAGATAACGACCGAGCTTGCCGAATATAGCGAGAAAAACCCGGACCGCCCGGCGGCCCCTTTTGCAGTCAATCAGATCGTTCACAAATCCAATGACCGCCTGATGCATGACGTTGAGGCCTGTGTGGAATTCAAGGTTCCCGTCGTGATCACCTCGCTGGGCGCCCGCGAAGAGGTCAATGAAGCGATCCACTCCTATGGCGGCATCGTGCTGCACGATGTGATCAATGCGATCTTTGCCCGCAAAGCCCTCGACAAGGGGGCTGACGGCCTGATCGCCGTTGCGGCCGGGGCCGGCGGACATGCCGGGACCACATCGCCCTTCGCCTTAATTCAGGACATCCGGGAATTCTTTGACGGCCCGCTGGCCCTTTCGGGGGCTATTGCCAATGGCGGCGCTGTTGCGGCGGCGCAGGCGATGGGCGCCGATTTTGGCTATATCGGCTCGGCCTTCATTTCCTGCCACGAGGCGAATGCTGTCGACGGCTACAAGGACATGATTGTCAGCTCTGATGCCAAGGACATTGTCTATTCCAACCTGTTCACGGGCGTTCACGGGAACTATCTCGCGCCGTCGATCGCGGCCGCCGGCCTCGATCCCAATAATTTGCCAGAAAGCGATCCGAGCAAGATGAATTTCGGCTCTGGCGGGAACCAGAAATCGAAAGCCTGGAAAGACATTTGGGGTGCTGGCCAGGGCATCGGTCACATCAAGACCCGCATGTCGACGGGCGATTTCGTCGACCGGCTGGACCGGGAATACCGGGCTGCGATCTCGGCTCTGCAGGCGGGGCGCGCCTTCGAGATGGCGGGGTAGATCACCGCCTGACACCGGCAGGCTGTCCCGTCTCTATCCCGCAGACAGGCCGGTGTGAAAGCGGACTGAAAGCGGACCCGGCACGGCGGCAGAGCGGCGGTCAGGGGGCTGCGGTGCGACAGGTCGGTCCCCCGTGTCCAGCCACACCGCGCATGGTGGCCTGACACCGTCCTCGTCATCCCCGTCCGGGGGGCTGCAGCCGCGCTCTGTCCCCCAGAAAAGGGCTGGTTTCGCTGACGAATAGAGAGACTTATCCGACCCGGTGTCGCGTGCGTCTACACTCGGCGCATGACGACATTCTCCGATTTTACCCCACGCTTCGGCTTGCCATATCTTCTGCCCGATCAGGCCCAGAAACATGTGACCCTGAATGAGAGCCTTTCCCGGCTGGACAGCCTCGTCATGGCCAGCATATCCGGCGCAGGGTCAAATATCCCGCCCGAGCCGGTGAGCCCCGGTCAGAGCTGGCTGGTCGGGTCGGCGCCGGAAGAGGCCTGGGAGGGGCAGGCCGGACAGTTCGCCACCTTTCTGGACGGGGCCTGGGCCTTCCAGACACCCCGCGCCGGGTGGGTGGTCTGGGACGAGGCCGTGGGACAGTTACGGGTATATGACGGGCAGAGCTGGCGCACCCTGCCGCTGAGCGCGACCGCCCCCGTCTTTCACGATGTTGACCAGTTCGGGCTTGCCGCGACGCCGACCGCCGAAGTGCCGTTTATCGTGCGAGCCAATCAGGCCCTGTTTATGGCCCGGGAGGAGACGACCGGGGGGCAGGGCGACCTTCGGATCAGTCTGAATAAGCCGTCGCCTTCCGACACAGCCAGTCTGGTGTTTCAGAGCGACTGGTCTGGCCGGGCCGAAATCGGCCTGACAGGCGACAACCGCCTCAGCCTGAAAGTGTCATCAGACGGCACCACCTGGCATCAGGGCCTGTGCCTCGATGCCGGGGCCGGCTGGCTCAAGACCGGTTTTCATGTCGTGCCCGCCACAGCAGGCGACCGCGACATTGGTCAGCCGACCCAGCCTTTCCGGGATCTTTATCTGATGCGGGCCCCCTCGGTGGGCAGCGATGCCCGGGCCAAGCGGGATGTCACGCCGCTTGATGCCGATCAGGTCCTCGCGCTGGTGACGCATCTCCAGCCGGTTTCGTTTCGCTACAAGCAGGGCGCACACCTGCATTTTGGGTTTACCGCACAGCAGGTGCGCACGGCGCTGGACCAGATCGGACAGGAGGACACGTTTCTGTGGCGGCTGGCGGATCCGGATCAGGCCGACAGTCCTCAGTTGATCTGCCAGGAGGAGCTGATCGCGGTGCTCGTGTGCGCCCTGCAGGACCTTTTAACGCGTATCACTCGACTGGAGGGCCCCCAGCATGCGGTTCGACACGGTCAAGGCGGCCGTTAGCCGGCTCGGCGCCGACTGGCGCTGGCCGCATTTCACGATTGAGGAGCTGGCGTGTCGCTGCGCCGGTCAGTTCTGCCGTGGCCGTTACTGGCATGATGAGGCGGTCCTCGACCGGCTCGAAGCCATGCGGGTAAGCATGGGCGGAGCCCTCTGCGTCGTTTCAGGTCATCGCTGCCCGGGGTGGAACCGGCAGGTCGGTGGGGTTGCTGGCTCGCGGCATCTGCGTCTGGCGGTAGATCTCCACCTCGCAGGGCATGACCGCCATACCATGCTTGCGGCCGCACGGGAGGCCGGGTTCACCGGTCTCGGGCTCGGGCGTGACTTCCTGCATGTGGATCGTCGGGGACGCGCAACCCAATGGTTTTATCCCGGGAGCAAACACCTATGGCAGATTTGATCAGCATGGCCGCAAGCGCCGCGGGCGGGGGCCTGTTCGGGCTTGCCGGAACCGTTCTGGGACGCGTCGCCTCCTATGTCGAGCAACGTCAGGCCATGACCCATGAAGTGGCCCGCTGGGCGCATGAGCTGAAGAGGCGGGACCTCGAGATCAAAGCCGAAGGCGCCCGGGTTGCGGCGGAGCAGGCCCTTCAGGAGACGCAGGGGCGATGGCAGGGGCTCGCGGCATCGATGGCGGCGGAGGGGCAGATTGGGCCCTCTTATCCCTGGGTCGATGCGGTCCGCGGCCTGACACGGCCAGGCCTGACCCTGCTGCTGTGGCTGATTTCCGGCGCCATCTGGATGGGTGCCGACGCCAGCGGCCGGGCCGCGATCATCGAGACGGCCAGTTTTGCAGCCACCGCGGCCACGCTCTGGTGGTTTGGCGACCGCGGTCCACGGCGCCCGTCGGTTTAAGACGGACGCCCGGGGCGGGCCGCAGTCCGCGAGCCGATCAGATCGCGGCCTTGACCGCGTCGGATGTGATCGGCAGGTGTCGCAACCGGGCCCCGACGGCCTGGTAGATGGCATTGCCAATGGCCGGTCCGACCACGGTGGTCGCCGGTTCCCCAAGTCCCACCGGCACCTCGCTGCTCTCGACAAAGGAGATGTCCAGCTCCGGCGTGTCTGCCAGTCGCAGGGGCGTATAGCGATCAAGATTGCGGTCGGCGATTTCACCCTTCTCGAACTGTGTGCCTTCATGCAGGGCCAGAGACAGGCCCCACAAAGCGGCGCTTTCCATTTGGGCCATGGCGCCACCGGGATCGACAATTGTTCCGGCATCGGCCACGAGGGTCAGCTTCTCCGTCGTCACCTGACCGCTGTTGCGGTCCACGCGAACCTGTGCGGCGCAGGCAATCCAGGTGGGCATGCCCCGCTCCTGACCAAAGCTTGTCGCCAGCCCTAGGCCGGTCCCGTCCGGCAGGGGCTGGCCCCAGCCGGCGCGGTCGGCACAGCGCCTCACCACGTTGGCCTGACGCCGTGCCCCGCCCGTGCTGTTCGGGGCGGCCCCGGCGTTGCGCCCTTCTCCGGTCAGCAGGGACAGGCGGAAGGCGACCGGGTCCTGGCCAAGCGCATGAGCGGCCTCGTCGATGAAGCTTTCAAGGGCCCAGTTGGTAAAGCCCGGGCCCACAGACCGGAGCCAGCCAGGCCGGAAGGTCTGGTTGGCCAGCTCATTTGACACCGCCCGGACACGATGGGCCCCCACGCTGTACCAGTGGTCGGCCCCGCTGACGGCAAAGGGGTCATAGGCCACCCCATTGGTGCCGCTGGGCATGAAGAAGGGCGCCATGACCTTGGTCGGCCAGCCCGCGGCGACGTGCTGCTCCATGCCGGTGACCCGCCCGTTGCCATCCGCGGCAAGGCGCAGGCGCTGGACGCTGGGGGACCGCACGGAATCGAACCGGGAATCATCCTCGCGGGTCAGAATCAGCTTGACCGGCTGGCCCAGTGTCTTGGCGGCAATGGCGGCCGGAATGGCATAATCGCCGTTGAGACGGCGCCCAAAGCCACCGCCGAGGCGGTAGGTCTTCAGGACAATCTTGTCCTCTGGCATGTCGAGGGCCTGGGCGAGCCAGGGCAGGACGAGGCTTTGCCACTGATTGCCGGTGTGGATCTCCATCACCCCATCCTTCAGTTCGGCAAGGGCGTTGACCGGCTCCAGCTGGAAGTGCAGTGCCGTGGCTGTGGTGTAGGCGGCATCGATGACGGTCTCGGCCCCGGCGAACACCGGCGCCGTCTCGGTGTTCCCGGTGTCGAGGATCGCTCCGGCCGCGGGATCATCCAGCGCGGCATTGGCCGCTGCCATCAGGTCCGCTTCGGAGACCGTGGCCGTCGCCCCGGCGGTCCAGTCGACCCGGATAACATCAGCAGCCCGCATGGCAGCGGGATAGGAGTCGCCGAGGGCGAGGACCCATCCCGATGTGGTTCCCGACGGGTCCTCAATGGCGAGCGCCTGACGGTACCCCCTGATGCCGCGCGCCGCGCTGTCATCAATGCTGTTGACGACCGACCCATTGCGCGTGGGGGGCAGGATGGGGCGCGCATACACCATGCCCTCAACCTTGGCGTCGATGCCGAAAACGGCCCGTCCGGTCGTCTTATCGGCGATGTCGAGGGCTTCGACCGGAGCCCCGATGAGGCGCCGTTCGGATACCGGTTTAAGCGCGATCCCGGCCAGATCTTCCGGGGTAAAGGCCTGGTCCATGCCGTCTGACACCAGAGTTGCATAGCTGACCGACTGGTCGCCGGACAGGACCTGGCCATTGCGGGCCGTGCAGGTGGCGGGGTCGACGCCCAGTTTGGCCGCACCCGCAGCGATCAGCGCCTCGCGGCCGGCGGCACCGGCCTGAGAGTAGAGTGGATAGGTCTGCCAGACAGACCAGGAACCGCCGGTCACCATCAGCCCCCATTTCGGGTCGGAATCGACATGATGGATGCGGACCTTGTCCCAGGCCACTTCCAGCTCATCGGCCAGAATCCGGGCGAGGGCGGTGCCGACATGCTGGCCCATTTCGGCGCGAATGATGTTGACGGTGACGACACCATCGCCGCCAATGCTGTACCAGATGGTCGGATCATAGGAGGTCTCCCCGACCGTGATGGCGGGCCCGGTCGGATCTGTTCCGCAGGCGGTGAGAAAGGAAAAAGCGAGGCCACCGGCAACGGTGGAGACCAGAAACCCGCGGCGGGAGACAGTCGTTGCGGCCGTGGGGGCCAGTCGGGCAATACGGGACATGGTCTCAGGCCTCCTTCATGGCATTGGCGGCTTCGCGGACGGCCTGGCGGATCCGGGAATAGCTCATGCACCGACACAGATTGCCGGTCATCATGTCGTCGATCTGCTGGTCGGTGAGGTCGGGATTCTGGCTCAGGACCGCGGCGGCCTGCATGATCTGACCGGACTGGCAATAGCCGCATTGCGGGACCTGCAGGTCGCGCCAGGCGGCCTGAACGGGGTGTGCGCCGTCCGGATCGAGGCCCTCAATCGTCGTGATCGTGGCACCGGCCACGGCGCTGACCGGCGTGATGCAGGCGCGCACAGCCATGCCGTCCAGATGGACCGTGCAGGCGCCGCACTGTCCGATCCCGCAGCCGAATTTGGTCCCCGTCAGGTTCACTTCGTCACGAATGACCCAAAGCAGGGGCGTATCGGGATCGACGTCGAGATCGACCTCCATCCCGTTTACCGTGAATTTCGTCATCACCATCCTCCCGGTTTTTCTTTTGACCGGAGTGTTCTTCAGATCTGCGGACTTGTCCAGTGAACGGACCGTTCTCCCCTTGGCTCAGAAGGCATAATCGACGAGCAGGACTGCGTCACACAGGTCGAAGGGGCGGGGCATGTCAGGATCGAGGCGGGCGGCGGTGTCATCAAAGGTCTGCCAGAATGAGGTCAGCCGGTCGGCCGACGGGCTCTGATACCAGATGAACCAGTCATAGGTCAGCGCACGGGTCTGGCTTGCGTGCGGCGCTGGTCCGGTGGCCAGCATGGCGCCGAGGGGGCGCCCGGCCCCGAAATCACTCAGCACGCCGCGGTCCCGAAGCTCGTCGAGCACGCGGCGCCAGCCGGTTTCATACACATCCGACAGGGTCCCGGCCGGGCTGTCGGGGCAGGTCCAGTAGGCATGCTGCTCCCGCCGGTCGGAGGCTGGTGGCGTCGCCTCTGTCGTCGGCAAAATCCAGAGGCAGAGGGCGAGTGCGGCCAAATTCAGAGAGAGGCGGGGGGGCAGCATGGCAGTGTCTTTCCGTTACGGTCCCCACCGCGAGGTCTGGGAGTGTCGGACAGAACCGGCCCGCGCGCAAGGGCGGGGGCGAAGGGGCGGGAGGCCGGCCGGCTGTCGGCCGGCTGCGAGAGGCGCCCCAGGCCGACGATGAGATGCGCCCTAAGGGGAAAGCGACGCATTGCGCATTTGGCGGGCCGGACTAAATCTGAGGCATGGCATCTTCCCCTCCACTCGGCCTGTCGGATCTCGGCACGGCGTTCAAGCTCGACGGCGCGGCCATCGATGCGATGGGCGGTCTGCCGTCCAGCGAGTGGACCCCGCACCGGCCAGACCGGCGCTGGGAAAAGCTGGAGGGCGGCAAGCGCTTTCGCGTCGAGGCCCCCTATGAGCCAGCGGGTGACCAGCGCACTGCCATTCCGGAACTGGTGGAAGGCATCGAGGCCGG
>Ga0213866_10001194_pt1 | contig 19562 bp, 27 predicted proteins | sample PICome_11_FD_160079 | JGI IMG/M metagenome (GOLD analysis project Ga0213866, IMG submission 160079) | Coastal seawater microbial communities near Pivers Island, North Carolina, United States - PICO284 | ecosystem: Environmental > Aquatic > Marine > Coastal | place: USA: North Carolina...
TTAAGGAACGATATCAACGCAGACTTTCTTTCAGCCGTTATTTCCGCTGAACCGGCATCGCCATTTGCTCCCGTACCTTCCATGCGATATATATTGCCACTTGAATCACCAAAAAATATATATTCCAAACCATCAGAAGGGTCATACATATTCATCACAAAACTTGGTTGGAAAGCAACTGAATGCGTAGTTGTCCATTTAGCCCAAGGAGAAAGATTCTTCTCAAGTATAGCCTGATTATAAGCCCAAACCTCTGATTGTGAATCGGGGAAAAAGTAAGCTCTTTTCGTCCTACGGTTATATATATTAGTCCAGCTTGTATATTCTCTAACAGCGTCAGATATCCACCTAGTTAGATCGTTATTCTCTACATCTCCGAACTTATCAGTAGCGGCTATAGACTCAATCGCTCCTGGTCTTCCATAAACTACATCGTTTCCAGTATATAATAACGATTCATCACCGGCAGCGGATGAATCTGCATATAGTGAAGCAATAGCAAAATCCTTTGCCGACTCTCCATTAAGCTTGAAGATTGAACCATCTTGAGAAGACATTATCGTTGTTCCAAAGGCACCAATTAATCCATTAATAGGCTTTAAATCTGGGGTAAGAATATAAAATGGGTCACCTTCTCCTAATGCTGAACTTGGTCTATTTGCAATAGATAGAGTTTCGTTATCCTCTCGTGTTGAACCTACAATCATATGAGGTGTTGCTGTAGAATTTGAAACCACATTAGCAAAATAAGCCCTTTCGTTAGCTACAAAGCAATATTTAGCTTTGAAATCTCCTGTCAGATTCTCCGTCATATCGCTTAGAGCCGTTCCATTCCACTCCATTACAACATCTGCTAAGTTAAGATCAGTAATTAGAACCTTTTCATCTAATGCCCAATAATGCTCTATTTTGCCCCTTAACTTAGCAGAACTATCAACCGTACCTCTGCTAGTGAATGTAGAATCACCATCCCATTCATAAACAGTATTACCAGCTTGAAATAAAGTGGTTGTAGACCCATCCGCTTTTTTCAGAGTAATTCCGCCCCTTATTTCTCCTGCATTTGGTACCGTTCCAATAAGGTCAAAAGGAGGACGTGCCTTAAAAGCCGTGTTTTGAAGGTCTAAATCATAATTTGTACCAGAAACACACTCTCTTGCATCAATCTCATCAGGTGTACGTGAGGAGTGTTGACCGCCTCCGAACCTTAAAGATATATCAAAATCGTCTTTTTCAGTATCAGCCATTAAACGGATCCGTTAAGTTTCCACCGCACCCCCTAAAAGGTGTCCAATGGTCTGACTTTTGACCTTGTGACATAAGCCTAGCAGCACCCGCTAAAGCACGCTCAAACTGCTTCCTTTCAAAATCCTTGTGAGTCCACCTTTGCCATACCTCAGCAACCGCAGGGATTAACATTGTGACCACCTCATCGGCAAAAGGAAATGTATCTGTAGCGTTCTCTAAAATAAGGGATTTATCGTACAATACCGTGTAGATGTAGCCGTTTTCATTTGCAGTAGGTATTTTATCTAAATATAAATAACCATCTGTAGGGCGTATAACCGCATGAGTTGGTAAACCAGTATGATTAGAAGGAAAAGGTTGGTCCTTCATCATTTGTTCGTAACCGCCTTTATATTCCAATATATATCGGCCATTGGTTCTATCATGCAAAGGCCACCTTAACCTGACCTTGTCAGTAGGCGGTTGATAAGCCCTTGTTCCAGATACTAATGTTATGCTCCCCTCACCTAATTCATTTGGGAAGGGTTCATTTGACAGGTCGTACAGAGTTATAACTGCCTCATTAAACATCTGAACCCCCCTATCTATATGTTTTTGACGGGGGGAGTCAGTTAACGAGGTTAGTGTTCCTGCGTCACCAGCAATCTGGCCAACTCGCTTTAACAGCGAATTTATAGCATCCAGTAGTGTTTTAGCCATGTTCTTTTAATGCCTTTAAAAGGTCAACTTTTTTGGGCGTATTAGTCCCAAGCGTTTTAATAACACCATTTTCTTTTGCTACTTTTATGAGGTCTGGATATTCCATAGCATCATAATCTGTGTTAGCAGGCGATTTTAAACCCATCTGGCTTGTTGAAGTTTCTACCACTTCTTCATTAGAGGCCTTCTCGGCAGCTTTCATCTTTTTGATAGTATCATCTTCTACTATTTTTAGCATTTCAGTTTGTGTAGCTTCAGCACTTTTTAAGATTTCTCTTAACATTGTCGCTGGCATACCAGGCTTGTAAGGAATACCAAGCTTATCCATTATTACGTGAAGTTGAGCCCTTCTTAACCTTTGTAGAACGGTTCTTTCATCAATATTCTTTTGAACTTGCATAACTTTCTCCAAGTAATAAAGGCGAGTGAATAACCCGCCTTTATTGTTTTTATTTAGTAAAATTTATTAATCAATATCCGTTGCAGCCGAACGAATACCTCTTACCCAGTTTGTATTAAGGATAGTTCCCGCATGCCAAACTTTATAAGCAAGCGAAGAAATTTCCTCAAATGGGTCTGACGTACCACCAGATTTACTATCTTTAGGTATGATATCAATGGCATCTAGGGTATCACCCGCATGGAAAATACCATCCGTATGTGGCTTACCTAGACCAACAGAGCCAATAGCCTCTTGTCCATATATCAACGTTGTATAAAGGTCGATATTGGTACCGCCCCTCATACCTGTTGAAGCTACCAATGCACCAGTTTCAGAGTCAACCCCTGCATCTGGTGACTGTATGAACCTAACGCCATACCCGGCAGCTTTAACATAACCAAACTCACCCGGTGATGTTGCTACCTGACTTGCATAGGTTTCAACAGATTTAAACCCTGATAAACCTTCGACATCCTCAGCAACATCTGGGTGACATAGCCCCCAATATGATGGAAGAATAGGTTGAGTACCGACATTCTGCGATCCAGTAGTTGTTGGAGTAAATGGAATAGCAGATTGTTTTGTCAGGGTATTAACAACGCTTTTAATGGAATTCATCGTAATTGCTGTGTTTACAGCCGCATCAGATGCACCATTACTATATTTTAGCGTTGCATTGTCTTCACCAACATTTCTTTGCAATTGGTTTATGCTACGTCCTGCAGCAATTCCCAATGCCTTGAAAATTTGGTCTGCCTGTGTTGAAAAAGAAAACACATCCACTTCTTCATTTAGAATGATGAACTGTCCATACTTGGCTACAGTTGCGGTCACATCAGTTCTTGATAGTGCTGCTGCTGTTCGGCCCTGCATGTATGATGCGTTTCCAGTTAATTCCGATAAAGGCGTAACAGATGGTGAAATCTCGTCAATACGTGACCACTTCACTGTTGATGTACCTTTACTTTTTTCCAATTCTCCTGATACGGTACCAGAAAAATATGGTGCAAGCGGCATTGCTTGGCGTAAAAATGTAGCCTGAAATAATACATTAACAGGCTTTTGCAACTCAGTATCGGTTGCGGATATTCCAGTCATGGCTTAATCTCCTTGATTTTAGCCGCTTTTTAATTTGGCAAACTCCGTATCTGACATACTTGCAAGCTTACCCAATCCCGGAAGATTGTCATTAGGCGGCGTTGATGATTTGCTTGAATGGACAGCAGCCTCCAAAGCGGAGTTAGACACTGATTTGCTTTCTACGATTTTCTCAATTAGGGAAGCAAATTTCTCGCTTTGCTTTCCTAAAATCTTATTCCAAGCCTCTGGGTTTTTAGCCCTTCCTTGCCAAGCTGCGTTCATTTTAGGATCGTTTGCCACTGCCTGATGAAGAAAGCCCTCAATAAGGGTGTTTGCCTCTTCAGGTAAATCACTATCGCCCCTAGCAACTTTCACAGCTTCGCTAATGTCGCTTTTAATACGATCATTTTCCTTCTGGATTTGCTCTTGTCGAAGAAAACGAACATCATCATCTGATAGTTCTAATTTTTCTTTGTCGTCCTGTCCTTTGTCTTGGTCCTTGTTTTCAAATTCAGAAAATAAGGTATCAAGATCGTCCTGAACACTAGCCTTTTCCTTCTCCTCAGTTTTATCACTAGGTGCCTCTGAGGTCTGGTTGTTAGTTTCAGATTGCTCAACCATAATTATTCTCCTTCTGGTTTAAAAATATTTTTGATTCTCTCGTACTCAGCTAAACGGCCGCTTTCATATATCCAGTTAGTTTCTTGTTCAGCCGTTGATGAGTTTTTCGATGTTTTGTAGCGAGGCAGCAGGGGAGCCTCCAACTGCATTAGCAATTGTTGAAACTCCTGATCCTGTTTCAGTTCCGCCAACTTGACTTTCAGGTTGGTTTTCAAAGAATTCATCTGCATTAATTAATCCTGCCTGTTGAAGTAATTGTTTTTGAATTTTTTCTATTTTCATTGGTTTGCCGCCCATTTGAACCTTAACGTTATCAAGGTTAACAGCCGCCATTAACGCACCTGTTCTCTCTTGAATTGTCTGCTTCTCTTCATTAGGAGCATTTGAACCAGATGCTATAAACTTCACGTTTTCGGGTAATATGCCGCTTGAAACTGTTACAAAAGCCTGATACGCATCAACATAAACAGCTTCTTCTTTGATATTTTCTCTAGCTATTTCATATTGCGTATCAAGAACCTTAGTCATGGATTCCAACAACTGAGTATCCGTATAATCAACAGTCCTAACGACTCCCTGCTGCATATCAGCATTCTTAGCAAAAGCCGTTGTGTGAGATTTGGATTGCTCACCAAGCCTTGTGCGATTTACGCCCGTAACGTCCGAGTAAAGGTTGATAAGGGTTGTAAATACAGAAAGTAAGGCTGTGGGATTTCCTATCTCTTCAAATTTAACAGAGTCGATATCGTGAACACCAGTCTGAGAACCCGGAAACATCTCTAATCCGTTTGCTGCAAGTGTTGGGTCATTTCTGTCGTAAAAAGCCGGAGGCTCAGTATTTAATATTGCAGATTGCATCAACCTTGATAGAGCCTCCGTTGCACATTTTTGCAAAGGATACCCCTTTTTAAGTGGTGATGCAGAATAAGCCCGCCCAACATGCTCCTTATGATAATGAAACTCAGTATATGAAGATAATCTCGACTTCCTTCTACGAAATCTTACAACCCTATGTAACGTTTTACTTTCTTTTGTTTTGCCAGATTTTCCAATAACTACAAGTACGATAGCACCTTGAAAATACTCAACTACACCATCTGATACCTCAACAATAAGGTCGCCCTCATATTCTAAAACTTGTACGTTATTGCCATCATCCCCCACAACTCCCTCTAGCTGGTCGGGCATCCAACCGCCATCTAGAGAGTCAATATTACCTTTTTCCCCTTTATGAGCAGCTAATTTAATATCATAGATAGACATTGGCTTTTCAGAGATTGTTGCATCACCAATTAAAAACCCCTCATTAGCCATGATATACTTTGAATCATCAAGGTAAGTATTTTTAATACTAGACGGATAAGTAATTGGAATTATTTTATCCTTTGCAACATTTCCTCTTGCCGTTTTAGTTAAAATTCTTTTTTTAGCTGGCCTTGTTCTGGCCACACCGACACCATATTTAAAAGCCTCGCCATTAACTAAATCTATATTTGACTGAAAATCGTATTGATCTTGATAAAAATCAACAGTTCCAGTTATAATTTTCTCAATGTTATCATGGTTTATTTGAGAAGTAATACTTCTTGAATCGCCTGCTATTAAAGGAAGTTTCGCAACTTTTTCAAGAAGCTCATCTGAAACTTCAGCACTTACAGTGTACCAAGGCTTATCACCTGGGAACATAAAACGCCTTGCATCAGAGCATAAAACCTCCAAAGTCTGAGCCTGAGAAGGCAATTCGATCTCTGGCATCCAAGCTTTTTTATCATCAATTCTACCGCCCTTTATAGTCTTAAAGGAAATATCAGGCTCCATTTCTATTTGGCGGTCTATTTCCTTCCACTTTTTTTCTTCATTTCTTCTTATTTTTGACTTCTTTCGTGTACTCCAAGTATCACAAATATAATCGGCAACCTTTGAAAAATCGGCTAGCTCGTATTTTTTTGACGAAATGCCATTATCAGTTATAACTTCTTTCACCGACATTCTCCGAGTCAATTAAGGCATCAACAAAGAACCTAGCATCAATTCTTGCTCTGTTTAGCCTATGTTCTTTGTTACAATTTCTTATAATTTGCTTTTCAAAATACAAAGGGATCATCACATCCATCTTGCCTTTGGCTCTTTTATTTCCACCAATTGCTATAATTGTTCTGAACTGCTCCGTATGGTCCGTATCAGTGTTGCTAACAACTCCATCTGCCAAGTAAACGTCATGCCCTCTATAAGAAAATTTATCTTCCTGCGAGGCATTGGCCTGTTCACATAATTTAGTAAATTCGTGTATATCCATTAAAAACCCGTTTTAAATGCTTGTGCGGACGACCTGTGTTTTTTAACAATTTGGGTTGAGGAATATCTAAGCATCATCATTGCGTACAATGAAGACATCAGTATATCATCTCGTAACTTAACGATTTTTCCATTCTTGCGATGAAAAGACCTAAACTCGTTCAGCCACTCTTTTTGATTAGAGAAAACCTTAAACCTTCCAGTTTTCATCCTCTCAAGAACTTCTTGAACAATAGGCTCAGTATCCTGAGAGCCGCCAATTTTTTTATCGTAACGAGCGGACATTGCGAGCATATTCACACCGTGTTTGGCATATTGCTTTCTCATTGCCTCCGCACCATCACGTCCAGAATTCTCCCCATCATGGGGCCAAGCAACAGGTATCCATTTTCCACGCTCATTTATTGCTGAAGCATGATAAACAGGCTGTTCGCCCTTCATTTTGTAGGAGTCATAAAGATATACGATATCTTTATCCCTATCCCATGCTAACCAAGCGGCCGCACCCGGGTGATTAAATCCAAAATCAATACCGCAAATCCTAGACCAATAAGTAAAACTGCTAAGATCGAAAGGATCACACTTTATATCTTCCTCAGATATCGCAAACACCCTACCTTCCCCCAGAACCGGAATACCTTTTGTACGTGCTTCGACTTCGTAATCGGGATAGCTGTTCTTTAATTCGTCTTTGTCTTCTTCGGAAAGATGAGGCGCATCGTCCCAAGTGGCAATTTTTAAATAAGTACCTTTTTTCTTTGAATTGAAGTGCATCACCAATTCGGTTTCGCCCGAAAGTGGTGTGAAAGTTACCAACATTATTCCTTTTGATGATAAAATCCTCGTTAACGCCTCAGTATAAATCTTAAAATCAAGCGGCTCTTCATCCATCCATATCCAATGTGGAGCCGTTCCTTGCCACTTTCGCCAGCCCTGATCGTATGTTTTGAAATTAATTACCGAAATTTTGCCCGATACATGCCGAACATGGATCGTTTCAACTACATCTGAAATCCCCGCCTGACGGTATTTTATATCAATAATTCGCTCTTTAGGTATCCAACCCGTACCTAAATCCTCTCCTAAACCTCCTAACAACTCCTTTTGAACGATATCCCTTGATGATTCGTTCGTTATTGAGCCTATCCAACCTAATGTAGCCCTTTCAAAGCGTTTACCTTCCCACCAATCAGGATATTCTCCCGTCGAGTGCATTGCACATTCAGCACCCGCCGACATGGTTTTACCGACACGGTTTGCCGCCATAAGCATGCGTTGACGCTCTGGTGCATTATGAAAATCTTGCTGCCAATCATAAGGCTCGTAAGAAAATAGCTTATTACACGCAACTTGCCTCGCAAGTTCCTCTAAGAGCGTCTGACCGTCCAATGCTAATAAGCCTTAATTCCCCAATGCTGCAACTTAACATCTGGGTGCATAACTACTTTAAAACCTGCATTTCTAGCATCTTCACAAAAAGCGTAATCCTCAGATAACTCAACACCGTCTCTCAATGGAAAATCAAAAAGCTGATACATGAAGCCCTCTTTACCTTCATATTGCTTTTCTAAAGAACATAGCCCTTCAATCACACGACGCTTTATCATCATAAAACCCGTTCCCGCATAATCAACATTGAACGGTTCCTTTGGCAAATTCTCTAAGGATAATAATTTTCCGTCCTTCCATGCAGCATAAGGAGCATCATCAGACTTCATTCGGTAACAGCCAACCGCAACATCGGCATCCAAATTCCACAAACGCCCTATATCATCAATTGTGAACTCAATATCACCATCTATGAACATCAAATATTCATAATCAGTTTCTAAAAATGCCTTAACACACTGGTTTCTAGCTCTATGGACCGCACTTTCATTCCACAATGTATAAAAATCGTGGTTCACACCCTCAGATACCAAAAATCCACGAAGCTCTAAACATGATCTAAAAAACGCATGCTCACACTTTCCGCCATACATCGGCGTTGCAAATAATATACTCATTACTGTTGCTCTATAACTGCTAATTTTAATAAATTTCCCGTCTTATTCTTCGGAACGGGAACTAACTTTCGATTGTTCGGACTCAAATATTGACTAGCTGAACCAGCCGTAGGATTATCACCAACCTCAAATTGACAGGCCACGTCAGACTCAACTATTAAAACCTGAGTAGCATCGCTAAAAGCAGAACTCTGAGCCGACGCCACTCCAACAGAAACATTTGAACTAGATAGCAACCTACCCGGCCCTATAACATTCCCCTTCCCGTCACGCTCAAAAGAAGCGTATTCTTCTATATATATTTTAGTAGGCATAGTTCCCTCTCAAAAGTCATTTGAATCGTCTGGATGTAAGAAGAGTGCTAGCGAGCCCTACGGAAACCCGAGGGGGTGTCCCCACCCTTCTTATTTTCGTTACACTTGCAGCCTAATGTTACACTTTTTCAGAGTTTATTATTGAATCAAAGTGTTTCACCCGTGAGAGATTGACACTTATTTTCTTATTAAGTACACAATGGTATAGTTTTACATACACATGTGTAACATGGTATTAGTTGGGTATTTGCTGTTTGTTAGTAACTGGTGTTACATCAATGCAAGGTGTAGACAATCCTAGTTTCTTGGCTGCTTGCTTTGCAAAGTCCACTCCAAACACTGTTTGCAAGTCTTTTACAAGCTGCTCAGGAGAGTTTTTAAATGATACTTCTTTACGCTCCACATAGAAGCCTGCTGCCTTTCCTCTTAATTCCTCTGCTCTTACTGCTGCTCCGTAGTTTTCACCTGCAAGAGCTTTATTCTTTAATATCTCTAATTCTGACAAATGTTGTTCAACTGTAAAGCCTGCTTTATCGCATCCAGCCTCACGCATTGCCTGTAGCCATTGCCTTATTTTTGGCTTAGAATGCAAATTAGTTGCTGAACTTGCAATACTCGCCTTATTTCTTTCCTTCGTATCAGGATTAAAAGCCAATATATATGACTCTGTAACGCCTTTCCCCTCAATTCTATGTTGGCAAAATTCTATTTCGTGTGCATTTAATGAAGGGAGATTGACAGCACCATCAGTATTATTTAGCTCTGTATCATCATTATTATTGTTCTTCTTTTTTGTCATATCTATTAAACGTGACTCCGTAATCAATACCGAACACTTTCTTACTATCTATATCTACAATTGTTATTGATTCTTTAAGAGCGTTATTAATATCAGTACTTATCTTAGTTGCTCATTTTTTTGCCGTTGCCCTTCTTTCCCTTATCGCTAATGAGCTTAACTTCGCCTTTCTTTTCATTCAGGACATAAGCTGCGATTTTTGCTGCGTCATTTATTAGCTTATCAATGTCATTGGATTTAGTTATCTTCTTAGCCTGTCTTAAGCTGTGATATCTTATCCAGTTTTTATGTTCTACGTTGTCGGTCATATTGTTCTCTTGTCCCCCGCCCAGCTTTCACCAGACGAGGGTTAATAACAGCCCCACTTTGAACGCAAGGGAGATACATAAGGAGTGCAAAGTTGGATAACAAGGCTGTTTGTTTAGTTGTTTTTAATATGCTTTATTATTGCTTAATACAGTAGTTAACTACAAGATATGGATGTACAATGTAAGGTAAATTTTTTTGAAAATTGTTTACAAAATCGTCAGTAAAGATAATAGTATTACGAGCGATAGTTCGTCCTGACTCCTTGTCTACGAAGTTCAACTTTTGCGCTTCTATAAGATTATCATCCATATCATTATACTCTAAGTACTTTACTTTATCAGTAAAAAAACCGCGTTTAATACCTATTTTTGATTCAGTAAAGGATGTTCCTTTTAAGAATCTTCCATCTGCTTCTGTGTAGCGATTCCATCCTTTTGGACATTCTTTTCTATTAAACGCTAAAATCGCCCCCTTTGGAAAAGCAATTCTATTAAGCTGATCTTGCAAAGTACTTGCTTTAACATTCTTAAGAGTTTCATCAACCTTAGTATTAATTTTCTCTTCCGTTACTTTTATCAATCCATCAATTTTGGAATCCTTAAAGCTATTCAATCCTTTCTGTAAAATGTCTTCTACTTTTTGATCAATTTGTGCCTTTAGAAGCGCTTCTGATACTTCTGCACTAACCTGTGACATCACCTTTTGTTTAATTTCAGCAGATGTCTGCTTGTCAATTAAACGGTCTATAAATTCTCCATTTAACTGCTTGTTAAAATCATCACGTAGTAAATCGAAATAGGTTTTAACTGTCCAAGAAACAAATGCCACACTGATAACTAAGGCCACTGCACTGTATTTTATTGCGCTTGATATTCTTTCAATCTGTTTATCAGTATGCTGCCTTACAGCCAATTCTACAGTATTTTGAAGTTCTTCATTATTATTAGTCATATGCACCTCATTTATTTGATACTAATGCATAATAAACCACATCTTATAAGAAAACTAATATAATTTTACGCATAAAAAAACCCGCCAAGAGGCAGGTTAAAACGAAAAACTAACTACGATTCGCTATTGTAAGTAGAAATATAGCATAAACCGTCACAAGTGTCACATCTTTTTTTAGGTAAATTAAATTAACACTTGCGTGGTACTACATATAGTACTATAATAATGCTATGAGCGATATACAAGACATATTAAAAAAGATGAAAAGTAGCCCACAAAACATACGCTTTGCGGACTTATCCAAGGTATGTAATCATTATTTTGGTGACCCCAGACAAAGTGGCACAAGTCATCACGTATACAAAACCCCTTGGAAAGGAGACCCAAGAGTAAACATACAAAAGGATGGAAGCAAGGCTAAAAAATACCAAGTAAAGCAAGTCTTAAAAGCAGTAAATAAAATAGAGGAGGATTAAAAAATGACAAATCATCATCATTATACCTACAGAGTAGAATGGTCTTCAGAAGATGACGAGTACGTTGGTCTTTGTTCTGAATTTCCTAGCTTATCAAACTTACACAAAAAACAACTTACCGCCCTATCAGGTATCATTGACCTTGTTGAAGATGTTGTAAACGATATGCAGGAAAACGGCGAAGATGTACCAACGCCATTTTCAGAGAAAAAATATTCAGGAAAATTCCAAATAAGAATAACTCCTGAACAACATAGAAACCTTGCCATAAAAGCATCTGAAGAAGGTGTTAGCTTGAATCATTTGGCAAATACTAAGTTATGCTCCTAGCATATACGCATATATCATCTATGGCTCTGTCGTACCAACGTCTTAAAGTTTCATAGCTATAACGCTTATGTGTTGCTTTTTCTATTAAATCAGCGGCCTTTCTGTAACCACAGCCAGAAGATTTCAAATACAGCGTTGACATAATCACCTGCCTAATAGACTCCTCCCTTCTGCTGGCTGCATAACGCATCCATTCTTCACACTCCATGGCTTTAGTTACCTGTTCTGGTGTAGGTCTTGGCAAGCGATAAAAATTAGCCTTTGCACTCTCTGTGTTAAAGTCTAACCACTCTCTACGGATTATTTCAGGCATTGTTGATTTGTAATCCATCTTCCTGATATCGTCAGGCATACGCATAATTACTTCAACAGCATCTTCTAGCCTTGCTTTAATTTCTTCCTCTGTCATACCTTGCCCCTTGTTGTTAAATAAAATATCCTGAATCCCTAAAGTAAGGACCATTAGTTTCAAGAACCAATGCAGCCTTGTTTTCATCACCCATATCACACCAAGGCGTGTACCTAGTGTCCATTTGATCCATAAAAAAATCTGTGTTTGAGTCCTTGCATTTTTTAAGCTCATAAACTTGGTCAAACGCAAGTCTTATCCCCTCCCCGCCCCTGATATTGTCGTCTTGATTCATCTGAGCCATAACCAAAGCCCAAATATTGTTATCTCGACAAAAATTAGCTATCCACTGAGCAACTTCATCATAGTGAGACGCAAGGCTTTCACGATGTTGCTTGCCTCCTATCAACTGGAAATAATCAATAATCACACCCTCTATCCCATAGCGGAGAATAGCCGAACTTATAGCCATTCTAAGGTGATTGAACGCAATTCCCGGAGCTTTCAAATATTGGATGTTTCCGGGGTCTTGATAATTGGCTACACACTGCTGAAACTCTTTGTTTTTCTTTGCATCACCAATAAAACATAATGAGTTTTTCCCTATGTTCCTTGCCATATTTCTTTGGTGAATCTCAACAGGTGACATTTCAGCTGCTACGAACAAGTGCCTTACACCATCAAAATTAAGGTTGTTGGATATTGTTGAAGCTAAAACAGTCTTTCCTGTTTTCTTTCTTGCTGCAATAGCATAAGCCTTGCCCTTGTAAAATCCCCCTCCCATCGCAGTATCAATAATCCTGATACCAGTAGAATTAATCTCATAATGTTCATCAAGGGAATATAAAATCTCCTTAGAAACCTTGTCAGAGCCCTTAATATCAAAATCATATTCTTTCTTGAGAAGGTTCTCAAAATTCCCATTCAGCTTGATAATTGACTCGTTTGCGGTAACATCAAAATTAGAGTAACTTTCCTGAATTTCCTCACAGACCTCTTGTAACTTTCGCCTTTTGAACAAATCTATCAAGTTAGCAACATACTCCTTGAAAACTGGCAGAATCCCATAGCCATTCAAAGCAATCAAATAATCCTTGCTGTCTGGTAGAATCTGGCTCAACTTGAATATCGAAGCCCCTCCTTCCTTCACATCACTTATTGACTTGAATATCTTTTGATGAACATCAAAGTAAAAATGCCCTTCTTGCAAATACGGGTACTTGCCTAAAAACTCTGGTACATCTTGAACCTTCATCAAAACGCCCAAAATGTTTCTTTCCAAATCCATGTTGTATAATATCAACTCTTCAGGTAGTTCCATTCAAAGCCTCCAATATCATGCTTTTACCATCCACACGGTTAGTGTTAGTCCTCACTTCCTCCTTAGTGTTCTTGCCTTCAAAAACACTAACCCAACCGTTTATTATTGATTCCTGTAAAAGCTTAGCAGGGCAATGCCCTTTTTTTCTAAGCCCATCAATTTTCAAAATCACTAATTGCTTGGCTCTGTCTGTTGCTGGTTTTTTCTTTTTATTTCTCATTTCTAGGTAATCCTCCCAATCTTGTTTTGGCATCCAGCTAGGTATAGGTAAATTTCCTTTATTGTTTTTATTGTTGTTATTGTTTTCATTGTTATCTGTTGCCCTTTGTTTGCCCTCTGCTTGCCCTTTGTTTGCCTCTTGCCTGTCCTCTTGCTTGCCCTTATCTTGATGCTTATTGTAGTTAACCACTGTAATTACTCGGTTTTTGTTTGTCGTTTTGCTTGCCACTTCGCCTGTTGATTCTAGCTTTTTTAAAGCCGTTCTAACTTGCTTGACTGTTAAACCCGCTCCTTTTGAAAGTGAGTCAAGAGAGGTGATAAATTGCCCCCTCTCTATACTTATTCCACGCCATTTTGTATCCTCATGGTTTGCACGAAGTAAGCAGTATAAAAACAAGTGGCACGTATTCACATCTGTGAACCACTCCCAATCAACTAACTTGCGGTGTAAGCATACCCACCCTTCATTCATAAGGGCCTCCGTCATCTAAATAATGAGATTCCACTATAGGTAATACTTCGCTTACATGCTCCCATGTTTCCGTGTACTGCCCCCAAAGGGAGGCTAAAACCTTCCACATCATGTCGGGCTTATCAGGGGGAGACGAAGCTCCCCCATTTTGTCTAACGTGAAGCATCTTGCACCTCATCTTTATTGAGTTCATGCACAATAAGAATATCTAGGAGGTCAGCAGCTTCACGTAAGTTTGTATAAGCATCGTCTTTCTCTCTGGTATCAAAGTAGGAATCTTCAAGATCAAACAGGTCACAATGAGCATCACATACCTTCTTGCGTACTCTTGCTAGTTTAATGGCTACTTCTATCGGTTTTGGGGTATTAGTTTTGATTTTAGACATTGCTGCCTCCTGTACTTGCGTTAAACAAAACGCTACCAAAGAATTTTTGAGTTCAATTGGTAGCGGGCGCTCAAAAAACATCAGTACAGGTAGATGTCGGCTGGCTTTTACCTTACGGCTATTGCATAACCAGACCACGCCCGCCATAGGAGAAATTTCAGACAATAAAAAACCGCCTCTGGCTTTGCATGGCGGTTGTCCGCCTGTACTTGATAGGTGTTTTTGAGTCACCACACCTAGTTTTCTAGGTGCACTTACAAGTTTATTGCAATCAGCGGTTTGTGTCAAGGCAGTCATTTCACAACGGCGAACGCCAATTTTCTTTGCAATCATTGTTAATTTTGCATCTTGAGGTGTGCCGTGGTGATATCTAAACCAATCCATTGTCATAAGCTCCCTCAGTCTCTAAAGGTGAGTAAAGTAAATCTGGTTGCCTGTTCGCTTCGGTTATTCTTCTTTTTGCGATTTCCAAATATTCAGGATTAAGTTCTATTCCTATTGACTTACGACCCAACTTTGATGCTACAGCACCAGTTGTTCCAGAGCCCATGAACGGATCTAGAACTACACCACCTTGAGGACACCCTGATAAAATACATGGCTCTACCAATTTCTCTGGATAAGTGGCAAAATGTGCCTCTTTAAAACCCTTTGTCGGTATTGTCCAAACTGACCGCTTATTTCTTTTTACAGGTGGAATAGATAATGCAGAATCGAAGGAATCATTGTCTTTTATTCGTGCTTTGTGAATTATATGAGGCTTTTCTCTGGCATCTAAGTTTTTGTGTCTCGGCTTGTCATTAGGGTTAGCATCATGATAATTTTTTGAGTTAGCCCAACCGTTAGGTACATTATTTTCAGATTTTCTAGCAACTGCCTTCATCTTCCCATTTGTTTTTGCGCCCCCATGTGCCCTATCACTGCCTCTTTGATTCATAACATCCTGCGATAGCCTTGCATGAGTGTTCTGGCTGCATGGCTCTAAAATTGAATCCTGATCGAAATAGTATTTACTGGTTTTGGTTAGCAGAAAAATATATTCATGTGCTTTTGTGCATCTATCTTTTGCGCTTTCCGGCATTGGATTTGGCTTATGCCATATGTTATCTTGGCGCAAATACCAACCAGATTCCTGTAAGGCAAACGCCAATCTCCAAGGCATACCCATTAGCTGTTTCTTTACATAGTTATCACCCATATTTACCCAGCATGTACCCGTGTCCTTTAAAACACGCTTTACCTCATCAAAAACTGAGGTCATTTTTTCTAGAAATTCTTCAGGTGAATTCTCAAGACCAAGTTGGCCCTCTATGTTATAATTTCGCAATCCCCAATATGGAGGCGATGAGACAACACAATCGACATGATTATCAGGTAATGATTTTAGAATATCCAAGCAATCACCATGGTATAATGTACAGTCCCCAATTTCATGCATCACACCACCCTCGCACTAAATGGTATACCCTTCTCAATGAGAGCTTCTTTTGCAGCCTTTACATGTTCAGCCTCAACCTCTATGACGGTCTTGCGAGGTAATTTGCTTTCCTTTCTAAGCACCTTAATATCATTGTAAGGTGTCTTTTTAGAGCTTATCGAATCTATTAATTTTAACATCCTATCCTCAACCCGATTTTCAACCGCCATAATATTTAGCCAGTCCAATTACAAAGCAAAGCACCACAATAATTACCGATGCGATAAATTTTATCTCTTCCCTATCAGCCTTAAGAGAATCTTCTAACTCTTCATGAAATAGTTTCTTTTTCATTACCTACCCCCTTCCCTTTTGCAACTTTTAATCCATAAAGATTTAAGCTATCGATTAAACTTTCAGAACTTTGTTTACTGGCAATATGCAACCCATGATAATCGTCTGTGACTAGATGTGCCCCTAGTTTGTAACAAACCCAAGCAAACATATGACTCTCTGGTTTTGTTATATTGCCTAACCAATTGTTGATGTTTTTCTCTGATGTTTGCAGCTCCTCAGACAACTTTCGTATCCCCTCCCTTCTCGGAAGGCGGTAGCCTTTGATTGTTCTGTTTAGCAAGCTTTGAAACTCAAGAATGAAGATATCTTTGATATCATCTTGGCACATTTTATAGGACATTACCTATTCCCCCCGTTATATTCTCAATTATGAAAAACTTAATAAAAACTAACTCTTATTCTTATGTTGGGGCGAATCTTGCGAAACGCCCCGACTCCTGTATTGTAAAAATTCACTACAATTTTAACCAAAAACAGGAGTATTCCTTATGTCTGATATTAAACAAATACCTCAAACCCCAGAAGCCGTTGCTTTCCAACTCATGGAAAACATCTTGGAATCTGAAGGAAAAGGCCCATCTGCCAACCTGGCAACTCGTAAGGAAATCCTACAAACCTTCCAAGAGTGCCTTCTCGCAGTTAAAGAGCCACAACCAGAGTCAGAAACTAATCTTTCTGAAGCTGCGTAACTTTAGAAGTAAACTCATTAGCGGCTTCGACAATCTCGGAGTCGCTTTTGCCCTTAACAAAGTCGTAAAACTTCCCTGCCGATTTTGTAAAGTTTTCTGGTTGTCGGTAAGCATCCCTAACCTCAGATTTGCCAACCAAAAGCTCCAAACACTTGAGCCTCAACTTTTCATCTTTAGTAAGTTCATCACTCATAACTTTCTCCTTTGTTGTTATTCCCGCCCTCCTTGAGAGGGGTGTTGTAAAAGTCGTTTGCACTAACAAGCCCTTTAGTTTTTTGTATAACTATTGGCATATATGTCTTGTTAGGTCTTGATGCCCCAGACAACCAGTTATGTACAGCAGTGCGGTGCGCACCTATTAAATCAGCAAAATCGACAACTGCTATTTTATTTTCTTTAAGGTATTTTTCTAACTTCATAATTACAAAGCGTAGTGAAATATTCTACACATGTCAATTCCAAAGTGTAGAAAAATTCACTCCTTGAAAGTGTTGAAAAATTCTCTACATACTTAGTTTATGAAAAAGAAAGATAAACAACCAAGATTTCCAAACAAATTGGGGGAATTTGTTCCACCTTTTATTAAAAGTAATGGCTTAACTATGGAAAAGTTTGCTATTGCACATGGCTATAAAGGAAGAGATGGCGTTTACAGGCTTATTAGAGGTGAAAATTCATTAGACTTTGAGAATATAAAGGAATTTGCCGATACATTAGGGATATACCCCTCAGAACTACTTCTAAATGAATGGCAAAAGCCCAGCGAAGAAATAGATAAGCCGCTTATGGAAAAAATATTAAATGATTGCTTCCAGATATACAATGAATACAAACAAACACCTGATTTAACACAGTGGTTAATTGAATATGCGATTGGTATTTACAACGATATTGTGACCGACAAGAATGAACTTGGACTAAATGCCAACGATAACTTTTATAATGATTTGGTTTTAAGGTTAAAAGAATCTAAAAAGGTTTAACACAATGGTAAAAGAGGGCTTTGATTTAAATAGACACCTTTCTAAGTTTCCGGGTAAACCAATAGCAAACGACAATAAACCTATATACAAATATTCACTAATAATCGCTATAACAACAGTCTTAGCAATATTCACTATTAAACCATTTTATAACAAAGCAAACACTACAGCTTCATTCGGCGGCTCTGTTGTAATAAATCAAAACTACATCAAAAACGTTCACACAAATGATGACAAACAAGAGGTGGTCTTTAAGCCGGTTATTAAAGGTGAAGATTTTGTTTATTGGAGCGATTTAGCTAAGGAAGATAAGAAAATAATAATTAACGAAACTATTGAAAAGTTTCCTGAAATAAAAGAGTTGGGATCTGGTGTAAACTGGCGACCAATAACTATGTGGTTAGCGCAAGAAAAAGGAATAATTTATTCACTTACAAGGGATATTTTTAGACCTACGGTGAAAAGGTTGAGAAATGAATCTTAGGTTAATCATTTAGTAAAGCGGATGTGGTTAAGATTAAAAAAATTGAATATTAGGCTAAAGGCAAAATCTTTAGAAAGGTAACATCTAATGACTCGTAAAAGACACGATGCGGTAACAATAAGTTACCACTACTTAGTTAGGAAACAAGTAAATAGTAATGGGGATGAGTTTATTGTACCCTTTACTCAAGATGAGTTCAGAAATGTATATGATGGTCTGTTTAGTTTAAAGAGCTGCAATATTAATGATGAAACAATAAACAATAAAATTAGATACAAATCACTAGCCGTTATTGACAAAGTTGAATTTGAAAACGATAGATTTGTCAATGGGATTTATAAATCATCATATTGGGGACATTCGTATGAAAATGACCAAAAAGGCATTATACCTGCTGATAGTCTAAATTTGAGGAAATTCTTTTTCTCCTTATACTTCTCTGAGAATGGTAGAATTTATGTAGCTACACAATATTTAGGAAATTTTGGTGGTTATACTTCTTTAAAAAACACAGTTATTTCTTTGCTTGAAAACCAACAGCAAGTACACGCCATATCATATCGGATAGACGGCTTTAACATTGATGATGCAGTCGCTAAAAGAGTAAAAATGTCTTACTCTAAAAAAGCTTCAAGTATAACCGGAGCCAACAAGCTTGGGAATAAAGCTTCTATTGCTATAAAAAGAGAAAGGGGAGATGATGAGTTTCCAAACGAAATCAAAAACCGACTCTTACGAAATATAGATAAACCCCCTATAGAAAAAAAACAAATTATAAAAAAGCTACTAAAAGAAAATGATCTAATTGAAGTCGATGATGATGAAATTCAGGACTGTGAAGTACTTGTAAGCTTTGGTCGATTTGAAAGGACAATACATGTATTAGGTCAATCAAACTTTGCTTCTAGGCTTCATGTTGACGTTAATATGGACAGCGAAGGTCATCCAGTGTATACTCCCTTGAAAGAAGAAGTTAAAAAACTGCTACAAGATAAAGTTTTATCTGCTACGTAGGTGTTATGCATGGTATCATTGAAATAATTAAAAAAAACAATAAGACATTCTACAATTATTCAAACGGCGAGCCTTTGAATACATTAAGGTTTTTTCTATATAAATTATTATTAAGCACCATAATCTTGTTATTATTTTATAATGTAACAGATAAATTTATGGGGGCTGTGTTAACGATATACTCGATACTTACGGGATTTAGCTTTAACGTTCTTTTTTATCTTATGTCAATCAAAAAGCTCAACGAAAATGATAAATCGTTATCACTTGAAAAGCAAACCATTCAAAGTAAATTAAATAG
>Ga0213866_10001196_pt1 | contig 19533 bp, 20 predicted proteins | sample PICome_11_FD_160079 | JGI IMG/M metagenome (GOLD analysis project Ga0213866, IMG submission 160079) | Coastal seawater microbial communities near Pivers Island, North Carolina, United States - PICO284 | ecosystem: Environmental > Aquatic > Marine > Coastal | place: USA: North Carolina...
CTACGTTAAGATCAAGTCGCATCGGAATGCGACTCACAGACAAGAGCGGCTGTGCCACTACGAAGAGTACGGAACTGGCAGGAATGCCAGTTCTACTGCGGAGCGTGTCCCATTCGCCTGCGAGCACTCTTGATCAACGCAAAAGAGTAGCGCATGCGAATTCGTGGAGCCGATCAATGCAGCGAATCACCGCTCTCCGTGAACTCCGTCTTCGCTCAGCCTGCTCCGTGTTTAAATGCTAAAGCGCGTACGCGCGCGTGAGCTACGTTAAGATCAAGTCGCATCGGAATGCGACTCACAGACAAGAGCGGCTGTGCCACTACATGCCTCTAGTTCTCGCTGAAGCCGAGCACGCGTGTTGGGTGCAGGTGAACGCTTACGACCATGCCGATCGCGAGCAGGCTGGTCATCAGCGACGAACCGCCATAGCTGATGAACGCAAGCGGAATGCCCGTCACCGGCATCACGCCGCAGGTCATGCCGACGTTGATCATGAAGTGCGCGAAGAACATCGTCGCCACGCCCACGCAGATCATGCGGCCAAATGGCTCGCGCGTTTGCGTCGCCACGCGCAGCGTCAGCGCGATGAAGGCGAAGTAGAGCGCGAAGACCAGCACCACGCCCAAGAAGCCAAGCTCCTCGCTGATTACGCTGAAGATGAAGTCCGTGTGGCGCTCCGGCAGATAGTCGTACTGACTGAGCGTCCCCTGGCCGTAACCCGTACCGCTGAAGCCGCCCGAGCCGATGGCGTTCATCGACATGGTGATGTGATAGCCCTCGCCGCTGCGGTCAAGAGCGCCGCCGGTCAGCGAGGCAAGCCAAGTGTTGATGCGTTCCATCTGGTGCGGCTTGAATACTTCCATCACTCCGCCTGTCGTGAGGAAGTAGGCCGCCGGCAGGATCGAACCGCCAATGCCAAGCATCGGCAGGATGTAGCTGAGGCGCGCTCCGCTCGTCCACATGATCGCGAAGTAGACCGGCACAAAGACCATCGCCGTGCCGAAATCCGGCTGTTTCAAAATGAAGGCGAGCATCAGAAAGGTCGGGATGAGCGGCAGCAGCAAGCTGCGGAAGCTCTCGACGTTATGGCGAAAGCGCAAGAAGCCAGCGAGCGTCAGGATGTAGCAGAGCTTGCAGTACTCCGCGACCTGCACGCCGAAGGGGCCGATCATGATCCACGACTTCGCGCCGTTCACCTCTTTGCCAATCACCACGCAGGCGATCAGCAGGAACATGCCGAAGAGAAATGCCGCGTGATAGATGGGCGCGAACTTGCGGTAATCGCTAGTCGCCACAAAGACCATGCCGACGCCACCGACGCAGGCGAAGAAGAGCTGCTTGAAGACGAAGTTGTCGCCCGTGCGGTACGCAGCTTCAACTCCCTCGTCGCTGAAGAAATTGCTGGCCGAGTAAATGAAGACCAGCCCAACGCAGATCAACGCTGCCGTCACCGCCAGAAGTGCCCAGGGCAGACGCACGAGTTTCTCGCCGCGCCCGCGGATGATTTGCATGGTGTCGAATTGTGCGAGCAACATAGGCGTCTCCCTTCGGGAGATCGGCAGAGCAGTGCTGAAGCTTGTGGGAAAGCGGGGTGCCAATTGATTGAAAGCTCATCCAGCCAGCCCGCCATGCCGCCCCCCACCACTCTGCCTTGGCGCGCCTATTTTTTGATATCACGACCTTCGGTGCGCGATGTGCATACGCCACTGCACAAAGCCTGACAAAATGCGTGAGAAGTGCAGCATTGCTGCGGATAGCGAGTGATTGCGTGCCCCGCGCTCGTTGTGAGTAGCGAACTTGCCTGTTAGCATCATCCTCGGACCAATTGCATCGCCAGGAGAGATAGATGGCCCTTGTTTCGCTTGATAACGTCACGGTCGGATCGATTCTCGCTGCTCCGATTGAGGATTCGCTCGGCAGAATTTTGATAAATGCGGGCGAACCGCTGACCGAACAGCTCGTCGCTGTGCTGAAAAAGCGCGGCTACGTCGAGGTCGACATTCGCCCTCAGCCCAGCCCACACAGCGCTGAGGCGATGGAAGAGCGCGTGGCGGGACAGATGGCGTCGAGCGTGCAGTTTGATTCTGATGTGCTGCGATTGAAGCAAGCCGTTGGCGAGCGCTTCCATAATGTGTCAGAGAAGAATAGCCGCATGCAGACGATTCGCGTGATGGCGCAAAAAGCGTTGATCAATCGTATCGCGCAGCAGAAGGGTCTCGCGTAGGATCGCGGGTAAAGATTGCCCATTAGGGGATTGGGCTGTGAATGCGCCGGAAGTTGCGGCGCTAGCGGAGGCTTGATGGAAGAGCAGAGTGCGGGCCAGGAAGCCGGCATTGAAGAACTGATTGAGAACGTGAGCGAGCTACCGACGCTACCAAGCGTGGTAACGCGTATCACGGCGATGACGTCGAATCCGCAAACAAACGCTGCGGATATCGGCAAGCTCATTAGTAATGATCCTTCGCTCAGTTCGAAGATTCTGCGCTTGGTCAATTCCGCGTACTACGGATTCCCTCGCAAGATCACTAGCGTTACCAAAGCCATCGTGCTGCTTGGCTTCAATAAGGTGAAGAACATCGCGCTCTCGGCCAGCGTGGTCGAGGCTTTCAAAGGCTCAGGCAAGCCGCCGGAGTTCGACTTCTACAAGTTTTGGGAGCACTCGGTTGCGGTTGGCATCGCTGCTGAAGTTGTGGCTAAGCACTACTCGCCGAAGAGCATCGATGATGCATTCGTGGGCGGGCTGCTGCACGACGTCGGCAAAGTGGTGATCGCGAGCTTTATGCCCGAAGCCTCGTCAATCTTTGAGCTGGCGAAAGAGAATCGCACGACCTTCTCGAAAGCAGCAGAAGAAATTCTCGGCATGCACGAGGGCGAAGTCGGAGCTCGACTCAGCGAGCACTGGAACTTCCCTGAAGTGCTGGTTCACCCGATCCGCTACACCGTTCGCCCCCAGGGCACGCGCCAAATGCGCGATGTGCTGGCCTGCATTCACCTCGGCGACATCCTCGTCAGCGCGCTTGGAATGACGGCTGCCGGCGACTACGCCATGCCGCTGATCGACTGGGGCGTGTGGGATGACTTGAAGCTGGACGAAGAGAGCATCGAGCAGCTTTGCGCCGAGACACTAGTTGGATTCCATAACGCACAGGCATTCCTAGAGTTAGCAAGTTGAGCAACGACACACGGCCAACCAGTCCAATTCCTCCCCCAGAAGAGCGACGGGAGAAAGATCACCTGCTATCATCCGAAAGCAACAACTCGGGTGAGCAGGACCCTGCTTCACCGGGGAATCTTCGGGTGCATGGCGCGGGACTGGAAGGCGCGAACGTGGAGGCTGATACCACCAAACTCCCACTGCGCGGGCGGGAAACCGCACGCATTACCTCGTCGAGCATCAGGCTCTCCGACTTGCAGTCTCTGCGAACGCAGAAGGTTGGCACGTCGCTCGACGAAGCCAGCGCGATCAAGCTCTTCACGCAACTGCACGACTTCTTGGCCGTTGCCACCGAGCTGCACGAAGCGCGCAATCTTGATTCGCTCTACCGCACCGGCATTGCTGCGGTCTCGCACCTTTTCGATTTGCGCTATCACCAGATGATCGAGCGCGAAGCAGGTGGCGATTACAAGCAGATCCTCAGCAAGTCGTCTTCTCCGCCGCCGCATGAGCTTGAAGGTTTCTCCGATCTGATTGCCTGGGCATCCAAAGCGCGTCAGGTGATGCTCTACGAAATCGAAGAAGGTCGCACCGGCGAAGTCTGCACGATCGGCATCGTCCCCGTGCTACAAGATCCCACGCGCCATTGCGTGATGCTGATCTGGCTCGCCGATCCGATCAGCGACATGAACGTGCTGCAGATGGACGTGCTGCAAACCTTCGGTATGGACATGGCAGCTCGCGCAACGGCACTGCTCCAGCGCGCGCGCCTCGAAGATCTCTCTTCACTCTTCGACAACATCATCGAGAGCGTGCCGCAAGCGGTGATCGCTATCTCTGCCGATGATCGCGTGATGGCGCTCAACGCGAACGCTGAGTTTCTTTTTGAGATCAAGCGCATCTTCGTGATGGACGAGCCTTACAGCCAAGTCTTCCCCGCGCCCTTGGTCAAAACCTTCCGCATGCTGATCAATCAGTCGCTGATGGGCGAAGAAGTCGCTGACGCTGAGATTGAGCACAAGCTTGCGGATGGCGTGAGCGTCAACATCGGCGTGAGCGTGACCTTCCTGCGCGATCGCGACGGGAAGCCGCGCGGGCATCTCTTCCTCTGCCGCGATCTTTCGCTCTCGCGTGAAGTGCAGAAGCTGCGCGAAGTGGATCGCATGAAGAGCGAGTTCGTGAACACCGTCAGCCACGAGCTGAAGACCCCGCTCACTGCGATTCTCGGCGGGCTTGAAATTCTTGACATGGAGAAGGACGGCCTGAGCGAGGACTTCCTCGAAATCCTCGGCGTAGTCAACGACGGCGCTCAGCGACTGCGCAGCTTGATCTTCGATCTGCTCGACGTCGCCCGACTTGAGAGCGGTCGCGTCGCCCTGCGCGAAGAGCGCACCACGATTGCCGAAGTGATTGGCGAAGGCGTGAAAGTTCAGCAGCAGCACCCGAATCACACCATCGTTACCGAGGTGGCCGAGGGGCTTCCGATCATCTTGGCCGACCGCGCCAAGCTGATCCAGTGCGTCACGAACTACATCTCGAACGCCATCAAATACTCGCCGCGCGGCGGCAAAGTCACCGTTCGTTCCTTCATCCAGCCAGAAGACAACGCTCTGGTGATCTCGGTTGGTGATGAAGGCGTCGGAATTTAGGCAGAATATTTGCCGCGCATTTGGCAGAAGTTTTATCGCGTGGATGCGGGCTACACTGCCGAAATTGAGGGCACAGGCCTTGGTCTGGTGATCGTGAAGCACATTGTTGAGCTTCACGGCGGCCGAGTTTGGGTCGAATCTGACTACGGAAAAGGCAGTACTTTTTACCTTTCTCTTCCTTTGAAGCTCCCAGAAGAGCAAAATAGGGATTGAGGCGGCTGCATAAGACGCAGCGCCACCGATTGGGATTGAGGGTTGCAGATGACCAGGCAGGCATCAGCTTCTGAACGAATGGGACGTGCAAGCGTCCGCGTTCACTTGCCGCTAGCTTGGAAGCGCACTCAATCGCAAGGGCAATGGCTGGTTCAACGAGGCCGGCTTGCCTGAGTCAGGCTCCAGTGGTGGACTGGGCCTGAAACGCTGACGCACACGACTGGAGGACACGATCATTAGCTCACCGACCACCCTCACACCTGAGGAAATTGCACGCATCTCTCTTGGCTGCATCATCGACAAGAAGGGCGAGGATGTGCTCGTGCTGGATGTTTCCGGCGCGACTGTTCTTGCCGACTACTTCTTGATTGCCGGCGTTTCAAGCACTCGCCAGGCCAAGGCGATCGGCGAAGCGATCCAACGCGAACTCAAAGAGCGCGGCCTCCTGCCCATCGGCGTCGAAGGACGCGAAGAGGGCTGGTGGGTGCTGATCGATTACGGCAGCGTCGTAGTCCACATTCAGCAGGAAGATGCCCGCGCTTACTACGAGCTCGACATGTACTGGGGTGACTGCCCACAAGTGCAGCTTGAGCCAATCGCACCGACCGCCGCCGCATAGTCGCAGCTAGCGCTCGTGCAATTCAAACCCCGGCTCCACCCCGGGGCATGCACGCCGCACCCCAATTCAAAGAGACAGGCCACGGAGTTTCCGAGCATCGGAGTCAGCGGAGAAGAATGCGGCGCAATCGCTTGCGAGCCTTCTTCAACCTCCGCAAACTCTGCTTCTCCGTATCTCCGTGGCCTGTCTCTTGCAATCGAGAGCATCAACCAATTGCCGCCCGAGGAAGCTATGCCCACTGCGACCGCAACCGAGTTTGAGCCCGTTATCGGGATCGAAGTTCACTGCCAGCTCTCTTCGAACACGAAGATGTTCTGCCGCTGCAAGGTGGCCTACGGCGCTGCGCCGAACACCCTCACTTGCCCGGTGTGCGAGGGCTTGCCCGGCGCGCTGCCAACGATCAACAAGCGTTGCGTGGAGTACGCGATTCGCATCGGCCTTGCGCTTCACTGCAACGTGGCGGAGCACACCAAGTTTGATCGCAAGAACTACTTCTACCCCGATCTGCCCAAGGGCTATCAGATCAGCCAGTTCGACGAGCCGATCAACGCCGAGGGCTACATCGAGATCGCTCAGATCGATGATACGACCGGCGAGTTCAAGCGCATCGGGATCGAGCGCGCTCACCTTGAGGAAGACTCCGGCAAGTCGATTCACATGGACGACTTCAGTTTGGTCGATCTGAATCGCGCGGGCACGGCGCTGGTGGAAATCGTCAGCAAGCCTGACATGCACTCATCGGAAGAAGCCTACCTTTACTTGACCACGCTCAAGCGCAACCTGAGTTATCTCGGCGTTAGCTCGCTCAGCATGGACAAGGGAAGTTTGCGTTGCGACCTCAACATCTCGCTGCGCAAGAAGGGCGAGACAGGCCTGCCGCCTTACAAGGTTGAAGTGAAGAACCTCAACTCCTTTGCCAACTCGAAGATCGCGCTGGAGCATGAGATCAAGCGCCAGACCGCGATGCTCCTTGAAGGCAAGCGCCCTGACGCCGACACGCGCCTCTTTGATGCGACGACCGGCGAGACGCGCTCCATGCGCTCGAAGGAAGCGGCGAACGACTACCGCTTCTTCCCTGAGCCTGATCTGCCCGAGCTCTTCATCGACAAAGCGTGGGTGGAAGAGATTCGCGCAACGCTGCCCGAAATGCCTGATGAGCGCCTTGCTCGCTTCAAGCGCGACTACGCACTGAAAGATGAAGACGCGGCCTACATCATTGATGGCGGCCTGCCGATGGCCGAGTTTTTCGAAGAGGCAGTCAAGCTGCTGAATCAGCCGCAAAAGATTTCGAACTGGATGATCGGCGAGATGGGTCGCGCGCAAAACGTACACGGCGCCGACTTCGAAGACTTCAACCTGACACCGGCGCACCTCACCGGGATGATCGTGCTGCTCGACGCGGGCAAGCTCAACAACATCACGGCGAAAGAAGTTTTCGCTGCGTTGCTCGACAAGTTGATTAAGGGCGAGGAAGTCGCATCGGCGGAGGCTGTCGCCAAGTCGATGAACAAGCTGATCGTTCAGGACGACTCCGCGATCGAAAACATGATCGACGAAGTGATCGCCGAGTTCCCGAAGGCAATCGAAGATTATCGCGCGGGCAAAGAGCAGTCGATCGGCTTCCTCGTCGGCCAGTGCATGCGCAAGCTCAAAGGCAAAGCCAACCCCAAGCAACTCACCGAGCTGATCAAAGCAAAGCTCGACGCGTAGCTCATTGCTCAAGCTCTCGCACGAAGTGGCACCGACACTCATGTCGGTGCTCGCGACGCAGTCGCGCGAGAGCTGCGGTTGGAGTGAAGCGTCACCGCAAAAACTCCTCCAGCTTCGCTGCTCCCAGAAGATCATCCAGCGCTCATTTGCGCGCACGCGCATTCGCGCGCTGGATATAATCCATGCAGCCCCATATCCCCGCACCGACCAGGAGCACCTATGCGAATTCACGTTGCGCTGATGATGTGCGCTGCTCTCACCCTCTCCGCTTGCGAAGACAAGCCTGATCCCCTCACGCCAGCCGAGCAGCCTACGAAGAAAGCCGACGCGCCGGATCAAACGCCTCCCGCAGACAACGAGCAACCAGCCAAGACCAACTCGAACGAGAACTCCACCGAGTCCAACCCGGACGCAGGCAGCCTCGATGCGGGCGACGCGCAACCAGAAGCTGCGACGCAGCCTGAATGGTTTGATGGCTCGGCGGGAGACGACCAGGTCATCTACTTCTATGGCGCTTCCCTTGCCGCGCAGAGCCCTCAATTGGCACAGCAATCAGCGAAGGCGGATGCCATGGCCGACATGGCGCAAACGCTCTCAGCGTTGCTCAGCGCGACCTTCGAGCGCTACGCAGCCGCGCATGGCGGTGGCGACGAGCGCGCCCGAATGGACGCCGTCCGCACAATTGTGAACGGAGGTATCAGCGGTTTCAAAATCAACAAGATCGAAATGATGAAAGACATCGTCTACGTCCGCGGTGAAATCTCGCTCGGAGACTTCAAAAAGACGCTGCGCTCGAAGATTTCCCTCGTGGAATCAGCTCTCGGCGCTGACAACCCCGACGCCATGTTCGCAGAACTCGACACCCTGCTCGAAGAAGAACACGCCGCGCTCGAATAGCGCGATGGCTCACATCCTCAAGAATCGCAAAGCGCAGAGAGCCACCCTCCCTGCGCTTTCGCATTTCCATCAGCAAGCCATCACATGCAAGCGCCTCGCAGAAACACGCACTACGCGTTTGCGCCTTCGCTCAGCCACCACTCGACGGTGCGCCTAAGCCCCTCGTCGAAGCTCACGCCGGCTTGCCAGCCGAAACGCTCTTACTCAAGCTTCGTCGCGAGCGATCGGATCGAGCGCACGAGGATCCATAGATCTCGGTCGAGTGCTTGTGCTTCCTTGCGCAGAGCGCCCTGAGAAAGCACGTCAGAGAGCAGCAAGAGTTCTTGCTCAACACTTACCAGCGAAGTCAAAAGCGTCGCGCGCTTGGCCGAATCGAAGGTGTCCAACTCGCACTGAGCCGTGAGTTCGCTCAAGCTAGCACTAAACTTTGCCAGCGCTGCGTCCCCCTGAGCTGCCTGAACTTCCGCAATCTGGTTGTTCTTGTCTGCCAATGCCTGCGTGGAAGCCTTGACCTCGATGTTCAATGCTGCCTTCGAATTCATGAGCTCAGCGAGCTGATCCTCAGCGCTTTGAGCAGCATGGCGAAGCTCTTCCACTTCATTGATTTCTAAAGCATCTGGAAAACGCTGCTTGTGGAATTCGCGCAACTGATCTAGCGCGTCAGTGCAGCGAGCAGGGAAGTTCTTCTTCAACGATTGGGCTTCCTCTTCCGCTTCAGCCAAGGACCGCTCGGCTTCCTGACGGGCCTTCTTTGCTCTTTCCAGTTCAGCTTCCGCTTCGAGGTTGGCAGCTTCCGCCGCATCCTCAACAGCTTGAGCTGCATTCATATTGTTGGGTGAGGGTGGGTTGCCACGCGCTCTGCCACCGCCTTCAGCCTTCGCCTTTTGGTACGACCGCGATGCCTCACGATACCTCATGCGTTCTCTTCTCGAAGTGCTTCGAGCGTCACGATAGATCTCGTTCTTCGAGCTCCAATCAGCGAACGCAGTGTCCTCAATCGCCTGAAGCGCTTCGAATTGCGTGGAAGCCTCATCAACTGCGCGCTCAGCGTCGGGTAGGGCGGCGCCTTCACTCAATGCTTTTTCAGTCAACGTCAGCAAGAGCGCGTTCGAAGCATCCGCTTCAAAACGCTCAACCAGCTCAGCGCTGGCCTCAAGCAGTGCATGAAGATCGCGCGTTGCTTGCGTCAGTTGCGCTCGCGACGCTTTCAGGCGCTCCTGTGCGTCACTCTTCGCTTGGAGGGCCAAGGCAGCTTTCTCGGATGCTGTCGCTAGAACCGCTTCCGCATCTGTTTTGCTCTCTTCATCCTCTGCTGCATCCACCGAATCAAAGGCTGAGTCAACTTCAGCCTGAGCGAGCTCCAGCTCGCTGCTTGCAATTTCGAGCTGGGCAATGATTGGTTCGCGCTCCACTAGAAGTGCAGCGCTGCGCACATTCAACGCAACGATTTGCTCGAAATTCGAGAGCAGCAAACCGCTCGGTGCTTCCCATGCCGCACTGGCGACGGTCAACTGGGCATCCAGACTGGATTTCTGCGAAACCAACTCAGAGATTGAGTCATCCAGTTTCGCCAGCTCATTCGTCCGCGCTTCTAGGTCCTCGCGAGCAACGAGAGCCTGACTCTCTTTACTCGCGAGTGTCCCCTTCGTTGCTTCAAGGAAATCGGAATGCGCGCCCTGGAAGTCACGAATCCTCTCTCGTACATTTGCAGCAAGCTCAAGCACCACCTGCTCGACCCTTTTGTCATTGCGCGCATTCACGCTCTGGCCTGCAGCTTGGTGCTGATCATTGGCCGGTGGAGTCAAGTGCGCACGAGGTGCTGTGCCCTCAGGCTCAGCCTTCACAGTTGCAACTGCATCAAGCGGTTGATTCGGTTTTGATGAGCTGCCTGAGGCAAGCACCGCTACAAGAATCACCACTCCGAGCACGGCTACAGCGATGATCGATCCGATCAACGCGCCATTCGCTTGGTTCTTTTGAGGAAGCTCTATCTGCGAGGCGCTTCTTGTCCGCTTCTGTGGTCGGCGCGAAGGTAGCGCTTGCTGTCCTGGCTGAGCACCCGGCCCACTCTGCTGAGCGGGATAACCTTGCTGCGCGGGAGCCCCATGCTGCGCCGGATAGCCCGGCTGCGGGGCATAACCCGGCTGGACTGGATAGCCTTGCTGCGGGGGATAACCCTGTTGTGGAGGATAAGCTTGCTGCGGTGGATAGCCCGGTTGCGCCGCATAGCCAGATGGTGGCGGAGGGGGATTTTGACCTGCAATTGGCGCTTGCCCAGCATTCGCTGCATCCCGCCCATCGAAGGGATTTTGCGGGCGCTGGTACACCGGCGGATAGTTTGGGTTCGCCTGAGCAGGGGACGGCGGGCGAACCGCATACTTGGGACGTCGGGGACGTGAACTCATCGTGTACTCCGAGCAAAGGTGACGCAGTAAAAATATGATCATAGCTCCGCAATATGGATCCACCATACGGAGTCTCGCTCGCGGGATAGAGTGAAGTCTGGATCATGTGGCGACATGACCTCGCATCGGACAAGTTGCAGCGCCGTGCACCTCTACGCGCTTGCGCCTTCGCTCAGCCACCACTCGACGGTGCGCCTAAGCCCCTCGTCGAAGCTCACGCCGGCTTGCCAGCCGAAACGCTCCTTCGCGCGCGACGTATCCAGACACCTGCGCGGCTGCCCGTTCGGCTTGCTGGTGTCCCAGATGATCTCGCCAGAGAAGCCAGTGTGCTTGCGGATCGTCTCGGCCAGATCGCGGATCGTGATCTCGTGATGCGTGCCGAGATTGACGGGCTCCGAGTCGCTCATGAACTGCGTCGCGGCAAGGATGCCCTCGGCAGCGTCGTCAACGTAGAGGAACTCGCGCGAGGGCGAGCCGTCGCCCCAGAGCGTGACGGTGGAATCGCCGCGCGACTTGGCTTCGAGCATCTTGCGGATCAGCGCGGGGATGACGTGGCTCGACTCCAGATCGAAGTTGTCGTGCGGGCCGTAGAGGTTGACGGGCAGCAGGTAGACGCCATCGAAGCCGTACTCTTCGCGGTAGGCTTGCAGCATCACGAGCAGCGCCTTCTTCGCCACGCCATAGGGCGCGTTGGTTTCTTCGGGATAGCCGTTCCACAGCTCTTCCTCTTTAAAGGGGACGGGCGTGTACTTGGGATAGGCGCAGATGGTGCCGACTTGCACGAAGCGCTTCAGCTTCGCCTTGCGTCCCTCTTCGATCAGGTGCAGACCCATCGCCATGTTGGCGTGGAAGAAGAGGCCGGGGTGCTCGCGGTTCGCGCCAATCCCGCCGACGCGCGCAGCCAGGTGAAGCACGCAGTCCGGCTTGGCATCAGCGTAAAGCTGGCGGCAGGCCTCGGCGTGCGTCAGATCGTAATCCTTCGAGCGCGGCACCACGATATCGCTCGCGCCAAGCGCCTCAAGCCTCGGCAGCAGCGCCTTGCCGACAAAGCCCGCGCCTCCCGTCACCACAAAACGCTTGCCCTTTGGATCGAAGATCTGCTGCATTGCTACCTCGCGTTGAATTCGCTGCTTGCTGATTCTACTTGCTCGCCCTACGCCCATCGCTGCGTGCAATCACGATAGCAAAGCGTTGGGGGGAGTGTGCGCACTTCGTCGCAAGCCCAATCGTGAATGAGCTGCTGGCTACCGCTTCCATCGCGCTTTGCGCCTGATAGTCTAGGTGTTGACCTTTGCCGACGAGCCAGGAGCACCCCATGGATTATCAACGCTATCCCCTACGCAGCATCGAACTTCCCGAGCGTACGGTGAAGCTCTACCAAGAGTTTCTCGATTTGATCGAGGAGAAGATCGAAGCCGGCGTTGATCGCAACCTGATCTGCCGCGAAGCGCTGCGCCAAATCTACACGGGGCAGTCTGATCTCTCGTCGCTCTCTTCCAACACCACTGGCGTGCCGTGGAGCGATGGCTTGATGTACGCGCACTTCGATCCGCGCAACATCACGCTGGAAGCCGAGCGCTACGGCGATTGCGATCACGAGTTGTTCGCGCCTCGCAAGCCGCTCATTTGGTTGTGGTACAGCTTTGACCGCTCGCCCGCGGGGATGAATCTTGAGCTGGGATTCCGTCTGCGCCGCCTGCTTGCCAAGTACATCTTCAAGAGCTGCGGGGCGAACCTGAAGGTCTTCCCCTATTGCGAGCTGGCTTTCGGCTACAAGATGGAAGTCGGCGACGACGTGGTGATTCACCGCTGGGTGAATCTCGATGATCGCGCGGGGATTGTGATCGGCGATCGCAGCTCGCTCAGCGACTTCGTCAACGTCTACTCGCACACGCACGACATCAACGAGCAAGAGCTTGTTGCGAACGTGCAGACGATCATCGAAGCGGATTGCCGCGTCACCTATCACGCCACGATTCTCGCGGGCTCACACGTCAAGCGCGGCTCGATGGTGGGAGCGCAAGCGCTGCTCACCAGCAAGCAAACCGGCAACGGCGAAGTGTGGATTGGCTTGCCCGCCAAGCCCGTGCGCGACAAGGACTACTTCGTCGATCCGCCGAGCGGCGAGAAGTGGGACGTCGACGAGCTGCGCAAGCGCGAGGGCGGGGAATAGCCCGCGCAATCTGGTACAATCTTAGCGGTGGAAACCCCGTGAGAGAAAGCCATGGCACAGACTCCCACATCCTTGATCACTGCGGAAGAGTTCGCAGCGATGCCAGAGACTGAGAACGGCGAGCGCGAAGAGCTTGTCGCTGGGGAGATCGTGCGTATGCCGCCACCGGGAAATCGACACGGCGAGATCGTGCTGAACATTGGGTCGATCCTCCGAGCGCATGTTCGTGCGAATGGACTCGGCAGGGTGATGGCGGAAGCTGGCTTTCTGCTTTCGGATGATCCAGCGACGGTACGTGCTCCTGATTCAGCTTTCTTGGCCGCACCAAAGACCTTTCCGGAGAGCGGCTACTATCGTGGTTCGCCAGACCTTGCAGTCGAGGTGCTCTCGCCAAGTCAGACTGTTGCAGACATGCTCGCAAAAGCAGAAGAATACTTCGCTGCCGGTGGCAAAGAGGTGTGGGTGATCGATCCGGATCATCACGTGCTCTATCGCTGCACGGCGAGTGGCGCGAAGCCCGAGTTGTTGACTGATCGCGATGTGTTGTGCACGCCGCTTTTCGAGGGACTTGAAATCAAGCTCGCTGAAATCTTCGAATAGGACTCCATGAAAGTACACAAACACATCGGCGTGATTGAAGCAGCGGACGAGATGACGCTGCGCGAGGCGCTCACCGTTGCCGCGGTGCAGCACGAGGTGCTCGCGTTTCTCGCGCCGAACGTCGCCGTGCTGGAATGCGACGCTGCGCGCAAAGTTGCCGCGAGCCTGCGCGAGAACGGGCTGCATCCAAGGGTGGTTGACTGAGCTTAGATGGCGCGAGGCAGGCAAGGCTTGTGCGACGATGCTTTGCGTCAGTCCTCCCCCGCGTAGCGGGCGGAGGTGGCTGAGACTCTGAAAGGGTCGAAGTCGGAGGGGGCTCCCCCTTTCTCAAACGCTGGCAATACGCAATCCCAAGCGCTTTTGATCGCTGCGCGATCATGCCCCCTCAGTCTCGGCTACGCCTCGCCAGCTCCCCCGCCGCGCGGTGGAGCACTCACTTCTTGCACGCCGTGATTGTTTGGCTGACCTCCAACTTGCGCTGCCCCACAGCTATGCCCACCACCTTCGCCATCATCACGCCCCCACTGCCCGCAGCACTCGGACTGATTCGCGTATGGGGCGAAGGCTTGCAAGCCCTCTTCCATAAACCATTGCCGCGGCCCGGTGATCCGGCGAAGTTTGTGCGCTTCGGCGACGTTGATGAAGGCTTGATCTGCGCGGAAGCTGAAAGCACTTGGCTGCTCACCACGCACGGCGGCGCTGGCGTTGCAGATGGCCTGCGCGAGCTCTTCGCGCGCGCGGGATTCAGCGAAATTGAAGCGCCGAAAGTGGACGACGCTCTTGCGCAGAGTCTCAACGCGCATCAGCGCCAAGCACTAGCGCTCTTGCCGACGACGCGAGCTGCAGCCGGGCGAGCGCTCCTACTCGACGCGATCAACTCGCCGCACTCCCCCGCCGATTCAAGCACGCTTAGCGCAGACGAGCTCCGCGCGATTCGCGTGCGGCTGACACCACCGAGCATCGCGTTGATCGGCGCGCCGAACGCTGGTAAGTCGAGTCTCTTCAACGCTCTGGCAACAAGCGCCGATGCGATTATCTCTGATGTCGCGGGCACGACTCGTGATGCGCTGCACGCGGAGCTTCCGCTCGCTGATGGTTGTCTCGCTGACCTCTTCGACACGCCGGGATTGCGCGATGCGAAAGAATCGCAAGCAGAGCGCGCGGGCATCTCGATTGGCGCGCGCATCGCAAGCAAAGCTGATCTCATTCTGCTGCTTATCCCCGCCGACTCAGACGAGTGGAGCGAGCGGGAAGCGATCAAGCGCGAGCTGATCGAGTATCTGCAATCACTCAATCCAAGTCGCGAAGGCAAACTCGATCTCGCCGACGCCATGGTGATCACGCAAAGCAAATCCGACCTGCGCGAAAACTCAGCGCCCAGCGAATCGATCGCCATCAGCGTCAACGATCCTGCCAGCATCGCGCAGCTCAGCGACGCGATTCAGCGCGCGCTCTTCCCCCCGCTGCCTGCGCAACGAGCGCTGCCCCTTTGCTAAGGCTTGGCTTGACCTTGCCGAGTCTCACGCTTTGATGCTGCGAAGCGCGGCGCGCCGAGGCATGATGGTGTGTTGGGAACGTCCCAAGTAGACTTTCGAAGAGCCACACTGCGCATTGAACCCCAGACGAGGAAGAGACGTGAGTACCAAGATTTCACTCCCCATCGCCCTGATCAGCCTGGGCCTTTTCGCCACCAGCATCGGCTGTGGCGGCGGCACGGACGACGACGCGCTCAAGCCGAGAGTTGAAGAGGAAGTCAAGAAGGCGCAGCAAGCGCCGAAGCAGCCCGTCTACACGGCGGAAGATTACCGCGAGCCTTCGCGCAAGCTGCAGCATCCGGTTGCACCGACCATCGGCGTGCTGCCCGAGAACGTGCGCAAGCTTTACAATCGCTACGTCGCGGGCGAGCAGCTCAATCCAAATGATCTCCAGACGATGAAGCTGAGTGCTGAGAAGGCGATCGGCGAATCAGTCGGCACGCTCCTTTTTATCGAGCGCGCAACGGTTGGCATGTCGCTACCACCTCTCTCGCGTCCGGAAGATTCGGATGATGATACGGATCCGCTGCGTAGCCGCGCAGAGGCGACGGTGTGGGTGGAGCTTTCACCGGGCACCTTCACGCTGAATTCGGAGCAGAAGGCTTCGATCGCGATGATGGTCGCGTCGAACTTCCCGCATCTTGATGCGCGCAACATCAACATTCTTGGCACCGGCGGCAAAGCCTACAAGTACGGCGGCGAAGACCCGAGTGCTGCGGTTGCGCCAGATAAAGTGAAGCGCGATGCCGAACGCGCGATCAAGTCAAAGGCCGAGCTTTTGCTCAGCCCATATCAAGCCAAGGCCGAAGCGAGCGTCAGCGTTGCGCTCCACGGCGGCGTTGGTCGCCTAATCCACGAAGAGACTCGCGCCAAAGAGCGCGGCGCTCAATCCAGCGCTCCGGCGAAAACCGAGAAACCCGTTTCGCGCGGCGAGTCGATCACCGAAAAAGAAACGCTCTCGAAGTACGCGCTGGTGTTCGAGCCGGTGATGGAAGACTCAACGCTCGCCGTGACGATCCCCAGCACCTTTGTGCTGAGCGATGCGCGAATCCGCGATCTGAAAGAGATTCTGCACAACGCGACCGGCGTTCCGCTGAACAATATTGTGATCGGACAGTTGACGGTCGAGAAGATTGACGCCGGCAAGCGCGTCGGCGCCGATGGCAGCAACGTCGAAAACGCGGACTAAGCTCCACGAAATTCAAGCAAACGAAAAGAACCGACTCGCAAGAGCCGGTTCTTTTCAATTTGCGAGCAAAGCTCAGCTCAGCGCGAAGCTCAAGCTGCTGCGTCTATGCGAATCCCTTGACCAAGCCAATCACCACCGCAACCATCACGATAAACGCGATTGCAGCAATAGCCGTGCTGAAGCCCGTTCCAGCAGTCTCCGCAGTCGGGTAAACGATGTAGGGATCGGGAGCATGATCATCGTGCCCGTGATCGTCGTGATCATCGTGGCCATGATCGTCATGCGCGTGAGCGTCTGCCATGTCGCCTCCAGCAATGTCGCACAGGTTCAATGCGGCTAAACTACTCTGCGCATCCAAGCCTGACAAGTATGCGCTGAAAAACGCATCCGGCCGGCGCTCATAGAGCTCCGGCCGGTTGAGTATCTCGCGCGTTCTTATTCTTCGATGCGCTGATAGAGGGCGACGCGGCCTTCAGCCACACCTTCGCTACCGAGCGAACTCACCATGTCGCGAGCCTCGGCGTAGCTTTGGTAGTAGAAGCTGTACAACCCGTTCTCTTCGTCCACAACCGTGACCAGAAACTTGGGGTTTTCCAACATCGACTCTTCGAGCATCTGGCGCTTCACATCTTCGGCCCGCCTGCCCTGACGACGATCATGAACTTGCATAACATTCTCCTGCGTGTTGTTTCGTTGGGGCGGGGATACCGCTCACGAAAAGCTTTTCGGCAGGGCGCTGAGTTCACTGAATGGGAATTCTTGCCGCCAATCGCATGATTCGAGCGAAATCGACAAACCCCAGCGCCTTTCCGAGCGCTGGGGTTAAAGAGCCAGCGGCGGCCTACCCTACACTGGGAGGCCGCCGCTAGTTGCGTTCCGGGGGGTGCGTAGGTCCCGGAGACGCCCGTATGTTGTGCAGTTCGTAGAGCTTTGCCCTGCACGAGATACCTAATGCAAGCAGCGTGCCACTGGCAAGAGAGGGCCTATCCGTTTCAGATTGGAACACCACGACCCTAATTCGTCGCATACTGAGACGACTCCGCCGCTCTAGTGTTAGAATGAGACTCGCTACGAATCACGCGGCGCTTTGGAATGGCAGCGCGTGGCAAGGAGTGGGAACATGGCTTGAAGAAGCCGCGATTCGGCTGAAGTCTTAGTGAAAGAGGAAACCATGCTACTGACCAACACCGAAAGCGTCCCCGGCGCCCGCATCGTTCACACCTACGGCCTGGTGCAAGGCAACATCACTCGCGCCAAGCACGTTGGCCGCGACATCATGGCTGGGCTGAAGAGCCTGGTCGGCGGCGAGATCTCCGGCTACACCGAGCTGCTTAACGAAGCGCGCGAGGAGGCGACTCGGCGCATGGTGGCAGAAGCCCAGAGTTTGGGCGCGAACGCCGTGCTGAACGTGCGCTTCACGACCTCGATGATCATGCAGGGCATCTCTGAGATTCTCGCCTACGGCACAGCTGTGGTGATTGAGCCTGAGAGCGCGAGCTGACTGACGCGCTTAGCCTAGCCCATGCGCGGGCAACGCATCTATAATGTGTAGGTGGATTGAGCGCATCTCGTCGAAGGACTCAACATGCCTACCATTCAGATTGAAGTGATCGTCGATCAAGCGCTGGCAGATGCGTGTCCTGCGTTGCGGCCGATGCTTGGGCAACGCGCAACACTCTCAGCCAAAACACCTGCGCCCAATCCTTCGGCTGGAAAGCGCAGCTTCGATGAGTTTCTGAAGCACCGCATTCCTCGCCCTGAAGGAATCCCGCCTGTCTCCGTAGAGGACATGGAGCGCGCGATCATCAAGGGAGCATGCGGTGAAGACGATTGACACGAACGTACTAACTAGACTTTTCGTAGCCGACGACCCGACACAGACGGCATCGGCTGAAGCGCTTGTGCGTTCATCGTTTTCGGAAGGTGTCTTTGTTCCCCAAGTCGTGCTAATAGAAGCGTCGTGGGTACTTCGGAGCTCCTACAAACGGGAAAGAAGCTTCATTGCCAGTTCGATTGAAAACGTTTGCACCTCAGAGCCATTTGTCGTCGAGGACAGCGAGCAGGTCTTAAGAGCACTGAAGCTCTACTTAGCAGGCAGTTCAGATCTCGCGGACTACTTGATCTTGACCAAAGCAGACGAATCAGGAGCGCTTCCGCTCTTCACGTTCGACAAGAAGCTCGCGCACACGGAACACGTCACACTACTTAGCTAGCTCGCCTTCGCAGCGCTTAGCGCTTCTTGCCCTTCTTCCCCTTGCCCTTCTTCTTTCCGCCGCCGCCGCCGCCGCTATTCTTATTGCCTTGGCCTTGCTGGCCCTTTGGCTTTTCGCGGAAGCCGGGCTTCGTCGAGATGCCAGCCATATGCGCGGGCACGTCCTTGCCGGTCTTGGCTTGCATGGCACGCACGATCGCTTCGGCGTCGATGGTCTTCTTCGGGTCGTAGGTCTCGCCACGCTTCTTGGCGTCCTTGGCCATCTTTTGCTGCATCATCATCTCTTGCATCTGACGCATGGCCTTCATCGAGAACCAGATCGGGCGCAGGTTGTAGTGCAGATCGATGCGGAAAAAGTAGAGCACCGCGATGATGCCGACGATTGGCCAGCCCCGCGTGAGCAGCATTTCAATCGGCTGGTCAGTGTGCGGATCGATCGTCAGCGCGCAGTAGTTGAGCAGCGCAAGCGCGCTACCAAAGGCGATGTTGCCCCTCATCCCTTCGCGGGTAATGTTGCTCAAGATCATCAGAGCAGTGCCGATCGGAAAGATCGTCAGCAGCACGCCAAGCCAGATCGGAGCGCCGGCTTTTGGGCTGCCGAAGCTGATCAACAACATGATGACCGGCGTGACAAGCGAAAGGCCCGTCAGCCACTTCAGCATCTTGTTCACGGCATCCGGAAACTCGACGATCCGCCCGTCTTTACGGGTAACGTGTCCAACAGCTACGCTCACGTTCACTCACCAATGCTTCAATATCACCAGAGAAATGCTGCTCAAGCAGCGGCTTGAGGCGCGCCCAATGCACGCGCTCAAGAGTGTAATGATCTGTCTCCACCACGCATAGCCCGCGCCTTTGCGCATCCAGCGCGTGGTGATGTTTTACTTCGGCGGTCAGGTAGACGTCTGCACCTGCGCTCGCAGCGCTCGATGTGAAATCTCCACCCGCACCGGTACACAACGCCACTTTACGCACCTTGCGATCCGGATCACCGATCGTGCGCAGCACCATCATGTCGAGCTTCGCCACCTGATCCGCGAATTCTCGCATCGTTACCGCAGTCGGCAGCACGCCGATCCGGCCCAGCCCCGTCCCGCGCTCGCGATTCATCAAAGGGATGAAGTCGTACGCGACTTCCTCATAAGGATGCGCTTGCACCATCGCGGAATAGACCTGC
>Ga0213866_10001197_pt1 | contig 19520 bp, 39 predicted proteins | sample PICome_11_FD_160079 | JGI IMG/M metagenome (GOLD analysis project Ga0213866, IMG submission 160079) | Coastal seawater microbial communities near Pivers Island, North Carolina, United States - PICO284 | ecosystem: Environmental > Aquatic > Marine > Coastal | place: USA: North Carolina...
GCACCTCGTGGCGTATCAGGATGCGGTAGGTACATGGACGATCGGCGACGGCGTCACGGAGTATCCTGATGGCTCTCCGGTCAAACAGGGTGACCGTCTGACACGGCAGCAGGCAGCGACGCTGAACCGGCGAACACTGCAGGTCTATGAGCGGGCAGTGCGTCAGCATGTGCCGACACAGTTGAAACAGCATGAGTTCGATGCGCTGGTTGTCTTCGCTTACAACGTTGGCATCACAGCGTTTAGGACGTCAACCGTTGTCAGCTACGTGCTAAGCAACCGCATGACCGATGCAGCCGCGCATTTCGGTGAATGGATCTATGGCACGGTGCGCTCCACGGAAAACGCAGACGGCACGATAAACTGGGCGCAGGGCCCCGACGGTCAGCCGCTGGAACTGGGGTCGGAATGGAAGCGCGCATTACGCGGGCTGTTGCGGCGACACTACGCAGAAGCCTGTCTGTTTTTGGGATACGACTGGAGCATCGCCTGCCACGAAGACAACATTGTCATGGAGGTAGAAAGCGAGTGGGATCCTGACTACGTCAACGCCGATGGCAAAAAGGTTGGGCGCTGGAAGGATCGCGTGACCCGCAAGACGACGTGGGAAGAGGTGCTGCGCGTCGCAAAGAACTATCCGCTGGATCAGCAGGCGCGTGGTGCAGATCGATTGAAGTCATTGCCTAAAGAGCAGTTTCCACGATCGGTCCCTATGGCAGAGCTGCCGCCACAGATCGATCCGAACAATGGCGCCAAACCTATGGAGGCAACTGAGCGTTTCGTTGGGCAGATGCTGATCACGATCGGCGTTATGATGCGCGCAATGGCTGGGTCCGTGGCGAAGATCGGTGGCATCGGTGGCGTGGTCGCTACCATGTTCATGGAGCTGGTCAGCAACCCCACAAGCTTGGCGCTGCTGGTCGGCGGCATTGTCGTGGTGATTGCAGCAGTGCAGTGGGTGGCCGGCTGGGTGATGGAGCGGCGCGGCGAAACGATACGTCAGCGCGGTCGCGATAGTGCGACACAGGTTATGATATAGAGGCAGCGATATGTGGCAGTGGTTTCTTGGCAATCGTGTAGCGCAAGGCATTGGTGGCGCGCTGCTGGCATTCATTGGATGGACTGCGTGGTTGGCTGCGCGGGATCATCGTATTAGAAAAGAACGCGATCTGGTTTGGAGAAATCGTCTGGCTGATGAGGAGATGCGCGTAACTGATCGCGTACAGCAGGCAGAAGATGAGCTGGATCGTGCACTCGCAACCGGTGGGGTGGAGGCCATTGCGGAAACAGATCCGCACAACAGAGGACCACTACTATGAGAATGGTTATGTTTGGCGCAGCTGCGTTTCTAACGACAGGCTGTGTGTCCACCGTTGAGGTTGGCAAGACCTCGCCCATGATCTGCAACCAGATCGAAGCAATCGACTACCACTATTGCACGCCAGAGAAAGGCGACGGCTCGCGCAAGTATGATGACCAGAACCTGTGCGACACACCGGAAACAGTCGAGCGGATCATTCGGTACAACACTAAGTATCAGTCTGCCTGTGAAGAAGACTGATGCGTCGCGGAGAGCGTCTGGCCCTCCGAGCGCATGAAGAAATAGGCACACACATTGTCTGGCTCCCAGACTGGTCTGTGTTCATGGCGCGCGTCATTGCGTTGTGTGTGGCAGCATGGCTGGCTCTGTGGTTTGTGCCAGGCGTGCTGATTGATACTGGGCTGAAGGCAGATCGGTTCTGCAAACAGGCGTTGCCAGTTCCGACTGCCGCAGTGTGCATAGACATACCGCCTGAATATCCAAAGGCAGCAGGCGATCGTTATGTGGCGACCGCCTGCACGCAGGGCAGCTACCTGTTTCTGCCAGCGGCCAGCGCCGGCGACATACAGGCAATGCTGGACTTGTGTCATGGCAAACATCCGTTTGTTCGCTGGCATGACAAGCTGCGTTCCATCTGGGCTGTTAATGTGCAGGAACCATCGCTAGAAGAGGAGCAGCCTAATGGCTAACTGGCTAAGCAAAGTCACGTCGATCTCGGCGGACGCAATCGAGAGCGCCGGACTAGGTTTTCTGGTCGGCATGGGTGTGTGGATCCTGATGGGCATGTTTGGCATTCCCAACATTGGCCTGATCATCGCAGCCGTTGTCGGATCACTGTACGCGAACGGCAGCCTAAACCGGCGTCGCGCGAACCTGAAGAAGCCAACACCGCCAGAATATAGATAGATGACCACGACCGCAGTCACGTCACAGATCTCGTTTGCAGGCACCGCAGAGGGGACGCTAGGTCCGTTCAGCCTGATCAAAAGCACTGTCCCAATTTACTTTGCGGACAGTGCTGAGATCGTCGTGCTGCGATATGACACTGTCACCGATCTGGTTCCAGAGCTGCTAGTTGAGAACGTCGACTACAGCATTGCCGGCGGACCGAGTAGTGGAACGGTAACGCTGCTGACGCCTGCGCAAACAGCGCTGACAACCAATCAGCGCCTGTTCGTGTATCGATCTACACCGCTCGATCAGGAGACTGCGTTCACAGCGGGTGGCAGTTTTAGTGCGTCGTCGATCGAAGACGCGTATGATCACATCGTTCGACAGGTCCAAGACCTCCAGCGTCAGATCAACAACAGTGTGCGCATCGTCAACTTTGAACTGGACGAGCTGCCGACAGATGGCCTCACCGTCGACATTGCGCTGAACAAGATACCGTACCTTACTGGCACTGCTGCCAGTCCATCTTGGTCAACCATCGATGCGAGCACATTGACGACAGATGTTGCGCTGGTCGCAGCAAACATTGCAGACATCGAGACGGTAGCAGCGGACCTGTCGGGAGCTGACACTATTGGCGTTGTTGCTGGTGATCTGGTTGGTGCTGACAACATTGGCACAGTAGCAGAAAACATCGACAGCATCATCACAGTGGCGCAAGGCGGCGGTGGAGGTGGCGGCACAACCTACTTGGGTGGAGCTGGCATCAACATCACTGGCGCTGTTATCAGCGTCGACATCGCAGAACTAGACAGCGTATAGGAGAACAGCATGGCATTAGGCGGCACCGATTACATGCTTGTGCAGCAGGGCGTGACCCTAAAGAAAACGACGTTGTCGGACATGGTCACGTATATGCAAGACCAGCTCGGCACGGTGGAGTACACAGCTGCGGACATCACTGCGCGCGACGCCACGTCTCTGACGAACACGCTGTCGGTCGGCGACCGAGTGTTTGTGACCAACGCATCTGGTGACTCTACTGTGTCCAGTGGTTGGGCAATCTATCGCTGGGACGGATCCAGCTACACCAAGATTGCGGAGCAGGAGGGTCTGGATGTCGGCACGACAACGAACCTCGGATACACATCAAGCGCGACGCAAGGCACGGTCACGTCCTCCACAGGTAGTGATGCCACCTTGCCAGCTGCTACTGCCTCTATTGCAGGCCTGCTGCTGCCCGCAGGCTTTACGAAGCTCGGTCACATCAGCGTGACACAGGCCGTCGATCTGGATGCGCTGGAAACAGCCAGCCATGCAGCCGTGACTATCTCAACGACAGGTGACGCAGACAGCCTGCTGACGCTGAGCGGTCAGTCGCTAGGCTTCAACATATCAACCCTGCAGGACGCGTAATGGCCATCACGACGAACGATCTGTTTATAGTTCAAGTGAACGCAGACAGTTCGCTCAAGTCGATCACGTTCGGCGCGCTGGAGACCAGTCTGGCAAATGCCGGTGGATACCTCACCGCCACATCAGGATCCGGCGCGCCATCGACCACGCCCTCGCTTATCGGCGAGGTGTATGTCGATACGCTCAATGATCAGACCTACATCGCTGGCGGGACGGCCAGTGCAGCGGACTGGATCATCAGCCAGAGCGGAACCTCAGTTACAAACCTAAGTTACACAGCGGCTCCGACTAATGGTCTGGTCGTCAGTAGCACGGGCACGGACGCGACACTGACAGCTGCCACGACAACCAACGCAGGCCTCATGCTTCCGGCGCAGTTCGACAAGCTGGCTCTTGTCACAGTGACAGGCGCGATCGATCTGGACGACGCTGTGCTTGTCTCTGACACGCGCAACATTGAGACGACAGGAACGGTCACAGCTGCAAGCTTTTCAGGTGCAGCAGAACACAACAGCAAAACTAGTGGCACGCTGGTCGCGGCCGACGCCAACACTACGATCAACGCAACGGGTACGATCACGGTGCCAAACAACGTGTTCAGCGCAGGCGACATCATACTGGTCTACAATACCACGACCAGCAATCTGCAGATCACTGCAGGCATTTCGCTCATGCATCTCGACGGCACTACAGCATCCGATGGCAACCGCACTGTTGCGAGCTATGGCTTGGCCCTTATCTATTTCCGAAGCGCCACAGAGTGCGTTGTCGGCGGCGGAGCGGTGACGTGACATGGCTATTGCCGATACCGATTTTCTGCTGACACAAAGATCCGCAGATGCCGGCCTGCGCAGGATCACCAAATCAGCACTGCAGACCAGCCTGTCGGTAACTGAAAGTCAGATCAGCGATTTGGGCAGCTATGTCGTTGATACTGGGGACACGATGTCTGGTGCGCTGACAGTGACAGACACAGTGACAGCCAATGCGTTTGTTGGTCCGGTCGACCAAAGTACACGGACTAGCGGCACGCTGGTCGCGGCCGACGCCAACAAAAGCCTTGTGATCACCGGCAACATTGCGATCCCGAACAGCGTCTTCAGCGCTGGCGACATGATCATACTGGTCAACAACACCACGACATCGAAGTCTCTGACGTCAAGCCTGACTGTACTGCGTCTGGCGGGTGCTGCTACGTCCTCTGGAACGCGCACGATTGGACCCTTTGGAATGGCGTGCTTGTATTTTACCAGCGCGACCAGCGCGGTCGTTGGTGGGTCTGCTGTCACATGACCATGCTGAAGGCATTTGGATTTGCTTTGCTTACAACCGCAAGCGACTACGGAGATCGCACGGTAACGATTGGACAGAGCGGCAACGCGTATGGATGGATATATCTGAGCGCCGGCTCGATAGATAACACGAACGTAGGCGGTGAAACACTGCACGATATTTTTGTGCTGGCCATCACGATCAAATCCGCCACGACATATTATGTCTACATCAGGTTCGAAACTGACACGTCTGCATCCGCGCCGTTCAGCACAGCGCTGTTCGTGGCCAACAATAAAACATTTAGCTCCAGCACGGCCAATGTGGTTTATGATAGCGGCAATGACTACACGACCTACACGTGGTCTGGAAACAATACGTCCGATGCGTTTAGCGTGTGGAGCGAGTGGAGTACCAATGTCGGTAACGATAGGACGGTGACGTTTAGCGCATGATTACCATTGACCGCATCATGAACCTCAACACCGTCAACATCGATGCGATGTGGGCCGACACGTTGGATCAGATAGAGTTGATGTATCCTGACGCAGAAGGGGAGCGAGAGCGCATCCTAACTGAAGTTGTCACCGCTGCTGCGATCGGTCTGCCTTGGCTGTTGTCTTCTGCGACGCACGATCAGCACGGAGTGTTCAACATATCTCTGGGTCGTATCGTTGACGGCGTGTGGATCAATGAGCTGGGGCTGTTCAGGCGCATAGAAGATCCTGATCTGTATGGCGCCGGTGAGATTGTGGTTGGCCTGTTCGTTGATCACCTAAAAACGTTTGGCTGCACTGGACAGCTGTTGCGTGCCCCAGCCAACAGTCGAACGGCACAGATCATGTTTTCCAGTTTCAGCAATATGGTTCCGGCGATCTATGCTACTGTCGACATCACCGAGACTGATGACCATCCCAACGGCATGGCGATGGTCGAGTGTCGAACAACGTTTGCGGAGTAAGCATGGCAACGATCCTGATAGGCGCTATGGCTGCACTGGGCGCACCCCAGCCGCCAGACTATACGCCAACCGTCACAGGTACATGGAGCGCAATCAGCGATTTAATTGATGGCGGGTCCAGCGTCGACAGCGGAAACGTGACACTCAGTGACATCAATCAATCAATCTCGCTCTACTACACGCTGTCTGGATCCACACTGGTTACCGTGTATCGATCCATCAACAATGGCGCATTTATTCAAACGACTGCGGGCTCTGCTAACACCTTTACCATCAGCAACAATGACACGCTGAAGTGGCGGATCACGACGTCATTCAGTTCGACCGTCAGCGGATCGATCAGCATCTTCAACGCAAGCGACAGCAACGCGTCGATCAATGGGTCGATCGGATTTAACCTCAGACAGATATAGCGCGGTGATCGCTAGCTTGATGCCAGTATAACGGGCTGCTGACGCTGCCCTTCTCTGGCGTGGCAATGCTTTCCATGACGGTCTCGCCTGTGCGGTAGTTAACCACCGGCACCATTGTCGACCGAATGTTCGACACTGCGTTGTTCAGCGACTGGGTGCGCGTGTTGAACGGGCCATAAGTGTTGACCTCACGTATGCGTGCAAACATGCCCTCGACCGGCTCACGCACAACGATAGTGGCCCACCAGTGACCGGCCTCGCTGTGCACGCGTGTCTGACAAACGAATTCGGCATGGCGATCCCAGCGCACCCACTCATGTGGCTGCTCTGGGCATCGCGTAAAGCCGGCCTGTTTAGGCGTCATCGGCCGGTTCCTCGCCAGAGTTATACAGAACCTCGATAAGTTCCTCCGAAGGCATTTGTGGCTCTGGTGGCTCAGGCTGCCAGTCGGTTGGAGGCTCGGCCATGCGGATCTCTATCTCCGCAATCTGTTCCTTCTGGTAACGTATCTGCTCGGACAGTTCCTGCACGCGCTCATATGCGTCCAGAAAGGATGCGTTGTTTGCGTATTCGATTTCAAGCTCAGCGATGCGATCGTCGAGCACCTGTTTATAATCCATTTGTTACTCCTCTTTTTGGATACGGTTGAATATACTCTAAGATTGCGTTGCGTAGCTCCCGCTTTTCGCGCTTAGTGCCACGGAACCCAAAGTACCGTGCCTTGTCAATGTCGGGCGTTGTGTCGACGACGTGGCCCATTGCGCGGATTTTTGTCACCGACGCAGTTCCAAACCGGCGCTTGCACGTGCGGTGCGCCAACTGCTCTCCGTTCACAATGACTGTGTCCTGTCTCGGGATCAGTCCGCTGCGCTCACGCATGGCTCCGACATAATCGAAACCGCAAGCCTGATAGATCGTGCCTATCTCGCCGGCTCTGATGTCGGACATGCCAGTGACGACCTTGTATTTGTCCGGCAGCATTCTCATGCTGCGCCGGATCAGCAGGCTGCCAGTATGCGGATGGGCCCAGTGCACGCAGGCTCCGCGGGACAGCAAAATGATCTTGCCGGTATAGCCAAACCGATCCCAGCGGCCGAGATTTTCACAATACTCTGGGGAGTAGCAGACGACACCGGCGCAGGCGCCATCATAAAAGGCGCCAAACGCATGTAGCGTGATGGACGGCATGTTGCCGAGCCACTCATACTCTTCGATGATGGCCTTGGCTGTGTCATACGAGACAGCGCGCACTTCGCAATCCTTGATGTCTGGATTGGTAGGCCACCACTGGCCGAACAAATCATTGCTCGGCTCAGCGGCTTTCGCCTCACGGATGATGCGCTGGTGCGCTTTACGCATCGTTGTCGACCTTCAGGCGGGTCACGATGGTCTGCGCGGTGTCGCGGTAGGTGTCGTGCTTCTTGACAGTTGCCTTGCCGGTGACCTGCTTGCCGACAAAGCGCTCAAGGTGCGTGGTCGAGAACCAGACGATCACGTTGCCATCGGTGGTGACCAGACGGTTCAGGAACCGCGCCGAGTATGGGTAGAATGCTTCCGTACCAATCTGTCGGCTGGCCACGACTGTCGCCTCGAATGCAAACCGCTCTTTTGGTGAACCGATGTGCTGGCTGTTGACCTCCACATTGGCCTCAACCTGCGCGGTCGCAATCATATGGTCGACCACAGCGCGCTGCTTGTCACTAAAGTCGTCCCAGTTTTTACCAGCCTCAAGCCTAGAGCGAATGTCGCCGGCGAAAGCACCTTTGAGGTTGCACAACGCAACGTAGCGCTCGTCGCTGGAAAGCTCAGCGATGCGTGCCTCGCGGGCTGCTGCCTCACGCTCTGCCCGTGCGCGCTCTTGCTTCTCTGCAGCAGCGCGCTCCGCTTTCTCCCGAGCTGCTCGACGTGCACACAGTTTTTCGGCCGCATCCGCGGTGTAGAGCGCGGTCTGGGACAAATTTCTCTCTGTGCCCTCGCCATGACACCGGTAGCATTTCCATCCGGTGTGCGACCACGCCTGCGATCCGCCCTGTCCGCCACAGCGGCTGCACTTATCTCGCCGAAGTGCAACCCAGCCACGCTTATTTTTCTTGAGCAGAACCTTGCCATAGGCGCAGGTCTGCGGGTCAGGCTCGCCGCTCTCATTAAGGGCGACGACAGAACGGCCCCACTTGTCATAGAGATAATCGTGTGCCCGATCCTCGCGCTGCTGGCCCTTGATGTGGGCCTCGAAGCTGAATGGTATTTCGATGAATTGATACGTCATAGCTGTCTCTCCTCTGGCTATGCCTTACGACTACTCGTAATTTGAGATGACGTCAACACCCCCATCTGCAAAATTTTGGGGGGGGGAGCTGCGCCCCCCCCCCTCCCCATTAGAAGTTGTAGTCGTAAAACCGGAAGGGACGGGCTTCGATTATGAAGGTGCCTTTGGCCCAGCCCCTTTTGCCTCGCCGAATGCGTTTCACCGGCGCCTCTGGGTTAGAGCTGTAGAACCAGCGCTGCTCGCTCTGGTTCGAGCAGTGAGCGGAGAACCCGCCCGCATGGAACTTGGGCTGCCAGCTCGGATCCTTTGTCGCTGTCATGGCGCGAACCTCGATGGTTTTGTCGCTGATGACGCGGACAACCTCGAAAGGATGGACGTCTGAATAGCCATACTGGTTCGCATAGACCTGCTCGCCGGAGCGCAACAGGGCATTCTGTTTGTGCAATTCTGGTGTCATGATTTTAGTTTCCATAGTTCAACTGAAACGATAGCAATGTCGTCGAAAAGATTGCGAGCAGAGCTGGCGCGTATTCTGGCTCGATCCTCACTGGTCGACCACGCACAGGCCTGCCAGCGCGGCTCGCCAAACAAGGGTTCCGCCTTCCAGCCCACAACGCAATGCGTGAGCTGTTTGTTGGTTTTCTTGCTGACTGGGGTGCCGTCAGGCGCGATCGCCGAAGCAAAGTGTGCAAACGTATAGCTCATCAGCAGGCCTCCGCTTTTTTGTAACGAGTGTCATGGACGAGTGCGGCAGCCTTACTCCAGTGACCCTCGCGCAATAGCGTTAGTATCAGCTCCTGCGCAGTCAGGTCTTGATGCGTCTCCCACCGGTACACGCTGTAGTCGCCACCATGCTGGGCGCCGAAGGCTTTTGCCTTGGCCAGCGATGTGAACCAGTCAATCTGGCCGCCGGCACGAACGTAGGTTTGATAAAATACCATGTTGTCTCTCCTGTTATGCAGTAGACCATCCACTGCATGGATTACGTATAACCGTAATTTTAAGAGAAGTCAACAGCCGCTCGTAAACGGGTCAGTCTAACTGTACAGGATTTTCGGTCGGAGTGGTGTCGATCACGCACTCGTAGGTCAATTCATATCGATGCGTGCGGTCGTCGCGTGTCTCGTATCCGCTGATCACGCTCACATTGCGATCCTGCGCGTTGCAAGCCTCAAGCGCCTTCACGAACGCAGCTGCGCGCGCTAGCCCAATACTGCCGGCGAACAGGTTGACCTCAGCGACAGCGACAGGATTGGCTGGAGGCGCAGGCTCTGGCGCAGGCTTGCGCAGGCGCTCCTGTGCTGCCGGCGAGATGCACGCCACAAGGCCCAGTATCAGGATGACCGCAACGACGTGTTTCATTTTTTCTTTGCTGTCCGAGCGCTCTGCCTGAATGCCTTAGCGGTAGGCGCGCCCTTCGAACCAACGGCGCGCATCTTCTCGCCGGAACCTTCTTTGATGCGAGCCCGTTTAGCGTGAATGTTTGCGTACAATCCTCGTTTGGCCATGTCGATCTCCTGTGCGTTCTGTTCTGTTGTATCATGTAGATTGGAATGGCGGGATCCACTGCTAGGAGAGACATGTGTGGACCCCGCCCCCAAGGCGGTCACGGTGGGGGGGAGGGAAACGTGACCGCCAAGCTTTTAAAACGGTATCGCGTCGTCCAGCTCTGGCTCTGTAACGTCAGACCGGCCCTGTCCGCTCAGCATGACCATGTCAGCGCCATAGCCACGCAGGACGATGTCTGTCGCATAGCGATCTGAGCCGTCCTTGGCTTGGTACTTGCGTGTCTGCAACTTGCCTTCCAGATACAGCCGGCTGCCCTTGGTCACGTAGCGCTCAGCAATGTCTGCCAGCGCGCCGTAAATCGAGACATTGTGCCACTCGGTCTTTTCTTGACGCTGACCGCTCTTGTCCTTCCAGCGCTCACTGGTGGCCAGAGACAGGCGAACTACCTTCTGACCGTCGCCGAAATCTCGGACCTCTGGATCTCGGCCAACGTTTCCGACCAGAATGACTTTGTTGATACTGCTCATTTTGCACCTCTGAGGTTGTTAAAAATCTTGTGTTCGTATTGTAGCAGGCGCCCGCCCGTCGGCGAAACGAATGCGCTGTATCCCATTTCAGCAACATACGGCTGCTCATAGACCTGCGTCAGCACAATGCCTGGCCCGTCCTCTCGCGTATGGCCAATGCGAAGCAGCGTCAATTCAAAGATTGGCGCGACTGTGCGTATCAGCGTGATCAGGCGAACATAGTTGACGCTGTCATGGACGTTGACGTCAGCGAAGGACAGGTGTGGCATCGGCAGGTCACGCAGTTTGGCCTTAGCGTAGTGTCGCATGATGATGTTACTGTTGTTCACAGCGTCCACCAATTAGCTCGCGACCTACGTGTTGGCATCGAGTGACAGCCGTGCAGACCTCTCGATCAAATTCTTCAATGCGACGCAGCATGATTGCGATATCAGCCTCACATTTCGAGCGCTCAAGACGCACGATACGCATCTGCATATCGTCCGGCATGTCAGGATGATAATACATGATGTCGACCCAGTGTCTGCCTGTGCAGGACATCTGCAGCAGCGCCTGCCAGTAATACGCCTCGGGCACGGATCCGCTCATGAAGAATTCCAGATAGTTTTTGTCGAGCGGACACTTGATTTCCAGCACGCCATCAGATCCCACGAGACGGTCTGGGCTGCAGCCCGTGCGCGGCAGCATGACGTGATCGACAAAACCACTGAAGGTCACCGGCTGGTCTGTCTGCATTTCATATTCAGCAGCAGCCAGTGGCTCCAGTTCGACGCCACGCTGCATTGCCCACGTGGTCGGCACCTCGACACGTCGGCCGGTCAGGCGTTCAGTGACGAGGGCCCAGAGATACGTGTCATAATCTGCGTACGGTTTGCCATCGCGTTTGCGACGAACCACAGCGTGCACTTTGGACGCGGTCACCTTGCCAACCCGATCAGCCAGCCATTGCTCGCGATCGATTTCCTGCGGGTTCTCTGTCATTGTGTGGCCCCCCAAGCTTCAAGCTTGCGAACGATTGCTGCGTGATGCACAGCCTCGATATCGTCCAGTGACGATGCGCCAAACGGCTGGCCAGCAGCCCAGCGCAGGAACTGGTCCTCAGTTTTGTCGAGCTGTTCCAGCATCTTGCGGATCAACGGCAGTTGATTGCGCGCAGGCGTGGTTTGCGCAGGCGCAGGCCGGCGTCCGTTCTTTGGCTCGCCGTCGGTGTCTTCTCCACCAACGCGCACGCCGGTGACGCCCATGAGCGTGTAACGCCGGCCATATGTATAAGCGACAGCGCGCGCCTGAATAGCGTTAGCGCCTCGGCCACCTTCCTCGTACGGCACCACAAAGCGCGAACTGCGCGTGTATCCGTCGACATGCGTCAGATGACACGTGACCTCCAGCTGATTGTCTGCCAGCTGAGCGACCGTCCAGTCATAGATCAGTCCATTGCCATAAAGAGCCTCATCGATAGCTGCCTGTATGTCTTCCAGTTTGGCATACTCGGATTTCAGGTGGCTGTTGCGACCCGACTTATCGACGTATGTAAAGGCTGCACGCGCGCTGCAAAGCGCAGCGACGAATGCCTTCTTTGCTGCGACAGTGTCGACCGTCGCGATCTCATTAAGCGTAAGCGTTGTCATTGTTCTCTCCTTTTTTAATGACAGTGGCGGTAAAGCGATCGTGCTCCTGTAGTGCTGCTCTGCAACGCTCCAGATGCGTTTTCGCGAGGTTGTGGCGCTGGACTGCGCTTTGCAGTTCGCGCTCCAGCGTCACGACCAGATGACGCATATTGTGCAGTTCGGCCGAGGCCTGTGCACAGTTGTTATCCAGCACCCGACGCTCTTCGCGCCGGCGGATGGTGACGAGCACGGGATCGAGCAGGCGCTCGGTCTGTGCCAGTTTGGATGTCAGGTTAAACATGTCAGTGCTCTATGTATTGTTCGTTTGGATGTTCATCGAGACGATCGGCCAGACGTCGCAGGTTGTCGCACCGGCGAAACCATTGCTGGCGCGTCTCGCTGTCCATTTTGACCGTGTCCCATTCGAGATCGTTGGCGATCTGGCGCAACAGTTTGGCTTGCTCAGAATTTAGCATTGATCAGATCCCGCAGGTGTGACCGAATAAAATCGTAGGCCCAGTCGCAATGATGCTCGTCACGATCCCATTCGTGATGCAGCTGCACCGCGTTCCAGATGACCTCGTCACAGAAGTCTGGATGCTTGCGTATCTGGTACGGCAGTTTGGCCAGACCGTTGACGATGTCTAGAAGGTCCGCCTTGTTTTCATGGATGAATGCGAATTCAGCGCGTTCGAACGCAATTTCCTCGCGGTCACGTTCAGCAATATCATATGTCATGTGTCTCTCCTGTAATGACGACAGCACACTACAGGCGATCGTATTATCGTGTCAACGTATGATCGTAATGTTTTTGTGGCATGTTGAGGGTTGCCAGAGCACTCGAATTCGGTCTATGCGAGATGTCGTAAATTTTACAACAGGAGTACGTATGAGCGACTATATAGACAGGCTGCGCCTTGAGCGCCATTTTACTGGCATTCGAGCGCGTTTGCGCACGGCCATTGACGCCGGCCAGACCAGTGTTCGAGAGATTAGTGAGCGCACTGGCATTCCGCAATCAACCATTTATTCGAGCCTGTCCGCACAGGATCAGGGCAGGCAGGTGAGCCGGCACATTGATGTGCATGACCGCATCTATCAGGCGCTGCAGCAGGTGACGCGTGCGTAGAAATCAGGTCGAGTACCAGATCCAACGATCGATAGTCATGTTTCTGCGCTCTGCTCTGCCAGAAAACAGCGTCGTTTTTCACGTGCCGAACGGCGGTTCGCGGCGAACGGCTGAGGCTGCGCGCTTCAAAGCAATGGGCGTGGTTGCAGGCGTTGCGGACCTGATCGTGCTGACCAATGGCAGGCCTATCGCGATTGAGGTCAAGGGCCCCAAAGGCCGGCTAAGCGTGAAACAAAGAGAGTGGGCGAGCCAGTGGGTTGAGGCGGGCGGTGTCCACATGACAGTGACGTCGATCGATGATGTGGCGATCAAACTGGTGGCGGCAGGTGTGGCGCTCAGAATGAGGCTGATTAGCTAGGCACCACAGAGGAGGGACGTGTGGAGAGACGCAGACTAACATATGACCAGCTGATACGCATTGTGCGCAAGCAGGAGGCGATCATCGATGATTTGCGCTTCAAATTGCAGGAGGTGCGCGGTTCGTATCGGCCAGATCATCCGTACAATTTGACCAGACAGGAGCAGCGCATTGCTGAAACGCTAGCTCGCCGGCCTGAAATGGTGTTTAGCTATGAGGCGCTGTTCAACGTTCTGGACAGCGATGCTGTGAACGCATGGCCCATGATCAAGGTGTTGGTCAGCCGCGTGCGAGCTAAGACGGCACGCGATGGCGTTGTGATCGAGACTGTGCGCGGCATGGGTTATCGGATGACACGAGCGGGCGCTGAGATTTACAGGAAGCGGGCTGATGTCTGAGCGATTTAGCATGATGAATGCGTCCGCGTTTTCGGACAAGCGGTTGAAGTTGACCGACCTGCGGGTGTTGGGTGCGATTGGTTCGTACGTCAATTCCGACACGCGAGAGGTCTATCCATCGCAAGTGACGCTCAGTGACGCACTGGGCATTGCTCGGCCTAACATCAACGCAGCGCTCAAGCGTCTCGAGGCGTGCGGTTATATTCGCAAACTGGAACGACGCAAAACTGGCCAGTGGACGTACGTGGTGGTGTTCGAGGATGTATGTGACGGCATACATGTATCTCCCGACATACATGTATCTCCAGAAATAACAGATGTTATCCCACGAGATAACCAGCATGTATCTCACGAGATACACAAACAGACTAGAGAACAGACTAGAGAACAGACTAGTGAACTGTATGACGCGCTGCGCGCGCTGCTCAGCGAGCAGGGCAGAGGCAGAACCAACAGACAGCGAACTATGAAAACGCTGACCAAGCTGCTGGGTCGACACACACCTGAGCAGATTACCTCGGCGGTACGCGTGTATGCTCAGAAAACGGACGCAGCATTTCACAGCGGCCTGCAGGTGTTCCTGTCGGGGACTGGCAGGGGCCTCCAGTTCGAGAACCTGATCGAAAGCCAGCCCAGCCAGCCAGCCGACATGAGTGGCATCCGTGAGCGATTTGAGAGTATGAGATGAAGACGCACGACATTCCTGAATGGTATTACGAACGCTATCCACGGGCCAGCGCCAACGCTAGCAAGCAGGCGAGCCAGAGATTGTTGCGCGGTGAGCAGTCTATGGTCGACCGGTTGTGCGATTGCATAACCACGCTGCCCGATGTGCCAGCCGGATCATTGGTTGAGCTGTGCAATGTAGAGGATGGCTATTATCCAGTCGACGCTGTGGTTCACTACGCTGGACAGCCGATTGCGTATCTGGAGCTGAAAGACAAAAGCGGAGTGCACCAGAAATCTGGTGTCTCGTTCGACAGATGCGCAGATGTAATCGTCAAGGTCGACAAATATGCTCGCCTGATTGCGTGGCAGGAACACACGCAACTGCCGGTCTGGTTGGTTTGGGGCTATCGATGTGAGACACTGACGGCCTACCGCGTCAACGATACGATCGGCATCGACGTTGATTTCGGCATTGTCGGACAGGCAAACGCGTATGGTCAGGTCTATAACTACGCTGACCGAGCAGAGATGAGCCTGTTCATCAAGCGATCGGCTCAGCTGTGTCTGTCTGGTCCTGTCAGCAGCAGCAGGTTGATCGAGGCAGCCCGACAGCAACGAGACAGCACAGCAGACTGTCTGGAGTTCACTTCGTTCAGCAACGTTGTGACCAGCCCAGAGTATGAACGATACGTGCAGACGTACCTGCCAGAGGCCAGAGAGCTACGCGCTGCGCGTTTTCCAAACCACAGATACAGATATCGCTGGCTGAGGCCGGCCAAGGGAGAGCATTATGCATAACGAAGTGGATCCACATGACTACGCAGCTGAGGCGTCGGTGATTGCGAGCCTGCTATACAAAACGTCGGCGTTCGTTGACGCTGTCGAAGGGCTTGAGGCTGAGCATTTTTTCGACGACTGGAACCAGCACATTTATGGCTGGATCAGCCGGCGCATTGCAGAGAACAAACTGGTGAACGTCGACCTGTTGCTCGCGTGGCTGGAAAAGCAGGACGCGCTGACGGATGACCTGAAGCGGCACATCGTTGGTTCTGCTGGCCTGATACATTGCGTTGCTGACTTCCCAGACGAAGTGACAGCATTCGCGCACATCATCATCACCTGTGCGCAGAAGCGCAGGATCAGGATGGCTGTCGATCAGGTGCTGTCAGACCTGAAAACGATGCAGGTAGAGGAGGCCTGTGATCTGTTGCACGGCGCAATCAGTTCAGTGTTTGATACTGGGGTCAGCAATGATCTGGTGCTGACTGAGGATTGCCTCGACGACGACCCAGCGGAGGAGTTCGTGAAGACAGGTTTCAGTCAGGTCGATCGTCGGTGTGGGGGTCTGGAGGTCGGAGGTGTCACGGTGCTGGCAGGCCGGCCAGGCATGGGCAAAAGCGCGATCGCTGTGCAGATTGCGGCAGCTGCAGCCCGAGCAGGTGAGACAGTCCTGTATTTCAGTCTGGAGGTTCCACGTCAGGACATCCTGAACAGGATGGCGTGCACAATGATGCACGCAGAAGAGCCGATGTCGCGCGTCCCGTTCTACTCGACGTTCAAAACTGGCGAGGCGCAAGCCTCAGACTGGAGGCGTCGGCGTGAGGTGTTGAGCACAGACGATGCCAATCGCGTGATCGTTGATGACAAAGGCGGCATCGGTCCTGACCACATCAGGCGTCAGTTTCGCAAGGCGAGGCGTTTGGCGCGGCAGAGGGGCTGGAAAGAGCCGCGCGTCATTGTGGTTGATCACCTCGGCAAAATGGCGGCGGGGCGACGCACGAACAGCCAGTATGAGACTGTCACTGCTGTCTCAGATGCGCTGTTGCAGATCGCTAAAGAGTTCGACATCGCGGTGCTGGCGCTATCGCAGCTGAACCGTGCGGTCGAACAGCGCCAGTCTCACAAGCCGCAGCTGGCTGATTTGCGCGAAAGCGGAGCGATCGAACAGGATGCGTCAGTGGTGCTGCTGGCCTATCGTCAGGATTACTATCTGCAGAGATCGATTGATGAGGCGATTGCAGAAGAAAACGCAGAACGGGCCGAGATGCTTCTCAAAGTGCTCGAACAGGTGCAGTATCAATTCGAACTGGATGTTGCGAAGGCTCGATCGGGACGGCCTGGCACGGTGCGGATGCAGCATCGCATTGCGGAGAACTTTTTTCAGGAAACCACAAACACAGGAGTCATCCATGCTAAATGAGCGTGACATTTTGACTATTCAGGAGGTTGCACACCTATTTTGCTGTAGCGTGAGAACGATCGACAATCGTCAACGTTTAGACCCTCTTTTTCCTAAACCCGTCAAAATCGGAAAACGCCGGCTGTGGCGACGCGTGGACCTCGACAGTTGGTTTGCGAAACAGGTGCAATCATGAACCGGTTATTCTATGTTCCAACCTTGTCTCTACCGCTCGCGTTGTACCTGTTCCTGACGCCTTGGGTTGCGCCTGAAAGCGTCTGGCTGACCATCCCAACGTTCAGTGCATACAGTATAGGCCTGACGTTGTCGGGTCTGGTGACGATCGTGGGGATCATCTGCCTTGGCGCAGAGATGATCAAGGCAACACTGGCTCGCGCGCTTGGCACGGCAGACCAAATCATCAGCGTTTGCTTTTTGCTGTTGATGTGTCTGCTGGTGCTCAGCGGTGCCTGCGCAGATCAGGTAGGCGCAACACTGCTGGTCCTGTCGTTTATCGACGTGGTGGCCGGAAGCGTCATCTCACATCGCGTTGCGTCCATGACATTCGTCGGTGCCGGCGGCAACCTGCCTATTTTCGGAGGAGTAGATCAATGAACGAACATTTGAGTAGAGCAGTCCAGCAACTGCGTGCAGCACAGAACAATCTGGACACGTTTTTGGAGCAGATTGTCGAGCAGGATCGTCGCAAACTGTGGCTAGAGATCGAACTGGACAAGGCTAAAGCAGCGCTTGTTGCAGCAGCGCTGGTCGACGACGGCAAAGGCGAGGCGGTCAACAATGTCGTGACGCCAGCGATACCATCGCAAGTGGTCATGAGCGCTGACGCGATCCGCAAGGCGTTTGATTTCGACAAAAGCCGGCTCGGTCGATATTATTGGGACAGCCTGATCAGCGACAACCAGATTGCTGACGGCCGAGTGCGTCTCAATCAGACAGAGGTCGCATCCTTTCAGGCTGAGAAGCGCGCGCAGCAGGCAGACTGATGCCACGGACTGGACGAGCCATACTGTGTCAGGTCGCGGACCGGCACGGAGTGCATCCGTCTCAGGTTCTGGCCGACATCCACATGCTGTCGATCAACAGCGCAGAGCGTCAGGTTCTGGACAAAGCGCGGATCGAGGCCATCGTTTTGATGCGTGACGAGCTGAACTACTCATTCAACCGCATCGCTAACGTGCTGGAGCGCACCAAGACGGCCGTTTGGCGCGCATACCAGAAAGCGACCGTCAACACGCCGGTGCAACGTTTTGATAGTGAAGAGCTGGAAGCTCATTTCAGACTGATTTCGGGCACAGACACGGCCATGATCCTGCGGGAGTATCTCGACGCCACGACGAATGAGTTGATCCTGCTCGCTGTGGTTATCAATGCATATCCACGATGGCTCGACGAACCCAGCGTCGTCGCTCGATACGAGGAAGGCGTTGTGCGCATCCTGAACGAGATGAGGGCAGAATTCCCCGAAGAAAGCATCAAGCGCCTCGCGCACAGGTTAGAGAAGCGCATCATCAAGGCAGGCATCCCAGCGCCGTTCTCCAAGCGCAAGCCCTCCCAGTTTTGTCTGACTGACGAATTTGCGCTATGGTGCCATAATCAATTTGGCCGACCGGTCTACATTCCGGCAGCCGTCATAAGCTCGTTAGAGAGGTGAAGCATGATCGCAGGTTTTGTCGCATTCACAGTCATATCGCTGGCCATCCTTTTCGTGTTTGCTGCTGCACGAGCAGCCCGACGATCGGACGACCAAAACGAAAAACTTGAGCAGATGTTTGAGAGTAAGCGCAAAGCGATGGCGGCCGTACGTGAAGACATCAGATCAAAGCTTTTCAGCGCTGCGCGAAACGGACCAGATGACACATAAAACCGCCCGCTGTCGCAGTATCACTCTCGATCTACTCGAATGGGCGATGTTGCACGAGCTGGCGATGAATATGGTTGTACAATTTGACGAATGCCCAGACCGCGACGAGGCTTCAGTAATGAGCGAGGTCTACCTTGAAATCGCAAACAAATTGCAAGACGCAACGATACAGTATCGGATGTATTGTGCTGCCAACGATGACCCACGATATCAAGCTACTGGGTACGGCCCAAAAGATGAGACATGAGCCTGATCGAAACAGACAATGGTTGCAGGCCTGTGTCATCCTAGCGATGATTTACGTCCCGCTGTTTCTTGTTGTCACGTATGGATACTACAATGGCCAAGCCTAAACACGATCGCGAAGCTGTCATGCGCTACGTTTGTGACCAGATGGCGCTGGGTCGCAGCGTGCGCAGCATCCTGAAGGAGAAGGGGATGCCAGCGATGTCCAACTTCTTTGTTTGGTTGCGTGATGACGAGGCGTTGCAGGAGCAATACGCGCGCGCCTGTGAGGCCAGAGGTGCATACTGGGGTGACACGATCATGGACCTGTCCGATCCAGCCCGCGTTGAATTACTGCACGAAGACCCAAAGGTCGCCGTCCAGCTGGCCAAACTACAGACAGACAATGCCAAGTGGGTCGCGTCTCGACTGAGCCCCAAGCGCTACAGTGAGCGCGTGGTCAATGAAATGGTTGGCAATAAGGACGAGGATCCAAT
>Ga0213866_10001198_pt1 | contig 19514 bp, 25 predicted proteins | sample PICome_11_FD_160079 | JGI IMG/M metagenome (GOLD analysis project Ga0213866, IMG submission 160079) | Coastal seawater microbial communities near Pivers Island, North Carolina, United States - PICO284 | ecosystem: Environmental > Aquatic > Marine > Coastal | place: USA: North Carolina...
GTTACCAGTTCAAATATCCCAGTTACCGGGAGGGATACCGTTCCCTGCTCAGCGATGAAGTTTAGCTGAGCCGTTAAAGCACAATCTTTACCGTGCAACCCTTTGTAGTGCGACTTTCTGCAGCGCGACCTTCTGAAGCGCGTCCTTCTAAAGCGCCACCTTCTACAGCGCCACAATGGCATCCATTTCCACTTCGGCTCCTTTGGGCAGCGCCTTGACACCGATAGCTGCTCGGGCGGGGTAAGGTTCGTCAAAAAGTTCAGCCATGACCTCATTGACCGCGGCAAAATTCTCTAGATCTGTGAGAAAGATATTGAGTTTGACAATCCCACTGAGGTCGGAGCCAGCGGCCTGGCAGACAGCTTGCAAGTTGGCAAAAACTCTGCGGGCCTGTTGTTGGATATCACCATCCACCAGCTCCATAGTTTGCGGGTCTAGGGGGATTTGCCCTGAAAGGTAAACGGTCTGGTGAACCTTGACCGCCTGACTGTAGGGGCCAATGGCTGCCGGGGCATTTTCAGTGTAGATATGCGCTTTGTTGGACATTAATTTTTCCTCGATCAAACTGAGACCTTTGCATAAATGAACTTTTATTGGCCTCAAATTATTTATACAGACTGCTTTGCTGGCCCTAGTAAGGCCCTATTCTAGCTAAAAATCACCTTGCTTTGGTGCTGTTCGATAGCTGTGGGTTATTGATTCTTGACCCTGTAAATACGGCGCACCGGCTTGAGGCTTCTGGCTCGGCGCAGTATATCCGCCAGATGGATTCTATCGCGCACACTAATGACCACATCGACAATACTGGTGTAGGCATCTTTTTCAATAATGGTGATATTTTCAATGGTTGCATTTTCCTCGGTCATGCGCGATGCCAGCGCAGCTATAAAGCCGCGCTCTGGCGTTATCTCAACCTTGACCTCAACCGGAAACTCGCCCTTAGCCTCTGCGGACCAACTCAGAGGTATACATTTTTCAGGATTGGAGCGGATCTCTTTGAGGTTGCGACAGGACTCGAGGTGAACAACTAGACCCTTGCCTGGACTTGCGTGGCCCAGTATCGGGTCACCCGGAATTGGATGACAGCATTTGCCATACTGCACAAGCAGACTATCTGAGGCGTCGATAACCACGGCCAGTGAGGGATTGCGTTTATCTTCGCGAGTCTTGCGTTTGGAGGGCGGAATCAGCAGGTTTGCCACCGCAAAGGGCATACTATTTCCCAGGCCAATCTGTTGCAGAACATGCTCAAAGGTGGGTGCGGCGGTCTCTTTGAGAAGTCGTTTGATTTGGGATTTTTTAAGCTGATTGTATCTGGTGTCGTAGTTGGCTAGCGCCTGATCCAAAAGTCGTTTACCCAAGTCCACAGATTCGTCATGCTGTTGATTTTTTAGAAAATGGCGGATAGCACTGCGCGCTTTTGCGGTGACAATGAAATTCAGCCAGTTGGGGTTGGGTTGCGCCCCTTTGGTGCTGACAATCTCAATTTTTTGGCCACTCTCCAATTGCTCTGATAGGGGGGTGAGCTCACCATCGATCCGACAGGCGATACAGCTATTGCCCAGGTCGGTATGCACTGAGTAGGCAAAATCAATGGGTGTGGCCCCGGCGGGCAGCTCAACAATCCGTCCCTTGGGGGTAAACACATAGATTTCATCGGCGAAAAGATCGGTTTTCACATGTTCCAGAAACTCCTGAGAGTCTCCGGCCTGTTGTTGCATCTGCAGCAGGCCCTGTACCCAGCGACTGGCTCGGCGCTGACTGGACTCGATATTCCGGTTGCCGCTCTTGTACTCCCAGTGGGCGGCAATCCCATAGTTGGCCATTTTATCCATCTCGCTGGTGCGAATTTGCACTTCAATCAGCACCCCGTGCATGCCCACCAGAACTGTGTGCAGCGATTGATAGCCATTGGCTTTGGGTATGGCGATGTAATCTTTGAATTCGCCCGGCATAGGCTTGAAAATATTGTGCATAATGCCCAGAGTGCGGTAGCAGTCATCCACAGAATCGACAATTAGGCGAAACGCGAACACATCCATAATATCGCGGAAGGATTTCTTCTTCTCCCGCATCTTCAGATAGATGCTCCACAGGTGTTTTTCACGGCTCTGGACGGTGGCGGGCAGGGATTCCTGCTCTAGACGCAGCTCAATTGCTTGATGAATTTCAGTGACCACCTCGTTGCGATTTTTTTTAGCGGCCTTTAACGCCTCGCGCAGACGCCGGTGGCGCAGGGGGTACATGGTGGCGAACCCGAGGTCTTCAAATTCGATACGCACATCATTGATACCCAGTCGCTGGGCAATGGGTGCATAGATTTCCAGAGTTTCCCGGGCAATGCGGCGACGCTTCTCTGGTGCCAGTACGCCCAGAGTGCGCATATTGTGCAGCCGGTCTGCCAATTTGACCAAAACCACGCGGATATCCCGCGACATGGCCAGGGTCATTTTTTGAAAACTCTCGGCCTGCAGTTGGGCTTTGGTTTCAAATTCAATGCCACTGAGCTTGCTGACACCATCAACTAGGTCGGCGACGGCGCGCCCGAAGCGGCGGCTGATCTGGCCCTTGGTGACCCCGGTGTCCTCAATCACATCGTGCAGCAGCGCGGCCATTAGGCTCTCGTGATCCAGACGCATATCGGCCAAGATATTGGCTACTGCTAGGGGGTGGGTTATGTAGGGATCGCCACTCTGACGCATCTGGCCGTCGTGGCACTGTTCCGCATACTTGAAAGCGCGCTCGACCTTCTTGACTTCGCTGCTATCGAGGTAATTGGAGAGCTTGTCGGTTAGTACTGAAAGCACTGGTTAAAGCCCTCCGACCACAGCTGGGGTTGGGTTAGATAGAATCCTGGGCGGCGCGCTCTAGGCTTGCTTCGGCTTCGACAATCTCATAGTCGCGGTCGATTTCTTTGAGCACCTCGGGACTGATCAAACCCTGCTCAATCTCGCGAAGGGCGATCACCGTGGGTTTGTCGTTCTCGACGTCTATTAGTGGGGGTCGACCATCTACAGCGATCTGTCGGGCGCGTTTGGACCCCACCATCACCAGTTCGAACCGGTTATCTACATGATCTAAACAATCTTCTACAGTAATGCGAGCCATTTTTTCCGCCGTGCATAGTTAAATATGTTGATTTTGCGGTCATTGACCGCCAAGGATCGGCAAGTTTACCTAAAGCTGAGGATTACGACAATAAATCAGAGAGTAATTTTTCATGCCCCTGAACCGGCATGGCACAGCGCTGAGCACTGACAATCGCCATTAACTGCTGTAGAGCGGTATTGAAATCGTCATTTACCACTAGGTAGTCGGCATCGACATAGTGGGCCATTTCCTCTGTGGCCGCTGCCACGCGCTGATCAATCACCGAGGCCTTATCTTGGCCGCGACCTTGAAGGCGCTCCACCAGTGCCTGCTTACTGGGAGGGAGAATAAAAATGCTCTTGAGGCGAGAAAACTTCTGCCGCACCTGCTCGGCGCCCTGCCAGTCAATCTCCAAAATAACATCAGTGCCCTGATTAAGGGTTTCACTAACCCACTGCTCGGAGGTGCCGTAGTAGTTGCCAAACACCTCGGCGTGCTCGAGGAACTGCTGCTCGGCAACCATCGTTTCGAACTGCTCTCGGGTTGCAAAGTGATAGTTGACACCGTCCTGCTCGCCGGGGCGGCTGGCTCTGGTGGTGTGGGATACCGAGACCCGGATATTATCCAGCTGCGCCAGCAACTCGGCCACCAAACTGGTTTTGCCGGCACCTGAGGGTGCTGAGATTGTAAAGAGAGTACCGATTGTCATAAGCAGATTATATCTGTTACCTGAATGGGATTGAAACCCGAAAAAGATTGCCGCAGTGCAAAATAAATCTATACCTAGTTGGAGTTTGACACTTCAAATCCTCAAGCTGGGCGTTGCCTCGGGGGTTCCCTGCAGTGTAAGCCATTGTTCTCGGATTAGTTTAAACACAATATGACTGACATAGTGGTCATAGAGCCACTCTTTATCGGGCATTATCTGATGTGCTTGAAAGCCTAGGCGTTTGGGGATGGCCTGACTCTTTTGATTGCCCTGGGCACAGCTTATAGTGATGGTCTGTAAATTCAATTGCACAAAGCCGAGTTCTATCAGACTGTTGCAGGCAATGCTCATTATACCTTCGCCCTGTCTGCCGGCGTCCAGCCAGTAACCCATGGAAGCTGATTTTTGTGACCAATTAAATTCGTGGAAGTTGATTACTCAAACTAAGCTCGCACGATCAAAAATCCCCAGCGTAAGGCCGGATTGACGCTCCCACTGTTCGTTGACCTGACGGATAAAATTAGCGCTGTCCTCGATAGTTTGGCTATTATCCAGCCAGGCCAGCCACTGGCGCAGGTATGACCTATTTTTATCAACTAAAGCGGCCAGCGCTTCTGCCTGCACTTCAGTCAGAAGATTCAGGGTTATTTGCTTCTCTAGGCTGATGGGAAACATGCAGGATGCTCACCTCGATTACTCAATATTTTGGATCTGCTCACGCATCTGTTCTATTAATACTTTGAGTTCAACCGAGGCTTGGGTAGTCACTGCGGCGATAGATTTGGAGCCCAGAGTGTTGGCCTCGCGGTTTAATTCCTGCATCAAAAAGTCCAGCCGTCGCCCGATCGACTCGCTGCGGGTTAGCACGCGGCGGATTTCACCTATATGGGCATTGAGGCGATCCAGTTCTTCGTCCACATCGGCGCGGTTGGCGATAATAACCATTTCCTGTTCCAGCCGATCGGCATCCAATTGCGTTTTGAGTTCAGCGAGTTTTTCACTGAGCCGGGTGCGCTGTTGCTGGAGTATTTGCGGTAACTGGCTTGTTACCAGTGAAATCTGGCCCTCTATACCCTGCAGTCGCTGTTCAATCATCTGCGCCAGCTTTTCGCCCTCCCGCTGGCGACCCTCGAGCAGCTGATCCAGCGCCTGATCAAAGGTTTCCAGCGCTGCTTGATGCAGCTGTTCGGCAGCTACATCGCGATCTTTGAGAACTCCCGGCCACTTGATAATATCCAAGGCTGAGATGGGCGCTGGATTAGCTATCTGAGCGGAAATTTGCTCTGCGACATCAATAGTTTGCTGTGCCAGATCCGCATCCACGGCTGCCGATCCCGGGCTGTTGAGCAGCGTAATTTGCAACCCGCAGTCAACTTTTCCGCGCACCAGTTTTTTGCGCGCCCTATCGCGAAATTGGACTTCCAGTTGCCTGAGAGTTTCTGGCATGCGAAAGCCCACTTCAAAAAATCGGTGATTGACCGAGCGCAATTCGCAGCTCAGGGATCCCCAACTGTGCTCGGTCACAATTCGAGCAAATGCGGTCATACTGCGGGGCATAGGTCCTCCAGAGGTTGGTTAACAGGATTGTAGTGCGTCTGCAGTAAATATGTTCGACGATTCTAACAAAGGCAATCCAATGGGTGTGAGATTTGTTACAATTACCTCACTTTTGGCAACCACAAACTAAGTGACTCAATATGACCAGACCCAGTGGACGGCGACCGGAACAATTGCGGCCGGTAAAGATAACCCGCGACTATACTTGCCACGGTGAGGGTGCAGTGCTGGTTGAATTTGGCAATACCAAGGTGATCTGCACCGCCAGTGTTGAAAACAATGTGCCGCGCTTCCTGCGTGGCTCGGGTCAGGGCTGGGTCACCGCCGAGTACGGGATGTTGCCTAGATCTACCGACAGTCGCATGGGACGCGAGGCAGCTAGAGGCAAGCAGAGCGGCCGCACTCAGGAAATACAGCGACTGATTGGGCGCTCACTGCGGGCGGCGGTGGATCTCAAGCAGTTGGGAGAGCACACTATATACATCGACTGCGATGTTATTCAGGCGGACGGTGGCACCAGAACGGCCTCCATCACCGGAGGCTGTGTGGCCCTGGTCGATGCTATACGCCACTTGCAGCGCAAAAAAAGTATCTCAGGGGATCCGCTATTGCACATGGTGGCCTCGGTTTCTGTAGGGGTTTACAAGGGTTTGCCGGTGCTTGATCTGGACTACCCAGAGGATTCCAATGCCGATACTGATATGAATATTGTTATGGATGATCAGGGTGGCTTTATCGAGGTGCAGGGCACTGCTGAGGCCGCCCCTTTCAGTGCAGAAACGCTCAATGAAATGTTAGCGCTGGCACAGCGGGGCATCGCTGACTTGATCCGCGTACAAAAAATGGCTCTCGCCCAATAGCTATCCGGGTCTGCAAAAGAGAATACTGAGAACAGATGAAAACTTACAAAGCCGAATTTATCGATAATGCTATTCACAGCGGTGCCTTGAAGTTTGGGGAGTTCACTCTGAAGTCAGGGCGGGTTTCACCGCATTTTTTCAACGCGGGTGAATTCTATCGCGGCGCGGCTTTAGCGGCGCTGGGCCGCTGTTATGCCGCGGCGATTGTCGAGTCGCAGATTGAGTTTGATGTGCTGTTTGGTCCCGCTTACAAGGGGATTACGCTGGCGGCGGCCACCGCGGTGGCGCTGGCAGAACAGTATGACAGGGATGTGCCCTACTGTTTTAACCGCAAGGAGGCCAAGTCTCACGGTGAGGGCGGTACTCTGGTGGGGGCGCCACTGCAGGGTAGGGTGTTGATTATCGATGATGTGATAACTGCCGGCACGGCGATCCGCGAGGTGATGGCCATGGTTGAGCAGGCCGGAGCTCGTGCCGCTGGCGTAGTGATAGGGCTGGATCGGAAAGAGCGGGGTAAAGGCGATCAATCAGCTATCCAAGAGGTTCAGACGCAGTTTGATATTCCGGTGGTTAGCATTATCGATATTGGCGATATTGTGGCCTATCTGCAGGCTCAATCGGATAGTCATAACATGATTGAAAAAATCCAGCAGTACCGGCAACAGTACGGCGTTTGACAGCGCAGCGGACGATAAACCCTACCCTCTACTCTTGAGAGCCAATTAGTTAAACAGCTGTTGCTCCAGCAATGGCCACTGCTCTGCCCAGTATTGGGTCGGAGGCTGTTTGAAGTCACTGCGTACAAATTGGCTGATTTTTCCCTCCAGAACCACCAGCAACATATCCACCGCAACTGATACTGGGACATTGATACTCAACCCCTGACGGATTTCCGCCTCGCGGAGAATCTGTTTGAGCTGAGATTCAAGGCGGTTAAAGAACTGTGCTATGCGGTCGTGGAGTCTGGCGGTCTCACCGGTTAGGGCATCGCCGTGGAGCAGCCTGCTGATGCCGGCATTGCGCTCGGCAAAAGTCAGGGTCAGGCCAATGATTCTATAACACTGAGTGACGGCATCCGGCTCATCGCTGACAATGGTGCTGACCCGGGCAAATATGGTGTCTTCAATAAAGTCTATCAGACCTTCGTACATACGGGTTTTGCTGGGGAAGTGGCGATACAGAGCGGCCTCGGATAGTCCCAATTCGGCGGCTAGGGCGGCGGTGGTTATTCGCGCGCCACGGGAGGTCTCGAGCATCCGCGCCAGCGCTTGGAGAATGTCTTGGGCTCTGGAACTGCGCTTGGCAACCATTATTGCACCCCACTGGCATGGTGGTTGGTGATCAGGGTGCCGACTCCCTCGTCGGTAAATATTTCCAGCATGACTGCATGTTCTACCCGACCGTCTATGATATGCGCCGAGCTCACACCGGATTTAACTGCATCCAGTGCGCACTGAATCTTGGGCAGCATGCCGCCATAAATGGTGCCATCGGCAATTAATTGATCGACCAGTTTGACTGATAGGCCAGTGAGGATTTCCCCCTGTTTATCCTGCAGTCCAGCGACATTGGTCAACAGCATCAGCTTTTCTGCCATCAGTACTTCGGCGACCTTGCCGGCCACTAAATCGGCATTGATATTGTAAGAGGCACCGTCGGAACCGACACCAATCGGGGCGATCACCGGTATAAAATTGCCCTTGAGCAGCATATCGATCACGCTTTTATCAATGCTCTCGACCTCACCGACTTGGCCGATATCGATAATCTCCGGTGCGGTCATCTCTGGCGTCTGGTGAGAGGTCACCAGCTTTTTGGCACGGATCAAACGGCCGTCTTTGCCCGTGATGCCAAAAGCCTTGCCGCCGGCATTGCTGATCAGGTTGACGATCTCTTTGTTGATGGTAGCGCCGAGCACCATCTCCACTACATCCATAGTCTGACTATCGGTGACGCGCATGCCATTGACAAACTTGGATTCAATCGACAACTGCTCCAGCAGCTGGCCGATCTGCGGGCCGCCGCCGTGGACAACAATGGGATTGATGCCAACGGCTTTCATCAACACAATATCGCGGGCGAAGCTCTGTTTGAGGCGATCGTCGACCATGGCGTTGCCGCCGTACTTGACCACCACCGTTTTTCCAGCAAAACGCTGGATATAGGGCAGGGCCTTGGAGATGACTGCGGCAGTGTTTTCTGCTTCTTTTCGGCTGAGTGACATAATTATAAATACTGTTCCAAATTTTCAATAAAAGGGGATAGCTGTCGGCTAAATAGTTGTTTGATACGCAGTAGTTCGCGATCGCTGTCAGCCTCGAAGCGCAGGGTTATATATGCGGAGGTATTCGATGCGCGGACCAATCCCCAGCCAGCGGGGTATTCTACCCTGAGTCCGTCCAGCCTGTTAATCTCGGCGCCCTCAAACTGACAGTTGAGAGACAGATTTTCCATCAGCTCAAACTTTTCCAGCTCATCGACTGGGATCAAAATTTCAGGGGTGCAGACGGTATTTTGATTTCGGCTAACCATCTGCGCTATGCCGCGGCCCTCGGCAGATTCACTACAGAGAATTTCCAACAGCCTGGTGGCGGCGTAAAGCCCATCGTCAAAACCGTGCCAGCGATCATTAAAAAAGATATGCCCACTGAACTCGCCGCCCAGAACCGCGTCGCTCTCCTGCACCGCTCTGCGAACATGGGCGTGACCGGTTTTGCACAGCACCGGGATACCACCCTGTTGGTCCACCAAGCGCTGCAGACAAAAGCTGCTTTTGATATCAAAAACAATATTCGCTCCGGGTCTACGACGCAGAATATCCTCGGCAAAGATCATCATCAGTTGGTCGGGCCAAATAATCTCACCCTCCGCTGAGATCACAACTAGGCGGTCGCCATCGCCATCCAGAGCAAAGCCCAGATCGGCTCTAGAGGATTTCACTGCAGCTATCAGCGGTTGCAGGTTTGCCGGATCAGAGGGGTTGGGATCGTGATTGGGAAACGCCCCGTCCGGTTCACAGTAAAGCGGTATCACTTCACATCCAAGCTGTTGCAAAAGCTTCGTTGCGGTGATGCCAGCGGCGCCATTACCACCATCAACCACGATTTTAAAGCTGCGGTTGAGCTCGCAGTCGGCGACAATCTGTTGCAGGTACTGGGGGATAATCTGAGCGCTACTGCGATTTCCCGGTTGACCGATAAAGGTAATCTCGGCAGCCATTAGCGATTTTAGTTGTTGCAGCATATCGCCGGCGATAACCCGGTCGCGGACGACAATTTTAAAGCCATTGTATTCCCTGGGATTGTGGCTGGCGGTCACCATAATGCCGCAGTCCGATAGATCGCCCTGATGGACGGCGAAATTGAGTACCGGCGTGGTAATTTGCCCTAGATCGATCACATTCAGCCCACCATCTAGCAATCCTCGCTCCAGAGCGCTGGCCAGGGCTGGGGAGCTGATTCGGCAGTCGCGCCCTACGTACGCCGCGCTATGGCCGTCCGCTCGCCATATGCCTGCCAGTGCGCTACCCAGGCGCAAAGCGAACTCGCTATCGATTTGGCTGTTGGCAAAGCCGCGGATATCGTAGTCCCGAAAGACCACATCCGAGGCAGCAAATGCCACAGGCCCAGCTGTCTCCAAAGCCGAGGTGCGATAGTTGGCAGCGTCCTTGATCATTATTGCTCAGCCGTCCCCGGTGATTTGCTGACAACATTCTCAGCCACTAATGCGACTATTTCGCGGGCCAATTGGGCTTTGCTCTTCTTGCCCAGTTGGCGACTGGTCTGGTTATCGATCCAGAGCACTTGATTGTCTTCACTGTTAAAACCTATATCGCTTCGGGACACATCATTGGCGATAATCGCATCGAGTTTTTTTCGCACTAGCTTATCCCTTGCATAGGCTTCGAGATTCTCGGTTTCAGCGGCAAACCCCACTACATAGAGGTTTTTGTAAGTGGATGCCACGCTGCAAATAATGTCTGGGTTTTTCTCCAGTTCCAGGGTTAGCGCCTCCGCCTGTTTCTTGATTTTCTGAGGAGCAATGGTCTTGACGCGGTAATCGGCGACCGCCGCTGCAGAGATAAAAATATCTGCTTTCTCAGCTGCGTTTATCGATGCCTGCAGCATATCTTCAGCGGAGATCACGGGTACTAGATTACAGCTTTCAGGCGAAGCTATAGACAGGGGTCCAGAAATTAAGGTGACACTGGCACCGGCCTCGACCATGGCAGTGGCCAGAGCATAGCCCATCTTGCCAGAGCTGTGATTGCTGATATATCTGACTGGGTCTATGGCTTCGCGAGTGGGACCCGCAGTTATCACAACGCGCATCCCCTGTAATATCCCAGATTCAAAGATATCTCCTAGGGCGGTGACAATTGCCTCGGGTTGTTGCAAGCGTCCGGGCCCAGTGTCGCCACAGGCTTGAATGCCATTATCAGGCCCAATAATGACTGTGTCGCGAGATTTCAGAATTTCAATATTCTGCTGACTGGCGGCGTGGGACCACATGGCTTGATTCATCGCCGGCGCTACCGCTACCTTGGCAGAAGTAGCCAGATAGACCGCACTGAGCAAACAGTCGGCAGTCCCCTGAGCCATGGTGGCGATAAAATTGGCAGTGGCGGGAGCGATTAGTAACAGGTCGGCCCAGCGCGCCAGTTCTATATGTCCCATAGCGGCCTCGGCCTCGGCGTCCAGCAGGTCGGTATGCACGGGATTGCCGCTGAGGGCCTGCAGGGTCAGCGGGCGGATAAACTCGCAGGCGCCCGCGGTCATCACCACGCGAACCTCCGCCCCTTGATCTGTTAGGCGGCGCACGATTTCCGCGCTTTTATAGGCGGCAATACCACCAGTGATGCCGAGGATTATTCGTTTGTTGGCTAGACTGCTCATTAATTTTCCAAACGGATCATGTTACAGGCTCTAAGATAACACCTAGGGAGCGGATTCTATACTGATAAATAAGGACTTACTATGGCTATAAGGCACTGGCCTCAAGAAAACAGACCGCGAGAGAAGCTTTTACAGGGAGGATCAAAGGCACTCACCGATGCCGAGTTATTGGCTATATTTTTGCGAGTGGGGAGGAGAGGAGTCAGTGCTGTGGATATGGCGCGCGATCTGATTGACCAGTTTGGCGGCCTGGGCCCACTGCTTACAGCAGATCAAAAGACCTTTTGTGCCGTCAAGGGATTGGGGTCGGCAAAATATTGTCAGTTGCAGGCAACTCTGGAGCTGACCAGGCGATACCTTGAAGAGCAGTTGTGCACCGAACATGTGTTTGATAGACCGGATAGAGTCAGGGATTACCTGGCGGTTCAGATGCGCGACTATCAGCGCGAGGTATTTGTGGTTCTCTTGCTGGATGCTAGACATCGGCTAATTGAATTCAACGAGTTGTTTGCCGGTACCATCGATGCCGCCAGCATCTATCCGCGAGAGTTGGCAAAGCTGGCACTGCAAAAAAATGCGGCGGCAGTTATTGTGGCTCACAACCATCCCTCGGGTAACGCAGAGCCGAGTACTGCTGACATTGAAATTACTAAGACCCTTAAGGGGGTGTTAGAAGTTTTAGATATTAAATTGTTGGATCACTTTGTTATTGGCAGGGGCGAAGTGGTCTCGCTGGCATCTCGTGGCAAAATGTAGATCCCAATTGGGATGCGATCCCAGCCGAGTAAGAGGGTCTTCAATCCGATATTCTCAGGGTTTTGTTTGCGTCGGCACTGGCTTTCTGGTATAAAACGCGCCTCCTCGAGAATAGGCCCTATTCTCTGAGTATTCGACACCTAAATTCAGTCGCCAGTGGGCTTTGGCCCGCGGCAAAATTTGCAATAACGAGGCAGCAATAATGTCTAGAGTATGTCAGGTCACCGGCAAGCGTCCCATGGTCGGAAATAATGTATCCCATGCCAAGAATCGGACTCGCCGTCGCTTTGAGCCCAATCTTCACACCCATCGATTCTGGCTTGAGTCGGAGAAGCGCTTTGTGAAACTGCGCGTATCGACCAAGGGCATGCGTATAATCGACAAAAATGGAATCGAACAAGTGCTGGCGGACCTGCGTGCCAATGGCGAGAAAATCTAGAGGACTCTGAAATGGCTAAATCAGCTCGAGAAAAAATTCGTCTGGTATCCAGTGCGGGTACAGGACATTTTTATACTACTGACAAGAACAAGCGCAATATGCCTGAAAAAATGGAGATCAAGAAGTATGATCCCACCATCCGCAAGCATGTTATCTACAAAGAAGCTAAAATTAAGTAGCAGGCCTACCAGGCAGCTTTAAGCTTCTAGCACACCGCTCAAACCCGTCAATAAAAAAGGCCCTGACATTGCTGTTCAGGGCCTTGAAAATCCTGTTACTGTCGTCAGACAGCATAAGGGCTTCAGTCAGCTATAACATTTTCCGCTTGAAGACCTTTTTCTCCTTCAGCAATTTCCATGGTCACTGATTGACCTTCTTTTAAGGACTTAAAGCCCTCAGCTTGGATAGCGCTGTGGTGGACGAATACATCGCTTCCACCCTCTTGTTCGATAAAACCAAAACCTTTACTATCGTTAAACCACTTAACAGTGCCAGCAACTCTTTCCCCTGACATAACAACCTCACTTAAAATTACAGCGCCACAATAGGCGCTTTGTATCTCCATCTCACAATGACATGGACCTAACACTTTGGGCTTCGAATGACTTCGTAAACCCCAAAGACCTCACTGATGCAATTACTCACTCTTCAGTAAATAATTACTTCAGACCCTGCAGTGTATTGGTTTTTTTTGAATTTGGCTAATATTCGCGCTTCTAAACTGCAAAAAACCCTGTTTTTTGCGACTTTTTTGCTAATTTCTATCGCAAAATAACAGGATTTCTCCCCTGTGGTGACTGTAGCCGACTGCCATCCCACCCTCATACAGTCGCTGACAACGGCAGAAATCAGGTGTCTTTTGGGCTGCTATCAGCGTAGTATCCCTGTTGTACACAGGGTCGGATCGCTGAGGAAAAACTATGACAGTTGCGGTTAGAGATTTATATTATTTATCAGATAAAAAGTTTTTGATTTAAAGGGGTTTTAAATACCCTTTAGCTGTTTGATTGGTCACGGATACGGTTTGAGGAGCAAATATTGGACTACCAGCATACGATTGATAAAGTCCCAAGCTCCCTGCCAGTGGGCAAAGTAGTCTGTGTCGGGCGCAACTATGCTGCCCATGCGCGAGAGCTGAACAATCCAGTCCCAGACGAGCCAGTGCTATTTATCAAGCCGGAGAGCGCAGTTGTCAGCCTCCATCAGCCTATTGCGCTTCCCAGCTATGGTGGCAACTGTCAGTTCGAATTAGAGTTGGCGTTGTTGTTTTCTCAACCCTTGGGTCGCGGATGTAGCCAATCCCAAGCGCTGGCGGCCATCGCTGGTATAGGTCTGGCACTGGATCTCACCTTGCGCGACCTACAACAACAGCTCAAGCAGAGCGGCCTGCCCTGGGAAAAGTCCAAGGCGTTTGATGGCGCCTGTCCGCTGTCGGAATTTGTTGGCCTGGATAGAGCCGGTGATCTTCAGCAACAGCGACTGAAACTTTGGCGTAATGGTGAACTTTGTCAAGATGGTCACAGCAGTGAGATGCTAGTTCCGGTGGTGCCGCTGGTCACCTATGTCACGCAATTCTTTAGCCTGCAGCCGGGCGATGTGCTATTGACCGGAACGCCCGCTGGTGTCGGGTCTCTGCAGTCCGGGGATCAACTGCAGTTGGCCCTCTCAGGACTGATAGAGACAACGGTGGAGGTGTTATAGATTATGGGCAATAGAGTGCAACGGGGTCTGTACAGGCATTTTAAGGGCAATACCTATCAGGTGATCGATACTGCGAGACACTCCGAAACGCAGGAGGATATGGTTGTCTATCGAGCGCTGTACGGCGATTTCGGGCTATGGGTGCGCCCTACTAATCTGTTTGTTGAACAGGTTGATCTGGATGGTCGACAGGTGTCGCGCTTTCAGTTGATCGAGCCCAGTGAACCATGATTATGATCGGCGCTAAAATTGCCCTCCCCCTCTCGGAAGTTGATTTTGTCGGCATTCGCGCCAGTGGTCCTGGAGGACAAAATGTCAACAAGGTGTCCTCGGCAGTCCATCTGAGATTCGATATTAAGAAATCCTCTCTGCCACTACAATATCAGCAACGTTTGATGGATCTCAGAGATCGGCGGATCTCCAAGGATGGGGTCATTGTGATCAAAGCCGAACGCCACCGCAGTCAGGAAAAAAACCGCGCAGAGGCACTCCAGCGATTGCAGATGCTGTTGCGCTCGGCGACCCACAGCCTCAAGCCGCGCAAGGCCACTCAGCCGAGCAGGTCCTCAAAGCAGAAGCGCATGGACAGAAAAGCACAGCATGGCAAAAAGAAGGCCCTTAGATTGAAGCCGACCATCGAGTAGCGGCCCGGAGCGACCCACTATGACTGAAGTTGATTCCCATGTATTTGAACTGCTGTCACCGGAGGTAATCTTTACTGCGGTGGAACGCCTCGGCTTTGTGACCAACGGCCAGTTTCTGGTGTTAAACAGTTATGAAAACCGGGTCTATCAGGTGGGTGTTGAAGGTCAGCAGCCACTAATTGCCAAGTTTTACAGGCCTCATCGCTGGAGTCGCAGTCAGATTGATGAAGAGCATCAATTCTGTTTTCAGCTCGCCGAGCAAGAGTTGCCGGTGGTTTGCCCACTGCTGGATAGTGCTGGTCAGTCACTGCATGAGTACATGGGATTTTACTATGCCCTGTATCCGCGCCGTGGGGGCCGCGCACCGGAACTGGATAATTTGGACAATCTTCTGATTCTCGGACGCCTGTTGGGTCGCTTTCACAGCGTGGGTGCAACCCTTGGATTTGAGCAACGCCCCAGTCTGGATGTTCACAGTTACGGTTGGCAGTCCTTTAATCTGATCAGTGAGCAGTTTATTCCCACCGATTTGCGTGCGGCCTATGACAGCCTGTGTGCCGATCTGCTGGCCAGATGTGAGGACATTGTTGATAAATTTGGTCAGATAAATAAGATCAGGGTCCATGGAGACTGCCACTCGGGCAACATACTGTGGCGAGATGACAACCCGCATTTTGTCGATTTTGATGATGCCCGTATGGCCCCAGCGGTACAGGATTTATGGATGTTGTTGTCGGGAGATCGCCGCGAGCAAGCCCTGCAGATGACTGAGTTGGTGGAGGGTTACAACGAATTTTATGACTTTGATATCGGCGAACTGAGGCTTGTAGAGGTTTTGAGAACCCTGAGAATTATGCACCACAGCGCATGGATAGCGCGAAGATGGACCGATCCGGCTTTTCCTCGCGCCTTTAGTTGGTTTGGTACACCCCGTTACTGGAGTGAACACATTCTGATATTGCGCGAGCAGTTGGCGGCCCTCAATGAACCGCCCCTGGCGTTATTTCTCTGATGTCAGTTTTACTGTGACCAGTCGTAACTGACGCCGACAGTCAGTTGACTATCCACTGAGCGGCCGTTGGCAACTGGCAGGTTGTCGTAGACCCATTCGTATCTGAGCTCGGTAAAAAAACCATTGGACAGCGGTGCCCTTATGCTCAAATTTAGTTCTAACTCAGAATCTTGAGTATCCTCCAGGGACACAATGAGTTTGTGGTTATTGTGCAACTCTAGTCCGGCAAATAGTCTGCGCCGGTAATCGCTCGACCAGCTCCATGATACTCGGCGGCTGGCGCTGTCGTCAGAGAACTGCTCGTCTATCCATAGTAGACCGGTTTCAGTCGACAGTGCCGAGTTATCTTGTTGCCACAGCTGCACACCCACGGCGCTGCCCAGCCTGTAAAATTGATCTATTGCCCGGTAGTCATTGACACCCCACTCCAGTGTATTTTCCCAAAACCGATGATCGCTAAAGAACCAGTCGATGTCGTAGCGCAAGCTATGCTCTTTGATGGCGTTCAGGTCCTGTTGATGATGACTCTCATAGTTGAACTCTAAACCCTGCTGGATTCTGTCCTGATGCCAGTTTAGGTTGAGTGCTGAGTCCCAGTCTTCGCGATTTTGATTGCCCGAGGCGAAGGAGCCAGTAACTGAGACATTCCCCTGAAACTCAGTTTGAGAATCAATCATGGCACTTTGAGAGTGCTGTTGACTTAGGTGCGCGAACGGGATGTTATCAATCGATACAATACGCTCTACTGGAATGCTGAGGACACCAAAACTGTCCGAGTTCCAGATTACTTGTGTGGCCGATTGGCTGCTGATTTCCCCGGTGAGTCTGTCACCATTGATCAGAAGTATCTCGGCAGCCTGTGTTGCACTTGGCTGTATTGACAGACAGAGTGGTATGGCGCAGTGCCAAAAATGGAATTTCCTTGACAAAATATAAGCCTATTTAGGAGATTGAGAACGCTGCGCGATGATACCTCAGGAAATAGAGTAGACCAAACATTTAAAATCGCTTTATCTTGCGACTCAATACTCAGTAGAATAGCAACAAATATTGATTTCTTTCTAAGCCAGAATTTTTATTGGGGGTGCGTTGTGAGTGATTTTCCCACAGAGTTGAAATATGCCGACAGTCATGAGTGGGCGAGATTAGAAGATGATGGAACAGTGGTGGTGGGTATCACTAATCACGCCCAGGAAGCATTGGGTGACATTGTCTATATAGAGCTTCCAGAGATTGGGGCAGAGACCGACGCCGGCGCAGAGATAGCTGTGGTGGAGTCAGTCAAAGCGGCCTCGGATATCTACTCGCCGATAGGCGGTGAAGTGGTAGAGCTCAATGAGGAACTGGAGGATAGTCCAGAGACGGTAAACCACAGCCCCTACGGCGATGGTTGGCTGTTTCGGGTCAAAGTTGAGGATCCTCAACAGCTCGATGGTCTAATGACTGCCGATGCCTATCAGGCAATGGTGAATGAGAGCTGATTCTCCCTAGAATTAAGATATACCGCCAGTGGTGCGCTCAGTCGCGCAGGGAGATAATCTGCCAACCGCGTACCGCCGCCTGCTCTCGCAACTGCGGGTCAGGGTCTACCGCGACCGGGTAATCAACCTTTTGAAGCAGTGGCAGGTCATTGATTGAGTCCGAGTAGAAGTAACTGCCATCGATGTCCTGGCGATTGGCAGTTAACCAGTTGTTGAGGCGCTCGACTTTGCCCTCTCGGTAACTGGGAACGCCACTGATATTTCCGGTGTAGCGTCCATCTACAATTTCCAGTTCAGTGGCAATCACTTGGTCAATGCCAAGAGCCTTGCAGATTGGTTCGACAATAAAGCGATTAGTTGAGGTAATCACCAGTAGTTGATCCCCGGCGCGACGGTGCTTCTCAAGTAGGCCTTGAGCCTTGTCGAGCATCATTGGGGAAATAACCTCGGTCATAAATTTCTCATGCAACTGGCTGAGTTCTGCCATAGTTATTGTTGACAGCGGCGCTAGGGAGAATTGCAAGTAAGCGTTGATATCCAGTCGCCCCGCCTCGTAGTCGGCGAAAAAGCGATCATTCATCACGCGGTAATAATCGCTGTCAACTTTGCCCTGAGCGACTAAATACTCGCCCCAACTGTAGTCGCTGTCGCCGGCAATCAATGTGTTGTCCAAGTCGAAGATGGCCAGTGCCATAGAGCAGTCTCAATAGGTGAGTCGGGTTAATTTCGGGAGCAGAGCATAACTTTGATAACCCGTTGGCTCAAGGGATAAATCCCCCAATTATCAGGTACAGATTTCTGTTTCCACAGAGGGAGATGGTCTTCAGGAGCGAAAAATTCTTATTTGTGTATAGGTCGCAGACTGTGGAACAATAAACTGGTTAGTCAGTCTTATTAATGTAAATTATTTGGATGGAAGTATTGCCTTGGTAGATAAAGATGGATTTCGTTCTAATATTGCTATAGTGATAGGCAATGGTCGTGGCAAGGTTTTTTGGGCTAAGCGGGTTGGTCAGCGCGCCTGGCAATTTCCCCAGGGTGGCATTGATCCCGGAGAGTCTGTGACTCAGGCCATGTACAGGGAGTTACACGAGGAGGTGGGGCTGGAGGCCAAGGATGTGGAGATTGTGCAGCAGAGCAAAAGGTGGTTGCGCTACAACATTCCGGAAAATCTTCAGCGCAAAAAGTCTGTGCCGCTCTGCATTGGTCAAAAACAGCGGTGGTTCTTTCTGCGCCTTGTGGGCGATCAAAATAAAATCAACTTCAATGCCACAGGAAATCCTGAGTTTGATGCCTGGGAGTGGGTCAATTTCTGGTACCCGATCAATGCCATAGTCTCCTTTAAGCAGAATGTTTACCGTCAGGCACTGGCTGAATTCTCTTCCGTTAATGCCAGATTCGAGAGGCGGAGAAGCCGGCGTTAAATGAATATATTGAATTCTTTGCGGACCATTGTTCAAGAGGTAAATAGTGCCCGTGACCTGCCTGAGGCGCTGGATATTATTGTCAAGGAGGTTCGCGGGGAGATGCGCGCCGAGGTGTGCTCGGTCTACCTTTTCGATGATGCCGACCAGCGCTATGTGCTCACCGCAACTCAGGGCTTGCGTCCTGAATCCCTAGGCAAAGTACGACTGTCCGCAGGTGAGGGGCTGGTGGGGCTGGTAGCGGCAAAAGAAGAGCCTCTCAATCTGCACAATGCCGATAAGCATCCCAACTTTGCCTATTTCGAAGAGGTGGGTGAAGAGAAGTTCCACTCCTTCTTGGGGGTGCCGATTATTCATCACCGCAAAGTTTTAGGCGTGCTAGTGCTTCAGCAGCAGACCGAGCGACGCTTTGCCGCTGAAGAAGAGGCCTTTGTTGTCACCGTCTGTGCCCAGTTATCCGGCGCTATTGCCCACGCCGAAGCCACTGGCGCATTGCGCAAACTGGCTTCCGCAGGTCGCGGCATCAGCAAGGAGGCTACCTTTCAGGGTATCCCGAGTTCTCCGGGTATAGGTATTGGGCGTGTGGTGCTCGCCCATCAGGCGATGGACCTGAAATCCGTTCCCAAACGCTACACCGATAACCCCAAAAAAGAGCGCACGGTTTTTCGCAGTGCCCTCAAGGCGGCCAAACAAGATATGCGCAACTTGGGTGTCGGCCTCGAGGGTAAGCTCAATTCTGAGGAGCTGGCGCTATTCGATGTCTATGTTCGGATGCTGGATGACGACTCCCTGGGCGGCGAAGTGATGCAATCCATTGATGAGGGCTTGACCGCTCAGAGTGCGTGGAGTGAGGTAATTCTCAAGCACGTCAAAACATTCAGGCAAATGGACGATCCCTATCTGCGGGAGCGGGCAGCGGATGTCTACGATCTGGGTAAGCGGGTAC
>Ga0213866_10001199_pt1 | contig 19514 bp, 8 predicted proteins | sample PICome_11_FD_160079 | JGI IMG/M metagenome (GOLD analysis project Ga0213866, IMG submission 160079) | Coastal seawater microbial communities near Pivers Island, North Carolina, United States - PICO284 | ecosystem: Environmental > Aquatic > Marine > Coastal | place: USA: North Carolina...
AGAGTCGTCCCAGTTACTTTGGTTTTTAGTATAAGATGGCGCAGGAGGGTATTTGTATATTGATTCACCCTCAAATTCAACTCGCTCATATATAACTTCTCGTGATTTGTTAGAAAAGCGACCCGTGTTCCACCACTTACTTGTATTGTATTTACGATGCACTATAACTTCAATATCCTTGAAGTAGACATTCGTGCTGGTATATACCATATGCATGGGAATCATCGAAACAGAGGTAACATTTCTAACATTTGCAACTCTATCAGAAATTATGATTTGTCCATCTTGAACGACAGCGTACCATCCATCAGCCTGTCCGTCTATGTGCCCTATAATCCATCCGTTAGTAAACCCTGCGGGAACTTGATCAATGAAGTCTGGTGCTGTACCATTATATCGCTCGTCAATTTCATTAATATAATCTGGTTTAGTATACGGTAACATTATCCAACCCGGGCTGACATATAACCCATACCAACAGTTCCCTCCAGCACCTCCACCTCGCCGAGAAGTAATGTCCATTGTCCTTATGCCATCAACTACTTGCTGATAAGTAAACCTGCTAGCATAGCACCCCCAACTCTTAATTTTAGTTCTACCTGTATTTTCCGGTTTTGGTGTGTATCTGGTGCTGTAATAATCTTCTCGGACCTCAAACTGATCGTCAAATTCATTATTATAGAAATTTTTAACTCGGTTCAAAAACTGTAAAGTTGTTTCTTCAGTAAACGGATAGGTCTCATAATCTGCTCCGCCCCTTTCAACAGGTATGCTCTTAAACCAAGGCGGATTTCCAGATAATCCGCCGTTCTTGCCAACGGATAATGTGCTTGACCACGGTTTCGTAGGTATCGTATTATATTGTATATTTCGTGAAACCCGAAAGTTGTCTACTAAAGCTTCACCTCCAAGACTATATCCGGCGCCGCCACCGCCGCCTCCGCCGCAAATTTCAACTCCTTGATCGAGACTAGGAGTTATCGAATCAGTTTGCTTTCTGTTTGTTTCAACCCATCCTGCAGCGCCGCCGCCACCGCCACCAGCGATAAATATTCTATTCCCCCGGACTTTAGAGAATGTCACATATGCCTTTCCTGCGTGATCAATCACTAACCCTGGGCCGCCGTCTTTGCCGTTCCTATTAGTATCAGTTCTCGATGTAGTGGCCTTGCCGCCGTTACCGCCAGCACCTATGATCCTTCCTTGTACAATAACTTCAATTTCAGTATTAGGATTTATATTTTTAATATGCAGAGCAGGTTTTGATGTATTATTTGAGTATAGTGTCACCTTTGCCGGAATAACAAATGTTATCTTTTCAACTCTAGACGGAAAATCTTGATAAAATGCTTTATTGGAAAGCGCCTGATCAGAAGTTACACAAGGATAATAATCTAGCGGATGTGTATCATATCGCTTTCGAGTGAATGATGACTCATCTAAATATACTACGAGTCTTTTAGTTTGAACTGTAGTTTTCTGTGCATTGTAAAGATCAGAAAATGAAATACCAGTAGGAGATCCTTTCGTAGGAATGTGTAAATTTTCAGTAGAGCGGAATTTGACTCTGTAAATATCAGCATCAGCAACATTTGCAAATGGGACACTTTCCAATTCATATTGTGTTAATTCTGCACCTGCCTGATGAATATATCTTTGACCCGGTGCCAATCCTGGGACAAATATATCAAACCCTTGCTTAACAAATAGTCGCATTCCTTGAACATTGTCTTGCTCTTCAGTGTTTGCATATATTTGACTTTCATAAGCACCATTAAACCCGACATCAAAGTCTTTGGCGTACACAAATCCTTCATTAAGAAAATAATCACCTAAAGATGGATCGCTGTCTTGCCCAAATTCTGCTCTGATTTCAGTAAGCGATAATGATGAATCAGCACGCCCGTCTAAATCAAGATCCTTATATTTTTTAATCGGCATTACAGGTCCTTTTATTTACCTTTAAGTTCATCAACCTGTTGTTTCAATTCTTTAATCGCCTCAACAAGTAATGCAATTGTATTATCGTATCGAACCGCTTTAGTGCCGTTACCAGTATCATATACTGCTTCAGGTAATACCTGTTCTAATTCTTGAGCGATTACCCCAGGAACTCTTCCTTTTTCTGGCGCATCAATATAGTTGAAAGTATATCCGTTAATAGAATTGACTTTATCAAGAGCATCAGTAATAGGTTCAATATTTTCTTTTAATGTCCTGTCTGAAAAACTATAATAAGCAGTAATATCACCTGAGGCAATAAAATTACCTTCCTCAATATCAAATTCGAATAAGGTTTCAACATTATCAGTATTATCAGGTAGCCCTTGAATGAATACACTGTCAGTTGCCCTTAATCGTATCTCACCACCTTCACCTGCGGTGGGACTCTGTGTTGCCTGAATAGTTAATCCGTGATCTCGTGATTCAATAAATCCTTCAGAACCTTCTTCATCACCATCAGAAGATCGAAAACTAATTTTTACATTTTTACCGACAGCAATACCTGCTCCACCAACGACACTTCGTGATCCTGCTACACTCGGCGCCAATTTCACAAATTCTGCCCCAAGGCCCTTTGCTGTTGCTGCTGTGACATGACCAAACTCGTCAAACTCTATGTTTTGAATTACAGATAAACCTGTATTAGAAGTGTTTGAAACACTTGAAGTATCGCCGTGAACAATTGTTGCTGTGTCATCTGTGGCAGCTGATCCATCTAACACCTTTCCTGGCGTAGCAACATCATCAACTCCAGGACCTATAAACGCTATTCCAGTACCTGCTGTAAGTGATTTGACGCCAGCAACACTTGAAAAATCTACAGCAATATTAGCCTCGATTTCCTGTAACTCCCCTTGAATATAAAATTGTCCTGCTGTATCACCAGTAAACTTCACTAAAGGAGCAGCGACAAATCTGTTTGAAGTCGCACAGGTACTAGATATCTCTGCAGGCAAAATTGCGTCATCGATCACAACATTTGTTCCGGTCAAGACACCTTTATCTGTGCCTGTTGATCTTCTAAATGTGAACAAAGCATCGCTGTCGCCAGTATCACTTTTACCTGTTATTTGAAAATCTGCATGATTAGAGATGTTGCTACCAGGAGCATGCACTGGACCCATTGCCCATGTATTATTTTGTGGAACACTAGCATCTGTTCCTCTCACAAATTGAATTGTATTACTTAACCCTTCAGCTGGCACATAAATTGTCTGTTTCTGATTAAAGGTTACATTATTATATTTAAGTTGCAATGTGTCGCCGAAGTTTAAAGGCGTTAGCACATTAGTTACAACCCCATCAACCTCATCTGTCGTATGCAATTTACCTGTAGTTATTATGTCGTCATCATTATTTTGCCCAGAACCCATCGTGACAACATTTTCTAAGCTTGAAATTACAGTATTCGTAGTTTCCCACCATTGCTGGAAGGTCATAGCAGGTGTTATTTGATTAATATTATCTATTGCCATTGTTTTCGATCTCTTTTATTCTGGATTTTAAATTCTCAACACATTGTTCTAACTTATCAACTTTTTGTAGTAGTCGGTCAAACTCCGCTTGTTTTTTATTCCGCATTCTGGCACTGTGATATGATGCAGTATCAGTATTAACTAATGCAGAAGTGCCAGTCCTTATAAAATTATTATTTTCCATTATGTCAATGCTATCGCTCTATAATCGTAAATATGCGGGAATACATCTGATCCTTGTTCTTCAGTTTCATGCTTCATTACTATCTTAATTTGGAATGCATCAAAATCACTAGAATCTAACTGAGTATCTGCAAGGAAAGCCTCCTCATCAAATGTATAATCAAATTCACGATAATCTTCAATATCAGCAGATGAAGAGAACATCTCAGGCGATTCATTTGTCAAAGAAATCCAGTCAGTGTAATCATCAGGATCTGTCGGCAATAAAAATCTTGCTTGCACATCAATAACACAACCTTCAGGTCTAAACGCTGCCATTATAACCTTTAATCCTTGTGCAGGATGATCCGGCTGTAATACGACAGGTTTTGATAAGTATTGCGAAGTATTGTCCTCTACATTTGACATTGAGTAATTATATGTTTGCACCATTGCAATAGCATTATCAACTGTGGGTGACACAAACCTAAAGTTATTGTTATCAAGTGTTAATCTAAAGCGCAATCTGTCTACTTCATTTTTATTTGTGTCCTCGATGATATTTTGCTTAGATGGAATAGATCTTTGTCCCGCTGTCAAATATGTTGATCTTCCCAAACCAATGTCTCGACTTGAACTCGCTAATCCTAAACTGTCATCATATGATGATGTGTTTTTAGACAACTCTAACTTTGTTGATGTTCTCAAAGTGTTTTGTTGCATCAAGAAAGGTTGAACATAAGATATCGGAGAATCGTATATTGTTTCAATTTTCGCTGTTGCACCTGATTGCGCACCTGTAATTACTTGTTGGCCGCCAGTCAAATATTTTGTTGACAGTGAAGATGTGCTTTCTTTAATCACAAGCTTATCACCTTGTATAGGATTGAAGCTAATAACCTTACCCCCAATGCCCTGAGTGATTGTACAAGCGCCTAAACTAAACTCTTCAGGCGGAGCATCAACTAATTTAATTGTGTGTACTGCAGTCGACCCAAGTCCTGCGGTTGATATAGTATCAATTACGCTGACATGCGTTCTTCCTGCAGCTTGATTAATGATAACTAAACTACCCGCATTCATAAATGACTGGAAATCTGTTGTCTGTTCTGTGGTCAACCCTGTTACAGTCAATTTTCTATTTGAAAGTATATCACCATTAAATTGTATAGTAGATCCTACGCTACCTGCTGTTACATATGCAATCTCGTCATTAATAAATTCACCAAATGTTTCAGAGATAGTAAAGAATTCCAAATCATTAGGCACAAGGTCAACAGTTGCAACATCTGTAGAAAACACTTTCTTGTAAATGTGGAATTTAATGTCTTCGTTTTGATATGCTGTCCATGCTCTGTTGTTCGTTGATGTGAACAACATACCCATACCCCAGTCGGTTGCAACCCTAATGCTATCATCAGTGATAAGCGATTCGCCGACTTTAGCAGTATAGATAAGGTAATCGGGATCTGTTGCATCTGGAATCAACACAATCGCATATTCTTTTCCGACTTCAACTCTGATCGGATTATCAAACTCAACTGTCGTTGCAGCTGTAGCATCATCAGATACATTGATCAGATCCCAATCTATATGTTTGCTGGCAAACGGTAAAACTTTTCCTGTCGGGTACCCGTTTTCAACTTGTCGAATTTGTGCAGTAATGCCGTTCTTTCTATCACTAGGAGATTTGCGCTTGAACCACAGATCAATCTTATCAGTGAACATGTAGGACGATCCCTCTGCTGTCGATGGATCAACAAGGAAAGTTTGCGCCAAAGGATCAAAGTGAAGATATTGTACAATCTCTCTATCAACCAAGAAAATTTCTGATTCAATTTCTGTATCAGCAGTTCGAACATCCATGCCAATAGTCGTTGTGCTTATTGCAAAACTGTATGCATGATATGTTGATCGACCAAATGAAGTCCCTGCAGATTCAATGCTTTCAAATTGATCTGAATCTGAAATGATTAAATCTGCATCACCTACATGAAATGCACCTGGTGGCAAATCAAATACAGCAAACAATTTTCCGAACTCGTCTGTTTTAACTGCAGTTCCTTTTGCGCCTGCTCGATAAACATCACTTGCTTTAATGCTTCTTCCATTATTACCCGACACAATATCGTCTGCATAAACACCGCCCGGTGAAGTGTGATTGTTTATAGGCTTTCCGTCAAAATAGAAATAATGTCTTGTATTTGGCCTTAACCCGACACAATATATTTTAATCGCCTTTGCACTCATGAAGGGCTGGAAAGAAAAGTCAGTCACAAATGTTCCCAAATCAAGAGATTCATTATATGTATTAACATTTAAGGATTGACTTAAAAATGTGTCCTGGAATGTTGTAATCTGGTTGTAACCCTTTGAACTAATCTGTTCTAATTCTTGACTTATTTGTTGAGTGCCTAAAAGTACATCTTGCGTGAGAGGCATAAATTGCTGCAAATTATCCATGAAATCAACAATCGGAGTCCCTATATCAATAGTAACATTCACATCAGGGTTCTTATGAACATCATATGAAGCATCGAATTGAGGCGCAAGTTGCATATCACCATTGAACTTATAGAAGTTTGACGCCAGGTTTCTAAATGTTGTAGCATTCTCCTGGAACAACAGCGTTTCGCTTTCAACGGAAGAAAGCGTTGTAATATCATCAAATGTTGTAGCATTTGAAGATGTGTCTATTTTTAAATCAATTGGAATTTGTTCAATAGCAGGAGCGCAAAATCTTCTTGCGGGATGAATAGACGCCCTATACTCACTATCAGATAAATCTGCAATCATATGATTTTTAAATTGTTCGGCTAGAATTCCGTTCTTGAATCTATTATTACCGTTTGCATCAGGAATAAATTTATCTCTTGCTGACTGTTCAAGCAAAGATAAACTTAATGCTTCCGTTGCAATATTGACTTTTCTGTCAAGCTTTTCAATATCACGCATTGTATAATTGCGAGTTGTGTTTCGCTCAACTGCAATAGCATTAGCGTTTTGCTTAGATAAATTTGTTCCAGGAACATGAATATCGGCGATTCCGAATATCGATGCATTCCCGACCTTACCTGGATTATCAGCAGGTTGACCTTTAACTAAAACAAAACTTTGTGATTTGTCAATTGCTAACTTATCAATTCGACCTAAATAATATTCTTGTGTTGCAGTTATCTTACTGTTAGTGACAATAGAAGGTGGCGATCTATCAGGATCAAACTGTAAAGGTTGAATTGTTACAGGAGCAGCATTGCCGGGAGATGTAAAGTATTGTGTTGTGATGTCAGCGTATCCTCTGAAATCAAAACAGTTTAATAGATTGTAAACATCTCCATCTCTAGCAGCATAAGGTTTAACATAATCAGCGGAATTATTAACATTAGCGTAACTGTTAGGTGTTAGGTATCCGCCATTTACTGTTCTTCTTAATGCGACAACATTCACCCGTATTGCAGTTGTAAGTTGATCTGTAGGCATTCTTTTGCCTTGCTTTATTCTTAGATATGATACGCCGTAATAACCGTCTTTATCATTCTTAACAAGCATGAATTTGTCTGTTATATCAACCCAATTATTTGGTGATTGTTCGTATTCAACTTTGTTCAATTTCACACAATTAGGCAAACCTAAACTAGCATAATTAGGAATCTTGTCATATGATGTTGACACCCATGAAGAAATGTCTTCTAGTGTATCGTGTGCAGTGCCTGCAACTCTTACATTGTAATAGATATGTTTGATTGCCTTACCACTAGGGAAAGTAACTTCTATGTTGTTTGTGCCGTCAAGAATTGAAACACTGTCTGCTTCGACATATGTATTTGTGGTTGTTACGCCAAAAATGCCACCGCTAGGAAGTGAAGAATTGAATACAGGTGTTTTTGTTATTGTCCCATTGACTGTTTCGTCTATCTCTACTACGGGGGTAGTGGTTGTATTTAAAAAATCATTGTCATCATATGATTTAATTTCTTTTTTCGTGAACACAACATCTGATGTGCTTTTCATTGCGCCACGACCACATTTAAATATCATTGCCGCTGTATTTGCAGAACTCACATTGCTGATTCCTGATGTTGCAACAACAGGAGTGGGTTGCGATGCATCAGCACTAGCAATATATGCAATTGTGGCATTTTTTGCAGGAACACCACCAGCTGTATTTATATTTCGGTCTTTGGTTACGCCATAAATGTAAATTCTTGCTTTGTTGCCGCCAATAGGTTCTATATTTCGAATAGAACATTCTCCAATATAACTATTGGTCGCACCTGGCCCAGGTATCACCTCGGATGCAAACAGTGAATATCTTTCTTTAAAATTAAAATCTTCGAATATTGGCGACCCACCTGACACATCAACTGTAAGATATGCGCCGTAAGCGACACCCGTTGATTGAGCAGTTTTTGTATTTGTCACTGTTGATGGTTCGATTTCTAATCTTTGGTTACCTTGTGTATTAACCTCATAACCGAATGCATATGCTTTACCTGGACCCACTACTGCATAAAATTTTCCATCGCTTTCGTCTTTTTCTGTAGTTACATTGAACCCACTTACAACATAGTTACCTGCTTCATCGAAAGTTCGTTTTGCAAGTTCTTGTTTAATGGAATTAAATTGTGTTTCACCACGAACGAAAACAGTTTCACCCTTTTCGATTCTTAACAATGCGAAGAAATCTGCGGGTCGTGTTGTTGTTGTGTATACTGCGAGTTTAGGTTCTAATTTTAAACGATCAGCACCTGGAGCATTCTGGTTGTTAAATCCTTGAGCATTATCGAGCAGTGTTGTATCTAATGCAGAATCAATAATAGTTTCTTCAATATTAAAACCGATAGATATGTTATCAGGATTAGGTGTGTATTTAGATGCTATAATTAACTGCGGAGCAACATAATTGAAATGCCCATTCTGATAAATGATCCCGTCAGTAACATTCACACCCAGAGATAACCCAACATTATCGACAGTTCCGTCAATTGCAGTTGACCTCGCACTTGTCACTGTCGTAATAATGGTTTCAACCAACTCTCCGTTTACAACAGATTGTTGTGAGAGAGTCAACAACTCTCCGCCTACAAATTGCTTATATTCGATACCAGTATTAATATCAGGTGTACTGGATACAAGGTATTTGATAAAGAATGTTTTTAGATTAGGAGCGTCAGTTTGGAACCCGTTTGCCCCTGCAACAATTTTTGCTTTTAGTCCTGAAGTTTGACCAGTAATAAAAAATGAATTTTCATTAGTAGATGCATAGATTGTTAAGTCGGGTACGGTCGACTGGTCATTGATCTTGACGAAATGTATTTCTTTATCGACAGTCGGGTTCACACCTTCAATGATCGTACCGTTTTGGTATACATTGTTACCAAATCTTTCAATTTGATTTTGAAGGATTGTTTGCAGTTGAGTCAACTCTCGTGCTTGTACCGCCCGTGCTGGCTTAAACAACACTCTTACATATTGTTTTGTTTCATTGAAATCGTCATGATACGGTGCAGTATTTAGATTTGTATTAATGCCCATTTAATTTACTCTTCCCTTAGAAGTCGAAAATAAGTTTTATTTTTTCTTTTGATGAATCTGTTCTTGTGATCGGATCAAAATCTACAAAGTGTAACAATTCACCTGAATATGGTTGATAGATCTCTAAGTCAACTGAATCGATATTAAAATCAGCTAAAGTTGTACTTGTTGAATCTTTATCCTCTTTGATCGTAATATTTATATTGCTGTTAAAATTTACACTGAAATCACCTGAAGTGTCTACTAAGTGTATTCGTGTCGAATCATCAGTCCCATCGAAATCAAAATCTAGTAGTTGAACCTCGTGTATGATGCCTGAAGCAACCTGTCCGTTTTCATGCGTTTGCTCAACATAAAAACCCTGTTGTGCCTGTGCAGGTGTTAAGAGACTATTCAACACAGTCAGTGTAACCCTGTTATCGAATGTTGATGGCAATGTCATAGCTTCACCGCCATCTGTTGTTTGTATTGACTGACATACAAATATGTCTCCAACAGAATAAACAACATCTTGTGTACCTGCGATTGTGTTCCACACAGGTTGATCATCATTCCCACCTATGTTTGTAATTTTGTATGTGGCGCCTGTTGTTAGCGCTGCAGTAGGGTTCTTTTCGAACTGCGGATTTTTGACAAGGCCGACCTTTGTGTAAGTATTTGTTGATGGCGTATTTGTTGTCACATCGCTAATGAAATTAGTTACAGTTTCGACACGACTCATAAACAACTCATGTACAGGATTTGACCCATGCCCACCTGTAGGAGTGTGAATTACTCTAAGTTTAGAGTTCTCAACAGTTGTAGGCACACTCTTTCCGGGTTCTTGTAGTGTTGCTGTTGCAAAATTGTATCCAGACCCCTTATCTTTAAAGTTTACTGCTGTCAAAGTTCCTTCGCTATTAATAACGCCGTATGCAACAGCTTGTGTACCATTCACATCATCAGGTGAAGTAATGTTAATTTTTGGCACGATTTCAACAGCGCTGTTAATCCTAGTTTGGTCGAAAGATGGAGTTTTAATGTACAGATTAACTCTCTTTGTTTGTGTCACATCATTTGAAGCGTAACTATCAATAATCTCATAAACATTTCCGTCTGCTCCACCCTCTCCTGGTATACGGAATATCATGTTCGCATAAGAACCAGAAGTCGCTTTCGTTTCCTGTTCACAAATAATCTCAACTTGATATGTTGTTTCATTCAATCTAGTTGCTGAATTTAATACAGCACCAGATGGCGATGTGGATGACCCGATAATAAATCCGCTAAAATGACCCGCAGGAACTGTTTCTATTACGATGTCACCTATACCTTGCTTTGCATTCTCTTTTACAAATTGATTTTCAACATAGGGTAAGTAAGCTGATGTCGCAAATTGAATATAATCAGCAGGAGGAACAGCAAACAAAAATTGCCAAACATACCCATCTTCTTCTGTTGTCTCGTAAATATTTTCTTCTAATGCAGTCGAAGGAATGCTTATAGAAGGTGATCGGTTATTGTTACGAATACATTTGAAAACTTTATAAGATGTTTCGTTAATGGGTCCATCAAGAACTGTAACATAAAAGTTTTTAGTGCTCATATCTTGAGTGTCATCAAACGAATCATATACTGTTCCAGATGTCCACGGATTTATGTTAAACATAAACCTCACATTCGTTGGAGTTAATTTGTTCCCAAAAATAACTCTACGCTGAAATTCTCGTATAGACGACTGAGTATTAGAAATTTCATCCTGTTTGTCAATCGAGGATCCCATTATATAATATTCATTTCCTGCGTCTAAACCAAATGAGTTCACAAACTCATTCGTTGATTCTATTCTAAAACTTTCTGTTACGACCTTTGCCATTTAAAAATTTTCCTAAGTGTTTGTTTTATTTATACGCTATGAATCAAATTCAACATATGTTATTGGTGTATTTTCTAACTCAACATTAAATCGTGCAGGTATAACGCTACCGTCATTCGGCATGCCGGACCCATCATTTACCGCAACAAATCTAGAACCTATAGAATATGTATCGCTAGTCGTGCCGGCAACACTATTCCATGCTGGTTGAAGATTGCCCGACCCTCGGGTAGTAATAATATAAGGTTCGCCTGCGGTGAGCTCACCAGCATAAAGGCGTTCATGCTGTAATGAATAGTTGGCACTTGAATCGCTTTCTAATTCAAAAATTTGCTCTGTAGTTTCAGTAATCATAAGTTCTTGTTGTCTGTTCAACTTAACGATATTTGAATCAATGCCAGGTGCTACATTATTCGTACTTGAAACTAAAGGTGTGCCAAAAAACTTTGTACCAGCAACATGAACAGTATCTTTTAAAGAAGATTCGTAAACAGTTGGATCTAAGATTGTAGAAACATCATATGAATACTCTTGATAATAATCATTGTCATGTATGAATCTATTGCGATCAGATATATGTGATGTTGTTGTTATCCACTTACCTTCAGTTTTTCCTGACTGCGTGACATTCACATTTGCTGATCCCACCCATAAGTTATACTTATCAGTGTTATCCTCATCAATGTTTATCATTCTAACCTTTTCACCTGGTTGGTATCTGAATCCTGATTTAGTCACTTCAATATCTGTGATTTGTCCTGCTAAGTAACTCGCTTTACCTTGAATAGAGGCGTTCTCACCTAACACTGCATCATCACCTAATCTTGTTATCCTTTCAATAGTTAAACTGTTACCGAAAAATGAAACAGGACTTCCTGTTGCATCTAACGGGTAGAAAGATAATTGTTGAAACACAAACTCATCTTTAAGTTCGCTTTTACGAATTAATTTTGCTTTTGCTGTGTAAGGAATTGTTTCACCTAGATTCGTAAACCTCCCTTGATTGTCCCTTGCAAGATTTGGGACTTGAATGTTTTGCTCTATCGTTTGCCCTATTTGAATCCCGAAGTTTGATTTATCAAACCTAATTGACATTGTTCCGTATCCAAATTTTGCCATATCGACATTTCGCACAAATGCAGCAACATTATTGGTGAACCCAGAACCACCGTTAGTAATCTTAATAGTTTTTATTGTTCCAAGGTTAGCATCTTTTGCACCTAGTGCATCTGCTAATCGTGTTGTGCTATCAGTATAGAATTGTCCCGACATCCCATAATTGGCCGCTGTTCTATCTAGCAATGATCCGCCAAAACCGGACCAATTTGTTGTGGCATAATATTGATCGTATGTCGATTGACTGATAGTGAATGTTTGTCCTTCTTGCGGATTATTCAAATTGAACAAAGGTTGACTATAATCGAAACCGCTCGCTACAGTAACGAATTGATACTGAACATTAGGTTGAATATCCGCCTCATCACTGATCAGACTTGGCGACAATTGTTTGTTTGCAAAATTGCCAATGATGTCTGTGAAGAATGTGACCGTTTCTTTATTATCAAATGTTTCAGGTTCGAATGATGAGGAATCATTAAACTCCGATAATTGTTCAATGAATATACTCGAACCACCATTATTAGAACCACCAAGGCCATCATAATCAGCAAAAGGTATGTGTTTTAACATTGCAATATGGTCCTGCGGAAAATCAATTATAACTTCAGTTAGATCATCGTCAGATCTTTGATGAAAAGCGCCATCTTGAAAAGGAGACACATTACTAATACCCTGAGGATTTAAATACTCGGTATCAGCATCGTCATAAGAAGAAACAAATAATAGAGGGTGTTCATATTTTATAACAGTTGATCTGCCGTATAATTTATGGCCAGTCAAGGGCAGTCCCATTGAGACGCCATCTTCTTGTAACGCAAATATTTGTCCAACAAAGTTCAGAGTCCCATCATCATTTTCCGCACTTATAATGTCTCCGGGATACACATTCTCTAAGGGCGCTGTTCCACTTTGTAATACTAAAACTTGTGTTGACAAAAGTATCTGATTATCGGTCGCATCTGCATATGTTTGATTTGATAACGGTAAAGTTGTATCATACCCCCAACCACCGTTCTCTAAAATAAACTCAATTGTTCCCGTAGGAATATCTGATACCCTTCGAACGACTGCTTCAGCACCTACGCCATCTTTATCAGATACGAGTTTTACTTTGTCGCCGGGTTTATTATTTGCAGTAACATCCGTCTCTAACACTTCGGGTTTTGCAATTGACCCATATATCATTCTACCAGGAAATGACTCAACACCGTTTCTGGTTACTTTCAAAGAATCATCATTTATAAAATCGCCATATACATTTGATATATAACCTACTGGAAGTTGAACGCCATCAATGTTATAGAATACAACTTGATCAACAAACGCAGTTGCCTTTGATGTATCCCCTTCAATCACATCACCTTTCTTAACAGGGAAGTCGGTAGTTGATGTTACGGGTTTAAATTCTAAGTATGTTGCGAATGCCCATTTCGAATCAGACAACGATAAAATAGAGGACGCCGGATAATAAGTTTCAATTTCCTCTTTATAAAACATCATGAACATTAATTCAAGTGCTTCTCGTGTACCCTTACTGCGATATAGATCAGCAATATTCTTTACAAGGAAAGGTATGTCTTGCAATGATCCTTCAGGAAACGGTAATCCGTGCAAATACTTTTTCTTATAATACTTTAAAAAGTCATCAATAGTATTATCAATATCCCCTAACGCACTAAAGTTTCTAGCATTTGATTCATCAAGAAACTCATAATACGATTGCACAAATGCAATAAAGTCGGGACCATCCTCACGATAGATCTTTGGAAATTGATCTGGTATATGACTCGAAATTGAAGATGGTCTGTATTCCATTATACTGCCCTTGAGGTGAAGCTAGTGTCACTTTGTCGTATTCTAAAGATTCGATCTTTAGGTGCCGTGAAATCAGCAATGCCTGACTTAACACTGATCTGAATTGCTATTCCCTCAAATGAAGAAACATTGAAATCTTTTAATATGATTTGACCTGTTGTATAATCTACTGTACCCAAACTCTTACGGAACACTGAACGCAATGGATCATTTGCAACAATTGCTTGTACTACGCCATTACCATCATCTTGCAATTCGACTAGCGTATTATTAATTGTGAATCTTGTAGATGATACTGCGGGCTTATAATCAAGTAATCCGCTTGTTTCGTTATATGGATATGGTTTCAATAATTGCGTATTGAAATTAAATACAGGACTTGTTGCAACATTCAAGGCAGGTTTATAATCAATCATCGGATCTGTTATAACTGATACTGATGAAACTGAATCATCGGCCAATGACAATGCATAACTCAGATCAGACAAACTTAAAGTCGCTCCAAACTTATTTAAATTATCCTCTGAATATGTAGTCAATGCATCTCGAACGAGTGCTTCTAAGGCAGCGGGGGTTGACAAAGAGTTATTTCTTGTATATGTTACATTAATATTTGTCTTCCCATATATGAAATCTGCTTGTTGGAAAACAGGTTCGATAGTTAAAGGACTTTTCGTTTTAATATAATCTTTATATAATGCTAATTCAGTTGCAGCTGCACCATCACGACCTTGTACATCAACCGCAACAATCACACGACCAAATTGTGGAGGCGTTGCTTCATCGCCACCGAATACTGATATACTTTCGATCTCGGGAAATTGCATCTTGAGCAATACTTCGTAATCACTAGCAGTTACAGCACGATCCTGAACTTGAAACGCTTTAGGCGCAAACGATTTCACGGATTCCACTGATTCAGCATCTGCGCCGCCTACAGACGACCCTAGAGGAGTCACAACAACACTCGATGCACCGGGCAAAGAATTGACACTAAACGACTTCACGCCATTGGCTTGAGTCCCACTGGTTACACGATAGGTAACTTCTATTTCATCTGTAGCGGTTGGTTGATATCCAAATAAAGTTTGTCCAAATTGTATCGAATACTTATCATTTAATTCTGGTTGTAGATAGAACACTTTATCATTATTCGATACTCCGAAGATACCTGTTTTATAAACAAACTCTTCACCATTTACAAATACACGAATAGAACGAGTATCTATAGATGAATTACTTAATAGTGTGTCATCATAGGTCAATACTTCTACTATATTACGACCTTCAAATACCGCTATATCATTAATACCGAATGTATTTGAATTTCCGATTCTTGTCGCAATATGTGCTTTGGTTGTTAAGAAACCGTATGACACATTACCACATCTACCTAAGAAGGGAGTCCCACGAGGTATAACAAATGTGTTTGAAGCTTGACTTGATGTAATAACAATATCTAATAATGCACCCGCACTTCTCTTACTACGAGGTAAGTAGTTTAATTCTTTTGCATGGGATATAATACTGTTCTTTAATACAGCACTATCAAGGAATGTTTCCCCTAGTGTCATATTATAGTATTGCATATTATGATAAGCATTATATGCCATAATGTCAACCAATACATTCATATTGGTACCCGCAAAATCATAACCCTTAAACTCATCTTGATTGCTTAGATGACTAATAAGATTATCTTTGATTTGATCAAAGTCAAGATTAGTGTATGGTGCTATCTTTGCCATTTATTATCGTGTCCTATCTAACAGTATATTGAATGATACTGGGTTATCTGTATTTATTATACGAAACATAATTGTTACATATACTTGGTTACTATCAATATCCCCCAATACATCAACACTCATTAAATCGCATCTTGGTTCATATGTTTCGATTGCATCTGTAACAACTGATTTAATTAAGTCGAATGTTTGTGGTGTAGCGCTTTCAAATAGTAACTTATCTAGATCACATCCAAATTGTGGTTGGAATGGACGCTCTCCTTTATTCGTTAATACAATATTCTTAATACTTTCTTTAATCGCATTCTCATTTAATTTACGACTAATATCTTCTTTACCAGGAATAATCGTCAGATCCTTAAAGAAATCTGATGCTAATATCTTTGGTATTTTATTAGGTGTAAATGCCATGTACTTATTCCTGGGTTTATATATTATTTATGTTAAGTTGCAGTAGGTGGTGCAGATGCCCCAACAGCTGGAGCAACATAATATTGCCAGTTATCCATCTTATGCCATCTCAATGCACCCTTAACAGCAAAACTAGATAGTGTGTTTAATCCATCAATCCTTGCTTGAGAATTAGGTAAGGTAGTATTCGTCACATTATCTAATCTCTGCCAAAACCCTTTACCTAATACCCAATCACGAGGTGCCTTATATAATACCATTTCATTCGTGTCGGTTATTATCTCTTTAACCCCCGCACGAGACGCCGCTATAGTATATGCCAATGCATTTTCTAAATTATCATCATACACTATTTTTACAGCATATCCTTTCTTTTGAAGTTTATTCCTTGTTTCGTACTTCCAAGCATGAGTCACTGTAATATCGGTACCTAATTGTCGTGCCATATCTATTAATTGTACCCATAATGATTCATGCACATTTGTCCAACCCGGTCCTGGCGACCCAGTATCACGACCCGCTTTATCAACATGTGTTAATACTCCTTTACCATCAGTATTACTATAAGCACCTTGAAACTTAATAGGACCTATTCCACCCGTAATACTCGTATCAGTTTGTAATGCTTTTACCCATGCTCGTTCACTTTTCGGTAAATGTCTTGCCTTTTTCACCTTCGGATATGACTTCATAAGGTTAAGTTCCATTACATCATGCAGTGTAAGATCATTCGACATACCTATACCATCATTATTTTCACCATATGTTTGCTTATATGCTTCAACCATATCCCACACATTACTACTTAAAGTTCGTTTTGTGTCACGAATATCTTCTCGTTTCGTGTTCACATCAGCGGGATCCATACGAGTCGCACCACTATCTACAGCACTTTGACCTGCTTTAGCACTCATACTTTTAGCGGCTTGCCTGGTTTGATCTGCTGCAGATGCCGTAGCTATGAGTTTTTCTAACGGCTTTTCGCTTGAAGATTGTATAGCTTCACTCACTTGACATAAGCGAAACATCAATAATCCCAATGCTTTTGCGTCTAGTTTCTCAAATCCAGACGATAAATTAGCAATCATTTTCTCTACACCATCCATCATTCCGTCTTTATTCTTATCGGATGTAAAGGCGTTAATGGCATTTGCTGCATCTTTTACTGATTGATCTATGTTATCTAATCCCGCAAGAATCGAACTCCCTTGCTTTTTAACCTTGTCAAGCACCTTATCAATAGTATCTTCTAATGATTTCTTAATACCTTCTAGTGCTAATTTGCTCTTTAACTGCTCTAAAATTTCATCTATAGATGGTATACCCGGCAAATTAAACCCTGGAATATCGCCTAATGAATCTGCCTTTGCTTTTAATGATTGTAATAGACCCCCTATTACACCAACCTTCAATGCGAATGCAGCACATTGTCCTGAAGATAATGATGCTCCTATATTCTCATCAAAGAAGTCAGACATTAATGTTAATGCGGTATCTACATTTGCAGGTATTTGAGCACCGGGTGTCCAATCAGACATATCTAATGATACTTGACCTGGCGATCCCCCGTCTAATGCTGCCCCTGTTTCCGTTGCGAATATAGCAACTTCGGCAGTTGATATAGGTCCTACTTCTAAACGCTCATTTAATTTCGGATACTTTTTAATAAAATCAGAACCCGTTACGGTAGCGGGCGGTTTCATGACTCGTTGTAATCCTGTTTTCTTATTTAATGCTTCGGTTACAGAACTCAATGCATCGGAATCTAATGTCTTTGTGGGATCAGCGAGATTCAGAAGTTCATCATCTGTCAATACATCAGCAAATGGTTCACCTGCTTCCTTAACAGCTAAAGCGAATTGTGTAGGACATATATTAGTCATCTTCTATTGTCTCCGTTGATAAGGCGTTATTCGTATTACCAGGACTTGGTATTGTACCCACCTGATCCTTTTGCTTATAACCTTTTTCTTCACCTTGTGATGATGGTGGAGTAGGTGCAGCACCGTGTAATATAAGATTACCTTCTTTAAATGCTTCCTTATTCACACCCAATGCTTTAATTAATTGTTTCTTATCATCTTCGCCTGATGCATCTATAGTTCGTGTTGTGCTTGCGATTTCTGCTAATAACGAACTAGCGGGTAAATGTTCTTCAACTCTACCCTCAATATCACCTTTAGAATCAGCACCAGCTTCTGCCATACGAACAACATCATCAATATAAGTTGTTGTGCCACGAATATGTGTAACACCTGCTGATCCTATAGCAACCTTATCTGTAGACGCTATATCTGTCAATCCACCCGTTGTTAAACCTAAATTCGTTGTTGTTGTAATATAAGTATCAGCAGATGACTTCGCTGTAAGATCTCCACCCGTTGTTTCTAAACGCATACCTGCAGATGACTTAATATCGATATAACCTTCTGAGTCCTCAATCTCTGCACTCTCAGGCGGTGTATCTGCAGGGGTTCCTTTAGATTCAATACGAATATTGTTTGCGCTTTGTATATCGATTTGTCCTAAATGATGTGTATCGGCATCAGTAATACCTTCGACTTCTGGATTCGGTTTAATCTCTGTAGCAATACGAAGCGATCCTGATGTTATATCTATGTTATTATTACCACCTGTAGCATATAAGTAAATGCCATTATTGTCTGCTTGTATCGTTGTGAGATCAACAGATTGTACTTTTAATTTACTTTCAGAAACAATATTAAAATCGTTAGCAGAATGTTGTTGCATATCCGCATGAGTATTTAATATCATCTTGGCGCCTGAATTGATTGTTGTTTCGCCACGAGAAGTTAATGTAAAGTTTTCACATTCAATATCGAGATCACCACCAAAGTGCATTTTACCATTCATGTCAACTTTTAATGTATAGTCTTGACCAACCATTTTATTCACATCGCCGCCAGCGTCTTCAACAACACCACCGCCGACCATTTGTTGAATACCTTTCGTGCCAGTCGTCTTAATTAATATATCACCATTATCATTAAATTGTATAATAGAACCTGTATGATGTACAATTTGTAAACAACCTTCTTCAGTCATTAACATATATTGTTGATCGTCTACAGATGATAATACACGATTGTCAAGATCTCTTTCTGGTATCTCTCCTAACTCTTCTGTATGCTTACGATTAAAAGCATCTAATAAATCATCGTCATTTGTTCTTGTAGGAGTCGCACTCGCAACAATACTTTCTATTTCATCAACACCTTCACCGCCCATAGCAGGATGTAAAGGAAACTTACCAAACATATCAGCGCTTACAGTATATTCAGCAACTTCAGTTCCGTTAGTATCCGTTCCAGCAGGAGCCTGCGAGTTATAGCCTGGGATACGACCCAAGACAATAGGATGTTGTCCTTC